>Ga0209489_101127_pt1 | contig 54278 bp, 32 predicted proteins | sample SiratrowhiteBW_FD_187527 | JGI IMG/M metagenome (GOLD analysis project Ga0209489, IMG submission 187527) | Root nodule microbial communities of legume samples collected from California, USA - Siratro white BW (SPAdes) (version 2) | ecosystem: Host-associated > Plants > Roots > Nodule | place... | reverse complement strand
TTTTGTACATATCTTCTCTTTTGAAAAATTAGTACATATCTTTTTGAAACATTATCTTTGAAAAGTTTACTCAAAAAATCATTTGTAAAATCATTTTAAAAATTTGTACATACAAGAAAATAGAATTTCATGCATTATCATTCAAGAAAATAAAAATGAAAAAACAATGACCCTCTCGTCTCAGTACAAGGTCACTTCAATTCAAAATTTACGACCCTCTCGTCTCAGTACAAGGTCAAAATGAAAAAAAAAACGCCCCTCTCGTCTCAGTACAAGGTCTTTTCAATCCAATATTTACGACCCTCTCGTCTCAGTACAAGGTCAAAATGAAAAAAAAGAAAACGACCATCTCGTCTCAGTACAAGGTCAAAACGAAAATTTACGACCCTCTCGTCTCAGTACAAGGTCAAAATGAAGAACAACGACCATCTCGTCTCAGTACAAGGTCAAAACGAAAAACAATGACCCTCTCGTCTCAGTACAAGGTTAAAACGAAGAACAACGACTCTCTCGTCTCAGTAAAAGGTCAAAATGAAGAACAACGACCCTCTCGTCTCAGTACAAGGTCAAAACGAAAAACAACGACCCTCTCGTCTCAGTACAAGGTCAAAATGAAGAACAACGACCCCTTCGTCTCAGTATAAGGTCAAAACGAAGAACAACGACCCTCTCGTCTCAGTACAAGGTCAGTTCAATTCAAAATTTATGACCCTCTCGTCTCAGTACAAGGTCATTTTAAGGTACGCGACCCTTTCGTCTTAGTACAAGGTCTTGGCCTCTATCTATACATTTATTTTATTGTTTTATTTTCATAACCGAACGAAATTAGTGTTTTTGTCCTTACTTATCTTTTACTCAACTAATCTGAACTCCTTAAAAGTTTAGATCATTTAGTAAGATTCAAGTAAGAGGGGCAGCTGTCAACATCCAATTTCGTCCGGACGAATAAATTATTTCAAATTATAAAATAATACAAAAATTAAAATAAAAGGGTCTGTCATCTAATTTTATTATAATTTGTCATTTAAATAAAAAAGAGACTTTGGTTCCATTACATTCTATGAATAAATTAATAAAATAAAATTCATAATAAAAGAAATAGTAAGAAATCAGTCTATTAAAAATTTGTTTTAAAAAAAATAATAGTAATTAAAAAATATATATCAAATTTTTTCATTAAGAGAAAACTAAAAATGTAGTAATTAAAAGATAACAATTAAAAAATAATAATAACAAAAAAATGAAAATAAAAAATAATAAATAAATAAATATTAAATAATTGATATTAAATAATAAAAATAAATATATATTCAAAAAAAGAATAAATAATAAAAAAAGAAAGGAAGACTGTTTTCAAACTGTTTACTTGATTTACACGTTCAAGATAATAAATAAATAATAAAAAATAATAATAAATATGAATGAGTCAAAGAGTGGTAACCTCCCTGAACTGAACTGAACTACTGGCATTTTAAAAAAAATATCAATTAAAAATAATGAGAAAAAAAGAAAAGAGATATATTAGTCAAAGGGAGAAAAAGAAAAGGGGGGATCATTTTGGTGAGAAAAGAGAACGAAAGAGAATATTGAGAAGAGAGAAAAGAAAAAAGCGCACTGAGAAAGAAAAGACAAGGCACCAGGTATCTTTTTTCCCTTTTTGCTTGTACATTTATTCATGACATAAAATAGAAAAACACTCACAATTATTCCTATTTCATCAACATGCATCTCCACTGTACATCCCACCATGAACCTCCATCACCTTTCCATTCCGTTCCAATAATCATCAACCAAACCACCTTCTATGTCATGTTAACCCCACTTCCTAAATACACAAACCAAATATCACTCATGAAAAAAATGCAAGCTTTGAAACCCTTCAGCAAACCCTACAAGCATCACATCTCGATGAAAACGCCCCTCACAAATACCCAAGAAAAGAACTACGTAACCCTGATTCTCTGTCCTTGATAGAGATACGTAGGAGCGAGGTCAAATCCTTGTCGGGCTCCCCTATTCAAAAAAATATATATTTTTAGTTGTTGATATTTGCATTCTATTTTTGTTTTTTGGGAAAAATAAATATTTCTAAAAATCACACTCTTTTATTTTACTTGTTTAATTAAAAGTACCACCTTAGGGCGGGCGTTGTGGGGTGCTAGTACCTTCCCCACACGTAACCAACTCCCGGACTCTAAATCCGGTTTTGCAAACTTGCCTTATCTGACTTTTTTTGGTTTTCCATAGTTTTTCTTTTAATAAATTATGGTGGCGACTCCATTATTTTTCAAAAAAAGAAATTATTTTTGGACAGCTGCCCCGTCGTGATCCCGGTTGCGACACAATACAACGTCGGTTTTAATCAAATAACTGACGTGGTCGTTGACAACGTGACGTCGGTTGTTTAACCGACGTCATTTTTAACGTCTCCTGGGTTAACGTCGGTTCGGGACCCGACGATAAAGGTGATGAGAACCAAGAGCTGAAGTTTAACCCTGCACAAATAAATAATTCAAAGGATGTTTTGCAAATTCCAAGTGGACCAATCACCAGGTCAAGGGCCCAAAAACTGAAAGAGGCATTGATTGGGCTTATTCAAGATATTTTGACTACGCAAACAAAGTCTAAGATTGAATTGAAGCTTAATCACGTTTTTAATTTGATATGGGCTGATGAAGGAATTAAATGAAGGAGATTTGGGCTAAAAACAAATCATTTGAAGAGAAGGGCCCATAGAAAATGCATCACCAGATTTAATTTAAGTGTAAATCTGAAGAGTCACCCATTATTTTGTGGATAAATTTTAAATATTTTATTTTGATGTATTTTGATTAATTTTCCATAGGGCTTAGAGTAGTGATGTTTAGTAAATTGTGTTTTTCGTTTTCTGATTTGATGTAATAATTAGTCATCATAAGTGTGTCAAAAAGCTGCTGCTGCATTAAATTTGGAGGCTTCTAGGCTATTGAAGAGTTAGGTTAGCTTTTTAGAAGCTCAAATGTCTACTTAAGTAAGAAAACACATGTAAATAACAACTTTGAATTTGAAATACGAATTTTGATTCTGAAAATTTCAGAAGTGATGGTTTCTCTCTTGAGTTTTTTCATTGGACTTGCAACTTATCAAGAGCTTATCATCCTTATGGCGGCGTTTTTCATACTTTAGGGTCTTTGCTGCATTTCTTTTTTGCAAGACAAGGGTTCGGAGTAGATCATCCTAAATCTGAATACTTAGGGATCTTGGGACATACTACTCTTTGTTGTGGATTTTAGAGATTATTCTTAACCGGGTTCACATCAAAAAGCATGTGGGAACCGACGATAAATGCCTTTTTAGTACTAGTGTGAAGTTTTATTTGATGGATCAACCTATAAGTTGTATTTTCTGTAACTGTTTTTGGAAAGATCGTAAGTAAACTCATACTAACATTTAATCAATACAGGTTGGATTTACAACATGTATTCAATAATTTTTACAAATTAAAGGCGAGTTTAGTTAAGATGCCTTAAATTCACCATTTGAATGCTAATATCAGTGTTACCTAAGAAGTTATGCATCTAAAACTCTGCCATTTAGGAATTGCACAGTGGTTAAAAGGTGTGTAAAATTGCAACAAATTTGATCTAAATTTCAGTCTTGTCATTGATAGGGACAAGCTCCAAATTCTCTTCATCTACCTCATGACTTATGTTATTTTCTGAAACATCAGAAGGAAGCAGTTCATCATATTGACCTGTTTTAGGGAGAAGAAAAACCAAAGCAAGAATTGCAAACCTAAGCATGTCCCTTATGAGAACAGCCAACCAAAGGTTTGTGAAGTCAGTTCTGGTGACGTGGAGAAGACGAAGAAGCACCCCTCCACCCCATCTGGAGCAGAGGGCACCAATGCTGTCAATGCACATTAACAGAGCAAAAAATGTGCCCTCAATGCCTAAAGGGCACAACCGGGTGCTGAGCACCAGCATGGGAATCCATCTGATTTTGCCTGTAATTCTTGTAGCACTTTCTTCAATGACAACAAAGAAGTAGTCAGGGATTCCAATGACCAAGTTCCAACGGAGGATGAAGATCAGGTCCAGCACACCAGATACGCCATATAGGAGTTGTGCATAGAATACTAGGTCTCTGAATGCGTAGTCTTTTAGAGCCTTGTGGTAAATTAAAACCCCTATTAATGATGCCACTGCACCTATTGCATAGATCACCCCTACAAACTCCTGCACATAGAGGGTCAAAATTATGACGTGTTCAGAGAATGAGTTCAGTTTACCTGTAAAGAGAATAATAGGGATACCTGAGAGAATGCAGGGCCCAGTTTTGGATCTGTATACCAATAAAAATGGCCTTCATGTGTGGTTACATTCAAAGCCAGGGAAAGGAACATGAACAGAGAAGGCCTCCACACTTGAGGATACCTAATTGTCTTCAACATGCTTCTAATTGTCGTTTTTACACTCTCCACCACTGCCTGTCAAATCTTATGTTTCTAATCAGATAATACAGGTAACAAGCATACAGATGTAGATATTCCAAAATACACACAAATTTAAGAGTAAAATCTAAGGTGGGAAACAACCTTAATATATTCAAAATGCAGTGTAATATGTTAACGGACAAAAAGTTATGAAACCTGTTTCTTTTCAAGATGCGAAGTTCTGTTTTCATAAATCACAAAACCCAGCACAGTCGTCAAAGCAGGGGAAAGAGCCATCAGACCAAGCGACTCCTACAAAATGCAATCAATCATCAATACGTCAACTTTTGTAATAATTATTTTTAAATTTAATTGGTTTACCATAAAAAAAAAAAAAAAAGAAGTTATATTTACTCTAATTTCATTATGTTATGTTTTTATTCCTACAAGTTTAAAACAAATGCAATTTTAATCTTTCAAAATTTAAAACACTAAATAATTTCTTAAATTGCGTTTAATTTTTAAGCAGTAAATTTGAAAAACTAAAACCGTACGTTTTAAATATAATTATTAAATTTAAAAGGGAAAAAATCAGATCACCTCCAATTTCAGAATTTAAAAAAAAAAAAAACTATTTTACTACAGATTATTTTAAAAAAATACGCTAATAAGCAAAAACTAATATCAGAATAATTATTACCCATTTAAGTTCAAACGAAAAACCGTTGAAATCTGGAGAACTATGCAGAGTTCATGAAATCTCGTGGTTCTGTGTTCGTACCTGGGGTCCAAGCCGGTGCACGAAGAACCCGCTGGCGAGGTATCCGACGAGGGCGCCGGCGCCGGAGCAGTACCCGCAGAGGCTCTGCAGGTCCGGCGCCAGCTCCCTCACCTCGATGCTGTATCTCGCAATACACGCATCGATTGTGACATCCGCGATCGCCAGCGACGCGGACACGCCGACGAAGCACATGAGCGCGGCGGAGACGGCGAGGTTCCCGGTGAGCGCGACAGTGGCGGCGGAGACGACGCCGATGACGCCGGAGATGATGAAGTAGGGTCGGCGACGGTATCCTCGGACGGGGAAGGCGTCGGTGAGGATCCCCCAAAGAGGTTTGAGAACCCAGGGGATGAAGTAAACACCGACGAAGAGCTGAACGGTGGAGGGTTGAAGCTTCTGCACGTCTTTCCAGTAGTAGTCCGCGACTACCTTGAAGAGCGAGCCAGAGAGGCCTTGCCCTAAGCCGTAGATCAGGAAGACGCCGATGACGAAGGTAGGGTTTAGCTTGGAGCAGAGCATTCGCAGCCATTGGATTGGTTCTGTTAGAACAGAGAGAAGGGTTTTGGTTTTGGCTTTGGCCGTGACGGTAACGTTAGTGTTCTCACCCATTGCGGTGACGGTAACGGTGGATTGTTAGTGTTCCATGGCTTGATGAGATGCGAGATTTGGTTTCACTTCAACACTGCAACAACAAGAAGAAGAAGAACTCTCTGATGCGATTCAATGAGCGTGAAGGTTGGGTCAAATTTGCACCATATTCTCATTTTAATAATAATTTGGTGAAAATTTAACTGATAAAGATTAGGACATATTTCAATATTTAATACACTGTATGAAATAATTCTTCGCAAAATTATACTAAAATAACTATTTAATTTAATCTGGTTTTTGCAATTAGTGTTAATATGTTCAAACTCTTTTCGACAACCGACCCTTGAAAAACGATTTTGATGGATGTTTACTATTAAAATACTACAAGTTGAAAGAGAGTTAACAGCTGTTCTTGACTGAGAAAAATCAAAATATAGAAGAAAAAAAAAGAACTCTTATCCACTCTGTTACTATATAGGGAAATATAAGAAAGATCTGTCAACGATTCATTGCAATGATTCCAAGATATTTGCTGTCTGGATTATTTCTATTTATGTATTTATTGTGATCGTTTTTATATAACAACCTCTTCATTGTTAATATTTTATATATATATATATATATAATTCGTTCTCTAACACTTGGTAGTGTAAAGTTTTAATTGAATACTGTACTACATTATTAAGAACTTGTTTGTAGTGAGAAAAAGGTGAATGAAAATAAATAAATAAAATTGTTGACGATTTTATTGATGTGATATAATATTTTTTTTAAATGTAATTTTTAAAAATAATTTAATGTAAAATTTAATTTTTAAAAATATAAATTAAATTTAAAAATAATTTTGCATTAAAGTAAAAATATATTAGAATAAATTGAAATGTAAATATAAATTAGAACTAAAATTAATTTAAAATACAAAATAATATAAAATCTTCATAAATAAAATTTATATTACAAAATATATTAAAATAAATTAAATAATAAGATATAAAAAATTAAATTATTTTATTTTATTTATTATTTTAATTAATTATTATATTATATTTCAAATATAAATATTAATACAATATTAATAATTATTTATTATATAAAAAATATTAATTACATCAAAGATAATTAACGTACGTAAAAGCATAATCAATTTTAATTTTATATATATAGAAACTAATATGTACATGATTACATTTGAAAAGAAAGTTTATATGTCATATAAGGATTTGGTTAAGAAAAATTGGTTAACAAGAATGTGAGATCAAGTTTAGTTCAATCAAGATTAGGTTGAGGGGGAGTTAAGTTAAATCAAATTAGTCAGAATCTAGGTTGAGTTGAGTCTAGTTCAAGTCAAATCTGTTTATGACCAATTTAAGTTAAGTTAATATGAGATTAGGTCGAGTTGAATTGATTCAGACCTAGGTTAAGTTGGCTCAGTCTAAGCCTAAGTTGATATGTGTCTAGGTCGAGTAAAGTAGAATCAGACCAAGGTCAAGCTAAGTCAACTTCGGCCTAGGTTAAGTCAAGTCAAGATGAGTCAGCCCAAACCCAACTTAAGCACAATTAGCCTCCGACTAGGTCAAGCAGAGACGACCTGGGCCTAAGTTGAGTAGGCTCAAGCCCAGGTTAAGTTGAGTTGGCCCGAGTTCAAGTCAAGTTAAGTTAGCTCAAGCTTAGGCGATTCGATTCAACCTCACCCCAAGTCAAGCTAAATAGACACAGGTCTAGGTCAACTCATGTCAACATATGCTTGGGTATAGCAGAGTCGGTTTGGCCCAGAGTCTAGGTGAGTTAGCTTGAGGTTAGGTTGTGTTGAGTTAGCTCGGGTATAGGTCGAGCCAAGTTAGCCTAGACAAGGTCTAGTCGAGTCAACCCATACTAAGTCTATTCATGTGGTTCGGAACCAGATTTATTTGTGTCGTCCTAGGCCCAATTCCAGCTGAGTCAGCCTATTCATGGTGGGGCTAAGTCACTCGGTCCTAGGTTGAGCCTAGTTAGCCTGAGCCAAGTTCGAGTTAAGTCGATTGGGTTGAGGTCAAGCTGAGTTGTCCCTGGCCTAAGTCGAGTTAAGTCGACTAAAGCCCAGGTTGAGTCGAGTTGGTCCAGGCCCATGTCGAGCAGAGTTGGAACAGTCCCAGGTCGAGTTGAGTTGCCCGAGGATAGGTGCAATCATTTTGGGTTTGTTTGCAAGTTTGGTGAGTTTTCATGCCAAAAGTCATGAAATTTTAACCAGAACATTTTTTAGCCGTATTGATGGGAAACAATAACAAAATGATCGAAAGTTATATGGAGAAGGTTTAAGTGCAAAACCTAGTTATCTTGAGTTGGTTTTCAACTTCAACAGGCTTTCATATTAGACCAGGTTAGGCCAAGTCGAGCTATGTCTCTATTAGACTGAGACATTGGGCCTACATCAGGTTCAGGCCATGTTAAGCTTAGTTGAGTTAATCCAACATCAGGTCGAGCTCAGTACGCTTGACCTCACATTCAGCTTAGTTGTGTTGGGCCCAAGTTAAGTCAAGTCTAATTGAGATTAGGTTAGGTTGTGCCGAAATCGAGTCGAGCTTGGGTCGAATCGAGACATATATAGAGCCTACATTGGGTGGGATTATGTCAATCTGAGTTGACAAAATGGATTTAATCTAAGATTTAATCCAACTTAATTTGAATTCAAAAATCCAAATCAATTTAATCTAGTTAAAATGGTTATGGATTTTAGATTCAATCTATTTTATTGGGTATGGATTAATCTAGACTAGATTTTGAAAATTTTAATCCATGATCACCTTAGCAAGAGAAAATAGTGTATATAATATTTGTAGAAGAAGTTAACAAAATCAATTTCAAATTGGGAAATATTATTGTTGTTGAGACACTAGACAGTCTAGTCACCTCTAGCTGGTCTAAGACCTCACTAAATGATCCTATATAAGTAGTCTATAAGATTTTAATAAAAACAAACGCTATAATATATGAAATATTTACTAACAAAGTAATTTTCATGTGCAGAGGTAAGAAAAGGAAAAACATTAATAAGTATTATTGTGTGTTCAATATATTAGACAATCTTATTATCTTTAATGTGTTAGATGATCTATCAAGCTAAGTCCAATAGGAGTTGTTAATTTTGAATTGTGATGTCTATATCTTTAATGTTTATTAATCAATAACGAACTTTGTATTAATCTTGTAAAATGATTTAAAATGAAAGATTGACTTCAACATGTTATATATATAAGTTTAGAAAGAATTCGGAACTTAACCTTCAAAACAAGTCTTTTTTGAAAGAAAAATGTATTTTTTTTATTTATATGACTATGATTAATTATAATTAATTTACTTTTTTTTCTAATATGTTTGAATTGTTTTTATAAGCACATTAAAGCACAAGATAAAAAAAAAAAAAAATCTGCAGATGAAGATATGTTTTAAGAAAATGTTGAAAAAAAATTGATGATCAACTGTCATATTTTTAGTGCTTAAATAAAGAGAAAGAAGAGAATGTTGAAGATACATAAACCACATACAACATTTGTTTAGAAAAGATTTATTATTCCTATTTGTTAAGTATAACATTTAATATATCATGCTATAAAGAAAACTCTATAATTTTTTTACTATAAAAAGTCTTATTTTTGTGAGTTTTAATTGTGTTCTCTTTAAGAATGTTTTTTATTAGCTTAAGAGTGATTTTGATACCAAAAAAAATTAAAACTGATAAAATCAGGAATGATTGGTATATTCTAGATAAATTAATATATTCATATTAACCTAGAGAAATTGATATACTTATTATAATAAATTATTTTTTTATTAGTGAAATCTCTTAAACTATCTACTTGAGAGATCTCGACATAACTCATATTTTAGATTCAACCGGTATAAATTTTGTTGTGATATTTGTTTTATCTGTACTAATCAATATAGTCTAACCTAGTTTACTAGAAAAAAATAGCAGACAAAATCTGTGCAATCCGCTTCTAGAATTAATTATTTCAATAATTATAACTATACTATTTATAATATCTATATACTTTCATTTTAATTCGAGCACGTGCGTCATAAAAATTCTAACTGGTTACATATTTAAAATATTTGAAGACTTCATAAATGGATTAGTGAAGATATTGACATGTTGATCCTTGCAATAGAGAAAGATTTGATGGCTGTGAATAAGATTTTTTGTCTAACACGGTCACAATCAACTTCTAAATGTTTTGTCCTCTCATGAAGCTACTATCAAATGTTTCAACCGCAAAATCCTCGCATATATGATGTGAATTGTGACCTTGTAATTGACTTTGAACTTGACCTGAGAACAATAATTTGCATTTTTCTTTCCCATGAAACCAGATTTCCACTCAAAAAATGTAACAACCTGAAGTGGATCATGTACCACCTGCATCCCCCTGTCTCTCTTCAATAATCTTTTTAACGAAAAGAAATAAATTTGACAAATAATTTATATTTTAATCTTCTGTTAAGGTGAAAAAGTAGTCTCACATAACCTAATTTTTAGGACAATGCATTAAAAAGAAAATAGTATGATGCCGCGACTTCATTAATTATCGCATGTTCGGATACACAAGTTACAATACAAGTTTTTATAATGATAGTATATTACTTAGATAATATAAAAGAATTTTTCCACAAAAACAGAACAATTTTTCTTCACTCAACTGGTAATTTGTTTAGTATAGACACCAAAGTAATTAACATGGCTATATTTATAGCTCATCATCAGTTTTAAGTATTAACTCCTTGTGCACGATCGATCCTTCCCTTTATGCTCCTACGTACAGTTCTTGTTTGTGTTCTGAATTGCAAACCTCATGCAGCAAGTAGCCTCTGAATATCCTTCTGCAAAAATAAAACAAAAAACAGGTTAATCGTAGAATCTTTTTGATAGCTTTAGTATCTATTCTCAAATAACTTGTCTCATATATACATGTAAGAACAAATATATAGTTTCCTTTTAACAGTAATTCACTCCCAAAATCCAATATAGAAGGCTGATCTAGAGTAAAACAAAGACCAGACTCAGGGTAAATCATCTGCGTTGGTGTTGGTTTTATTTGCCTAATGACTTCCCATGGTCTCTTTCAGAATTCTTGGGCTTAATATCCCTCTCCTAATATCTTCAATGGATGCAGCCATTTTTGATAGAGGTACAAGAAGCTATAAGAAAACCTAGTACTAAAACTAACAGTTATAGCTACCAAGTAACAAACTCATTTTCTGCTGCTCTTAAAAGCCTTGGAGCATTTTCAGTGATACAGAATCATGCCAATTCAAGATGTATCACACAATTCAGATAATACGAATCATTTGCTTACCAAATCTTATTAACTTGAGCCATTTAGAAGTTTTATTTGTGCCAAAATTTACTGGCAGAGGGTAACTTTATTTAGAAGTGAGCCACTGAAAAGTGTATCCTTAATATCTCAAGATCTAGGGCCTATTTCAAAGCAAAAATGTGCTGAAAATACGTTACTTGGGTTTGTTAGAAACCTACTTACAATGAATGTAAGTGAAAACTGCCGAAACCATTCAGCATGCAAGAGGTTACTGACTACATTAAGCACAAATTACTTCATTAGGCACTTAAAATATCCAGTTTTCAAACATCAAATTCCAGTTTTCAGCACCAATTCAGTGATTGGTAGGGGAAGGAAACAGAGGGAGTGAAAGTAGGTAGGTGAGATAAGGATGAACATAAACAGAGTGGAAATATGTGTTTTTTGGTTTAAGAGAAATACTAGAAAAATAGAGTGGAAACGGGAAAGAGAACAAAAAATTAATAATCATCACTTGAGATAGATAAAAGAGACCATATTTGAGAGACCTTAACCACACCTCTCTTATGTTCTCATATTTATATTGATAGAAATTTTGATACAATGTGTAGAGGGAAGAGTAAAGATCAAAAACCAGAACTAAAACTAGAGTCCTAGTTACAAAGATAGGTACAATTCATAAGTACAACATATAGTACTTCTCCAAAAAAGCTACTTATATTTAATACTTAAGAAGTAAACTTTAAATCTAACTCAACCTTACAAAACCGGCTTGTAAAGTAAGATTTGCACCCACTTATATACCATGAATTGGCCTTATATCTAGTTGATGTGAGATCTCCAACACTTAGGTGAGATATTCTAGTATCATCATTCTCTATAATGACTATTCTCTATAATGACTATATCATTAACATACACTATTAAGTAGACACGTTTTCTAAGGGAGCTATGATAATAAAAAACTAAATAATCTACTTCACTATGTTTCAGCCCAAAGGTTTGGCAATGGCTACATTTTTCATACCAAGCACATGGTGATTGCTTGAGACCATAGAGGAGCAACACAACTTACATTCCTCTTCTAGATCTCCATGAAGAAAAACGTTTTTAATATCAAGTTGATGGAGTGGCCAATGACAAATAACTGTCATGGCAAAGAAAAGACGAACAATTGTCATTTTGGCAATTGGAGAAAAAGTATCACTATAATCAAGGCTATATAGATCTTGGTGTATTCTTTGGCAACTAATTGTGGTTTGAGACGATCACATTCACCATTGGGGCCAACTTTAGAGGCATAAATGCATCGACATCCAATTGTTTCTTCCCAGGTGAAAGGGTAACTAACTCCCATGTGCTATTATGGTCAAGAGTCTGCAGCTCTACAATCATGACTTGCTGCCATTCAGGATGATGAAGTGTTTCATTCACATTTTTGGGAATAGTAATAGAAGACACAGAGAATATAAAAGAATGATACGAAGTAGACAACCTATTATATCTAAGAAAATTATAAATAGGATGTGGATTACTGGTAGAACAAGTACCTTTCGAGAGGGCAATGGGTCGAGCCGAATCATCATTACTAGGAGTTGTGGTATTGAGTGACGATTGAGAAAGAACTTCATAAAGAGGATTCACCTTAGAGCATTTTGTGTCATGCATTGGTAGGTAAGAAACGGATGTGATGATGGTTCAAGAGGATTATGAACAAGATTGTGATTGTCAGGAGCACAAGGGACAATAGACTTAACTAATGGTACAGGGAAGATCTACTGGGTAGAAGAAACATCTTGGACAGGCGAAGAGAAGAAAGGAATCTTGGCTTCAAAAAAGGCATGGATGTCACACGCCTAGCAATGTTAAATTTGCGGCACGTGGAGCAACGTTTGCTTCAAAGACTGGTGGGGTTCGTCATTGCCTAGAGAGACACTCCAAATCCGGTGGTTACCAGAGAAAATTGTGACAACAGAGGGCAACGGTTGGCAGAGTCAGGATCAACCCACTCTAATACCAGCATAAGATAGATAAAAGAGACTATATTTGAGAGAGCTTAACCACACCTCTCTCATGTTCTCATATTTATATTCATAAAATTTTGATATAATGAGTCGAGGGAAGAGCAAAGATCAAAAAGTAGAACTAAAACTAGAGTCCTAGGAATAGGTACAACAAATAGTAGTTTTCCAAAACAACTACCTATATTTAATACTAATTCTAACACATTTTTATAAATAATAAATATATAAAAACCTCCGAGGAAATTACTCTTCGTGTTTGACATACTGATATAATGAAGTAAAGAGAGAGAGCAAATTGGGCCACGAAATACAAAAATAATCAATTATGTTGCAATCCATATCAACAATGAACACTTCACTGTCCTTGTCACTGTCCTTAGCATGATTCATTTTGTGAAGAAACAAATAGGTGCGAGATTTGCACCTTTTTATTTCTTCGCTCATCCAGTTTCACTAAACCAAATAGGGCATGTTTCCCAACATCTCTTCATTTCTTTGCTCTTCCCTACCTTCCTCCTCTCTTCAACACTACCAAACAGGCTGTAAAAGTTTTAACACTGAATTTTTTCAGTGCTAAATTTCCCAGTATTAACACATACTCTATAACTATTACCATCAATCTTGTGTCGCAAGTTGCAAAGCACAATGACAAACTTCGCTAGTTAATTAATTTCTATTGTAAAAATTAGAACCTAGACATTTCCTTTTGAGGGGATGCTTAACATACCTCAATTTGGAAAGGCGACGTTGTTGGTGGGTATCTTTCAACAACTTTACCATTTTTATCAACCAAGAATTTCTCAAAATTCCACTTTATAAGATCACCCAGAAAGCCTCCAGCACTTGATTTCAGAAACTGGTACACTGGAGCCGTAAATGGTCCATTGACATCCACCTGTTTTACAGAACTTAATTACTTTGTTTACTTGTGCTTTAAACTGTTCTGAACTGCTGACTGAAGAAACATTATCAAACCTTGTCAAAAATTGGAAATTCTGCTTTATATCGAGTGCAAGCAAACTGCTTAATTTCTTCATTTGATCCAGGCTCCTGCATACCAAATTGATTGCAGGGGAAAGCAAGAACCTCCAAACCTGAAAAGAAGCAGTATATTGGAACTAGATGCGTATTGCTGAGAAAACATAATAATTTAAAATTAAAAAGCTTAGGACCATATTCATAAAAACAACAAAATGTAAAATTGCATAAAAATCACTTCTGAATCTAACCATTGCAAGTATTTTAATTTTGCAAAAACAAAATCACCAAAGTTCTGCAAATATTAAGACCAGAAATTATAAGGCCAACACTGACCCATGTTCCACCATAGATTAACATTGTCATTCTACCCATTTTAATAAAAAACATAAAGGCATGCTTGGTAGACAGAGATAAAAGAATGCAGATTGAAAAAAAATGAGCAGCTACAATAGGCATTCTATCATTTTGTAAATTCTTCCACACCAACTAGGAATGAAAAGCATTATCCAGTCCAAACAAAAGAAAGGAAAGTGAAAAAAGTTTCACTTTCACCCTCCTACCTAATCAATTTGTAAATTCTTCCACCCCAACTTAGAATGAAATGAAGTATATAGTCCAAACAAAACATAGGAAAAACGAGAACTTCCTCACTTTCAATCCCCTACGTAACTCTTCAAATTTCCATTTTCCCTAACATGCACACAGAGCACCCTTAACTTAGCTACAAAAGATGGAGTTTTTATTCCTGGATTCTACCCTTCTTCTGCAAGAAATTCACTCTGGTCTTCATCATATGAAGAAGGAGAAAAGTAATGCATAAAATTCTACATAAAATTTGTCATTATTTTCAAAACATGTTGTCAAATAAAATAATTCATTAAAACAAGTATTCTTTCTTTGTCAGCCATAGAAGGTTCTCATACTTAAATTAAATCCAAAGTAACAATCAAGTGGAATAAACTGCAGAACATGAGTTTACAGGTTCTGCAGTATTTTTCATCATAAACAATCCATTAAACAGGTAAAAACAGCAAGATAGTTTGTCAGCAGACTTTGTATAATGCATCACACAGGGAAATCAATATACATTGTAAAATCATAATCATATTTTAAGTGACCATATCAATAGAACGGTGTAAGTAAGAGAATAGAGTTAACAAGTGAGAAAGAGACCCCAGTTAGTAACATCGGTATCCAATCTAAAGTTACCAATAAATTGGGCATGAAGTCACATAGGCAGGAGGGACATACTTCTCTCGTAGTTTTATACAGTACCCAACAAGAATAGAATGATTTGCACAAATAGATAGGTTCATAAACCAAGAAGATACATTAGCCAACACCAAGTAAAACATGAACAATCGTCATTCTCAGAAATATAAAGAACATACACAAATAGCAATAGTCTGTACGAGACATACCTTGATTCTTATACTTTTCATACAAACGAGACAGCTCCGAGTAATTCGATGACGTCAAACCACTGTCATAGGAAGGAAATGTATTAAATGGCATCAGAACAGACAAGAAAGTTTGACACAACTGTTAGCTTTAACCAATTTGGTTTTAAGATACAGAAAATTCTAAGAAAAAACTAATGAGGAAAACTAAGGCTTCATCAGACATATTGAACAACATATCTTCCTTGAACAGTTCACAACTCATACCATCGTGAAGCAACATTGACAATCAATAGAACCTTCCCCTTAAATTTGTTAAGAGGGACATCCTTTCTGTCGATATCCTGCATCATAAAATATAATACAATATAATATATACCCAAAACACATAACTAGTAAAAATAATAAAATATAAAACCTTCCATGTCTAAATCTCAAAAAATCTCAAAAAGGTATCCCCCTTCAGTAAAACTATCCATAAAAATAAATTGTCATAATAAAAAAATTTATCGACACCCCACTTCTCAAATTCAAATTCCAAGGTTGACCCAATTCTTTTCAAGTAAAAGGGTTGTGGAAATTGAAATTAAAGATGGTACCTTGACAGTAAAATCATAAATGGTTTTTTCTGTGGCAGCCCTTGCATTAACTGAGAAAGACCTAGGCTTTATGAAAAGCCTGGGAAAGGTTGATGAGGTTTGTAGGGAAAAGGCAGGATGGAAAAAGGTTGAATTGGAGGAAGCAAGAGAGGATTTGATGAAAGGAGAAGAGGGAGAAGTTGGTGTGGTTGTTCTAGCATGAGTGAAGTCATGGAGGGATGTGAAGAAGGAGGTGGAGAAAGCCATGGAGGACATTTTTGGTGGTTGGGAACTGAAGAGACTTCTCAAGTTTGGTCCTTTTGTTAATTGGAACATGGAAGATAACTTGTGTCTCAGAGAATGGAGATGTGTGTATCAAACATTCGCAAAGGAAATAATAATAAAAAAAAAAGTATGTGTGTAAAATTGTGTTAGTGAAGAATATAAAAATGACAAAATTATTTGAATTTTCTAATTTAGATTTATTTTATTTTATTTTCATAAGTATATTTTTATGTCATATCACTACTAATTTTGCAGTTCTAGAAATACACTTTAAATGTGGTAATTGTACAGATTCAAAAAAATTTCATACATTTATGTAAAAAAAAAAAAGTAGTTTACATGTAGAAATGAAAATAAGTTTAACTAAACTATTATTTATCATTGGAAGCAATAATTAACACTGCTGGGATTTTGAGATTTTAACATTAATCCTGTTAAATTATGAAAAATATTTTTATAAAATTAAGTTTATTTAACAAATAATAAGTTTTAATTCATAATACAAAAAATAGAAAAAAGTCAATTAATTGAATAAATACGAATATTCGTTTTTTTATTATTACATTATTTTTATAATATATTAAAAATAGATATGTACTGACTTAAATATTAGACATGCTGTATACACGTAAAAGAGAAAACGGGTTTGTGTATAAAAAGAATAGAGCTTATAATTTTTTTTATATATCTTCAATATTACATTCTTGTAGCATATCAAAAACCGAGAGTTTGTCTTTTAAAGATAAAAATAATAATATATGTTTTAACTTTTAAAATTAATAATGATAATATATTAAAATTATATGTAATATAAAAATATAATCATTATTTTTTATCTAACCTTGCATAATTAAAATTAATATAAAATAGTTTGTTTTAAATATATTTTAAATCCCTACAAATATTGCTCCGTGTTACTTTAGTCTCTATAATTTTTTATATTTTTAAATATTTAACATTCTACTAATACCTTTTCAGTTCTTATTATTAATATAAACTTAGTGTCAAATGTATAAATATTAATTAAAAATTATTATTTTGAAGCACATTTCTTTAATCAAGTTATATATTCAATATCTGCTACAAATAAGATAATGACATATGATTTTATCAAAATACTATTTAATTTACACAACAAACAGACAATTGAATAGTATTTTTGAATTGATAAAGTATCATAATTAAGCTAATTGGTTTTTTATGGCTTCTACACATTTTTTGTCTATTTCTCTTTTGTATGCCCTATTTTTTCTTTATCCAAATAAACATTTTTTATATTAGTTTAAAATGTGAAAACATTAAGATAATTGAGATTGTTGCTATGTGTGAGGTGTGGCCGAGGTGGAAGGTTTGAAACCTCAAATCAAGATTTGGAGGACTTGTTTGTGTGGTTCATCACTCACCACAATTTTATTTGTCTTCATTTATCACTCTTATAAACAAATATTATTTTGTGGGCTATCTTCAACTTACTATTTTTATAAACACAAATTTGCTCCTTTTTTTTTCTATTTTATTCTATCTACAAGCTTGGTCTCCCTATTTAAAAATAAAATAGAGACATAAATTTTCTTGTTATAAAAAACCAACAATGTTATTTATATTAATTATTTATATTTTAATTAATTAAATAATTGTATGATACTATATATATATATATATATATATATATATATATATATATATTATGTGAGTGGTTTAATGAAGCAAAAATATTAAAAAGAATAGATGTTATAAAACTTTTAAAATAAAATTATCAAATGCTTCTATTTTAAAATAGAGATACCCATTTTGTTTCATCTTTTACTCATACTAGATATATACAAGTTCTTTTAGGAATTTTTTAAGTACGATTTGGATGGTTTTCAAAGTATATGCAAATTTTGATGGTATCCAAATATATAAATTTGATAAATTACTTTTTAGAACAAATTTTAATGGGATTTAATGTCTTTTTAATGTGATGTAAAATATGGTATTCATCAAACAATTTTCCAAACTCTTTTTCTTTTTTCATTTGCGTGATTTTTTTCATCCATCACAAATTATATCTTCTCTCTTAGATAAAAACAATATAAATATTCATTTATTATAATAGTTAACTTTCCTTCCAAATATAATATTTTAATAAAGATTATAACTTAAATTTAATGTTCACAAGAACAAGAACATGAAAATCTTAAGAGAGTTAGAATTAATTAACTATTAAAGAATTGAAAAAAATTGAATAATATAATTAAATATAAACATGAAAGAAACATGTCTAAAAATGGAAGGACGTTATGATGGAAACTTCAATTATTTATATTTCAACGTGTAATGTTATTCTTATTAGTTTTATTGCTTTAAATTGTATTATTTTTATTATATATTACTATTTTTTTTTCGTTTTTTCCCTTCCCTCTTTTAACATGTGTGATCCCTTCATCATTAACATCTCCATTGGTTTCTTCATTCTTTTTGGTAATGCATATGTATTAAAATTACATAAAATTAAAAAAAAAATTACAATAGGAAAACATCATCTTCCACACAAGTCATCTCTATACTACGTGACCAACACTCACTATCCACATAAATAGATACTAAAAACTTAAATCTATCTTTTTGTTCCACCATCATAACACTTCCACTTAAGCTAATACTATGTGACAAAAACCTAGTACACCACATCCAACCTCTTTGTTCCACCATAACAGTATAGGGCACTATCTTCCACACAAGTTAGCAAAACACTATGTGACAAAAACCTAAAATGTAGTTTGTGGTTTCTATGTCTACTCAGTGAAAGTTATTCCATATAAACGTGGACCTATGCAAGCTGGTTGTTTTTCTTCAAGGTTTTGGAAGAGAACATTCATAAAGAAAATAACTTTTGAAATTTTTATATTTTTCAAAAAAAAAATATTGTCCAGAATAAAATTATCAATAAAAATATATTTTGAAATATGGATATCAAATTACATTTAGAATGTAAAATTTAAAATTAATTTTTTTGACTGCTTTTATAAAATAATTTCTTATAACAAGTTAAAATTTATTCAGGAATATTCTATTCTAGAACTAGAAAACTAAAAAAGTTTCTGATTTAGCTTACGGAAAAGCTTTGAAATGAGGAAAATAAGTTGGAGGATCTAGTGAAAACGTTTTAGAGAAAGTGGAATGCAATCACTTGCATAGCTTCCCATAGATGTAAAAGCTTGAAGAATTTGCACAAATTCCTTCCTCAAAACATCTTCCTTTGGATTATTGTTCATTGATAAATTTTTAAAATTTATATTTTAGTCCCTTTAAATATATTTAATACACTCTTTTAACTATCAAATATGTTTTTTTTTTGTCTAAAAAAAACTACTAAAGACTTTGACTTCTTAGTATAGAAAACTTTTTTTAAATTTTTTAACCTTAAATATAAGCATTTTATTAAAAACAAGATTTTATTGTAAGTATAATAATTAAAAAAAACTTAAATAATAATTTATTATTTACTGGAGTATATTATGAAGAAAATATTAAAATGAATCATAAAATAATAGATAAAAATATTTAATTATATTTAAAACACAAATTATACTAAATAAAATATGAATTATAAGATAGGACGGATATAAACGACTGGTGATATAGAACGACTTACATGATTATAAACATAAACATTCTCTTAAAACCAAATTAAATCTACTTTGAACTGATTAAACATTTTTTTCCAAAGTAAAAATTTTAATTTAATCCATGTTAAGTCTAAAATATGACGAGTTCTTCCTGCACCCTAATAAAAATTTTAATGTCACAATTGTCTTTATGGAAATTAATGAGAATCGGATGACACCCCATCCGGTTATTATTTGAAAAAAAATTGACAACTGGATGAGCAGGCCATTCGGTTGTATTTTTTTTCAAATGACTACCGGATGGCCTGCTCATCCGGTTGTTAATTTTTTTTCTCAAATGACAATCGGATGGGGGTGTCATCCGGTTCTCATTTCCAAATCAAAATGATAACCGGATGAAACTCATCCGGTTCTTATAGTCCAAATCAGAAAATTAATCCGTTCACCGTCAAGAACACCCCAAATGAAACTTTAAGTAAGGGCTCCAAGCCTAATGAGACTTCATATTCACTGTTACTCCATTGTTATTCCAAGGTTGGCAATGTCAAGGGGATAGAGGCAATTGAGAAAGAAATTTATGATGGTCATGTCTTGATTTGGGGTTTAGGGCGTTTTTGACGGTGATCAGATTAATTTTTCGATTTGGACTATGAGAACCTGATGGGTTTCATCCGATTATCATTTTGATTTGGAAATGAGAACCGATGACACCCCCATCCCATTCTCATTAATTTTCATAAGGGCAGTTGTGGCATTAGTTTTTTTATTAGGGTGTAGGAAGAACGTATTAGGGTGTAGGAAGAACTTGTCCTAAAATATATGGATATAAGAACAATCTATAACTAAATCATGGCAATTGCTTCCTGTACCCCATAATTGCTTCCTGCACCCCATAAATTTTTCATAATTTCACAATTGCCCATGCCTAGGGAAAGTTAGGTTTTTTGTGGATTTGTGAAAATGGAGAAGAGTGGTGGTGGGTGACGGCAAAGGAGCTACAACGGTGACGACATTGAAGGCTAACGACGATGAAGTGTAAGGCAGAGTAGTGGGGTGACACGAAGTAGCAGGGCGATGACGGAGGTGTGACAGAGGAACAACGGAAAAGTTTGGAGCAACGTTCGATGGAGGGGGTGGGTTTTTTCTTAAACTGCAGAAATCGTTTTCCATAAGATTTTTAGAAAATATTTTCCGTAGTTAATTTTTTTTTTAAAAATAGCCTTCATTACGAAAAACCTTTTTCGTAGTACGAAAAGTCTCTTATGGAAAATGTTTTCCGTAAGAAGACTTTTCTCTTATGGAAAACGTTTTTCCTAAGAAGACTTTTGTCTCATGGAAAACATTTTTCATAACAGGAGAAGTTGCTTACGGAAATTACTTTTCATAATGTTGTTCTCCTTCTACGCCATAACGTGAATGTCCTCTTATGAAAAACATTTTCCGCAAGCAAGTCCTCCTTCTACGGAAAACGTTTTTCATAAGCTCTCGTCCTCACCACTAACAACAAATTTTTCTTATGGAAAACATTTTCTGTAATTACCTTCTCCTCTTAAGGAAAATGTTTTTCGTAGGCACTCATCCTTACACCCTCACTTATTAAAAATGGTTTCTGTACACAATAACCTTCTACGGAATACGTTTTCCATATTTCAGCCACCCACATTTTATTACGGATTTTGTTTTCCGTAAGAGGTTATTGTTAAACGAAAAATCGAATCACACCAACTCTGCACCCCTACACCACGCCTAAACCATGCAAAATGAAAACAACTTACCTACGAAAGCTGCCGGAGAAGTTTCGTTACAGCACCCTCTACCACTTTCATTCACCGGAAAACCTACAATCACCACCCACTCACTGAACCACTTCCTCCCTTTGTATATTCTGTCAAGGGCACTTTTGGCATTACAAATAACTGATGAGATGCAAGAAGCAATTGTGGGGGGTGCAGGAAGCAATTGCTCTAAATCATCCTTCCACACAATCACTCAAAGGCAATTGCTTCCTGCACCCCCACAATTGTTTACTGCACCTCATCAATTTTTTGTAATTTCATAATTGTCCTTGCTAGAATATTCAAAGGGAAAGTTAGGGTTTTTGTGGTTTTGTGAAAACAGAGAAGAGGGTTGGTGGATAACGATGAAGGAGCTACAACAGCGATGACATTGAAGGCTAACGATGATAAAGGGTGAAGACGAAGCAGCGAGCGATGTGGAGGAGCACGACAACAATAGAGGAGCAGTGGAGGAGCAACTAGAAGCTTTGAGCAGTAGAGATATTTTGAGAGGTAAGCCTTCGTTTTTTTTGTAAAGCGTTGTTTTGATTTGAAAGTATGTATTGTTTGATGGATTTGTTTAATTTGGTTGGATTATTTTGATTTGGTATTGGTTTAATTTGGTGAAGCATTGTAACGAAAGAGGTGTTGTAACGTTTGACAGAGGGGATGGGATTTTTTTGAACTACGAAAATCGTTTTCTATAAGATTTATGGAAAATGTTTTCCGTAGTTAATTTTAAAAAAAAAAGTGTTCATTACGAAAAACCTTTTCAGTAAGTCATTTACGAAAAACGTTTTCCATAAGGTTTTATAGAAAAGCTTTTCCGTACAATCCTTACGGAAAACGTTTTCCATAAATGGCTTACGGAAAAAGGTTTCCATAATGAACGTTTATCTTGAAACAAAAAAATTAACGTTTTCATGCGATTGATTATTGGTGGATTATGGTTTTCTAACTTTGTTTTGATGCAAATGCCTTCAATAATAGTATTTGGAATGGGAGTAGGAATCCCAATTGGGAGTACTTTGTGTATGTTGTATAATTTAGGTGAAGAAGATTCAAGTCATTTATTTTTTACTTGTGAAGTGTCTAGGAGTTTATGGAATAGGTGTGGAGGGTGGCTAGGGGTGCAATTTGTACACCATTGTTCGGCTAAAAAGCACTTTATGGGTTTTTGTGCTTTTCAGATTGGTAGGAGTGGGACTGGTGTGTGGGTAGTGTTATGGCTGACAATAGTGTAGTCTATTTGGAACTTAAGAAATGATATTGCTTTTAAGGACAGGGTCTAATATTGTAGAGGTTTTCTCTACAATTCAAGCTAAAACATGAGCTGTTATAAGAGCTAAATTTAAGAATTTTTTTTTCTTATGTTGATTGGGTTATTGCACCTTTGGAATGCATAAAAATGTTGAAAGACTAAGAAAGCAGGTAGTAGTGGGCGTGAGTGGTGAAATTGTTCTCTTTAGTTTATTACTATAAATGTCATAACTTGACTTTAATATTTGCAAGTTCTAAAGTCTTGTGGATGCAGTGGTGCTGAGTTATGATGCATAACATAAAAGTATAACCAGGGATGTTATTCTTCCTTTGTTTGGCTCAATTAAAAATATGTATTTGCCTCATAATTTCTGGACAGTGGTGATGTTGTTATGGAGGATTTATTAGGGGTTAATTATATTTTTTTGATGTATGATGACCTACTTGAGGTTGAGGTCTTATCTCATGTAAATGAGGTCCTGTATGTTTCTTTTTCTGTTGGTAGGATGAATATGGGGTGTATTTTTTAGGGTTGAGGCTATATATCCTATGTGTGTGCGCTTTTGTGTATGTGTCTGCGTTTTTATACATAAGTTGGGGTAACCTTATTACCCTTATTTGGAATGGGGAATCAAGCGTTTTATTTCACCATACATTATTTATTTATTTTACATTATTGACAGTTAAACATCATGTTATTATTTATTTTACATTATTTGTAGATCGTCACGATACAATCTAGTTACTATGTTAAAATAGTGTAGTCTATTTTACATTATTTGAGACTATTGATTATTGTTTTTAGGTGTTTGTTACTAGACAGCATAATGGTGAGGACGCAGGGTGAAGGATCTCAATCAAATCGTGTACGACCTACTACTTCAGTAAGACATAGAGATCGTGGTGGTCCTTCAAATATTGTTGAGGAGGAAGCTAACATTGAATAGAATGTTGAGGAACATGTTAATGTACAACCTCAAGGATATCCTAGAGGCCCATATGATTTGTCGTTGTTAGAAGGTTATGAACACCACTCTGGCTATGACATTGTGGAGTGGTGTGGTAAGTTATTTTGATAATTTAAATGATGGAAAATTGTAATTAATATTTGAGTTATAATTATTTGATGAAATATAATTGTAAGTAATGTTTGTATATTATAAGCTTCAGGAAACACAACTCCTATTGCATTCAAGGCAAGATCTTTATCACTTACTATTACCTTAGGATATCAATCAACTCTCACAAACAACCCTTCCAACCTCTCAAGGGCCCAAACATAGTTGTTTTCACGTTCTGCTTCAACTAAAATAAATGCCACATAAATTGTTAGCCCCGTTGACGTCACACCAACAATTTCAAGTAATGGAAGCCTGTACCTGTTTGTCTTATAAGTACTATCCATTATTAATACAATGTGAAATGAATTTAGTAATTTAACTGAATCTAGGTGTGTCAAAAACAAATCTTGCACCACATTTGTGCCTTGATTAAACCTACACCAATGCAGAGACATGTCTCACTCAAGCAACATCATCAAATGTCATTTCTTTTCTGTGACATCGTTCTTCTCTTCGATATGTATTCATAGCATTATAAACTTGTTTTATCGTGGTCACATTTTTCTCATTATACTTCTTTAAAGTTAACAAAATATTTCTAGGTTTAGGTGAAATCTTAGTCATATCAATAAGCGTGCTCTTTTCGTCATTTGTCAACCTACCCCGTATATGGATATCCCACCAAAGTTTTTGACAAGTCATGATTGTGAGATCCACAGAGTAACTTCAAAATGGACACTTCCGAAATAGGCAAATATGGAAGCTATTTTCAGATCCGAAATTGGCTTTCGGATTTGCCCATTCTGGAAGTATTTTTTCTTAAAAAATGAATTCTGGGATAGGTAATTCCGAAAGTCAATTCTAGATTCAGAAATAGCTTCCGAAACTGCCTATTCCAGAACTGAATGTGTAGACAAATCATTATATTATTAATTATGTTATTATATCATTGCCTATTTTAAAATTTCCTATTCTGAAAGTAAATCATTATATTATTAATTATCTTATTATATCATTGCCTATTTTGAAATTTCCTACTCTGAAAGTGAATATGTCAAAATAATTATATCATTGTCTATTTAAGAATTCCAAAATAGGCAATAATATAATGAGACAATGATATAACTCCATAATAGATAATGATATAATTATTTTGATATAATTCCAGAATAGGTAATGATATAATTATTTTGATATAATTTCAGAATAAACAATCATATAATTATTTTGATATAATTTCGGAATAAACAATCATATAATTATTTTGATATAATTCTAGAATAAGCAATGATATAATTATTTTGATATAATTTCAGAATAGGTAATGATATAATTACGTTGACACCTTCATTTCTAAAATAGCCAATTTTAGAATAGACAATGATATAATGAGATAATTAATTATATAATAATTTTTTGACACCTTCACTTTTGGAATAGACAATTCCGAAAGTTATTTCTGATTCTGAAATTGACTTATGAAATTATCTATTTCAGAATTTATTTTTACAAAAAAGTATTTTCAGAATAGATAAATCCGAAAGTTAATTCTAGAAACTATTTTCGGATCTGGAATTGGCTTCCAGATTTACATATTCCGAAAGTTTTTTATTCGTTTTTAAATAATACACAATGGTCTTTTTAAATGGTGCAGTTTGGAAAAAATTTAAGAACTGGGAGGTGTCTCAAGAAACCTTAAAGGTGGAGGAAGAAGCAGTCCAAAAGAAAACACCACGGTGATCCCAACTCCACACTTACAAAGACACCCTACCCAAAATCAAACCATTACATAGAGAACTTGCATTAGAATTTGAAACAAAATTACTTTTCTTACTTTAATCTTGTTTTTTCTCTGAAAAACTACAACTTCGTAGGAAGAATGAATTAAGAACACTAAATGCACTCCTTGATCAACTCAAAAATCAAGGAGGAAACTTATCCTAAGCAAAAAAAATACTTCACACTCTTATGACTAAAACTATTGGAGACACAATAGAAAGATTAGATTCTTTGGAAAAAAATAAAAGAAAAATGAAAAAAAAAGAAGGAAAAGAATATGGTTCTATTTCTGGTTTTGAAATATAATGTCTCTTATTAGCACCTCCGTCACTCTAATTTCACCCATTGATTCTATTCATTTTGGTTTCCTACGCACTCTTGACCCAAAATATTAAAAGTTTAACTCTTACTTTCTTTTGTTTATTAACTTCTCTTATTCTCAAACCAATCAAAGCCTAAAACAAACCAAACCATTCAAGAACTAAAACCATATACTATTTACACCACCCACATACACTACATTAAACAAATTAAAATTAAACATAATATAAATTTAATTACCATCTTTGAATCATCTCACACAATTAACACACCAAAAACACAACTCGTTACAATTATTCATATTAAATTGTATTGAAACTGAACAGCAACAATAAGATGATCAAAACATTCATATTTTAGTATATTTTGAAATTTATATATATATATATTATTTTTAGTATATATAATAATAATATATATATTATTTTTAGTATATTTTTATCAAAATTACAAAAACATAATATACATAATATTAAATTTGACATAGCATGGAGGTCATGCATTTATTTAATACCACCAAACAAAAGAAATGATTTTTACTTGGAAAATAATTATTTTTTCTATGGATATTATGGTGAAGCCAGCTTTGGCGAAGACTTTGACTTAGAGAAGAGAAGTCTTTGTCCTTCATTAACAACAAACCACACCATGGCAACTACTCATACCACACACATCCTTTACTATGTGTACCCACAATTTTAAATTTTGCTTTTTTTTTATTATTTCTAATTCTATTCTTCACTTCTAAATTATCTCTATCTTTCTCCACCCCCAAAAAATATATTATCTTCTCTCTGCATAATAAATATATTCATATTGTTACATGTCACTGTCTTGTGCAGATATTTTCCTCGTCAATGACTTAGTAAATTCTGCGGAAATTATCAATTTGATTGAAAAGAAGGTTGTTTTGTCTGATCTTGACTGGGTGAGTGAACAGTACAGGTGTGTCAATAGCAGACACTGCTTTTTTTAAAGGAGAACAAAATCAAGAAAATGACAACAAAATTACACCAAAACAACGGATACAGCAAAACTCGTTATATCAATAATTACATATAAAGGATATTATTTTCTCACAATTTTACTTGTTAATATATATCTTCTAATTTATATCAAATCTGCTTTATTCATATTCTCATACTTTTATATCTCTTTTTATTTTTTTTTTCACTTCCTATATTCTATTTATTTTTTATGTTTTTACCCTATTACATCTTGTTTATCTTTTATTCAATCAATAACTTCTCTGGTTTTAAATTTAAATATAACAATATAAAAAAATTATATAAATATATATGCATTAAAAACATATTAAATTTAAAATTAATATACACATTAATAAAATTGTTATAACAGATAAATTTTAACTTAATAAATGGTAATTCTTTTAGGTAAAAGTTTTTTATGTTAATTTTTATATATGTTAACACACTCAAGTTAGTTTCTATTATAGTCACTTTTATCTATATTTGATCAATATATATAAATTAAATAAAGAAATACCTTATAATAATAATAATAATAATAATAATAATAATAATAATAATAATAATAATAATAATAATAATAATAATAATAATAAAATACTAAGTTGATAACTTTTTATATATAAAAACGAATTAATAAGTTTTGATTATGAATAAATCTGTAAATTTGTCACTCATTCTTTTTGTTCCATATACTTGGTTTGCTACTGGACAAGAAATGGACATCAATAACATTCTCGATTAAAGGAAATAAATTTATTGTAAACTCATATACATAAATTAAATTATATATTTAATCTATAAAACAGTATCAAATTGTTTTGTCACAATTAAGGACACGGTATCTTAAATTTTATGTTTTCAAAAAACTTATTTTTACTGAAATTCGCATTCTATTATCTGCATCAAATATTAACTGAGTAATTGGTTGAGACCCTTTCTAAAAGCATGCATGATAAAATATTTTTCTTCAAGCTATGTTTAAGCTTCGAAGAACACATTCAGAAAGATTATCCAATCATATACTTGAAATTGCATGAAAAAGTTCAGTGGATGAACAGTGTCTGACAAATTCAAAGGCTCAAAGCCAGAATAAAGAAATATCAATTCTTTGCCACAAAGTCTTTTTCTTTTCTTTTCTTTTCTTTTTCTTTCTTTATAATAGTGGCGGTAGTAATTGTACCTGTTTCTCTGTTCTCTTCTTCATTCTCTTTCCTTTACCTTTCTGTCTATACTCCAAACTCAACTCCTTACCCTCTTCAAATTTCTGACTGTTAGTACCACTCTTCAATCTTCCCAATATTACTTTGCTCATACTTCTCAAAAGTTCAAACAAAGAAGAAATATTTAGAAGTAAATTCTTATGAACTGTTGTTCATTACATATTTTTTTAACTTTCAAGTTAGAAAAGACAGAATTTTGAGCTGTGAACTCTTATGAGTAATTTATTGTTCATATTATCATCTGGGTATTCCTTGATTATGGATTCTACCCTCTATTGGTCTTTGAATATTGCTTCTTTGCTTTTCTATTAACTGTTGATTAATCTTTATCTTCGTTACTTTCTGTACATTTCTCAGCACAATTAACACTCAAAGAGTTTCCAATTTTTCTTGTGTCATCTTTTCATATTAAGCACTAGTTCTTCTTTATTCAGCTTGAATTCCGTTTGCTCTGTCTTTTTATGTTTTATTTTGGGTTGAAATTTTCTGTTCCTTATTGTGTTGCATGGCTTTAGTTTTAGATCATTCTCTATTCATTGTCGGTTATCTCTTTTTAACCCTGCCACTGAGAAAAGGGAAAAAAGGAGAAAAGAAGTTTAGATGAGCTTTTCTTTGACTGGAGTCTTCTTCTTAGTTCCACTGTCATGCTTGGAAATTATGCCCTCATCATTATCTTTTCTCTTAATTTTTTTTTTTCTGAAGTACTACTGCCATGTACTAGAATAGCAAAAGTTATGCTTCACACTGGTCTCCCCATTTAAGTGTCTTTCAGTTGACATTTTCTTTTACTCTTTCTACTTTCCTTTTTGAAAACAGCTTATTCTTAATTTTTTAATGTACACATTAGATTTGTCTGAGCATCATGGCTTTTCTTTTCTCTGTGAGAGTTATTATAGATAATGATATCCAACTTATTTTGGTGTTGCTTTCTTTAATTTTTCATGCTTGAAGAAATAAAACTAATGCTTGTTTGTTCTGTACAGAAAGAATGGGAACAAATCTCAGCACTCCCAAAACTGAAAAGTCTTCCGATGATGGTGAAAATGAGCATCTTAGATATGGTTTATCATCTATGCAAGGCTGGCGTGCATCAATGGAAGATGCAGTGAGTTTTCACTGGAAAAGTTGCTAGTTAGTTTATTAAATTGATAATCTTGTGTGTAAGAAATACTGAATTTTTTCAGAAAAAACTTCATTAGAATGCTTTTTTTTTTTTTTTTTTTTTTTTTTTTTTTTATTTCTAGTTGCATTGGAAGGAATACATTTTCACTCCAGCATTTGTTTTTCCAATTTGTTGTAATGTTTGTAAGATTGTTGGAATGACAAATAGTTTTAGTAACACTGCGGTTTATGGATCAGAAGGTCACTCCTAGCTAAATCAACATGTTGTTAGAATTTTAGGAACTGATTTGTTCGATAAATAGATAGGAGGGACTTGCTTCCCCTTGCATTTTGTTATACATGTCTTTATTTCTTGTATAAGTGAATAAATTTCCTATATCTTTGATATGCAATTCACAGTGGTAATTATTGGTTCTTTTAGTCTGATACACACTATTTTTCTTGTAGAATTGTATAAACAGATTATTAAAGTCTATGAGAAATGTGCAGGTCCTGTGATTCCTTAAAATTTTGAGCACTTTGGTAGGGATGTTTTCAGTAGGGTCTAATGATCTGATACTTTTTTGTGGCGCTCAGTTGTTCAGTTTACTACAAATTTGGGTTTTGCTTAATGCACTGGCTGGTAGATGTTGAGGTTGTTAGGGGATTAGAAGATGTAATTTTATCTTCTGTCTCATGTTTTTAGGACAATGAGACTTTGGGTCCAGTCAATTATGTTTTTTGGGATGAATGTATATATCATTAATTATGCTGTTATAATATAGTAGTTTGCAACTTACTTCAACTTATTTGTGTTGCATAGATTGCTTTGGTTGAACCATTAATCTGCTGTTAAGCTTCTTCATTCTCTTTTCTTTTGCTAGCATGCTGCACATCTTGATCTGGATGCATCCACTTCCTTTTTTGGAGTTTATGATGGTCATGGTGGTAAGATTTGAACAAGTTTGAGTATTTAGAAGGATGGCTAAGAACCAGTTTTACAATTTTACTACTGATGTCTTCTGTACATGTTAAAAATGGTTTTCTGTTTTAATTCAGTTTTACAACTTGTTTACCTTTTCTCTTTCATTTTTCTCTCATTATCTTACCTTCCTAACCCCTGTAATTAAAAAAGGATAATTATGATGTGATATATTCTTGAGTAAAAGGGATACTACAAGAAGTTATTAAATAAATCCCTGAAAAAGGTAAACACTTCTGCAGAAATTATTTTCCTAATGGTACAATTTTCAGTTTTCTTTTTTCAGCAAAATTTCTTATTTTTTTCATAGATATCATCTAGTTAACCTTTGGTTGACTAGTATCTTGTTGCCACTTATTTGAATATTTTTCTTTGAACCACAGTTAAAAGTTATTTCCTGATACATTATTATCATACTCTAATTTATGTAAGTGGACTAATATACTTCTAGGTAAACACTCATAAGAAAAGAAAATAAAATAAGTCAAGAAGGAAAAATGAGTCTATAGTTCTTTCATAAGTTAAATTTAACTTTGCACCTCAAATTTTTGACAATTTCTCTCATCAAACTTTTCCATATTTTGATGTGCATAAGTTATATTAACATATAACTTATGACAAAAGTTTGATTCATTCCTCATAGATTCTTTCATTTTTCTACTCTTGTAAGTGTTTCTTGAGAGATTTACTCAAACTCCAAAACTTGTGAAACATGTGTGAAGACCTTAGCACCATTGCATGTTTAGTAAAACTCCTATGCATTGATTCAGATTACTCCCCACAAGTTTCCATCTACTATTAATTGGTTTTTCTGCTATGCCTCTAAAGTGTGTATGTAGCTTACTGTATATAGAACATATCATGTTCCATTTTTTTCTTTTTCTTTTTCCACTTAATCTTTTGAAAACCAATATTTGCTGGCTCGCCTGCTAGACCATTATCTGCTAGACCACAAAAGAAATCATGTCTTATTTTGGAATCAGAAATATGTTATGGATGCTGAATTAACCCCAAAATTTTCAGGTAAGGTGGTTGCCAAGTTTTGTGCTAAGTATCTTCACCAACAGGTGGTCAAGAGTGAAGCATACATAGCTGGAGATATAGGAACCTCTCTTCGGGAATCATTTTTCAGGTTAGAGGAAAAAGAGTGGACTTCATGTTTACTACTGAAAGTGTTTCTTGTGAATATAGAGACTGAAGCTGGTTTTATATTTTCACTATATAAAGTTTAGCATATGTTCAATTTACTGCATTTCATTAAAATTATAGAATTGAAGGTCACATAGGAAGTATGGCATTAAAATGGTATCATAGACAAAAAATGTGTTCACTGGTTCCGTATCCATTCATTATTTTTCTTCCAATCCTTCAACCAAAACACCAGAATGAAATGAAATAAAACAAATGAGTAATGAAATAACATTTTTTTAATTATTGCAGGATGGATGAGATGATGCGTGGTCAAAGGGGCTGGAGGGAATTAGCAAGTTTGGGTGATAAGATAGACAAGTTCAATGGTAAGATAGAAGGATTGATTTGGTCTCCAAGAAGCAGAGAATATAAGGCTCAAGAGGATAGTTGGGCCTTTGAGGAGGTAGGTATGACATTTGAAGGTCCTTTTTTAACATCATAGCTTTCATGGGTTATACCTGGTATATTGGTACCAGCCATATTTTAGGTAAAGCAAGGTTTTAAATTGTGGTTAAGACTATGGTTTTGTTACAATACTTGACATCGAAGGAACTGTGGATAAATTGCAATTCCATCTCCGAGAGCCCAAAAAACTTGATTTTGTGGCCGAAATCGTGATCACAGACCATTTTTTGAAACCTTGTAAAGAGTATTGTGTCCATAGATTTAGAGTGGTGTTTCTCCAAATCTGTTGGTTGTGTGTGGGATTATAATTTCTTTGTATTCATTTTTCTTTTCTGCTGTCTCTTTTGTTGCATTCAGTAATATTTCTTATGTATTGTAAGCAGGGTCCTCATTCTAATTTTGCTGGACCAACTTCAGGAAGCACTGCCTGTGTTGCAATGATCAGAAACAACCAACTTTTTGTAGCAAATGCTGGTGATTCACGTTGTGTAATATGTAGGAAGGGTCAGGTAACTTCAAGATGGAAATTCTTGGATTTTAATCTTCAAAATAACAGAGATGGTGTGTAATTATTACAACAATTTTCTGACTAACGCTCATATTATCTACAGGCGTATGATTTGTCTATAGATCATAAACCTGATCTTGAGACTGAGAAGGAAAGAATCATAAAAGCTGGTGGTTTTATTCATGCAGGACGAGTTAATGGTAGTTTAAGCCTTGCAAGAGCTATAGGTACTTACCTACTTATAAATGTTTATTAAAGCTTCCTCCAATGTTAGTTGGTTTTAAATTGGAAAATTGAAGATTTCATATATGTGTATTTGTTTCTTCTGGATGCTAATTTCTTTCTGACACCTTAATATAAGTTTATTTTGGATTTTTGGGGATGGCGTACATTGGTCATGGTTTATATGGTTCCCATTCAATATATTTAACTATTCTGCAGGTGATATGGAGTTTAAGCAGAATAGATTCCTTCCTGCTGAAAAACAAATGGTGACAGCCAATCCAGACATACATACTGTAAGTTTGTTCCTTACAAATCAGCTTACTTCATGTGTGATACATAAAATCGAACAACGCTACCACAGTTTCATGGTTGCTACATGGAATAACCAAAAATGAAATGCTTGTTTAAGACTTAACAGTCTCAGTATTTACTACTACTTTAAGTTTTCAACTTTGACTGAGTATTATTTTTGACATTTTATCACAGATTGAACTTTGTGATGAAGATGAATTTATAGTGCTAGCTTGTGATGGCATATGGTATGCTTTTCTATCCCAGTTTCAGTGCTGAATGGTCTCACTTGTTTATTTGGGGGAGAATTATATGTTCTTGAGAATTTATAGTTCCTGACCAATCTCTATATGACACTCAAGTTGAGTTTATTATTTTTTTTTATAATTCAAAAACTCAATTATGTGTCACGTTAAGATTAACCAAGACCATAAACATTTGGTGGTCTGAACCATCTAATCGTTTTTGGGGAGGTAATGTCATGTCTTCAAAATTCTTGAGTTGTTGATTTATATCCTTCTTGTTGGCTCTTATTACTTTAGGGATTGCCTGTCAAGCCAACAATTGGTTGATTTCGTACGTCAACAACTTCTCATTGTGAGTTTCTAAGTTTTAAAATTTTCCCAACAAGATGGTGAAACATTAAATGAATAATTTGCTATTATTGTTTGCTGCCTGCCCATAGATTATGCTTATTGATGATATTAATGCAGTGTTTGGTACTTGTCATGGATATTAATTGTTGTTTGTACTTGTAATTAGTTGGAGAGAATTGGCTATTTCTTTAATTGTTTCTTCAAACTGGGGATAGATAGAGTTATGTTCAGTCACATAGTCCGGTTTTCCACATACCCGGTCTTTTTACTCAAGCACTAAAATACCATGGTTTAGGAATTTTTCTAGTTGTTCTTATTGAAACCTGAACATATTTGAATGAGCTCTCAATGAGGTAGAATATATGGTCTCTTGAAATATGAGTCTAGTTGTATGAGGAGGGACGTATGGTATACACTTCATTCAAACATGGCTCTTGTGGATCCTTAATAGGATACTTATTTGCCTCTTGTTTCACTACTTGATCTAGCAAGTCAATATTGCACACAAAATTCTTAACAATTGGCTGATTGTAAGTCTTAAATAGATCAAATTCAATAGTATTTTACACATTTAAAAAAACCTTTACATTTATATTAACCTCCGTTGTAGCCAAGAAAGGTCTACCTAATCTTTTAGGAATCCTAGTATTCTCGTGCATCTCTAACACAACTAAATCACATGGAATAAAGCAATCTCCAACCATAACAGGGACACTTGCATGTCTCACAACATGTTTGACGGAACGATTGCCAATTGCAATGACATATTAGTGGGTTTTAGTTCCCCAATATCAATATTTTTATAAATAATTTGGACCATTATGCTGACACTAGCAACTAACTTGCAAGTTTTATGAAATCTAGTGTTGTCAATCATACGTGGTATATAAAAACTATCAGGACCTTTAAGCTTGAGGGTCAACTTAGTTTGAACAAGAGTCACAATAATGTCGTTAAGAAACTTACGCAAACTTGATCTCACATGACATACTAAAACATACGTAAACTTAAAACTAAAATCCTTATTATCTGTACTTAGAGTGATCATGTATAACTATAGTATTGTTGTTAATAACATTAAAAAATCAAAGGGCCCAACCGGGTTCGAACCGGTGACCTCTTGATCTGCAGTCAAATGCTCTACCACTGAGCTATGAACCCTTTGTTTTCTATTGCTGCGCTTTTTCTTTAGTCAAAATAAGTGCTTATATTTTATTTGAAATTGAAACATCATTTGAAATAATCCTGATGTGAATTTTTCTTAGTTATAGGAATAGGGATACCTGAACAACATATATGAAAGGAAACCTAAGAGAAAAGGTCCTGGAGACTTTATTAAAAGAGGATTAAGAATCTGATCAAGGTACATGAATGAATGAATGCTATGCTATGGCCAAGAGTTTTGCCATATATATATATATATAGCAGATCTAACTAACTCAATTCAACAACTAACAGCTGTTCCCGAATTACATTATATCATATCCAAGTCCCCTCAAAACACATCCTTGTCCTCAAGGATTGAACATAGGATATTTCTTCTTTAAGTCATAGTAGAACTCCCAAGCAGCATCCTCCGAAAGTTGGTGCTTCCATTTAACTAGAAGTTTAGTCTCCAACTCCTTTCCTTTTAACAATTATCCTATCTAGAATTTCTTTCGGTTCCTTTTCTTCAAAGGAATCTTCAACTTGATATGGCAGATTGGTAGAAGTTACTGCATCTCCAACATGCTTCTTGAGCTGTGAAATGTAGAAGACATTGTGAACCTTGGACTGCACAGGAAGGTCCAACTTTTAATCTATTACCCCAATGCAATCAGTGATCTTGTAAGGCTCTAAATACTTAAGAATCACTTGACATTGCTTTTGTAAGCTACTGAAATCTGCCTATAAGGATGCAATTTCACATATACTAAATCACCAATCTGATACTTCTTATCTGTTATATGCTTATCAGCTAATTGCTTCTCTCTCTTGAGCTCTTAAATGAAATCTGATTAGCTTTAGCATTTGTCCCTTTTTCTTAAGCTCCTCTCAACTAATTCCACCTTGGATTCGAAGGCAAGGAAGATGGATAGGGGGTGGCTAACCATACATGATCTCGTAGGTAGTAGCTTTAGTCAGTGTGTGTTGGAGATCTCACATCGACTAGAGATAAAGTTAATTCATTGCATATAATTAGGTATAAGTTGATTTTGTAAAGTTGAGTTAAGTTTAAAGTCTACCATCTAAAGATGGTATCAGAGCCATTAGAGCGTAATTTACTCATAAATATTTAATCTCATGCATGAGGGAAGCCCAATAGATAAATATATGTAGATTCATCCTTACTTGATTATAGATTACAGATTATAGTTTACCATAAATGTATTATTTCACATTAGCTATGACAAACAAAACCTACTTTATGGGAGTAGGGATATATACCCACCTACTGTATTTCTCTTATCTTAGAAATAATGCACATACTTTTCTTTCCAATGATGTGTTGGTTTTATATTTACTCACCACAAAAGTCTCTATAGACTTTTCTAGATTTGACATTGATTGTTGGAGGTGAGAGATGTGGTGAAAGTCTTGTCTACCTTGCCTATTGTTGAAGCTTGAGAATTGATTGAAATTGTGATGTTAGTTTGCATGAGGATTTAGTTTCTCATTCCTTGAAAAATCATAGAAATTATAGGTTGCAGCAGCATTTTTATATGCTCTTCTTGTTCATTTGACATCATGGTAGGACAATCCTTTAGTCTAAACTTAAAGTGATCATGTATAACTACAGTATTATTATTAATAACATTAAAAAAATTGAAGGGCCCAACCGGGTTCGAACCGGTGACCTCTTGATCTGCAGTCAAATGCTCTACCACTGAGCTATGGACCCTATGTTTTCTTTGGTTACGCTGGTTTTTTACTCACAATAGGTACTTATGTTTTTATTTGAAATTGAAACGTGATATGAAATAATCCTGGTGTGAATTTTTCTTAGTTCTAGGAATAGGAGATACCTGAAGAACATGTATGAAAGGAAAACTTATAAGGTCCTGGAGACTTTATTAAGAGAGGATTCCAAGAATCGACATGAATGAATGAATGCTATGCTATGGCCAAGAGTTTTGCCATATATACATATATATATTTATATTTATATATATAAACAGATCTAAGTAACTCAGTTCAACAACTAACAGCTGTTACCGAATTACATTATATCATCGTATCAAAGCCCCTGCTAAACACATCCTTGTCCTCAAGGATTGAGCATAGGATATTTCTTCTTTAAGTCATACTGCAACTCCCATGTAGCATCCTCCGGAAGTTGGTGCTTCCATTTAACTAGAAGTTTAATCACCAACTCCTTTCCTTTTAACAATTATCCTATCTAGAATTTCTTTTCTTTGGTTCCTTTTCTGCAAAGGCATCTTCAACTTGATATGGCAGATTGGTAGAAGTTTATGTATCTCCAACATGTTTCTTGAGCTGTGAAATGTGGAAGACATTTGTAAGGCTCAAAATACTTCATAATCAACTTGACATTGCTTTTGTAAGCTACTATGCAATTTCACTTATATTAACTCAATCTTATAAAACCAGTTTGTAAAGTGAGGTTTGCACTCACTTACGAACTAATGGAAGGCCCTATCTCTATTCGATCGATGTGGGATCTCCAACGTATCTCCCTCACGTCGAGATTGCTCAACTCGTGTGTGAGACTATACATATCTAAGGGTGGCCCGAGCCCAACAACCTTGTTAGGATATGATTTGATACCATCTTAAGAAGTGGACTTTAAGCCTAACAAAACCAGCCTATAAGGTGAGATTCACACCCACTTATAAACTACTGAAAATCCCTATCTCTAGTCGATGTAGGATTTCTAACAAATCAGCTAATTGCTTCACTCTCTCTTGAGCTTTTAAATGAAATTTGATTAGCTTTAGCATTTCTTCCTTTCTCTTAAGCTCCTGGCAACTAATTCCACCTTGGATTCTCCAGGAAGGTAAGGAAGATGGATAGGGGGTGGCTAACCATACATGATTTCAAGGGAGTAGCTATAGTCGCTGTGTGTTGGTAGTCTTGTATCGATTAGAAATAAGGTCAATTCATTGTATATAAGTAGGTGCAAACTTCATCTTACAAGCAGGTTTCATAAGGTTGAGTTAGGCTTAAAGTTCACTTTTTAAAATGGTATCAAAGCCATTAGAGCCTAACCTAGCGAGGTTTGATAGGCCTATCGTGTCATTTACTATTAGACCACTCATAAATGTCTAGTCCCACATGCAAGTTGGGTAGTCTCGATGTGAGGTGAGGTGTGTTGGAGATCTCACATTGACTACAAATAAAGTCAATTCATTATATATAAGTGGGTACATAAGCTGGTTGAAAGTTGAATTTGAACTCCTTGAAAAGCCATAACATACTGTCAAAACTGACTTTACTTAATCTATCCAATAGGAGAAGTGTCATACTTACATTGCTGAATAAAGCTTCTGACATCACTGGTCAATCCTTTCCAGTAAAGTACAAATGTAACTCTTTTTATAGTAGCACTGATGCCTGAATGGCCTCCTGTAGCAAAAGCATGCAACCATAGCAACAAGTCCTTCCTTAGTTTACTGTCATTTCCAACTACCAGCTTTCCTTTCTTCCGAGTTCACCATTCAGCCGCCTATAATGTTTATGCAAACCTAGATTGCTTTGCATTTCACTAATCAAATTCTGCAAACTCACATTGTTAAGCCAACACTGATGAATCCTCTCCAGCAACTCAGATTGTAGCTATTGAGTAATTAGTTGACAGGGCCTACTCTAGCTAGATAGGGCACCTGCTACTACATTTTCTTGACCCTTCCTGTATTCAATTGAAACTCCAGTTCGATGAGCTTAACCAACCACTTCTGTTGAAGATTTGTAGTCAATTTCTGATCCAGAATATATTTGAGGCTATCATCATTTTTTTAACTATAAAGTGACGGTTTAAAAGGTAATGTCTCTACCTTTGCAACTCCTTCTCATAAGAAGATAAGGACTGTTGTTGAAGATTCAAGATTCTACTAATGTAAGCAATGGTGATCTTGCATGAGTTACGCCAATTCCCCCACTCGAAGCATCAACTTCTACTTCAAATACTTGTGAAAAATTTGGAAGCGCCAATACACAATTGTTACTAAACAAGTTTTTAAGCTTCTAGAATACTAATTTAGCATCATATGTCCACATGAAATTGCCCTTCTTCAACATATCATTGAAAGGTTTAACTATAACTCCATATCCTTTTACGAACCTCCTGTAACTAGTTGACAATGTCATAAAAAAAAACTAGCAAAAACTCCTTAAAAACTATTGGAACACTGCATTCAAAAGACCTTGGAATGTAGCAGGTGCGTTGGTAAGCCCAAATAGCATTACCACATACTCATAACGCTTCTCATGGGTTCTAAAAGTCGTTTTATGCACCTTTGACTTGATTATGGATTATAGTTTACCATAAATGCATTATTTCACATTGGCCATATGGAAATAGGGATACCCACCTTTTCTCGTATCTTAGAAATAATACATTTACTTTTCTTTCCAATGTTGTGTTGTTTTACTCTTTAATTTTGTTGTGTTGGTTTCTGTATGTAACGGTATGCAGATTTTGAATTTTCTATTCAATTGGTGTGTGCATTTGGTTAATGATCCAAGTTATTATATCAATGTGGTTTTAACTGATCCATTTCATTTTGTATCACAGGAAACTAAACTTTCTGCTGTTTGTGAAAGAGTACTGGATCGATGTTTGGCACCAACGATAGCTATTGGTGATGGATGTGATAACATGACCATGATTTTAGTGCAGTTCAAAAAACTGGCCCAGTTCAGTGCACCAACATAAGAAAAATCATCTTCAAATGAACAAGTTACATATCTGAAATAAGAATTGAGGGCAGTGAAATTTAGTAGATTTTGGACAACAACACTACACACATGTATATAGTGTGGACTACTCCTTTCTGCTTAGAATGAATCTAGATTGACATCTTAACTTTAACTAGCATTTATTTTCAAATTTTTGTGTTTACTTTTTACTCAGAGTTTGTGTTGCTTGTTCATAAAGCGGCTCCAAGTGTTAGTATTTATAGCTATTAGCATCAATCTGCAGGCATATCGTGATGTTTATTAGTTAGTTGCTATCCACTACAGGGATTTTGGTTCCAACTTAGTATTTTGTATATATGATATATATGATATATGATATATGATATATCTAATTAAATTACCTTGTTAAGCGAATGTCTTACCAGTGAGTCTGAAATTGATTTATGGATTTGTTTTGACCATTAAGAGATATAAAATTACAAAAAATCAATAAAATGCATTTGGTGCACATTTTTATACTTTAGGAATATAAACAAATTGAGATAAAGATATTGCCTAAATCATTAGTAATACGCCAAGACACTGAGAATAATCTTACTTTTTACGTTTCAAAAAAGTATAAATTTGATGTTTTCCATCATACACAATCTCTTGATAAAAACATTCCACAGTTCATCTATCATTCCTTAAGTATTTCTAAAATTTGTTGTACTATTAAGTAACATTGCTTAAGCATTTAGATGATGAGGTGGTTGATAAAACTATGAGTGAGAGAATATGAATAAGAGAATGGTCGAACCAATTCTATGTTCTCTAGAGAAGCTTATTTAAGCAAGAGAGATGTTAAATATATTCTTTTTGCTTTAAAATTGGTGTCGCTTAGGCGATATATGATTACTTAAAGAAGGAGGACTTCCTCTCCTAAAAAAATAAGGTTTCTAAAGAAAGATGAATTCAGTTAAGTCAAATATACTTGTTAGTATGATGTTGTATTGGTGATATATTTATTGAGTATATGATATGATTGAGATGTATACTCTTACATTATATATTAGTCTTGTCTATTGTACGTGATTTATATTATGACCCTTTATGAATTATCTTAAGGTCCTATATTGGTGTTATGACCTCTTATGGTGTAGTGAAGAATACCTAGAATATTATCGTAATTATAATTATTATAGTATTAAACTCGTTAAGAAAAGGAGATATCATATATTTTATCAATAATTTGATAAGATAGATTAAGACTTCAAATAACAAAAAGTTAAATTTAGTGTACCAAGTCGTCACAAAGGAGGTACATGACTTATCTAAAATATGCAATTGATGATTGATTTCTAAATATGTTTAAGATGGACCACTTTTAATTTTTGGTTCTAAGGAGGTAGCAGCAGAGATTTGTTTGTTGGCTTTTCAAAATTGTTGGTGGAATCTGATTCCAATTGGGAGAACATAATTGGTTTTGCATTGGTGGATGAGGTTCATTGCTTCACTGCTTCCATTGCCACTGCATTTTCTTTCTCCTTTTAAGGGAACCAAATCAGGTAGCGCTTTCATGTGCCATTCTCACTTTTACCAATATTCCATATATTTTATTTATGCCTTTTCATGAACTCATCATGTTGTTTAGAAAAATTAATGTTAATTTAATTCCTCCTATATTTGTAGTATCATTCTCTAATTAAATTCAAATTTTTAATTCTAAAAAAACAACATCAAAATTAATTAAGAATCTGTATCTAACTTCTGTAAACTTAGTGATTGATATTGAAATAATTTTACAATAATTTATAAATACTTCTGAATATCCACCATTATTTTCTTACCAAAAGTCGATATTATTTATTATATTTTTGGTTTTCTGTAAAGTGTTAAATAGAAACTACATGTAGTTTTGTTTTAGCCATATCCATGAAACTGTTGGAAAAATAAAATGAAAAATATTTAAATCGTGTAAAATAAACTAAAAGAATTGAAACAATAACACTTTGAATAACTACGATAAAGTAATCCAGTTAATATCTCTAATTAGCTAAATTTTAGAATATTTAATCTCACTTTTAAAAAAATCTCTAAGATCACTCTCGCGAAAAAAAAATTAAAAATGTTATAGTTGAAAAATAGTTCCAAAAAACATTTTTATTCATAGCAACTAAGGTATTTACTGGGCTTTTAAAATCAACAATTGCAATATACAAAATAAATATTTATTTTACGTAATTGAAACTTACTTTCTGTTTCAAACTTATAGTACTTCTAGTTTAGTGTAAACCTATTAAAAGATTAGTTATGACATTTGTATTGTAAAGTACTCCTATCTAATGCAATAGATTTTGTAAAATTTAATGCTTTAGTATGTATAAAATAAGGTTATAACTCAAAAACATTACATATGTTATTTGTAAAACAACTATAATTTAGGAATGGATGAAGTGTAAAATATAAATTCTTTTAAATATATAAAATTATATTACAATTAAAATTCATGATAAATAACCTTTTTACCCGTAAAATATCTTTTATTAATGATAGACAATTTATTTTGTGATATAATATTATACTTAAGGCTAGATTTTGTTATTTCTTTATTCTGTTACAAAACTTAATTTATTGTATTTATTTGTTAAATTTACTCTCTCAACTTTTAAAATTGACACAATCCAATTGGTGGAGACATCACTAGATTCTACTCATGGTTTTAAACGGTTTTTCATGTTTATTTGGTAATTATGACAGTGTTAACCATTATTATATAAGTTAGAAATAAAAGTATTAGAATCTAAACATAAAAAATAAAAAATATATGCAATTTAAAAGTAGTGGCGATTTCAAAATAACTACTGCGTATTTTCATTTTATTTTTAACTGAAAATTATAATCTAAAAATATCATTAATGTAGTTTTAATATTCATAATACGGTAAGTAAAAGTATAGACTTTTGCTAATGATATTTTAAACTTTTTCCAACGATATTAAAGTCATACAACTTTTAGTTTATATCATAATTTTTATTATATAAAAATTTATTTGTTGAATACTAATTTTATTAAGATTTTAAAAACTAAAATTACCATAATAATGCTTTTAAACCTACAGTATATTGAAATTTTAATTTTATACCTTTTATTTTGTTATAAATTTAGATGTTTTACTAATTAAACTAAAAAGTGACCGTTAATACCGTTTTTAATTGTAAAATGATTTTATTTTTTGTTTATCTCTATACTAGCATATACAACGATAAAAATTTCACAACTATTTTTTATGCGTATATTTTTTTTTTTACAATTTTATATTTAGGGTTTTGATAATTTTTTTTAACCGTTACTCTACTTTGATAACTATTTTTCATTACTTTCCAAAAATATGTATACATATGCATTATTTTTATTAATTTGCCTTTATTTTTTTATATAATGAAAGGACTTTTTTACCTCACTAGCATCTTTTTTATTTATTATTTCTCTTAGTAGCACTCTTTATTTTTTATTTTCCTCAATAACACTCTTTATTTTTTATTTTTCTCAATAGCATTCTTTATTCTTTAATTCCTCAAATAACACTTTTTTATTTTCTGTATATAGCACCCTTTTTTCTGTAATGGTTAATAAAAACTGTGATGATTAGTTTATTAAAATTAAGATAAAAAATAATATAAAAATAATTAAATTAAAATTTAAAAAAAAAGAATACAAAGAAAATAAAATGAAATATTTTATAGGTTTTTTTAACTAATTAATTATAATAGGAAAAAATAATAAATTATTTTATTTTATATTTTATAATAAATTTAAATTTGGCATAATAAATTATAATAATTTTGTGATTGTATTTTTATATTAAAATTGATATTGGAAGAAAAAAAATATACTAAATTATAAAATCGTTATTTGAATTAAAATTTGTCTTTTTAGTTTGTTAAAAAATATCTAAATAATTAATGGAAAAAATCAAATAAAATTTTGATAAAGATAAATTTTGATTTTTGATAAAAATAGAATTTGATATTTTATTAAAGATACCATTTGATTTTTTATAAAGATAAATTTTGATTTTTGATAAAGATGTAATTAATTTTTTTGATAAAGATAAAATTTGAGTTTTGATAAAGATAAAATTTATGTTTCATTTCACACAAAGTATTTTGTGTACCATTAACTAAACTATCTAGTAAATATATTATTGTCATTTATTTTCCTCTCTATGTTTAATGTGTATTGCATCATTTCAATAATTAATAATTTTTAAGTAATAAACATAATATTTAATAATTAACAATTTTTAAGTAATAAAAATACAACTAGTAAATTATTATAATAAAATGTTATGATTATTATTTTAAAATTGTTAATTATTCAAATGATGCAATGTTGCACATAAAGACGAAAAGAAATGACAATCATATATTTATTAAATAGTTTAGCTAATGGTACACAAATACTTTGTGTGAAACGAAACATAAATTTTATCTTTATCAAAACTCAAATTTTATCTTTATCAAAAAATCAATTAAATCTTTATCGAAAATCAAATTTTATCTTTATAAAAAATCAAATGATATGTTTAGTAAAATATCAAATTTTATCTCTATCAAAAACCAAATTCTATCTTTATCAAAAATCAAAATTTATCTTTATCAAAAATCAAATTTTATCTTTATGAAAAATTTATTTGATTTTTGTTATTAATTATTTAGATATGTTTTTAACAAACTAAAAATACAAATTTTAATTCAAATAACAATTTTATAATTTATTATAATTTTTCTTCCAATATCACTTTAATATAAAAATACAATCACAAAATTATTATAATTTATTATGTCAAATTTAAAGTTATTATAAAATATAAAATAAAATAATTTATCATTTTTCCCATTATAATTAATTAGTTAAAAAACCTATAAAATATTTCATTTTATTTTCTTTGTATTCATTTTTTAAAAATTTTAATTTAATTATTTTTATATTATTTTTATCTTAATTTTAATAAACTAATAATTACAATTTTTAATAACTATTATTATTAGAGAGTGTTATTTTAGGAATTAAAGAATAAAGAGTGTTATTAAGAGAAATAAAAAATAAAAAGATGCTAGTGTGGTAAAAAAGTCACAAAAGAGTGTTATTTCAATGTAAACAAAAATAAAAAAAAATATTATTTCAGAAATTAAAGAATAAAGAATGTTATTGAGAAAAATAAAAAATAAAGAGTATTATTAAGAAAAATAAAAAATAAAAATGTGCTCGTGAGGTAAAAAGGTTATTTTCTTGTAAACTAGTAATTTAGTTTGTACATTGTACAGGGTAATTATTTATTTTTACACATTACTTTTAAAAAAAATAATATTTAAATTACGTTGTAACTAGAATTTGTAATAAAAAAATATTTTAAAGCATGTCAAATATATGTTGGATTTATCATAAACAGTTTAAATTGCTATTTATATTAAAAAAATATTGATATTCAATTTAGAGTTTTGAAAAAGATAACCAGTTAAAAAAAAATATCCATAGATAAAGAATAAAGAAAGATAGTTTGAAATTATTCAAATAATATATTTTTTAGTAGTTATCATAATTGTGCAAAATATACGTTCAAGGAAAATGAGAAAAAAATATTTAAAATATGTAATTGAGTGAGAATCTCATTGTCAAGCTTGTGTATTTTAATATATTAAACTAAAAATATTTGTCTTTCTTATATATTATTTGTATTTTTCTTTCGTCAACTTTTATAAATCATTAATTTACATACAAAATAAACTTACTTTCTTCGCATACGGTGTAGATGATTCTCAAAACATTTTCTTATTAATTCCTATGACAAAAGGGAAAAGAAAATCAAGTTATGTGTACTTCTCCATTATGTAAGTTGTTCAACTATGAATAATCTCTACATAATATTATGATTAAAAAAAAATAACTATTTCTACTTAAAAATATTCAAATATTTAAAATCTATTAGAATGCATAGTAGATTAACTTTATCTTAAAATTATAGTTATTTTTCTATCCTCTATATAGAATAATAAGATTAAGAAAAAACAAATTAACAAAAAGATAGGCAAAATTTACATTATAAAATATATTCACCCAACAATATTATCTAGATTGAGTTAAAATAAAAAAAAATATTTCTAAATATCCAATACATGTCTAAAATTTGAATTCAAACTTCATTAAAATAAAATAAAATAAAAAAATCATCATCAAGCACTAACCGTTTATCCCCTTAAAATAAATAGTAGAAGATAAAAGATGTGATATGATATAGAATAACTTCTCCTTCTTCTCTAAAAGATAAGTTAGTTTTTATACGTCTCTTATTTTCTTGCTATCTTTTATTATCAATTATATTTTAAGTATCTATTTAAGTCTTTTGCTCACACAAAATTGTTCTACACTCAAGCAACTAGAACAAAAGCAAGTACCTCCTCTTATTCGTCTAGGGCAGTGAACAATATTCTACTGTTTGTGTTTTTTTTTAACCCTTCTTTTTTCTCAATTCAGATTTTAATTCTTGTGATCAATGCAGATTTATTTTTTAAGCAAAAGGAAGGGAAGAAGGTTGTGGGAGAAAATTTTTCACAGAAAGTTCATTCTTCACAGGTGTAACCATGAAAAGGGGTCATCAAGCTAATGACTATGGGAAGAATACTCTCAAATACAAGTTTCTATTGGAAGATTATTTAATAATAAAAAAGGTTAGAATGGTTTCTTATTGATTATTAATTTTTTTTTATAAATAGATTCAATTATTAGAATATGATTGAATAAAAATATTATTTAAAAAGTTTGGTTAAAAATTTTCATACCAAAAATCATAGTTCTTATAAATAGTAATAACTTATATTTTTATTAAAATCTTTAATTTATTGCGACTCTAAAAGTTTTAGTGACATTTTAATTTGAAAGTGTTAACTTATGTTCAGGGAAGATATAAATTAACTACTAATTTAGTTGGAGTATAATGATATTTTCAGCCATGGATCCATTTTTTTATTGTATTATTTAAAATATGTAAAACATGAACAAATAAATCATGTTTAAGTGGCATTGAATATTTTTCTTTTACACAATTAGAAATATTAAATTTCAAAGGATGTTTACTAAAATAGATTATGACAATATTACAGGAATATGTTTCTATGGAAGAGAAACTGCAAGTAGAAAAGGTCAAGAGAGAGATACTTTTGCATGAAGTTAGGTATGAATCATTCTGTGTGACCTCTTATATTTTATTGAATAATATTGTGATCAATGTTTTCTGATTTCAGATTTTTGAGGCAAAGGCATGAGTATTTAACCAAATCACTAATGGCTAAAGATCGCCAGAATGAAGAAGATATTCATGATGTGCCCATTGGAAAGGAGATGAATTGCAATGTTACTGAGGTATTGTCACTGCTTAAATTAAAAGATCAATTTATTGTTTTCAATGTAAAAAAAAAAAGTAAAATAAGTATTAAAATTACAATATTTATTAAAGAAATCTTACCATATTTTTACTGTTAATTAAGAACTATCAAGAACTATCAAATAGTAAACTTTATTTAACAAAAGATGTCAGTGGGGAAATTTTATTTATACTTCCTAATAAATTTTAGTCAATAATAATAATCATAATTTACAAAGTGTATTATCTACATTTTTTATATAACAAACTAATATTGATATTCAAGCAAGAATACAAATGTTCTCAGTTCATTTGAATGAAAAATAAAATAAAATTAATTGATTTTAAATTTTTTGATGCAGGCTAAGTTGGAAAAATCAGTGGATGTGAAGTTGTCAATAGATGAGAACAAAAGTAGAAAGAAGAAAGTGTCATGGAATGAGAAGGTGGTTGTGTACTGTTATGAAGGATGAACAATTTTCAATTGTTTTCTATTGTTGAAAGTTAAAATGTGAATCTTATTATATTACTAAACAATTCGAATTTATTTTTGTTCAAATAGACTAATTTTAAACAACTCTTTATTTTATAATTTTTATTTAAATTCAAATATAATAAATAATATGTATTAATATGTTAATCAAAAGTTAGTTATTATTTTAAATGTTTTCAGAGTTAAAAAATATTTCAAAATTTTTTTTGTAAAGAATTCTTAAATGAATAGTTTATAATAGATAATACATTTTAATTTAAAAATAATGTCAATTACATAATATTTAAATAAATGTGTAATGAAAATTAAATGAGACTAAACAAATAATTTTTATTATAATTCTTATAAAATTTTATATGGTTAAAGTTCTTCTTTATACATAATATAGTAACAATACTTGTTGCGTTTACGTATCATTTACGGGATTTCATATTTTAAATATATTTTTTATGACTTTATAATTGAATAAACTCATTTAATTTGGTGTTTTTCCTTAATTACGTTTTTTATATCATGGAAATTAACATGAGACTAGAGATTGCACTTGTTCTTCTTTTATTTATTTATTTTAATTGTATTTTGTCTTATAAGGTATTCTACTAGTAAATTTATTTATCCGTAAAATATTATTATTAATAAATTTTAATGATAAAAAATTTTATGATGGTTAATTACTGACAAATTTATTAAAAAAAATTATGGTAAAATTATCTATTAATAAATTAACTGTCAATTTACTATAATTACTTTGTCAATAATACTTAACATATTAATAATAATTATTATTACAATAACAGTAATATTTATAATAATAATAATAATAACGTTAATAATAACAATATTTATAATAATAATAATTGTAATACCCTAAAAAATAGTTATGGAATAAAAACTAACCTAAATTTAGTTTTAAAAATAAATAAGATAACACCTATTTGTTTTAAACAGAAAAATTTTTTAAGTAAATAAAATATAGTTATTTACTTTTTATTTTTTATAACAACCACCAACTCTCTCTCTATAAGAAGATACTCTCTTTAAGATATTATATCTCTATTAGAAGATATTCTATTTTGTTCTAATAAAAACCACCAATTATCTCTAAGTAGATATTTTCTCTCTAAGAAGATATTTTATCTCTCTAAAAAGATATTTTGTTTTATTCTAATAAAAACTACCAACTCTCTCTTTCTTTAAGAAGATATACAGTTTTATGAAAACCACCATCTCTCAAACAATTTATCTTTAAAATTTTCTACCTTCTCTCTAGATTTGTGATATCATAGCTTATCAGATTGACAATCAAAGGACATCCCTAGATTCTTAGCGTTGAGTAGATCAAGAGTGTCCGATTAGATTCTTGAACAAAGTTAGATTGCCCGTGATTTTAAGGTTTTTGAGTATCTCTACTTTATAGAGGTGAGGGAAGCTAGTTGCATGTTTTTTTTATAAATATTGTAATTATTTGTTTATATATGAATTGAATGGAATGAATGCTTATGTATGGTATGATATAGTATCAATGTTTGTGTTTGTGAATGATGTGGTGTGTGATCGAGACTACCCATATCCTGACTCTACTAGTTATTGGAATCATAGATGACGATGACTAGGTAGTGAGAGTCGAAGGAGGTTCACATCCTGACTCTACTAGTCATTGGAATCATAGATGAAGATGACTAGGTGGTGAGAGTCGAAGGAGGTTTAATCCTGACTCTACTAGTCATTGGAATCATAGATGAAGATGATTAGGTGGTGGGAGTCGAAGGAGGTTCATATGACTGCGCCACGGTGTGAAAAAGAACCGGTTGGACCAGATCATATGGATTAATAGATTCACGTGACTGCGCTACGGTGTGAAAAAGAACCGGTCAGACCAGATCATGTGGGTTATAGGATTCATATGACCGCAATACGGTGTGAAAAAGAACCGGTCAGACCGGATCATATGGATTGTGTTTATATGACCGCGCTACGGTGTGAAAAAGAACCGAACAGACCAGATCATATAGATTAGGTTTATATGACTGTGCTACGGTGTGAAAAGGAACTGGTTAGACCAGATCATCTGGATTACGATTATATAACTGCACTACGGTGTGAAAAAGAACCAGACAGACCAGATCATATAGGTGTCTCATGAGTGTGATGGGTGATGTGTTAGTGATGATGTGATATATGAGATGAGTTATAAAAGCTTGATTAGTTATTGTTTGGTTGGAATAGAAATTTAATTTATGAAAATACTATTTTTAAAACTCTTTAGCTTACCCTTCTTTTTGTGTGTTGTTTGTTTTGTTTTTAAAACTGCGATGATCGTGTATATTACACGGGAGCAGAGAATTTGACAGGTGGTGTGAGTCCAGCGAATTGTGATGGAGAAGCTTCATTTTATTTATTTGTAATTTTACAAAGATATTTTATTAAATCTTATGCAGAGAAGTATAATTTGAAATACATGATGAATGTATGAATTTTTATATTCAAGTTTATTATATAAATTTTTATGCAATAAAGTTTCTATTATATGAAAAATATGGGATGTTACAGCTTTAATAACATTAATGATTAAATAATTCATAGCTAATTATATACGGATTTAGATTCATATGTAATAAATCCGTATATAAAATTCCTATGTAATAAATCTGTATGTAAAATACATAGATAATTACATACAAATTTGGATCCATATGTAATTACATACAGATCTGGATCCATAGGTCATAAATCCTTATATAAAAACCATATGTAATAAATCCGTATATAATGCTAAATTTATCTACGGATAAAAATTCATACGTAAATCAAGAATTTCTTGTAGATATTTATATCCTACAACTTTTAAAATATTATAAATAAATAAATAATTAAATTTTAAAACTAATTATAAATTTAGAATAAATTAATTTGAATAGTTAAACAATATGAATAAATGAATAGTTAAATTTTAAAAGCTAATATAAATGTAGAGTAAATATACAATTTGAATAGTTAAGAAAAGGCAACATATAAATAGATATGGTTTAAACAATAAAAAACAGGTAAATGAACGTGACCTAAATAATATACAATAGATAAATAAATGTAGCCTAAACAATAGGAAAAGTATGGTCTAAACAATAGCCAACAACTATATAAGCATAGTCTAAATAACAGACAACAAGTAAATAAGTGTTGCCTAAACAATAAACATCATTTTGTAAAACTTTGTCTAAACAATAGGCAACATTACAAAAACGTTGCCATAGTAAAAGTGTTGCCTAAAAGTTGTCTGAAAGTGTTGCCTAATGTAGCATCACAGGCAAGGATTTTACAAAAAGTGTTGTCTTAAAGAAAAAATTGTTTCCTATAGTCTACGGCAATGGACACATACCCTACGGCACTGTTGCCTAAGGTTTAGACAACAGTTTTTTAGCTTAAGGCAACACTTTTGAAATGTTGTCTAAAACCAAAAATAGTGTAGTGAACAAATTAATATGATTAAGTTTTAAACACATCAAAGATTCCAATTGAGTCTTGAGGTGGTAGGGCAACAATTACTGATTGTAACATCAGAATTATATTATTAGACTATCAACAACAATTTCAGTTTTTAGACCAAGTTCTTATTTAGAAAAAAATTACCATACCGTATCAAACTTTCTAAATTCTCTACTTTTCCTATTACCTTACCTCAACTAAATACTAATGTAGCAGCATCATAAGGCTCTTTCAACCTAGAGGTGTGGGGTGGGGGAGGATCATTCTACACAACCTTCCTTATGCATATTGTTGGAAAAGTCTCTTCAATTACATACATCCGTAGCCCACCTTAGTTACAAACTTCTTTGGGGACTCAATTCTAGTATAGAGGACAACAGTTTAATTTCACATCAACTGGAAATATGGTTTAAACAAATTTTATAGATTTTACACTATCCTTATCTTATAAATTGGTTTTGTAGTGTGAGGATGGAGAAGTCGCCTTAATTAAGATCACCACTAACCCAATTTAGTTGTGATTTCTTTGGAGATTGTCTTAATTGCAACCTCAGGCTGGTGATTAGTATAACATCATTGACTATACATATGGCTTACGTAAGCTTTGTATGTTTAGGCAGTTCTCACCTTACAAAGGTTTTGTAGGGATGAGTGAAGTCCTAAAACTCAAATTCTAAGAAATATATAAGGTTATTTTATATATTCGAGCATATGATCAACCAATCACCAAGACACAACTCTACTGTTGCGCCACTAGGCTCACTCTCAATCACCTTGACTCCGATAACTGGTAAGATAATGAATATGTAGGATAAGATCTTAAATGGTAACATATAACAAAGAAGGTAATGATGGCAATGCTTCCATTTTGGATAATTGGAAGACTGAGATATCTACAGTACTACAAAACGCTGATGCAAAAGAAAAATCATCATAAGCAAGCTGAGGAGATACATGATACATTTCTAGCTATTCAATAAAAAGGAGCTGCCTCTATAACTGGCATCATTTGGCTGACTGCAGGACCCAACTACAGGACAACACTACAAAGTTTTAGAGTACAATGGAGATGAACAACTTACAAAAATGCTCTATCAGCTGAAATTCAGTAATGTAAAATAAGGTTTAGACTGAGTTCAAGAGGGAGGGGGGCTGAATTGAACTTTCAAAAACTTTTCGCAAATCTGATTTGTTCTTGAAGTAGAGAATGAAAATTCTTGATTTAATCAATTAACTCGTGTAATTATGGACTGTCCAGTAAACAATCGATTGTGCACAGCGGAAAATATCAGAGATAAACCCAGAAATCAGTTAAACCCAGAAACATTTTACAATGTATAAATGTGTTAATCCAGATTTAAGTTGTTTAAAACACAATCCAGTAAATCAAACACAATCCAGAATCACAGTTGATTATGAAGACAGATGTTCAGAGTATGATCAACAGCATGAAGAGATTTTAATCCAGTCAATTTAAGTGATGGCAGCAGCGAATAAAAGAAATCAAGAAGAGTAGGGAGAAAAGCAAGAACACAAAATTTTAATCCTGGTTCACCCTTCCTCAAGGGCTACGTCCAATCCTTTGCAAACTAGCAAAGATTTCCACTAAAAGATCACAAGATCAGTTTACAACCCCTTGCTCCCAGCAAGTTACAAACTGCTCCCAGCAGTAAACCCACACCTCACTGAACCCCTCAACTAGTGTGTAACCAGTGCAGAAACCCATTGCACCACAACACTTGCAATCCGCAAGCAACACTGCTCCCCGCAACACTCACCCTCTACTGAACCCCTCAGCAGATGTTAGACCAGTGCAGAACCCACTGCACCAACTCAATTACAAACCCAGTAATTGAAAACAGCAAACAGATTACAGATCAACAGGATCAAAAAAGATTACAGAGTACTTCTACACAAAACAGATTACAAAGAATGAAGATCAGGTGTAGAAGACTTAGCTTTGGTCCAGAACCAAAGTAGCAAGAACCTCACTTCAAGGATGCTTTAAAGATTCACGTTCTTGGAGGTTTCTTGATTTGAAAAGCTTTGCCAAAATGATGATCGCACAAAAGGGGCAATATCTCTCTTAGAAAATCTCAAGGAATGCTTTTCAAAAGTTTTTGTTAACTGAAAATGATATTTCGCAATCCTTTAAATACCCAAGTCAGCTTCAAAAAACAGCTTAGCTATCACAATTCAATTAATTGAACAAACCATTCAATCGATTGAATTTGACCATTAGTTTGACCCAGTCAAAGGTTTCAGTTGTAACAGCAATAACTGTATTTCAGTTGTAACAGAAATAACTGTCACATTCAATCGATTGTTTTAGGAATTCAATCGATTGAAAAACCTTTTTCCAGCAAAAACATTTTGGGTTATTTTTATTAAAAGCAGTTTTAATAAAAATATTTGTGAATCTTTTTAGCATCTCAGAAGTAATGAATCATGCCACTAGTGATTAAGGACTAAGCCAATCACCAAGACACAAATCCAACTAACGACCAAGACCTAATCACCCAACCATCTTCATGTTGGCACAAAGTCTTCACGTGAACAATTCTGGTCCAAGTTGGTTCCAACAGATTCTTCATGAGGCAGTCTTCATCAGCTTCACATGCTAAGCCTTGGTGCTCACAATATTGACTTCATCAAATCACATGCTTAGCCTTGGTGCTAACAATCTCCCCCAATTTGATGAAGGCAATCTGTTGTGTGTTGAGTTTAATAAATTGAACCTGAAGTACCTGTCTATTTACTTAAGCAGTTTATTAGCATCATGAAGTCCAATGGGTTCAGAGTAAAATAATCAAATCAGCTGGTTTAGTTAAAGCACAGTTAATTGAATTACTTCCAGAATGCAGATTCAGTTTATTCAGATCAAGATGTTTTACTCCCCCATACTTTGATGTCCCTTAAAAGCATATAAAGAGATTAAAAACATAAGGCAATCATTCCATTAATATATCATCATAGCAAATTGCCGATTACATCAAGGACATAGATCATGATTAGGAAAACATCAACAGACTGAAAAAAATAACCGAGCTGCAACTGCTGGCACATACCCAGCAGATATTCAATCAACCCAAGCTTAGTACTAGACTAAGCAGATCTGAACTTAAGACAAACCAACTGAAAGACAAACAGAAACAGACTGAAACAGATGGCACACAATAAACTGTAAAACACACAGGGCACGAAACACACACACAATTAATTACGAAACACACACACAACTAATTCTCCCTCATTGAGTTCATCAAATGGAGGGGAACAATCATCAACCAAGCAGTGTGTACACTAATCTTCTGGCCCATAAAACATCTGCCCCAGCTTTCCTTGAATGTCATCCACTCGTTCTTCCAGGTTCTGAAA
>Ga0209489_101126_pt1 | contig 54289 bp, 14 predicted proteins | sample SiratrowhiteBW_FD_187527 | JGI IMG/M metagenome (GOLD analysis project Ga0209489, IMG submission 187527) | Root nodule microbial communities of legume samples collected from California, USA - Siratro white BW (SPAdes) (version 2) | ecosystem: Host-associated > Plants > Roots > Nodule | place... | reverse complement strand
ATATATATATATATATATATATATATATATATATATATATATATATATATATGTAAAATTAATTCAATTTCCAAAAACTAACTCAAAAATAATAATTTTTATCCACTTATATATTATTTTATAATTTTTTTACATTACTGATTTGTAACATATATTTTATACGCACCAATTTAATATTATCTCGCCTGCTGCCACATGAAAAAACATAATACCACACACTTTGTGCAAGAATTTCATCAATTTCGAATATTGTAGATCGATATGAATCAATGCTAATAAAATTAAAATAAATTTTATTCTTATAGTAAATCAATTTTTACAAGATCGTTTAGATTTGCTTTCACTGATTGACTACATTAATTAGCATGATCTTGCTAGAGTATTTGAATGGGATTAAGCGTATAACTAGAGAACATCTGTAGTTCGCTAACAGTTTATATATAGTTCGAAAGTTTGTTTAACTTTATTAATATTTAGTAAATAAGCCCTGATTAATTTGTAATATTTAAAGACCTTACTTGAGGTAACATATTTTAAAATGCTACATTCAAACCTCTTATATTTTACTATCCTTTTTTTAATATTTAAAAAATATATTAATTTTTTTTTTAATCCTTTATTGTGATTTTACTATTGTTTTTCTGTTCTTCTTCCTCATATATTCATCCATATATTTGAAGGGCAATAATTTAATGGAGTCACAAACTACTCCCTCACTGGCGGTGGCCCAAGAGGGTTTTGCATTTAATCCTTCATTTTTTTTTCTCACGTGTCTTCTCTTGTAAATTTTAATTTATAATCTAAATTTTGTCAAAACTTTAGCTTTTGTAGCAAAATTACAGGAAATTTATTCAGAACTGTGTTCAGTTAAAGAAAAGAAATTCAAACTATAAAAATCCAAGTTAATTCTCAAATTATGGTGGCCAATAATAAGTATTAAGGTAAACAAACTCTGTTCTAAGTTGAAATCTTTTTAAAACCATTTAAAACACAAGTAAGGGGAGTTGGAATGCCATTTAAACATATTTACCAAGATCTGAGATTTTGGCAAACAAAACAAGGAAAATGGAAGATACCTAATGGTACAGATTAATTACCTGTGTCTATTCAAATTTTATCTAATAAAGAATTATGTTGTTAATCAGCATGACCATATGAATTTACTCTATAATATTTTATATAATCACACTAATAAATAATTCTGTTGATATAAAAAGTTAAGTACATATTATCAGTGCATTAAATGTTAAAAATACTACGCTGTATCAAAATATTATTAACATTACGGGTCATAATTGTCCTAAATATAAATAAATTTTATCTTCTTTCATTTTATATAACAATACTACACAATTACTTCTAAAAACACTCTTAATTAATTGCGATTGATTTAATAATTATTTTTTTTATAAATTTGATGATAAAAGACACATTTAAAATACTTTACAGTTATGATTAATAGAGTTAAATGTTATTAAATATTTTTGTAATCAGTGTAGCAATTACTTAATTTTATTTATATATTTAAGTAAAAAATTACTTAAAATATAGGACTATATATGAACAGTTTATTTTTCGCTAGACACAAAATATATTAATCGCAACGATAAGACTTTATATCTTCACCAAACAAATCGCAAGACTTTATATTCTTTTAGTAACACTTCTGTCAATTTCCTTGGTTTATAAGTTATTTTATTGAATTTGTCAAACGTTGACCACTTCGAGGGGATTCTTCTACGTTCACGTTGTTTCATTGTTGACCAATTCATTATTAAATATTTATCTCAAAGACCAAATTTAAAACCGCTGAAAATGCTCACGAATAACCAATCCTACACGGAGACACCAAAATAGTAAATTCTAATGTACAAGAGAACAGAATATTAGGTCATGATCATAAGAAACTTCTCCTTGTGCTACAAGAAAAGTTCGAAAGAAGTGATTCCAAAATAAAAACAGAACTTGAAAATAGAGCAGATATATAGTATTAAATTTCGATGATTTTATTACCTGAAAAAATTGAAAATAATCATTGAAATCGGATGAATAGAAATGGTCTTGTCCAAGTAGATGAAGATATACTTAAAGCCAACGTAAAGCCAGCAACACATTAAAGAACATGTGGTGGATAGCACGTGCTTTACATTCTTATCGTGATATGAGCCTTCAAGAAGATGACTTATGTTTTAGAGCATGTCTTGTGGTACCATAGTTTAGCGTGTGCATTGAAATCGCTGGACAAATCTCCTTTGACAGTGTCTTCCCTTCATGAGCTGAATGGACATGGTTAACTAACTTCCAAAGGAGTCATTTGCAGAAGAATGCAGTTGCACATGGCTTGTTGCAACTCACTCAACAATTTCAGGGTCAACATGTGTACATATATAGACATGCATGCATTAGCCAAAGGATATTCCCAGCACATCCCATGCTCTGTTTAGCAACAACTTATTTCAAAGAAACGTTTTATATACTTCTTAACTTTTATTTTTAAATATATTTTCACGTTTTAATTAAAATATAATCAGTAATTTAATTAATATATAAATTATTTAAAATGCACGTAAATTGAATTGTAAGAAATAGTGTAACTGGTTACTTGCAAGTTATTTGATCCCAGTAAATTTATGGATATTAAAATTTTTCAACTAGTTTCTTATAAATATAGATTCGTGTATGCCTTTATCTTTTGTGGGACTGAGGGAGGTGGAGTGAGATAAAGTCCGTGGACAATGTAATTGTTTTCTGCCATTATTCTATTAAAACTTAAAAATTACATTATTTTTATCATAAAGTTTTATTAATATCAATAATTATATATACAATATTATTACATAAATAGTTCAACTTAGCATATTTGACTGTCTCTTTTAAAGGCATAAATCTTAGGTTTTTAGTTAAAAATATTTTTTAAAAGGCCTTAATTATGAAGTCTAATTAAGTAGGAAAAACTAGAGTTTATGTTTTAAAAAATGTCAACAAAGACTTAAAAAAAAATTAATGATCCATGTGAGGTCCATGAATGTCAATTTAACAACTACCTCAATTTTTTTGTATATCAAAAATGTTAATGGGTAATCTTAGACGTTTTAAAAGCATGCTATAAAATAACGGACCAAGAGTATCGTGAGGCGGAAAAGAACATAATAAGCTTGCCCAGAAAGGTCATTATTTCTTTACGCAATAGTTATATACACAGTTATTTGTAGACGAACTATGATATGTTGGCACCATGGTATATATTATTATTTTATTTTAAAAAAAATCAGTTGTAAACTATATGTATTTAAAGAATAGAACTGTCTAGAGATAATTTTTTTCTTTGTAGACTTGACAGTCTAAGGTGACAGCATATCACATGGTTTTGTACATCAAATAAATGCCACGCAGGCCCTCATGATAAGGAGAAAAACAAAACTTTCATTCTAGGCTAAGATCCAAAGGAAGCTGAGGTATTTCTGAACTCAACTTAATAATATTTATCCAATAATTGGATTGCTCATATATTTTGTCCAAATTTAGCTTTTGTACTAATGTTTGATATTTGGACCCACAATGCATATCAAAAGTCAGGCAATTTGGTTATTATTCTAGAGATGGGGTAAAGAACCACTGTTTATTGGATTTGACTAAATTTTTTACAAGCAAGTACATGCATATAGATTTTCATTCATCCAGTAAGCACACGCATACGAGAATTGATATAGAAATAGGAGATGCCGGGAAAAGATGGGTCTAGACTCTTGACATCTTTCACTGACTTCATGTCTTTATTAAACAATCAAATTGAACTTGTCCAAAATACATAGTGGTCCCTTTCACTCCTTCGGTATTAAGGAAACACCACACATAGTCGAACTAACAGACATTATCTGTGAACTGTAGTATCTTATATTTCATGCTGAAAAAATTATATTTAAATGTCTTAAGTGTCCTCTTATCATCTTTCTGTTCACTGGACTTCAGTTCGAGTTTTTGTAGTCTATTGGTCGTGGTGTGGTGGCAAAAGATGAATCCCTTAACATATAGAGGAAACTAGGGCTTTTTAAAAAGTTTTAGTGAATCAAACTGAGCCATGAACTGGCCTAAAGAAAACAGTTATGTTTTGCACTGATTCAATTCGGTTTTCTATAATGAAGCGAACTAAGAACAAGCCGAAAGAAAAAGAAGGGATAAATTTAGGCAAAAATGTTTGCATACCAGAAGCACAAAGGCATATATTATTGGTAATTTTTGCTTCTATATCTCATGCTACGTGCATAAATTACTCAATTGTTGGGAAATCATGGTGGAATTAGCATGCTGCTGAGCTTGCCAATTGAATGAGTAACTACTGACTAAGTTTTACAATTCCATGTAAGTGAATGGAAGCCAAACTAATTGTACATTCTAACGTGTCTTGGTCCTTTATTTTTTGTGTCTGTACACCTGCAAGGGTCTTTTGGAAAGGAAGGCTGAAAGGGGAGCTATATGATGGGGGACCACAATGGCCACAACAGCAGAAGAATTTCCCAAGGAATGATCCAAAAGCATATGCCCACAAACAATTTTTTACCGAATATCCTTTTTTAATGTGCGAATAATGCAGACTATATTGCCTCCTTGTGCTGCTTTGCAGCACAGCAAGCAGAAGGGTACTGGTGCTTCAATTTTAGAGGTAGAGAAGAATAACAGCGTGATCCTCCCTTGGCAGGGTACTACATCTATTCTTCCATGAGAATGACCTTTCTGCCAAAGGAGAATTGCCCTGCCATTCTACCATATTACCATCTTGGCAATTACACATTTCACAGTTAATCATGAGTGCAAGTGAGTGACTATACATATCTTTATGCTAAAGCCTATTTATGTAGGATATTTGTCAACTGAATTAGTACATTTATTTTATTGTATTTGTTACCCTTATTGATTTGATTAGGAAAATGTACTGTTGATGTATATGTATATATATGACAGTTTAGCTATTTTAGTGGCTTAAAATAGTTGTGACATCCTCTTGTTCGTTGCTTCTTTTTCTTCCTAGATCCATGTCTTGAAAACATGACATCTCACAGGCAAAGATTTGTGGGGTCATGTTGATGGAAGCACTCCTAACCCTAATAAAGACCAACATAAGGTCGAAGATGCCAAGTGAGAGGTCCACGGTGCTCAAGTCATGTCCTGGTAATTTATATTAGAATTCTCCAACTGCAGGAAACACCATTTATTCCTTTGAGAGTTTAACATATTTTTCCCAATAAGTGTAAATGAATGTCTTCACGTTTCCTTGTCTTTGGACGCAGAGCAGACATATTCTTCAATTAGCATTTTATACCCCTTGTTTGTTGCTTCTTCTTTTTCACTGTTTCAGATATTCCAATTTGTGCAACACATCCACCCAACGTTTTAGTAAGTCACTAACAAATGCAACTACATATCATTGTTGGATATGGGGTGTGGAAATGTGTTTGGATGACAGCTATATGGAACTTACGAAACCAGAGAAATACAATAATTTTTCAGAATGGGAAGGGTTTGGACAAATTTTCTATGTTCTTGTTTTTTTCTATAATATTTATGAATCAATTGCTTGAAACATATTCTAAACTCATATTATTCATGGATTATTAGATCTATATTTCTAAACTCAATTCATGGTTTTTTTCTAAACTCATATTTATACATCACTTTTGAGTACCATTACTTATATTGGGCATGTTAAAGTGTTTATAAGTAGTAGAAGAAAAACTAAATGCATGGATCAATGGAAGGTTCTTCTAAGTTAACTGGTTCGTAGTCTCGACTTTTGTGTTTTAAATATATATAATTGTCCTTAAATACTTAAAATAAATCGTCCCCCGTTTAATGACTTAATCAACTTAAAAAATCTTCTCTCCTTTTAATAAACAAGAGTTGATCGAGTAAGAGATAATAGAATATTAAATGAATGAATTGATACAATCATGATTCTGATGCACAAATCAACACATGCTAACTCCCCTAATTTTATATTGGATTCAACAATTCAACTAATAGTTCACAGTTGCAGTCGGATGTCCTAATCCACCAATTTAAAAGGATTATGGGAAAATCAAAAGGCTCTATTAATCTTTTAAATATTCTTTCTACCTCTTTTATTAATCGTTTAAATATGGAAGCCTCAATGCTGTACTATGTAAGGAAGACTGACTCATTCAAATTTTAGACTCAGTCAAGTTAATTTATGGAAATATAACCCTACTGTTTTAAAAACTGGAATACTTTCACTCTTTATTTCCAATTACAAAAAACAAAAGCTTACAATTTATCATCATACTTTACAAGTTACAATTGGTATCCTCGTTTCTTTCTTAAATCAAAGACTCCTCCTCCTCCATCAGAATGCGTTTCCAGCTTCCCTGGGGTTGAAACTTATGCCCGCTAGTGATCTTGCATATTGAGTACAAAATTGAGAAAAGTGCCCAAGTACAAAACTCAACCTGATATATACCATAATGCCATATGTTCATCATCATGTACTTCTTAGACTCCACCGACACTTTGGAGCATGTGTTCAAGTACAAGTACCCTAAAAACGACCCTACAGATATAACTCCCAGTACCAGATTCATGAGAAATCCAATAAGTTTCTTCTTTCCCTCTAATACCTGTGAAGCCATCTTCAATGCCTTGCTTCCACTAATCTCTTCACGAACCGATATATCAATTGCCAAGTTCCCAAAAGTGCCCACATACGTGAAGATTAAGATGCCTCCTGCAACTAAAATCATTGTACCAATGTTGCTGGCTAAGACGTGACTTAGTTCGTGTTGCTCCTCACAACTAGAATTAATAATCAACGCCATACGCTGACCCAAAACAAACATTCCGAAGAATATACAACCCAATTTAATTAGCCTTGTCAAGAACCACGTAACAAGTAAGCTTCTGGCGGGTTTAGTAACTATTAATATCAGGCTTGTGATGCTCAACTCCGCTTCTGAATCCACTCTCTTTTTAGAGGCTAAGATGTAGATAATGGGCATTAGCAAGGAAAACAGGGATATGCCAAGAACGGCAAAACCTTCAACTTGTGCGATAAATAAGACATACTGGAAGGTTGCCTCTGCAAAGCTGTTGAGGCCTTCACTATTTGTGAGAAAAACATTGAATAAATGCCCGGTCACAAAGAAGGTGTAGAAGTAGCAGGGTGGTATGATAAAGAAAACCAAGAAAATGGATAACATGACTTTACGAGTAGTATAGAAATCTTGTAGTCTTTTCAGAAATCCAGCCAAAGCCATTTAGATCGAGAAAGGGTTCAGAATATTTGTTTGGAGTGTTTACTAAGTTCCGTCTGTGGCATATATTTATATAAAAGAAAGTATTGACGAGGAAGTATTGAGGTGAAGATGATGAGCTTATCAAGAACCCTACGCTTCTGAATTCAGCTATTATGCAGGAAAAGTATAAAGAGAAGGTTCCTTGTGGTAACTGAAGACTTTCCATGAACGTGTGGTTTTTATGTGGAGTAGTTGGAAATTGAAAGTGTGTCAATTATTTCATTAGATCTCTACCCATATGTCAGAGCCGTGCGTTCCGTTAGACTGCTACTACTGATCTAATTTTTGTAAACTTGAAAGTATCTTCACATCTAATTTTAGATAATTTTAAATTCAATAAAATATTTAAGTTACGTAGTCTTTAACGCTTAATTAAATCTTGAAAGGCTCCTTCTACTATCTATGGGAAAGAATTCAAAATATTAAATTAAATACATATAGAAGAATATAAAGAGGAGTAATTCTTATATGCTGAATTGACTTTATATGATTAAAATAAGTTAAACTTGTATTTTAAGATAATATATGTATAAGATAGAGATATCACAGTTTGAACATTATAAATTTCGGACATACAACCTATTAATTTATTTTAACAGTTAATAGAGATATCACGTTTTAATAAACAAGAGTTGAAAGAGTAAGAGATAAAAGAATATTAAATAAATTTTTTAATAGCGAAAAATTATGATTAATAAGAGCTTTAGATAGTCCAACCTTTATATATAAAAAAATAAAGCCCATTTCCCGTACAGTAGAACGGACCAAGGGTATCGTGAGACGGAAAAGAATGTAATAAGCTTGCCGAGAAAGGTGATTATTTCTTTAAGTAATAGTTATATACACAGTTATTTGTAGACGAACTATGATATGTTGGCACCACGGTATATATTATTATTTTATTGTAGTATAATATTTTATTAAAAAGAATGAGTTGTAAACCATATGTATTTAAAGAATAGTACTGACTAGAGATATTTTTTCTTTGTAGACTTGACAGTCTAAGGTGACAGCATATCACATGGTGTTGTACATCAAATAAATGCCACGCAGGCCCTCGTGATAAGGAGAAAAACAAAACTTTCATTCTAGGCTAAGATCCAAAGGAAGCTGAGGTATTTCTGAACTCAATAATAGTTATCCAATAATTGGATTGCTCATATATTTTGTTCAAAATTAGCCTTTGTACTAATGTTTGATATTAGGACCGACATTGCATTTCAAAAGTCAGGCAATTTGGTTATTATTGTAGAGATGGAGTAAATAACAACAATGTTTATCATTGGATTTGACTAAATTTTTTACAAACAAGTCCATGCATATAGATTTTCATTCATCCAGTAAGCACACGTATACGAGAATTGATATAACAGAGGGATAACGATTTAGAAACAGGAGTTGCAGGGAAAAGATGGGTCTAGACTATTGACATCTTTCACTGACTTAATGTCTTTATTAAACAATCATATTGCAGTTGTCCCAAAATAGATAGTGGTCCCTTTCACTCCTTCGGTATGAAGGAAACACCACACATCGTACAACTAAATATTAGCAGTAACAGCGGTAGTATCTTAATTTCATGCTGTTCGCTGAGCTTATTACTGTTCACTGGCCTTCAGTTCGATTTTTTGTAGTCTACCGGTCGTGGTGTGGTGGCAAAAGATGAATCCCTTAACATAAAGAGAAAACTACGGCTTTTTAAAGAGTTTTAGTGAATCAAACTGAGCCATGAACTGGCCTAAAGGAAACAGTTATGTTTTGCACTGATTCGATTTGGTTTTCTATAATGAAGCGAACTGAGAACAAGCCCAAAGAAAAAAAAAAAAAAAAAAACGGCAAATTTAGGTAAAAATGTTTGCATACAATAAGCACAAAGACATATATTGTTGATAATTTTTGCTTCTATATCTCATGCTACGTGCATAAATTACTCAATTGTGGAGAAATCATGGTGGAATTAGCAAGCTGCTGAGCTTGCGAATTGAATGAGTAACTACTAAGTTTTACAATTCCATGTAAGTGAATGGAAGCCAAACTATTGTACATTCTAACGTGTCTTGGTCCTTTATTTTTTGTGTCTGTATACCTGCAAGGGTCTTTTGGAAAGGAAGACTGAAAGGGGAGCTGTGTGATGAGGGACCACAATGGCCACAACAGCAGAAGAATTTCCCAAGGAATGATCCAAAAGCATATGCCAACAAACAATTTCTTACCGAATATCCTTTTTTAATGTGCGAATAATGCAGACTATATTGCCTCTTTGTGCTGCTTTTGCAGCACAGCAAGCAGAAGGGCTACTGGTATGCTTCAATTTTAGAGGTAGAGAAGAATAACAGTGCGATCCTCCCTTGGCAGGGTACTACATCTATTCTTCCATGAGTTTGACCTTTCTGCCAAAGGAGAATTGCCCTGCCATTCTACGATCCTACCGTCTTGGCAATTACATTGAGTGACTATACATATTTTTACGCTAAAGCCTATTTATGTAGGATATTTTGTCAACAGAATTAGTACATTTATTGTATTGCATTTGTTACCCTTATTGATTTGATTAGGAAAATGTATTGTTGATGTATATATATGACAGTTTAGCCATTTTAGTGGCTGAAAATCGTTATGACATCCTCTTGTTCGTTGCTTCTTTTTCTTCCTATTCGGGATATTTTGTCACAGGCAAAACTTTGTGGGCTCATGTTGATGGAAGCACTCCTGCCCCTAACAAAGACCCACATAAGGTCGAACATGCCAAGTGAGAATTCCACGGTGCAGAAGTCATGTCCTGGTAATTTATATGAGAATTCTCCAACTGCAGGAAACCCATTAATTCCTTTGAGTTTAACATATTTTTCCCAAGAAGTGTAAATGAATGTCTTCACGTTTCCTTGTCTTTGGACCCGGAGCATTACACCCCTTCTTTGCTGCTTCTTCTTTTCACTGTTTCAGATATTCCAATTTGTGCAAAACATCCCCCAACGTTTTAGTAAGTCACTAACAAATGCAACTACCAAGTAATAACATATCATTGTTGGATATAGGGTGTGGAACTGTGTTTGGATGACAGTTATATGGAACTTACGAAACCAGAGAAATACATTAATTTTTCAGAACGGGAAGGGTTTGGACACATTTCTATGTTCTTGAGTTTTTTTTTAATATTTATGAATCATTTGCTTGAAACATCTTCTAAACTCATATTATTCATGGTTTATTAGATCTATATTTCTAAACTCATATTTATACATCACTTTTGAGTAGTATTACTTATATTGGGCTTGTTAAAGTTTTTATAAGTATTAGAAGAAAAACTAAATGCATGGATTAATGGAAGGTTCTTCTGGTTGAACTGGTTCGTAGTCTAGACTTTTGTGTTTTAAATATATAATCGTTCTTAAATACTTAAAATAAATCGTCCACCATATAATGACTTAATCAACTTAAAAAGTCATCTCGTTTTAAAGAGTTGAACGAGTAAGAGATTAAAGAATATTAAATGAATGAATTGATACAATCATGATTCTTATGGACAAAATCAACACATGCTAACTCCCCTAATTGTATATTGGATTCAACAATTCAACTAATAGTTTACAGGTGCAGTCCGATGTCCTAATCCACCAATTTGAAAAGATTTAAACATCTTATGGAAAATCAAAAGGCTCTATTTTATTCTTTCTACCTCTTTTATTAATGGTTTAAACATGGAAGCTCAAAGCTATTCAATGTAAGGAGGACTCGTTCATATTTGTAGATATATTTGGGTGGAAGACTAAATCTTTATTGATATAAATTAATATTTATACATCTTCAAGAACAACAGAATGTAAAATCATAATTTAAAAACATATCTAAACCAGAAAACAGTTTAAAACTAATTATAAAATCAAAAATGTCTCTTATAAACAGACTACTAGACTTGGTAACTAACACTCTAAATTTATGGAACCAAAACAACTAAATATCAAATTCCTTGATTTTTGTTGTTTCTCTTGCAATTTGTCTTATTTTGAATTTTTCCAAATTAAATTATAAGAGGCATTTTTCCAACACTCCTCCTTGCCTCTTTTGATGTAAAATTCAATTTTGTCTTTCAATTATTCAAATTTACCTCTTGAAGGAGGCTTTAATTAAAATATCAACTAATTGATTATTGATCTTCAGAATCTTCTTCGGTGGACTTTGATCTACTTCTTTAGAACGGGCATCCTTGTTTCTCTTCTTGACAGATTTCTTGGTTGCCTTGACCTTAGTTTCTAAAATTGCAACAGGAATACATGATGGTTTTTCCTTAATATCATCCCTGCTAATAAATTTGGTAACTTGGCCCCTAGGCCTCTCTTCAATTCTCATTGATCTACCAACATGTCCATTAATAGCAACAGATCTTTGCCTGCCTTTGAATGCGCAACTCTTCTTCTTCTTTGCTTTCTCAATTGTTTCCATTTTGTCCCAATTTCCAACTTTATCCGCAGAGGAATAGGCTAAGTCAGTTTGTATGTATGCCGAGAAGCTTTTACCCTTCATCTTTATTGACATCAATTTAATGTCAGTTGAATCAAAGACTTCACAAGTTTTATCTTTGAACATAACAACATAACTTTTCTCTAAAAGTTGTCCGACACCTAACAAATTTTGATCAATCTCAGGAACATATAGAACATTAGAGATTAATCTTTTACCTGAGGCAGAACCAATGGCAATATCACCTATGCCTTTGACCTCAATATAGTCTGCATTCCCAATTCTGACTTTCGAAAAACGTGTTTTGTCTAGCTTTACAAACATGCCTTTAACATGAGTCATGTGATGAGTGCATCCACTATCAATCAACCATGTTTCACTAGTGATGTCACTAGCAAAGCAAGTTGCCACAAAAAGATGCTCATCCTTCTCATAATTAGTCTCTTGAGCAATTTGCGCCTCTTGTTGCTTTCTTTTGCATACATTCTCTAGATGACCCTTTTGATTGCAGGATCTACACACCACATCGGGTCTCCACCAACATCTCCAATGTGGATGAGAAGTTTTTTTGCAGTATTGACATACTGAGTACTTCTCCTTCCCGTCATTGTCATCCTCATCACTTTTCTTCTCATTTTTCCAACCTTTCTTCTTTGTTTTGTAACTCGGTTGTGACTTTGCTAATAAAGCTCCCTCTTGTCTCAACATTCTTCTCTGCTCTTGGGTTTGCAGAGAGTTCATCAACTCGGTTAATGAGATTTTCGTGAGATCTCTAGAATCTTCAAGTGAAGAAATCTTTCCTTCAAACCTCTCGAGGAGGCTCACCAATACTTTTTCTACAGTTCTTCTGTCAGGCAAATCTTCACGTAATAAACGAATTTTGTTTACCACGATCAAGAGTCTATCAAAATATTCTTTTTGATAGTCTCGGTCTCCTTCATCCTCAGCATCTCAAATTCTCTTCTGAGATTGAGAACTTGCATCTGTCGAGTTCTTTCATTCCCTTAAAACGCCTCGTGGAGAGTGTCTCATGCTTTTTTAGCTGTTTCACATGCCATAATTCTAGTGAAAACAATATCAGAAACAGCAGAGTGAATACAGGTCTTGCTTCGATCTTCTCATTGCTTCATCATTGCAATTTATTATTTAAGCTACAGTTGGATCTTCTGGTAGAAGCTGGATTTCAAACATCACAACATCTCACAAACCACTTGCTTCTAGATAAGACTTCATTTTGACAGATCATATCTCAAAGTTTTCACTTGAGAAGACTGGTGGAATTACTATGAAATTTCCAGCCCTCGTCACTCGAGTCTCACTAATCTCTCATATTTTTTTTATCTCTCACACTATGAGGCCCTTAAGAACTAAGAGCTCTTATACCACTTTTGTAGATATATTTGGGTGCAAGGATAAATCTTTATTGATATAAACTAATATTTATACATCTTCAAGAAAACAGGATGTAAAAGCATAATTTAAAAACATATCTAAACCAAAAAATAGTTTAAAACTAATTATAAAATCAAAAAGGTTCTTTTACAAAAAAAAACTACTAGACTTAGTAACTAACACCCTAAATTTATGGAACTAAAAAAATTAAATATCAATTTTCTTGATTTTTGTTATTTCTGTTGCACTTATCTTATTTTGAATTTTTTCAAATTAAAGAGACATTTTTATAATATAGACTCCGGTTAATCTATGGAAATATAAGCCTCAACCCTACTATTTTAAAAACCGAAAATACTTTCTTTATTTCCAATTACAACAAATAAAAGCTTACAATTGGTATATCCTAGTTTTTTCTTAAATCAAAGGCTTCTTCTTGTCCTCCTCCTCCTCCATCAGAATGCGGTTCCAGCTTCCCTGGGGTTGCAACTTATGCCCCCTAGTGATCTTGCATATTGAGTACAATATTGAGAAGAGCACCCAAGTGTAAAACTCAACCTGATATATACCAATATTCCATATGTTCATCATCATGTACTTCTTAGACTCCACCGACACTTTGGAGCATGTGTTCAAGTACAAGTACCCTAAAAACGACCCTACAGATATAACTCCCAGTACCAGATTCATGAGAAATCCAATAAGTTTCTTCCTTCCCTCTAATACCTGTGAAGCCATCTTCAATGCCTTGCTTCCACTAATCTCTTCACGAACCGATATATCAATTGCCAAGTTTCCAAAAGTGCCCATATACGTGAAGATCAAGATACCTCCTGCAACCAAAATCATTGTACCAATGTTGCTGGCTAAGACGTGACTTAGTTCATGTTGCTCCTCACAACTAGAATTAATAATCAACTCCATGCGCTGACCCAAAACAAACATTCCGAAGACTATACAACCCAATTTAATTAGCCTTACCAATAACCATGTAACAACTAAGCTTATCGCGGGTTTAGTAACTATTAGTATCAGGCTTGTGATGCTCAACTCCACTTCTGAATCCACTCTCTTCTCAGAGGCTAATATGTTGAGAATGGGCATTAGCAAGGAAAACAAAGATATGCCAAGAACGGCAAAACCTTCAACTTGTGCGATAAATAAGACATACTGGAAGGTTGCGTCTGCAAAGCTGTTGAGGTCTTCACTATTTGTGAGGAAAACATTGGATAAATGCCCCGTGGCAAAGAAGGTGTAGAAGAAGGAGGGAGGTAAGACCAAGAAACTCAAGAAAATTGTGAATATGACTTTTTGAGTAGTATAGAAATCTTGTAGTTTTCTCAGAAATCCTGCCAAACCCATTTAGATCGAGAAAGGGTTCAGAATATTGTTTGAAGTGGAATGATCGGTTAATAAGTTCCGTCCGTGGCATATATTTGTATAAAAAATGTATTGACGATGAATTATTGAAGGTGAAGATGATGAGCTTATCAAGAACGGTTCTGAATTCAACTATTGTGACAGGAAAAGTAGAAAAATAGAATAGTAAATGCGAGAAGGTTCCTTGTTAGTGCCTATTGGTGCCCTTGAATTCAACTATTATGACTGGAAAAGTATAAAAATAAAATGAGAGCTGATCATATGAACCTAAACCCTAAAATACAGCCAGTTCATATTTAAATAATTTATTGTTTTATTATATAATATTTTATTGGAAAAATCGGTTATCAAATACACGTAATATGTAAACAGTGTGTCAAAAAGATAGTTTTTAAAAATAGAATAGTAAATGTGAGAAGGTTCTTGTTTGTGCCAAATGGTGACATTGAGCCTTTGCTTGGAATCCAGGATCGATGCGTCTATAGTGTCTTGCGATTTACCATTATCATCTCAGGATTATAAATTTCTTGAGGTAACGGGTGGGTTTTACGTGGAGTAGCTGAAAATTGAGGTTATTTTACTTATATGGTGCAGTTTTGAATTCCTGTTATAGGTAAGTTTTGAAAAAATTACGAAATTGGGCTAAAGTAGTGAAAAATTGAAAATAGAAATCGTGTTTCTAAGGAAACCAATATTATAAAGTCGTTCTACTTAACACACTTCTAATTAAAAAAATAATATTAAACTCGTGCTATCTCAATTTTTAATTAAAAAAAAACATCTTTTAAAATAACTTTTATTTTTAAAATTGTCTCTCCTTGTAAAACTTAGCGTCATTTAGTAATTTTTTTAAAATTTACTCACTTCCGTAAAATCGATTCAAAAGTACACTAAATATGTAAAAAAAAAAAAAAAATCGAAAATTCAAAGTGGGTAAATTATTTTATTAAATCCCTATCCATATGTGAGAGCCATACGTCCCGTTAGACAAAGACTACCGATAAATAACCTAAACACCGGTAAGCTAAAATATAATACAATTAGTTTTCTTTTTTAAGTGAAATGAGAGGTATAAGCTGTGAGTGTAATTGGGAAGTTATTTAGTAAATGTAATTGTTGTAAACTTAAAAGGCTCTTCCTCTAATTTTAAATTGAATAAAATATTTAAGTCAAGTCTTTAAGTCGCTAATTTAAATCTTCCAAATCTCCTTCTATCTTGTGTTGTAGCTATCATCAATATTAGATGTTAAATAACAAAAATCGGTTGCTAAATACACTCATCACTAAAATAACAATTAAAAATGAATAATAGCAAAACCTATTCATAAATACTCAAATACCTATTCATAAATACCAAGCAATTATCAGACATATAAATGAATAATAGCAAAACCTATTCATAAATACTCAAATACCTATTTATAAATACCAAACAATTATCAAACCTATTCATAAATACTCAAATTTTAATCATACTACACATAATATAAAAATAGTTACATAAACATATTACATAACTCCTTATCATGCTTTGTCATAAGTTCAATATTTAACTTTTCAATAGTCTTAAAAGTTGATTTGTGGTAGAATCAACAACTCTTAAAATAGTAAACCTTGATGCGTTTGCCGGGAGTCGAATCCGGGTCTATTGATGATCTTGTTAAAATTTTGCAAAAACGTTGTGATTTTTCACAACTCCTTGCCCTTTCCATTCTCCTGAATGGCATTCAACCATCTGCTGTGTGCCTAAACTTTGGTTGTTATTATGAAATTGGCATTCCATTGGGTTCGATTATAGGTTTCTTTTTCAAACTAAAGGACATTTGCTTAGAAAATTGCCATCAAGATTTTTTAAGTGAAAAAATAAACGTTTTGTTCTCTTTTTTACATACAAGTACAAGTTTCTCATGATTTTACATTACCTTTTAAGACCACGTGTGATCTTATATCTTATTTACTATTTAAAAAATATTTTAATAAGTCAATTATAAATAATAAACTCTTTAAACATAGATATAGTCATACATTTATTTATACTTTAAATGTTTTAAAAATCACTTTAATAAATAAAATAACAAATTTATTCAAAAAATATATTATGATAAATGTATAATCTTATTTCTAATATTTAATTGGTTTAAAGAAAAAGCAACAGTAACAATATAATTCAAATATGATAAATCTCTTATAAATTTTTCTGAGATAAAATTCACACAACAATATAGTTTACGTTAACTTCTGTTACTGTTGTATGATTTATAAAGATAATAGTCACTTGTAATGTGTTACACTTTAAACTATATAAATTAAAAAAACAAAAATCTAATTAAATTATCTAAAATTATTAAAATTTAAAACTAAAAATATTAACTTACATTCAGACTTTTTTTAATAAAGAACTAAATTTGAATAAAAATATGTAAAGTGGAATGTGAATCCTTGTCGGATTCAAGTAAAAAAGTTTATAAATATATTTTTACAAAAAAATAAGTAACTACATTGATAATTTTTTTATATATTATATTAATTTTTTATATTTAAATTAAAGATAACTTACATTTGTATGTGATTGATTTTATAATAAATTATAATGATAACTAGTGTTGTGTCCTTTTGCGAATTCAATTTAAGAATCTAATATTCAAAACGTGTTCGACGTAGGTAATGTGACAATGCAGCACATCAGGGAGTACTGTTCTCGAGATGCGTCCAGTGTATCTGATATGCATCTGACACTTCTGCATAACTAGAATTAACATAGATTATGCAATAAGTTTCTACCTTGCCTATATAATTATACCTTTCGGTAGTTCAAAATATCAATATCAAATATCAACATCATGTCAAGTATATACATGATTAACCTTCATCATAAACTAAAATACTTTAAAATGTGACTTATATACAGTCTTTTCCTAATTACATAGATGTCACAAGTCTAAAACTAGGATTCTTAAACTTCATATACGCATAAGGCACTTCAAATGTTCCAATTCCAATTTCACTATCTACTCCAATACATGGTACCATTATTAATCCAAAACATACAACTAAGAAGATTAAGATAAGCTAAAGATATAAATTTTTTAACTAAAGAAAAATTTAGTAAATATGAACTATGGCTACTATAACATAAAATCAAAGTATCTTAACTTGTAAAGTCAATCATTTCATATCAAACTTTTACAATTTCCACATTTAAGAACCAATCTCAATTATCACAAGGTTCATTCATGGATTCTTTCATCAAACATATAATCCACACAAGGACTCATTATCTTTTAAAAGACTCATATTTAGCTAGCTACTACCAAAAATTAACATCTAACCCAATCTACGATAAGTACTAATTTTGAGTGTTTTTATACATGAGAAATATTAAGTACTTGTGGGTTTAAGTGTTATTTAAAATAGTAATTACTCCCAATTTTAGAGTTTTTGGATTTAAATTTATGTTTTGTGTCCTGAGTTAAACGAAATCATTTAATCTTAATTATTGTGAAATTTTAAGTATAAAAAAATGAAGAAAATGATAGATTGAAAGATTCATGAAGAAAAGAAATAAAAAGTTTAAAATACAGAAAGGCCCAAAAGAAAGACCACTTAACCTAGGCCCAAAACCAAGTCTAAAAGGAGATTTTTAGGGTTTTGGAAGGCATCAAGACCTAGAGGACGGAAGCAAGACCTAGAGAACGGAGGCGGATGACTAAAATCAAGATTTTCTTCTCCTCTTGTAATCTTCCTTTCATTCGATTGTAATGGCTACTATGGGTAACTAATTCTTCATTTTTGGGATTGAATATAATCTTTTGAACTCATTCATATTTTGGTGATTTTTATATATAATATTCAGTTTCTACTTAATTGGTATTTTTATTTTGTGCTTAATGCTATATTTTATCTTATCAATAGAGTCTTGATTTTGATTCTTAAATTTAACTGGGAAGTACTTTTGAGTTTCAGACCTAGATAAAAATACTCAATATATTGGAATATTAGGGATAGGTTTCGATGTATTGATTGCGTATAACATATGTTTTAAATACTGTGTAATTTACTAAATAGCTGAGGGATCAATGTTTAGAAAATTTCCTTATGAATTTCATATAAGAGGAATCGGTGTGAATGATTTTTATATGTACATCAGTTGTAAGTAGTTACGAATATTATATGTTTTTGTCAAATCCAAAATACGAATGTGGGAGATAGATGAAGTTCAATCCTAGAGTCCTTCTAGATCTTGCAAACTTCTTTTTATAATTGTTACTTATTTTTAATTGTTCTTTTACGTTTCTTTGACTCAAATTATTGTCAAATCATCTTAAAACTGAATTTGCTTATTGAGTAGTGACGCTGAAATTCTAAAACAGAATTGTTCCATGAGGAATCGATATCTTTACTTAATTCATTGTATTACTTGTGACTCGGTATACTTACCGAATAAAGTGTTAACAATATAGAAGACTTATATTATCATTAAATCTAAGAGAAATGGTTAAGGTAAGTTTACACATCCCAAACTGAGTGTATATAGTGGGTCCCAGTGTATATGAATTTCCTTATCAGTTTCTCATCATCTGATATCTAAATCTATGTGACTTAGATAATTTGAGGATCTCTATTAACACATATATGTCAAGACTTAATATATAACAAGCAATAAAAAAATATTAAAATATAAAAACCAAAAAAAAAAACTACAAATTATAAAAGAAATAAAATAGTTTAAAACTTATAAGTTAAAAATTATAAAATAAATTAATTTAAAATAATTATTAAATATTTTTTATCAAACTATTTTTAAATTAAGCAAACCAAATTGTGAAAAAAGAAATGGTAATTATTTCACCCAAAAAATGAAGAAATTTTTAAACAAAAAATGAAAAAGAAAATGCGTTTGCCGGGAGTCGAACCCGGGTCTATTGCTTGGAAGGCAATTATCCTAACCGTTGGACTACAAACGCTTGTTATGCTTCTTGAATTTCATTCAAATATTAGTTTGGATATAAAATAAAGGTGAAAATGCGCACCTAGTTTCATATACTTGGTATTATAAAGTAGAATATGATTATCATATAGGGAACTCTTTTTAGTTAGTACTCAACTTGAGTAAATAAAAATGAAGAGCAATGCTGATATATATATATATATATATAAAATGGATTTTAAACGTTCACTTAAATAATTTTTTATTATATTTTAATATTTTTTAAATAAAAATAATAACATGGAAAATAATTTTTTAATTGTTGCTTTTCATTCTTATTGTACCAAAGAAAAAAATAATTATATGATGTGTTAAAAAAGTTATCATTTGTATAAATAATTCTTTAGCTATTTCTGTCTAAATATACAAAGTCATCAGATGTTCTAATTTATTCTAAGTCTCTCATTTTAAGAATGACACATAATAGCCTGTTAAAATAAAATCAAAAGATCTTCAAATTATACACATAACTTTCTCACACATAAAAAAAAATCACGTCTTAACACCTCAGAAAACTCTGCAAAAATACAACTACCAATACATATTTCTTAATAAAAAAAATCAAAAATCGTACACACAAAATAACTTTAAATGTAAACTAAAAAATGTAAAATGCATATTATCTTGGACCATTGGAAAAAAAAAAAAAAACTTTCTTAATCTTTTAACTTCTTTCTTTTACCTCCACTGTTATACCTTTTCTCTCTTTTATTCAACCTTGAAAAATCACACTAATCTTTCTTCTCTAATTACTTGCTATGATTTCTCATTTCTGGTCAATCGAAATTGTAATTCAAAAAGTTGATTCATTAAATCAATTAAAAATATTCATGAAAATTCACATATATTAGTTAAACCCTAGTTATTTGTCGCCACTGACCTCAATGAATTTAGTGGTTTTCTTCATTTCCCTTTTCATTCTTAATATTTCTTTTATTTCTATCCGTTTGATAAAATTGTATGCAAGTTTATTCTACTTTTTATTATTTGCATTAGTATTTTAATTTTTACATATAGCTTGATGAAAGCGAGGAAGATAGATATAAAAAGGTCTAATTGGTTAATATGTTGCAATGCACGGAGGAGTTTGATGTTGAAATTATTACGTAGATAAACATTAAAATGTTATGAGTTTTTTTTTTTTTTTTTTTTTTTTGACAATACAAGAGTTTGATACTATTATATAAACATAAATTACAGTATTTTCTAAGGATAAATAACCCATACAAATTTTAAAAGATCAAGTTTTATAGTGTTCGAATGTTGACACTATTATAGCGGTAAGGAAATATAGAAATAAAAAAAATTGTTTAATTTGAATGTTTTAAACCATATTCACTAACTACATGTATTTATACGGGGTGTATTTGTGACTCTTTGTAGTGAATGAAATCATATTTTAAACTCTTGGTTTACTTCAAGTTACCATGTTTATCACTTGATTTACTCATAACTTACTAGTGTTTCTCAAATTTATATTTACTCAAAGTTCTTACTCATGCTCATTTAATATTTCTTCTTCTTTTTCTCTTTTAATAAATATTTATGAGTGATAAGAATATAAAAATGTGTTTAACAAGATTACATAATAAACTAACTCATAAATATAAAATGATAATTTTTTATTCTTCATCTAGCGAATACCACCTCTATATTTTTTCTACTCTTACCTAAATGTCTACCAAAGTACCAAATGTTCCTGCTATTCCATTTTTGCGAGATCTTCAGCATTTTCATATATTTTTTTCAATTTGAGTAGGAATTAGTTGTGATTATAGTTGTTTTTTGCAGGTTTGTGAAAGGGTCAATTTAGGCCCGACCCAACCCAGAAGGTACAGTGTATATTAATTAAGATTCTTTTTTCTTTTTTCGTTAATTCGCTACAAAGCAACTTTTCCCTAATCGAAATGAAAATTTATTTCAACAATGTGCACAATGAAAATTTGAATCTGGGACAAACATAAAATGTTGAAAACTATAAATTGCGAATAAATAATAACATAAAAACGGGTACAACGTTGAATGTAATATTTGTTTGACTTAGGAAAGTTGTTACGAGGGAAGAGTAAGAAGGACGGGTGCAGACTCACCGACAATTTTGAATGGTCTCTAATGTAAAAGCAAGCTGCCCATAACGCATTGACTTATATACACTTCAAATCAAAACCAAAATCAAAACGAAGAAAGTTATAGGAAATTACCAAAAACAGGAGGAGCCCTTTTACCAACCTAACTTCCACAGCCACGCGGCAACCGCCTTCTACTTTCCAAATATCAGATTAAACCACACACTTTCTCTTCTTCATGACACCATTAACATCAAAAAATTCAAATCACATTAAAGATTAAGTAGTTTTGCCACAATGTTAATATTGGAATTATATATTTGTCCATTTTATTCAAACTCTTTTTGTACTTCTGTCTTTGTCTTGACTTGGCAAGGGACAAGGCTTCAACAGAACTTCAAGTCCAACTTTTTCTTTCCTTCCATCTAGTTATACTATAAATAATGCAACACACAACAACCTTATTCCATCTATCGAACAAACATCATAGTCTCCATTTCCGGTCTTATTCTCACTCTTTCTCCTCTCTCACTTTCCACTTTCCATGGCACGCCTTCGCTCCCATCTGCTTCTCTTCTTCATTCTCTTCGCTTCCCTATGTTCCTGTCTAGAAAGCAGAAAGCTTCATCTTGGACCACACAAACCCACCAACAAGGTTGACCCATCTCTGTTTCTCACTTCTCTTCCCAAAGGCACCGTCCCATCTTCCACACCCAGCAGAAAAGGCCACTCCACCGTGGTCGATGAGAAACTCATTGCGCGTCACCTAATAACCACTGAACGACTTCTTCTGCAATCTGTTCCTAGCCCCGGTGCTGGCCATTGATCACCTTCACTATTGCTATTTGTTCCTTCATCAAGTTTCAACATTTTTTTATTTCTTTGTACGGGAGCACCGTGATATAGGGATTAGGGATATGAGTTCAATGTATAAAGGTGGTGATAGAAGTTGTATACATGGTTCTGCTTTTGTTTGTAGTGGGTTATCCACAATACTTTTCGATTCGTCATTATTCAGGGGAAATATGTATACTCATACTCACATTTTTTGTCTTCTACATCTGTAACTCAGTTTGTTCTGTACAAACAAGTTTTACATAAACACAGTTTTAATGTTTACATGCTAGTTATGTCAAGAGAAAATTAAATTTGAATCCAAATTACTTTTCTTGTATATTTAGTTAATGGATTTTATTTTATACCATGCATAGTCCTAGTCAGTTTGATATTATGGAATGAAAATTGGGAAGAATTCGGATCCATCACCTATATCTCTCCCTTTCACTTTTACCCGTCAACTCTATATTTTCTGTGTCGGTACCAATATGAAATTTTTTCCATGACACCATTTTTTTTTTTTTAATAAAAAGTCCTTCACTTTAATGCATAATCTCATTACCCATTTTTAGTGCTTTGAACCTGTAGGAAGAAGAGAAAAGGAAGAATGTGCTTTGGATTTGGCTCTACTGTTATACTGTATAAGCACAGTGGTTTTCCACTATGGCATGACAGAGAAAAACGCGTCAAAGATGGGTTGTATTTGTTGCATTTCGTGAAGTTAGATGGATCACCGTCTTGTAGTATCATTGGCTATTGCAGTTTGTGATGATACACTTTTCTTCTCATATTAGCAATATTGTTAGTATAAAGCACGAACAAAAAATGGGTCGTGATTTGTGAATTTCACGTTTCAATGATAAACGTGACCAGCAGTTATTCATTGACTTATGTTAAGCAGTTTTCTAAGATTCATTTTCTTTTTCTTTTCTCCCGAGAAAATGTCTTTTTCGAACTAAGGTTACGTGCTTGAATAAAATATTTCATCCCACTACAAAATCGTCAACCAAGTATATTTCCACAGCAAACAATGTGCATTTCTTGGAATCAAGAAGGTTCGTGCTTTATTTCATTTTTCAGTCTCTTTCAATTCAGTTTTCAAAGTTCTAATTAAATCTTGGTGCTTTTAGTAGAGTTATGTCTTTGTGTAATGTCGCATTCCATTAAATAAAGTATCCATATTTTCAACGTTTTGGACATAGAATATGGGATTCCTTGTGGTTTATTTTTTCATTTCCTATTTTCTTGTCACTCACTAAAAATCACGCGCTTCTACAGTACAAGACTATCTCTAGGAAGCAATGTTCAATTCAACTTGATCCACCTTCGTTGTTTCAAGAGACAGAGAGCAAGTACCCAATTTTAAGTTGAACATTTAGTTAAGTTCTTATGGGTAGAACTTATTGTTCAATGATTTGATAAGAAAGCATGCAATTCCGATCTTAATTACTCTTTTTAATATACTTTTTTTAATCGTTGTAAGGTATTCAGTGACTCTTTTTAATATACTCCAATATCATCATTAAAGTCTTTAATGATGTGCCATAATGGGTGGAGTATATTATGATCCGGTACTAAAATCTATAGCAATATTATTGTGCACGTCATTCTTTTGGCTATGAAAAATAAATATCGTAGAGAAATAAAATTTAGAATATTGTTTTGATTTGAACTTCATGAATTAATGAAATTGTCACATTAATGCACTCACATTCATTGTTAATTTTTTTAAGTGCTAATGAAATTGAAAACTAAAATCGCTGGTACTTTTAAAGTTTTCAACGTTTGGACATGGGTATCCTTGGGAACTTAGTCTCGTCCACGTTTGTCTATATATTTGAAAGAATGATATCAATGTAAAGAGCCACGAATTGCGACGGTGATTTTGCCCCTTCTGAACCAACACGAGGGCTCCACAAACTACCGCTCACTTGGAAACCAAGAACACAAAAATCAATTTGTCTACCTTCTGTTTGTGATTCTTTTCATCCTAAACAAACGATACAGTTTTCATCATTTTTTTCTTAAAAGTCATTATAAATCTTACCAAAAGAAAAAGAAGAGTCGATCAAGAAAAAAAAGAAGAGAATATGCTATAAACAAGTCTCAAAAATACAAGTCTTTTTTATCCACAAATATTCAATATAATGATTCTTATAGTGTATTCATTGTACCTAATATTCTCTAGATATATAAGTTATTGCTAGATCCTAAAGTTTAGTCATTGATACATTCGAGATACTTGTGTCGTCACAAGGTTCCTAAAGCTTTAGAATAATTGTCAATATATACTTTAGATATCTAAATCATTATCTATTCATATTAACGAGATTCATTATGACTTTCATATTATAAAAAATACTTTTGATTTTTATCTCTAATGTGATTTGTTGAAAATTGAAGATAGAAAAAAGAAATATAGAGAAATATCAAGATACTATAACTAACCATACAAAAAAGTTAATATTACACTCCATATAAAACATTGTAGATTTAGATCTAGTAACTTTGAAAATCAATTTCAGTGTCATATCTACTCCAATTTCATATTCAAACTCACATTTCAACATGTTTTATGTTCTGCAAACTGATTGGTTGAGCCTACTAAAAAAATAGAATTTCGTCTCACATGTCTAGCTGATAGCAAGAAATAAATCTGCAGGAAAAAAAAGTAGTCATATCTCAAGTTTGACAAAACATTCTACAATCACATGGGCATAATGGCTAGGGCATAGGGGTAGTTGGGGTAATGTGAATGTCTTACATTAGCTTGTTTCATACTGAGAAATTAAAAACTCTGTGTGGGAACAAGAAATTGTTAGCGAAATTTGTTGCCATGTGATCGTAAATTCATATGAGCTTGAAGAATTTTAAGAACGAAGGAGTAAAATGAAGTGAGTTTATTGGTGACACTTTAGAAAGATGGTTCTACCACGTGTCCATGCAACATGCTGCATGGAACTTGTTCCTTGCAATTATCTTGAGAACACAGACCACTGTAGTTGGATTGGACAACAAGCATGTGAAAATTCTCAAAATTCTTTGTCAAACTATAAAACGTTGGCGTGGTCAATAATCACGTTTCACATGCATGCGATCACCTTTCGGCTGTCTAATCCTTGCAAATACGGGTCCCTGATTTTGTTTAATTTTTGGTTTACTCGATAATAGTGTTACATTGAATTATATTTTCAACTGGCCTATTAGCTCAGTTGGTTAGATCGTCGTGCTAATAACGCGAAGGTCGCAAGGTTCGAGACCTGCATGGGCCAAAGCAGTAGTAAACTTTTCTTTTTAAATACCTTTTTACGTTGCTTTATACATTAACTGTGCTGTTAAACAAAACAGAAGTAATATTTTATCCAAATCTTACCGGGCTGATTAGCAAAACAGATAAAGTTTGCATGTCACTTAACGTTTGATAATTTTTCTACAAAAATTAACAAATACATAATGACATGTTTGAAATATTTAATTTGGATGTTAGTCAATAAATTACAAAGATTATTATTTATTAATATTATTCATTTATTGATTAATTATTTTTATTAATAGCGTGTTAATAATTTTTTACCGTATCCAATTTAAGTGATTTATGTAAATGTTTTTTCTTCAAAAACATTCTTTCATCAACTCAACTACTATTTGGGCTTTTTCATTTGCCTGCCCATAAGCCTGCTTTATTTGGGCCTACATAGAGCCATATTCTTGAAGGCCACATGTTCATGTCAATACTGACAACTTTCGGACTTGTCCTTGAAAATTTTCTCGGACCAGTGTTAATAATTAACAAATACTATGTTATGAACTTTCTATAGCTTTAGGGCTACACACTAAAGCGCACCATGATTCATTTACACATGACATAAATTATTCATATGCAACACAGATAATAACCTTTAAATATAGAATAAATCAATCATATACAAATTCCATGTAAAAGAACACACTCAACTTGCATTAGAAATAATCAATGAGCTAGAGAAAAAGGTGATGCAGTGAAACAAGTACAATAAAATATAAATATAAAAGTAAACACATTTTATATTTCATCAAAATCTTGCCTATATTATCATCTTTATTCTCTACACTAAAAAGCTGGCACGTAGAAAGAAGTGTTTGTACTTGATTTGGTAAAAGAATATTCAAAACCCTTTTGCTTTAAGTATTAAATCCTTCATATATGATTGTTTTTATCAACTTGACACTTTTTATTTGCTTGGAAAGCCACCTTATGGTATTAAGATCTTTACGGCTACCATTTTTTTTTTTTAAATTTTCCCTTACTGTTCCTTGTTAAAGCATATCGTCCATCATGCCAAGAGTTGATACTCTATTAAAGTTCTTACATTCAAGTTAAAATTGCTAGTTACTTGGGTCTACTTCTCTTTCATCATGCATGAAATTTTTGTCACACTTTGATTATTACCAACACATTGTAGTTGTGTTCAATTCTTTTTAATTTATAATTTTTTTCAATTCTAAACAGTTCATATGTAGATTCATATTAAAACAATATTTTATTTTTAAGCAATCTTTATACATAATTTCGATTGAAAACGCTTAGTTAACAATGTTTCTTGAAATTCTTACAAAATACTGAGAAGAGGGTAGTTAAGTGTACTTTGTATTGGCATCTTTTAATGCGAATAGGTTTTAGTTTTTAATTATTTAACTGTGCGAGAACAAGTTTTAGTTTTCAAACCCAGCCAACAACCTTATAAAACCTAACCTCTCCGCCGCAAAGAAACGTACGCATGAGTGCTATACCTAGCCAGCACCTACCTATTTCGCATCAAAATCCTATGCAAACTCAAACTTCTTTTCTCAATCTGAGAATTTATTTAGATTGCATCACTCAAAAGGCTTTTAAAGTGATGAGATTACACATAACGAAACAAAAACTGTTTCTCCGGAACTAGACACCAAGGCTCCTTCCCAATGACTCAAAATCATTCTCTCCACCATCCATATCAAAAAGCTTAATTAATTAATCATCAACTACACTCACATTCAGTTCCAAAACTTGCATTGTGCTGCTAACGACAACAATATTATTCAACAAAATTACCTAGCTAGCTAATCTATGTGCTCTTGGTCTTGTCTCTCTAGACCATATCATATGATAGAAAATATAAATTATACTTAATCACACATGGTGCAGCAATGCTTTATATCTAGCTTTTATATTTAATTCTTGCTATAGGTCTATAATAAAAGATACTACTCCTAATTCATTATAATCACACGTGGATGCTTCCTATATTTTATCAACTTCATCTCTAGGAGGGCTTGCCTCTGACAAGACAGGTCTTTATTATTAGTTATAAAAGGCGTGCTAATTATCTTTTGTCGTTTCTTCCATAGTAAAAGTCTATATTAGTTTATTAAAATGGGAAGTTCTTTTTTTTTAATCAAGCACTTCTTTTTATTAAGTTCATGAAGTAACTTTCAACAGGTTAATATAAATTAAACGATTTGGTGACTTGGCCATTATAAAGTTGATGGAGTAGTCAAATTGAGATTCTGCTGCGATTATGGGTAATGATTTCCACCTCTTACATCAGACTTAAGAAACCTTTATTTCCTAAAGTAAAAGTTAGTACCAAATTGGGTTAGCATAAAGACAAAATTTTGGTGTAACAAAATTTGAACCCTTGTTTCTTAATTGAAACTACAGTTTTATGTCAACAATCAATGCTATTTTTTAATGGCAACTTTTATTGGGACGGTTAATTATGTTAAACAAAACAACTCGAAAAACTCAATCCGTCAAAAATATGGTAGAGTTTAAATAGATCACAATAAATTAAAACCTTTACATTGCAACATAGTTTTTCATAAGCACAATATTTATAAGTAGAACTAGGTTATCAAAAACTTAAAATAATATTAAAAACAACTTCATGTTTTATAATAAATATTTGGCTCAATCTTTATTATTAGACCAAAGAAGTTATAATTCATGTTTAAGGTGCAACTTTTCCTATTTAAAAAACGTAACATCTCAGCTATCATAATTTGATATTTAAAAATCATGTAACTTGCAAAAAACAACCTTTAAGTTCATATAAGTAGTTTTGTTTTAAAATTTTGATTTCAAAAAATTATTGTCAATCTTCATTTCAGATTTCGAATATGAAAATTAAGCCTGATGAAATATTAATTTATAAAATTTTATGTTAAGTGCAAATTTTGAGCAATGATCGAATCATGCTAAATGGACTTAGATTTAATTCATTCTAAACATTGAAACACTACATTTCATAAAACAATTTCACTGGCTTGGTTGCTCAATGTTGATATATAAAAAAATTAGAATAAATCTGAACATCAAAGACAAGGTCAATGGTGATGAAAGTCTAGTTGCACCAACTTTTTGTGAGCTAGCTTGAGCTTGGCTGAAATTTTCTAAATTTAATTCATATATAAAATTAGAAGTTCAATCCAATATTTCATTTAGTAGGCTCAACTCAAATCATTCAACTACTACAACAAGTTAGGTTAAAAAGTCAAACTTTAAAATTAAGGCTCAACATAAATTCTATCATTTAGTTAGGTAAAATTAATTATAATAAAGTTTGACCAAATCTAAGATTTAGATTTAATTTCTGCATAAATTTTATAATTGAAATCCTACATGATTTAAAGAAAGTAAAATATCTATTATACAATTTTGTTTTGAGTTTTTAAATCACTTCGTAATTTCTATGGTACATTTGGTGGTTTATATATATAGTTTCAGTGCATTATTAAGAAACTCATTCTTAGTTTTATTTTAATAATAAAACATTTCAAAAAGGGTCACATTTTTATATGTTTTATTATCACTTAATTATGTTTCAAGTAATTTTTATTTAATTGTTTAGCTCAATTTGAAAATTCATCTTTTTATTCTGAAAAATTCATCTTTTTATTCTGAAAAATTCTTATGGAATAACTTATTTTAAGTTGAAGAAACCAAGTTTATCAAGTAGAGTCTTTTGAAAAGCATATTTTTTTTTTTCAAAATTTGGCTTCATTTTTAGTTAAGGAACTCATTAAAAAATCACCCATGGAGATGTTTTTAATTCATTAAGATCAGTCTAAGAATGTTCAAATTTAATCTTTAAAATTTTAAAATGGCACTCAAGCCCATTAGCTGAATTTTTATACTTTTGTTTTAAATTTAAATTTGAAAGCAAAAGACTAAAGCTTAAAACCATTTTAGCTTAAACAAGGCCTTAAATTTTCTAAAATTAATCAAAATCGCCTTCATGATACGATAATAGAATACGTTTTATTTAATGATATATACATGGTAAGTTTATAAAATTTTACAGTAATTACTTAAAAAAGTTAACATTTTTATTAATTTATAATATCTTTTTATACTAATAATATTTTATACTAATTAAACTCGTGATATACATATATATAAGAGGTGCCTGTAAATATATCCACATGAATCACTTAATGACTCTACATATTGTTTTCTTTGCTAATTAAAGGTGTGGGCACTATTCTGGATTTTTTCAGCAATATATAGCATTGCCTTTTTTCTCTTTAAATACTCCTCAACCCCAAATCTAAAGCTCCCACTGTAAGGGAACAATACAACTAACTATTCACAGGAACTAGGGTTCATCGACATTGTGACATTATTTGTGATCTTTGGACAATTAACAAGTCTAGAAATCTCTCACATCAATCAGCGGTGACCCATTCAATTCCTCTCACGAATCTAAAGCATCCCATGAAAAAGTTGAAAGGAACATATTATAGTCCATCAAGCTCTCTTTCAACTACTTTCCACTCACATGTCACCACATGAATGTCAACTCTATCGCCCATTCGTGGCACTGTCATTTTTAACTATACACCTCACCGTTCGTAACTCTAATAACTACTCATCAATATCTCACGGTGTTGCTCACATGTTACACCGCACCGGTGGTCACAAAGCACTTTAATGTGTTTTGTGGAGAAAGGTAGAGGACATATATAGCCTCTTAAAGTAGCATATTACATTAACGTGGACGACACTTTGAGGATGGTCCTAAGTAAATAATCCTGCCCGTGTGGGTCAGATTTTGATCATTGTTTGCAAAATGTCATTATCTTAATAATTATAGGCTTATAGCACGCATGGATTATGGTCTCCACACTTCATATTCTGGTTTAGGGTCGGTGCAAACGTAATTGAATGTTTGGATATGCTTTTGTATAAACAGTATTATTTAAATGAAAATAATATTATCGTTATACTTGGTTGGTGATACCTTGAAAAAAAATATTTTCACGATTAAGTCAATAAGTATTTAAGTAAATAATAAAGAGACAATGTTTTATTTGTGAAGAGTTTTATTTTGTTTATAGGAATGATAATGAACTCGAACTTCATATTTATCAATCTTTTTAATCATAATTAATAAATACAAATAATTACCTTAACTAACCATTTTACTAATAAATATGTTTATAAACTTAGATCGCAAACTTTATTTGACCAAGAAATAGAAATAAGTAGCATCAACATTCTTTATATATATATATATGATTACAAAATCGATTTTGACTAATGGACTTTGTCTAAAAAAATTAGTTAAGTTTACAGTACAAGTTATGTGTCTATTTTGAATCACTATTATATAATTATATTATTATTGTTTTGTTACTCAACATGTTATTTCACTCGAAGTTAAACTAATATTTAAAAATAATGAAATTCATTTAAAGATTGATTTCTTCTATAACTCATATATGTGAATATATATGTGAATGTAATAGGTTAGGAATTGAATTTCCGACCAATGAGCAAAGATATTATTAACTATTTCATTTTATTGATATAATGGTGTTGTTTGTTACTTATGTTTATCCGTTTGATATATCCCTTTGGCTTTGAGAAATAAACGAGCTTATTGGCGTTTGCTCGTGATGGCTAAGGAAAATGTGGGTTACAGAGGTTAGCTCGTGTGGAGTGTATGGGGAGGCATAAACGGTGGTTCTCTGTTCAACATTAATGGTGAAACTCTGAGGTGGATGTAATTGCGGTTCTTCGCCAAAAATTAGGTCATGGACATAACTTTGCTTCTGTGAAGAATCAATGAAGATCCCAACGTTGAGATGTTCCAAAGAAATGAAAACACATCTGGAAAAATATCTTTTCTGTCATAAAAAGGCCTTTCTGACAATCTAAACTTACTCGAAAAATATTAAAAGGAAAAAACACTAAATTACTGATTCAATGTTTGAACTATTATTGAACGGTTTAAAGACAACTGTTAATATAGTCAATACTTTGAAAAAAATGTGTACCTTATAACTAGCTATTATTTCATCATATGACAAAGACCATTAACCAATGTAAGTTTTCAAACCTTATTAGTGACAATACAATTTGTAGTTAATATAGTCGCTAACGTAAAAAAAGAAGAAGAAAAGTAATAGGATCTCTTTTTTATGTAGTATAAATATTGATCAAACCTAGATATAAAAGTAATGTTTAACGTGAGTTAAATCGGAACTGACACTGAAATTTTGCTTGAGTCTGCTTGAGTTGGTTTTTTCCCTGTGAGTAAAGCAAGACAACAATGATGTGGAAGCATAAATATTTGCAAAATATTTTGTCCTAGTCATGCATAAACGGACCAAAAATTGCAAGATTTAAGATGGTTGAACGAGATTCACCTACCTAGGTGCTGGCGATTTGGATTTTCAACGTGGATGCAAATTTTATTATTTATTTCATTAACAATTAATTTAAGAAAATTATTCACGACTAATTAAGTATTTTTTTGTCATCCTCTATAAAAAAAAGGCTCTAAAAATAAATCTTCGTTCTCTATACGCAAAATAATTTTATATTGTTTAAGTATCAAGATAAAATATAATTTAAACATATTTTCTTAACTTTTCAATACGTTTTTTTAAGAATAAAACTATCAAAAAATTAGGAGTTCTAAAAAAATAATATTTCAAACTGAATAATTAATCTTAAAAATATTATTTTAACAAATTTGAGACTGAAACAATTACTAAGTATGAATCTGAATCAACCCGACAAACATACTGACATAACTTGGAGTTTTGAAGGTGGATGATTTAAATTGTAGCTAATTTATTACTATCACTGTTATTTGGTTAAATTAGAGTGGTCCCATAAGTGTCACTACCACGTGTTGCAGTAGACGATGAAGAAATTAATTTTTTGTTTCATTTGCAGTCATTTCTATTCCAACTCTATAATTTTCACTGTGATTATATTTCATTGTAAAGAAATTTTACGACTTTCAAGTGGACCACCAATAAAGATGCACCTAATGTCAAAAAGCCAGGAACACTTGAGACAATCTCTTGAAACATTATTCTCTTAAACATCATGTCACACTTAATGTGATGTGTTCAATTGGTAGTAAGGGTGCAGATGACATTAAAAGTCATGTGGGTTTGGTCAGAATGAACTTTAGGAATGTGGTCCATAACAGAACATACTTCAGTGCCAACAATTTGAGCATCCAAAGAGAACCATGTTAGTTCAAAATTCAGTGAGATCCATTCCATTCCTTCGTGCTTTGAAAATTGGAGTTTTTAATATAACTTCTCATATCGTACCACCTTCCACTTGAGGCCACATGCCACATAAGTCAACCCATAAATGAGAAAGTCCTATGTGTCATTTTGGATGTCGTTTTTGTTCAGACAATTAAAAATTAATACGCACCTCCAACGGAAACTTGTTCCCCCATAAATAAACCTGTCATTGCTATCGATAACTTATAGTATACCAGTTTTATAAAACTTTCATCTTAATATTTATAACGTGATCAATGAAAAATTATGTAAAGTTTCACTTTTATCGTTTGTTTGATATACAGAAAAGCGAGTTGACGATCAAGAAAAGCAGACTCTTCATTCTGTCCCTCGTTTGCTTTTGTTTAAAACTTGTTGCAATTATAATTTGTTCGATTACAGAAAGAGGAGAAAAGTGTGGATTATTATATAATAAAATACGAAAATGTTCTTATTCTTTATCTTTTTATTTAACATATTGATTTCATTTTATATACTTTTATTTTATTCAATTAAATAAAAGGAAAGTGTTTATTTTTTATTTATATTTTTCTCCTATTTTTTTTTCCTTTTATTCAGACATATCATTAAAGAAAGTTATAACAAAAACCACTATTCATAGTATATAACAATCCAGAAAGACTTTGGTAAATTCTTTAAAAAAAAAAATTGAACAGCAACAGTTATATAAATGAAATTGCAGTGAAAATATTTTACTACATTATCTAATTATATATATGTATGTATATGCATTGATTTTATTAGATTTTATAATAATTATCTTAAGTGACACATTTATATATATAATAACTTTTTTCTTGAGTAACATTAAAAAGATTTATGCAATGTACATTTATTAATTTAGTTCGATCAACAGTCTTATTTAATAAATAAAATTGTAAGTGAGAATCCTGTGTGTCTTTACAGTCAAAATCTAAATTATGCATTATATTCTCTCTTTTTCCAAATCTGCTATAGCCGCATAGTATCTGAACTAATTATCTTAATATGATTCCAATATTAATTAATTAAGTTTTAAAAAACTGGTTGGATGTAGTTAAGTTTATGGTTATTAATTTAAGTTGCAAATAGAGGTGATTGGAAAGAGAAAATAAAAAATTTAAGGCGATACGATACATCTACCATATCCCTTTCCCTTCTGTGTGTACATTTTGTTTCTTTCTCTTGAATGCACGTAGCTCTGGTAGGGTCCAGACACTGTGTATATAATTTGTGTACATGCAAGTATATGTGTATGTGGAAATGTCTTCATTCCACATCAAACTTCTGGATCAAAACCATGGCAATAGCTGAAGGTGAAGTAATGGAAATGCTAATAGTTCTGGTCTAAGTGGTTTTAATTGGAATATTTTATCAAGAATATTTGGAAAACTATTAAAAGGATGATATTGTAGACGGATGCAATGGATTTCATAATAAAGGTCTTATATTAAAAGAATTAATATTTTTTTCATGATTCTGATAAGTTCATAAGAAATTAGAAGTTATTAGTGAATATATTTCTAAAATTCTAGTAAAAAGTTTAAAGGTGATCCCTAAAATTATATAACAATCACAATAAAAAGTAAAAAAAAAATGGATAATGTTTTGATAACAAACGACAGAAACGATTGAAGTTAAATATAAAAAGAAAAATGCATTGTTTTTAGAATAGATTTTGAAAAGGCATATAATTTGGTAAGATAAGATATAATCTTTTATTTTACATGGTGGAGAAACTTAGATTCAATGCCAGGTAGATATCTTAGATTAGATAATGTTTACAGTCAACTTCTATATCTCTCTAATTAATGGTGGTCGAACATTGAAATTCAAATTATGGAAAAGATTGAGACAATGTAATCTATTACCTTTTTAATTATTCATTATAATAGTAGAGAGGCTAAAGAAAATGTATGATTAGACAATTATTGGAAAAATATAAGATGTAAGATGTAAAAGTAGGTAATAGGGAGATAGAGGTGAGGCTGTGGGTTAAGGGAGGGAATGGAAGAAAATAATACCTATAAAACGGGAAACAACATCTAAATTGAAAGAGAATAGTGATTGAGAATAAAATATATCAAAACTTTTTAATGAGGCATTGTAAAGGGATAGTAATAGAGATCAACAAATGAAAACATTATTATGGAGAAATATCATGAATCCAAATATAGTAATCGGAAAACTTTAAATAAAATAAATAAATATAAATTTAATTCGTGATAGTGAAAGAACATTGGATATTTGTGTGGAATAGAAATCTAAAAGAACTTGTTAGATGAAAATATATGATGGAAAGTGGTTAAGAACAATATGATTATGATTAAGTTGTGAGAAGATATACTCTATTTTAGAGGTTTCATATACTAAATACTAATGTTAAAAAAAAATACAATCTTAACAAATGATGAAATGTTAGATTGACTATAAATGAAAATGAAGAAAAAAAATTAAATCAAATGTTAAGAGAAATTGAGCAAATTAAACCTAATAAGTCAGAAGAACATAAATAAATTGGAAAAGGTGAGATATGGATAAATATACTCTTAATTTAATATTTTCAGTTACACATAATTATGCGATAAACAAAAATATTTTCTTATCATATAAATAACATTAAATGAGAAATATAAAAATAACGAAACAGGATAATATTTAAAAGAAAAAGTAGATAAATTAAAAAAATTTACAATAACATAATTTGAGAATCTTCAATGAAATATCTGATCTTACATATTAAAATTAAATAAGACGTAAAAGACTAAGAAGAGATCCAGAAGGAAAAAAAGAGTGAGCAGCCATAATTTCACCAACAACTTGTGTTAATTCCACTTCTAATCTTAGTATACTCTCAAACTTTGTTAGTATTTCCCTTCTCTTAAAATTCATAATGCTAAATTCAACTTCTTTGTTTTTGTTTTTAGTCTTTTGATTTTCTTCCCCTTTTCCTTTTGTATACGATTTTGTGACTTTTTTTTCACTCTCGGTTTGTTCGTGTTGTCTTACAGTGAGGGTGACAATTGTTGTTAAGTGCTTATTGGTTACTGCATTAAAATTGCAATTATAGGAAAAATTCTAAATAACCAGCTTTCTCACTATTCAATATAAATGCTTCAGCATAACTTATGTATAAAATCATCACATCCTAATGATTGAAATTGTATTAAATTAGCATTAATAACAAAAAAAATTTTTTTTTACTAGCATATTGCAAAGCATACTGCTCTATTTTAAAGATTAAAGATTAAAGATTATTACAATTTATTAAATAGTTGCTAATTAAATTTCTACATTGAAACTGTGAAAGAAAATATAAATATTAATGCTAATTATCTAATAGTCAAATAACTAATAAATATAACAATTTTTTTTATTTGCAATGTATTAATATTTTCTTTAGAAAAGACACTTCGACATATAAACTAACAATATATTAAATAAAATTAAAATATAAATATTCTCAATGAATCGTAATAGGGTCATCAATTTTTTAAATAGTTACGAATAAATAAAGACATACTTTTCTGTCAGATATTACATATTAAGTTAATGGATTGAATAAAATATAATTTTTTAAGAAAATACGAACCAAAATTAAAAGAATTAAAATCAGAAATTCAGAATTATGTGAACATTGCATGAAAATAAAATAGTTAAGCCAGTTTAAAAATATTTTGCAGTATAGTGACTTTAAATTGTATTATAGATTAACCATGTTTGAAGGATTAGTTACACAAATTTTGTAATAAATAACCAATAAAATGATTTTGTTTTTTAGCATGCTGCCAATCATGTTCCTTCAGAAACTTCAGCCACTATCGTCATCAATTTGTTGAATGACAACTGATGGGGTGTTGCTGACAAGTGCATGTACACTCAAAATATTTTTCAAGGCCACTGAGAATCTAAAGTTAATTCCTAGTTATTCTATTCTCTCTTTCTCCTATAAAAGTTAAATTGGGTCATTCATGTTTTGAAAAATGTTTTATCAGAGAGAAGTTTGGATCCTATCATAATCCTTGACCACAGAAATTCTAAACATGTATAACAAAACAGACACGCCTTATTTGTATTTGATGAATTAGTCTTTGAGAGGACGTAAAGAAAAAGAGAATTGATTAGTATAAGTGATCATCGTTTGTTTCTGATGATTGTGATCAAATGTAAGGGAAGTTAAGGGTGACCTGTAAGTATTTTCTTTAATAGACAAGATTTGGACTTAAAGTTAGACTAACTTTTTTGTTAAGTACAATTTGCATCTTTAATCTTGTTTTTTACAAATTCATAAACTATCAAGATAAGTTTATTTCAAAAATTAAGAAGGATAAAATATCTTAATATATATAAATAAAGGGGATTTATTTAACTATCTTATGCAATAGAAAGATTAAACAAATTCATGCATTAACCTAATTAAATGAGCAAGTTATAATTTTCATGCTCCACCTCTCTATTAATTGAAAACATATCATCTAGGATTTATCTATCTCCATAAAAAGTGGAATGATATTGGTCAAAGATAATTCTATGACAAAAGACTTCAATTTTATAAATGTAACTGATACGAAAAATCACTCTCTAGTGTCACGTTTGTGCAAGTTATCCATCTTAAAAGATAGAGAAGAAAAAATTGATGAAATAAAAGAAAATATTGTCTAAAGTATAATATTTTCAAATATATACATTTACACCCTCTTTTCTTTACTATTCCTACCTGTCCTCTGTTAAACTCAGAATTGAAATATTGATAAAAATATTAAAAGTAAATTAATTATTTAATTGCAAATCGAACATAAATAATAGAGATGTAACGTGTTAAAATTATAAGTTCATTTCAAAACACATATTTCCAAACCAACCAGGCCCCTAATCTCACGTTTATCCATATTAAACTCCCAGTTCACACTGACAACTGTGCTAGAGTAAAATAAAATAAATTTATCTTCCTAAATTCTAATGGTGGAAACTTGTGTGTTTCAGTTAACAAAAATAAAACAAATAAACTAAATAAAAATGATTCCATGTATATTTTATATTATAAGGTTGAAATGGGACAAAATGACATGTGCAGAGAAAGTATCCTATGCGTATTAGGGTACAAGGAGATACTATTTTCATTAGAAAGAAAAAGACGGAACAGTTTCGTTTCTGTTTTCCTCGACAAACGAGATTAGCACAATATTTTCTTACAGATCTTTTCACAAAATTTCAATTATCTTGTAAAAAGTAGAATTGAATCAAACTAAAAATAATTAACATCTTAAATATACATAACAATAAATGTTTTTCAAAAAAAAAATATTAAGAAAAAAAAAACTAAGAAAAGTTGATATTTTGATACCCAATTGCTTACCGATATTTTTATATTACCGGAAGTGATCAAGTGCACTTAATGCAAAGTCTTGTATAGTTTTCAGAAAGGCAGGCACCAACCAATAATTCATTCATGGAAACTGGCCAAGGAGAAGAAAACAACTAAAGACATTTCATGTTAGTTTCTGTACATTGTTGGACATGGAGTTAAGGCATACAACAACTGTGCGCATTCAAATCCATAACAATCCTTTTAATACATCACCTTTTATTAGGGGGCACAGATGCATTAATACTATTTATGATTTCAAATCAATTTCTTCCCAAAACTTAGCTAGTCTGTAGTAATAATTATCTATGTTAGGTAATGTCACCATTCAAATCAATTTTTTCCCAAACTTCACTAGTTTGTATAAAAAAGAATTTTATTCTAGTAAGGTAGAATCATTATGAATGATAAAATTATTTTTCTAACATTTAACATATTTTGATACTCATAATTTAAACTTTAAAATACTAATTACAGTGAATTAGAATAATTTGATTGGTACATTGAACAGTAACATTAAATGTAATATAAAGTATTTATGTCTATATACTAAGTATTTTTGTATTGTGATTTAATTATAAATAATTAATCATTATAGTTTGAATGTCTAAGACTTTTCTCAATATTCATTATATTTAAATTAATTTAAAATGCAAATAAAGTCTAGTATCAAAATAAGGAAGGGAAAAATTGTCCAACTCAAAAGAAACAAGGCCATGGAATTTCAACGGAACGGGTTTTGTTGGTCCCCTCATAATTCAAAATCCGCAAGAATCCAACTAGTATTTTCTTTTGAGATGAATAAGCAGTCAAAAATATTCAACGACCCCATTTATTATTTAAAAAAAATGGAAAATATATATAATCCTATTTGCATGCTTAGCTAATGGACACACCGCTTTATTGGCAGTGTGTCCTCTGTTCCCAGAATTGTGTCTGAGAGTGTGTCTAGAACGGATCTTACAAACCCATACTCTCCCCCCCTTCTCTCTCTTTTTCTCACTTTCTCTTCCTGCTATTTCAAGCTCTGTACTGTTCGTTTTTCTCTCTCTTCTAGTCATGGCTTTGTTTGTTGGAGTTGGGACTATCGTTTTCTCGCTCTCGTGAAGTGCATGTGAAGCTTGCTGAGAGATCTGAGGCTTAATAATCCAAACGGGTCGCCTTCCTTTTTCTGATTCAGGCGTTTGAGGTGTTTGCCTTCTACTTTTTTCGCATATACCCTCTTCTTTATTTCTCTCTCTCTTTTTGCTCCCCTCTTTTGGAAGAAATGTTACATCATGTTCTTTACGCCTCTGCTTCATTAACTCCCTCTCATTTTGTCACACACTCGGGGATAACCTTGTTGGTATTTTGAGTGAGTGAGTCAGTGCACTTGTGTTGAGCTTTGAGCTAATGGGGTGTTTGCTTCTTCTCTTCCTTTTGCTTGGTTAGCTTAAAAGTTGTGCCTTGTGGTGTTTGAAGCTGTTGGGGGTAGCATCACTATTTGTGTTGTCAGCAAAGTTCCTTCCTTTTGGTTCTTTGGTTGGTTCAATGGGTTGGGTTGAATGTTGAGTTGTGTTTATGGAGTATGTGGTGGGGGTTTTGGTGGTTGAAGATTCTTCTTGAAGGGTATTTTTTGTTACTGGGTCGAATCTTGGTGGGTCTTAGTGTTGGTTTTTTGTGTTCATGGGATAATTGACATGAGAGTCGCTGTTTCCTTTTTAGGGAGTTTGAATTCTAGCCTTATTTTGGCATTTCCGGGGTGATCAATGGGTGTTGAAGTTTGAGCATTTTTTTAGTGTTTATTTTTATGCCATAACAGTGAAAGCTTGGCACTGTTATAGACAAAAATGAGAGTTTTTCTGAATTGCTTTATTAATTTAGAAGGGATTCTGGTGTTAGAACGGCTGGTGTTCTGATCATGACTAGGGCTGTCCGCAGTAGGGTACTTAAAGATGCCAATGGTGATATTAGTGATCATCTACGCAACCACATCCATTTGACAAATTGCATTCATCTGAAGAACCACATGCACAAGAACAGCCCCATTCTGGCTGATAGGTCAATCATGCGAGACCTTGTTGTGCTGCAGAGATCGCGGTCTCTTCGAGACCCTTCTGCAAGTCCTCCATCATGGCACTCGCCTTCTGTGGTTGACATGCTTTTCAAAAGAGTTGAAAATGATGCGGCGTCTCAAGGGGGTAGAAGGTCTGTAGGTGTTGAGAGAAGGAAGGAAGGGAGAAGACTATCTGGAACTTCACCACCCTTGGTGAGTATAGCTTCATCAAGAGTTGCCCCAGGTGAGATTGGTAGGGGTAATGATGGGATAACGGCACCTAGTGATCGTAGCAGCAGGAGTGGAGTGGGAGATGGCAGGAAAGTTGGGAGAGAAGAATCTGGTAGGAGGAATGAAAGGCCTGACTTCTTGGATGTTAATCAAGAGGACCCTCTCAGTCAAGCTGGCAAAAGTTTGGCTGAAGATGTTATTTCCAGGCATTCCGAGTCTAAAGATAGAAAGAGCAAACAGAGGGGGAAGAATGTTCGAGATGCTCAAGTGAAGACCCTTTCTGAGCAGCTGAATGATGTTCCTTTGGATAGTGATGATTTAGCATCAACAAACATTCATTTCCGCGGAAGGTTTCCTAGACAGGAGAAAATTATCGAGGAGGCAGATTCCCGGGTGCGTGGTAATGGCAGTGGACTTAATAGGGGGAAAAGGCGTAAGTTTCGAAGTGCTAGAAGAACTCGTGTTGCTACTACATCAAGAGAAATTGGAGCTGAGAATGAACTGTCTGTGGCTTCCAACTCAATAGCTCAGGCTTCAGCTCATCAGAAATATCACTTGGAGGAGGCTGACGAGTTTGCTGAAGAAAATATTACTAAGGCTCCAAAAAATGGGTGTGGCATTCCATGGAATTGGTCCAGAATTCATCATAGGGGTAAAACATTCCTTGACATGGCTGGAAGGAGTTTGTCATGTGGTTTATCGGACTCTAGGTTGAAGAAAGGGACATTTGCTGCCAATGGAAGACATATTTCTGAGATGCCAGTGGCATCTGAACACTCGAGCTCATATACTAAGTCTGATGCAGAGGCCCTGCCTTTACTAGTTGAGGCATCTGTATCTCACGCAAGCACTGAAAATGCTTGTTGGGATCATGACTATTCTGGGGAACTAGGTCTTTTTGGTGATAACTTATTCAAGCGTGATGTTGATTCTGATCTCGCTTCCGAAGCTAGATCTGGTGATCAGCGTAAGTTGAGAGGGAATCGCCACAGTCGACACCAAAGTTTGACACAAAAGTATATGCCTCGAACCTTCAGAGATATGGTTGGGCAGAATTTAGTGGCACAAGCTCTTTCTAACGCAGTAATGAAAAGAAAAGTTGGGTTGTTGTATTTGTTTTATGGTCCCCATGGCACCGGAAAAACTTCTTGTGCCCGCATATTTGCCAGAGCTCTGAATTGTAATTCTTCAGAACACCCAAAACCTTGTGGATTTTGCAATTATTGCATAGCACATGATATGGGCAAGAGTAGAAATATAAAGGAAGTTGGTCCAGTTAGCAATTTTGACTTTGAGAGCATCATGGACCTACTTGACAATATGATTGTTTCTCAGCTTCCATCACAGTACAGAGTGTTTATTTTTGATGACTGTGATACTCTGTCAACAGATTGTTGGAATGCTATATCGAAGGTCATTGACAGAGCACCTAGACGTGTAGTTTTTATCCTTGTCAGTTCTAGTCTTGATGTCTTGCCTCATATAATAATATCCAGGTGTCAAAAATTCTTTTTCCCAAAGCTGAAGGATGCAGATATTATACATACTCTGCAGTGTATTGCAACCAAAGAAGGTCTAGAAATTGAGAAGGATGCCCTGAAACTAATTGCATCAAGGTCAGATGGATCTATGAGAGATGCTGAGATGACCCTTGAACAACTTAGTTTACTTGGACAGAGAGTATCCGTTCCTCTTGTTCAGGAACTGGTAAGCTGTTTATTTGTTAGTGCATGATTGCTTCTTACACAAGATTCTATTTCTACTGTAAAATGGAGTTAATTTTGTTAAGTTGCTATGCATGAATTGCTCTGAAGTTAAATCCTTTCTTCAGGTTGGGCTAATCTCTGATGAGAAATTGGTGGATCTGCTTGATTTGGCATTATCTGCAGACACAGTTAACACAGTGAAGAATTTAAGAGTGATAATGGAAACCGGTGTGGAGCCATTGGCTTTAATGTCACAACTCGCTACAGTAATTACAGATATACTTGCTGGGACCTATGATTTCACAAAAGAAAGGAGAAGAAGGAAATTCTTCCGGAGACAACCATGTGAGTAAAACAATCTCATATTTATTGATAGACATCAATTTTACACCAGAATTGTCTGGATAAGTATTTTATTTGGCTAGTTCCTTGAGTATACATTTTGTCATAGTGGAGGCTGGAGAGTCGTGCTCTGGATTCATTTTAGTGATTATGTTTTTAGTTTTTATACAAAAAAATTGATGATACTAATTGTTGTTTCAGTGTCCAAAGAAGACATGGAAAAGCTGCGCCAAGCTCTAAAAACTTTATCTGAGGCTGAGAAGCAATTGAGGATGTCCAATGACAAGCTAACATGGTTGACAGCTGCTTTACTTCAGCTTGCTCCGGACCAGCAATATGTGTTGCCAACTTCATCTGATAATAGTTTCAACCATAGTCCGTTCACTATAAAAGATGCAGATGCGAGAGAAACTGCTAGACTGACTAGTAATCATGTTGATATTCCTAACAAAGCAAGACGATTATCAATGGATGCTAGAATTGAAAATTTCCATGCTGGAAGCTCAGCAGATGGTATGACAAGGGGTCTTGGTTCTGAGAATAAGCGACATAGTATGTCTGGTTTTACTCCTCAACATACTCATTTGCAAGCCACTGATAAAATTAAGATAAACGAGAGGCAGATTTTGGGTAAAAACCGGAAAGAAATTGGAGAGATATGGTTAGAGGTGCTTGATAGAATACAAGTTACTGGTCTGAAAGAGTTTCTGTTTAAAGAAGGCAAGCTGATCTCTGTTAGTTTTGGGGCAGGTGAGTTTTGCACAGTGCTTATTCAACAACACAGCTAATAATAATTTGTATTCAAATGATTAAAATCTTCCCCGTAGAAATGTCATTCTCTGGGTTAATATAATATTCATAATTTTTCGATGCATTTTAGACCTAGAAGCAGGGGATAAATTAGTCTTCATATATCTAGCTTTAGTGTCATTCAAAAGGCCTGACAATTCTTATGTGCTAGAATTGTTAATGTTATTATTGTTTATCATAGAATTAAAATGGCTAACAATCCTGTGATGCTCAGCTTTTGGTGGTGTCATTATCAGTGTTAACCATGCATACGTTTTCCATGAATTCCAGGTTGGGAATAATTAGGGGATGAGTTGACTTTGTATGTGATTATTCTTAATATAGTCTTGTCAACCTGATGGTCTTGTATTACTATTACTCTTACTCTTGTAGTGGATTGAAAAATTGGTCCTGGCATCAGTGTTTGTTTTAGAATTTATAATAAGGTTAAGAGAGGTCAGTCTGCAGCGCATACTACCTTCCTAAAAGTTACTATGGGCTTTATCTTTTAAGTGCTTTTATCTCAGTCTGTTCTTGTGCATAATAGATGATGTATCTTGTTAATATTAATTTTTTCATTTTACCATTTACCTTTTGAGTCTTGATTTGTTGTTATGATAGCGCAAATGTTTCTTTTATTTTTACTTTCATCAACATTCATTATTTATCTATATTTTATCGTTTATGTTACAGCTCCAACTGTGCAGCTAATGTTTAGTTCTCATTTGACCAAATCTACTGCTGAGAAGTTCAGAGGCCAAATCTTACAAGCATTTGAATCTGTACTTGGATCATCTATAACAATAGAAATTAGATGTGAGTCAAACAAAGATGCTGGCTCCGCCGTTCAACAACCTCCTACATTGCCTGCTACCAATGATATCTTGTCTCAGATCAGAGACTTTAATGCTGTTAGTTCTCTAGCTCATCCAACATTAACTGATTCTGTTGAAAAGAGAAGGGGTGAAATTGTAGAAGAAACATCTTCACAAGTGGAGCACAAGAATAATGCGCAGCAAGCAGATGCTCACGGAACATCTTATAGAACATTAGAAGGTACAAGTATAGGGCAAACATCACTTTCCCAAAACAAGCCAATTGTTAAGTCGCAGTTAGACCAAAGAAAGCTTATGGAGCAAAATCAAAGTCGAAGTCTTGTTAGAAGCAAAGTATCTCTCGCTCATGTAATACAGCAAGCAGAAGGCCAGAGAAGTGGGTGGTCAAAACGTAAAGCAGTTTCTATTGCTGAGAAGCTTGAACAAGAGAATTTGTAAGTTGCTATTCCACCCTTTTCACTTGACATAAACTATGTATAGTATAGAAAGGTGTGGCCCATAATTTGCAATGTATGGATGGTAGGGGGATGGATTTCTCAAATGAAGATATTTATAAATTTCCATTAGCCTATGCGTTAGTAATGTTATCTGAACAATAGGATAATTATATTTCACATTTGGTAACTGAGTTGGAATTGTTAGAAATATACCAGGTTTTCTATGATGGAACAAAACCATGCATTAGTGCACAAGCTAGGTATTTCATGCAGAATTGAATAATTATTGAATAGTAGTTTCCCAGAATTACATTATAGGCACAGATTATCCTTCCCTTTCAATTATGAGCTTAGAGGTTGTTAACGTGAATATTCCTGTTCATTTAAGATAAGGATGGTACTGGGATGAGAATCTGAAGTACACATTATTTCCAAAATTCAATTAATATATGCCATAAGGTGTTATGCTGGACACTGGCTGCATTTCCCATTTTGGTAACTAAGTTGAAGTTTTTTTAAATATATCAAGGTTTTCCTATGATGGAATAGAATCATTCAGTAGAGCACAAGCTAGGTATTGCATGCATGCATACTTTAATTTTAGGTTAAGATTATCCTTCTTTTTAAGTATGATGAGTCAGTATGGGGATAGAGATTGTTAACGTGAATATTTTGAATTATTAAGTTTTGGAATTTGGTGTTATCTTCTTTCAGTGATATGGTAATGTCTCTGTTATAACTTATAACTGACAATTAGTTTGGAAATCATTTACTCCTCAGGAGACTGGAGCCAAGATCAAGAAGCTTGTTATGCTGGAAAGCATCAAGAGCAACTCGACGAAAGGTAGTTCATTTTATTGTGACCGCTTATTTTATTCTAATTTTATTGAGTTACAAATGCATCATATTAACTTTATGTTGCATTGAGACAGTAGTTTGATACAACTTGAACTATCTTGTGGAAATTGGAAATGTTTTTGCCTAGATCCTTACGTCTATAGAAGGGGGTGTCCCTTGTTAATCTATCCTTTTCTTTTTAATTTGGAGATATGAGATATCTGGGGTATCTTTCTAACTTATTTCTGGCTTTTAGATTTCTAGCTAAATTGGTTTCAATTGTAACTGAGAGTTTTCTTATTGACTTTAGCAAACTATTCATAAAGGGGATGATATGCATGCAGATATTTTTGGAAATTGTAGTAAACTGTTCTGATCATACTTGGCTCTCGGGTCGTATGGTAGTATAATAATTGAAACAAGTGTCTTGCTCTGCTATTAATTGAAAGTATCTCATTGCTTTAATGTTATAATTATTCTATTTCTCAATGTTCATCCTATAGTATAATTTCACCATCTGCAAGATATTTAGATTTTTTAGGATAAACTTCTTGGTTGCTAAGTGAAACAACTAAACAGAACAAAGTTGTTGCATATATATTTTCTTATCTTTGCCATGAATGTGGGTGTTGCAGTGATGCCATATCCATTACTTTGATGGTTTACATATGAAAATTCTTCCAAGTTGTTGACGTTAAATGTGATGTTAGTTTGGCAATTTTTTCATTATGATACAATAGTACATTTTTGAAGTATTTAATTGATTGCTTTGGCAGCTGTCACGCTTGAAAATTCGAAGCCGAAAACCACGTGCACTGCTGAATCTGGTCTCATGTGGGAAATGTCTGTCTACAAAATCTCCGAGGTAGTTATGCATATGGGAATGTTGTGGGTTCATTCAATAGCCATTTGTATTGCCTGTATTTAGGCTTTTTCCTGAAGTGTTATAGGGTCAAGCCTTTTTTATTCTTCTTTTCATTTAATTCAATAAAAGCATGTAGTTATATATCAGATGAAGAAAATGTAGGAAAGTAGTTAAACTAGTAAATTCCATTTTAGTGATAAGATGTTGTATATTTTTCCTTAGCATAAATTTGATGCAAATTTAACTCAGGTTCAGTATACAATTTTTAGTTACTATTGGTTAATTTGATTTCTGGCCACTGTTTTTTCCTTTGGACCTCTAATGATAATTGCTAAATCACTTGTCGCCATTAAATTTCTGTAAAGTGAAAGGGTGCACTTAGAGATGGTGATTGTTTATGTGTAATAGGAAGTTACACCTTTTTAATGGCTTCCACTTATTTATCTGGATTTCGGTACAATATCCACTGAAAATTGAGAATTTAGTTAAATCAGTAAAAATATATTAATAACTTCGGCTTAAATTTGATTTGATACAATATTTCCATTGCTACTAGAAAAGTTGAGTGAGTTTCTTTCCTTTAAAAAAAGTTAAGTTTCTGAAATAAACAATATTATATATTTTAACATTTTAAGAATGTTAAAAACGTAAAATTTAAATGTGACAACTAATTATAGAGGTGCAGGAAGAAGAAACCTTATTAGCTAGGTTGGGCCGGGTCGATTCAATTATTAACTCTCTAACCCAACCGAATTTGGTGTTGGTAGCATGCCCAATGGGCTGTCTCGGAGGTGTGAATTTCTAAACTTCTTATTTTTTATCAACAGAAATGATGCTATATTAATTTTATACAGCTTGTTTAAATAAATAATTTTCTAAAATCTTATATTTTTTTAATAACTAGTAATATTTGTTCATTTTCCCACTTTAACGATGTGTTTTACGAATAATTCAGCGCATCAGATTCTTTCTTACAATGAATTAATATATATTCGTTGCTATTTATTTATTATTATACGGAAAAAGTAAGTCATTGACATCTTCCGTACATCTTTTACCGAAGAGAATTAGTTAACATATATTAATGATTCAATAAGTGATTTAGACAACATTTTATTAAAAAAATACTGGAGAATGAAATAATCAAATAAACACTGTTCCAAATATTAGCTAAAAATATAATTTAATGAGTTTAATGTAATATGTAGGTATAATAAAATGCATTCTTTAATTTCCATACTAGCAAGATCACAAAAACAAAACAACTAATAGCCATCCTTTTTTTTGTGTCAACAATTTATCTTAATTAAGACGTTTTTGAATAAATACGGAATTTCAAATAATAGATGTTAAATATTTCTACCAAAGTATCAGATCTCCCATTTCAACTTTCTCTCAATTTTTTTGAATCTTTTCCATTAGTCTTCTTTCACTGCCTTGTACAGTTGTTCCTTTCTTGCTCTTTATAGAAAGTGATTTTGAAGGGTGTTTAAATAAGTGCAATACGAGAACCAAATACAATTACCACGTTACTTTTAAAAATATATGCCTTGTATTATAATTAGATTTTATGTTAAATAAACTTTAACATATAATTTGTAAAAATGATTAAAATGTAATTTAAAAATATAAATGAAAGGAGAAAGATGGAAGAGATGTACAATTAAGTAGATCAAAAATAAAGTAAAGAAATGAAAAAAGATAATTTACAATAAAGCTGACAATTAATAAGATCAACTCAAAAAATCAGTTATTATAATAGAATTATAATAATTATTTATATATTTTAAGTAATTATAATTTTAAAAAAAGTATATTAAGTATTCTTTAATACTTTGAGTGCATATTGTTTTCCCCTACTTTTGTCTTTTTTTCACTTTATGGAATTGCTTGGCTTGTACTGCAGTCTTTTTCTCAAAATAAATGGAAAACTCACTTCATGAATGGCTTGAAAAATCACCATCATAACCAGCAATTGAGGAAGTTCCCATGTCAGACTCAGATGCAATTTCCTTCTCAGGCGCAGATGATATTCTGAAGCCTCAGAGTAAGTTTGTTAAATGTGTGATCATATATTTGTACAAAAATATGCTGATATGATTATGTGTTCATTTATGTATAAGTTCAATCATATTTCAGCAGTTGTATATTGTATGAATAAAGTTGAATTGAATTGATGAAGAGATATGTTTTGGTGATGCATGTACAGACAGTGGAGAAGTGGGCATTGATGTGGGTGAAGCAGAGATACAGTCACCGGGGGAGCTAGACAGTATGATCTTTAATTGCTTTATTTTCAGTTCTTGCTTTTCGATTATTTAATTTTTTACTCCCAACCTTTACACAGATAATATATTTTTATTATTGATACTTACATAATATTGATACTTATATTTACCTATTTATAACGTATCCTATTGTTTGTTTTAATGAATACAATCACATATATTTTACGTAATAAAAAATGTAATTCAAAATGAATTAATTTGTGCGATGTTAATTCTATTAAAAGTTTAAAAGAGTAAAAAATTTTATATTAAAAAGGTTAAGTAACATAAAAAAAATCTATAAACATATAATTATTAAAAGGTTGAGAATAATAAATAATCTAATGATATCTTATAGTTAACTCTAGACTCATTAATACTTAATCTCTTTAATGTTCTAAAATAAATCCTAATATTTATATTACAACCGTAAATTGAATTTAACCTAACAAATATTTAATATATTTTCACGATCTTAATTATTTTAAACCAAGCAATGCTACATATTTGGATAAAGAAAGACATTTTCTCTACTATTTATAGTCTTATCACATTTCATCAATTATTTGCTGTACACCAAAACAACAATATTAATAATATAGAACAATAATAGAAAATAGTTATTTATATATAAAAAAGCGTTTATGGCTATACATTTGAAGATGAAGAAAACTCTGAATGAAAATATAAAAAATTTATTATATATTTAAACGAAAACGTATCACGAAAATAAATTTTTATGCATATAAATAAAAAAAGTTATACAAGATTCATATAAAACTTCAATAAAAAATAGTTTATTATATAATTTTTAAAACGAGAAATATTATTTTAGTATTGAATACCAATAATTTTTTTGACCCTCTAAAAGAATTTGGATAATATTGATTGAATATTATAGCATTTTTTTGTTGTTTAAAAATCTTGGTTGGTAATCACAATACTTTTTTATACAAAATCTTTTAATTTCAATTTAATACACTCCTAAAGATTTAGAAATTTGATGGTATAGGAAGGGAGAAAAGACAAATATATGTTGCAGCAGCTTCAGGAAATTGGAGTGAGACTTCATCCTGTTTCCAAATTCATCCTTATTGGTGGCGAATTCCATTGACTGCTCGTGGAGTTACAGCCCTACATGTTGCAGTATGTATGGCAAAAACCACCTTTGTAGAAAAGCTCGTAAAATATTGTGCGAACACGCTAGATTTAGAAATTCGCATGGCTGATGGGAACACAGCCTTCTGTTTGGCTGCGATAACTGGCAACGTCAAAATTGCAGAAATTCTGTTGGACAAGAATGGAAGGTTGCTATGGATTGGAGGCCAAAAAGATATGCTGCCAATTCAATTAGCATCTTCTGCTGGCCATATTCAACTCACAAAGTTCTTATTTCAAAAGACTTCAGAGGACCAACACAACAATCTACCCTTCCAAGAAATCGTGAAGCTATTGTTCTTTACCATCACCAACAACATTTACAGTACGCTGATCCACCTTTCTTTGTGATATCAACACAGCTGTTTCACTTTTCTGTACACATGCTATGCACTGCACAGTCTGCTTTCTTGACCTAATCTTTTTGCATGTTAAACAATGATAATTTATTATTCTTCCATTTTTCTCTTGCCTAATGATTCCTGCGTAATCTTCTTTCACTTCATTCTGGGCGTTACAGCTGTGGCAACAGAATTGTTGGATCGGTATCCAAAACTGGTTACTGTAGAAAATGAAGAGCGATCCACACCTTTGCAAATCCTTGCTCAATTTTGTGAGTACTCATAACTCTTAAAAACTTTATTTTTCTAGCTCATAGATATTTCTTTTACTTGTATAGTAAAAGAAAAGAGATAAAAATATATTTTTTTATTCTCTTTCTATAATCCAGAATAAAAACGAAAGTGTGAGAATTCAAATAACTTAAAATTGTTGCCCCTCCTTATATTAATGTATCATCTCTATTGACAGTTATGTTGCGTGAAGTTGGTTTTTTTTTTTTTTTTTAAACTGCAATTTGTAGTCCTTTGTCTCTGGTGTATACCCTACAAATATATACTTTCTTTCCCTCGCCACCCTTACCAACATTCGCATGGACTATACACATGTGCAAGACAAATATTTTCAAATAAGAATATAGTTTCCAACTCGATTGCACTGTACATATTGTTGAATCTGATCGCAGTTTATGTACTTTGACTAACTAGGTTTTTTGTCAGGTGATAATGAAAACACTGTGTAACGAGAATAGCTAAAAAAATAAAATTACAATAAGATAAAAGAGAAAATAAATGTATATTTAACTCATTAATTAAAATTTGATACCGAGTATTGTATCCAACATGTACTTTATTTAACTAAATGCCATGTTCAGATGACTAATAACTAATTTAAACTCAATGGTAGCCTTGTCCAAGGAAATTACTGATCATCGAGATCTAGTGAGTTCGATGTTTAAAGGAATAGAAGAAGTAAAAGAATCTCTCAACTCTGTACAATTGTCAAAAGCGATGTTTGATGCAGCAAAATCTGGAAACATTATGATATTAGAACATCTTTTTGAGTACCAACCTGATTTGCTATTTGAAGTGGATTCAGAGCAAAGAACTTTACTTCACATTGCTATTATATATCGACAACAACATATATACCGACTAATATTAAGCAAGGGAGATTCCAAGAATGTGATGACACGGTTAGTCGATTTTGAGGGTAACAATGTTCTTCACTTAGCTGGAAAGTTGGCCCCTGAACAAAGTTTTGGATTATCAACAGATCATGTTCTAATGCGTAGAGAGGAGTTATGGTTTCAGGTATATAAATCTACTAGATTAGCATTTTCCTATAACAATTACGTTGTTTACTGTAATTGTCTTCTTTTCACGTCTTTAGCATTTTTAATGTAAAAGAGCAGAGATAATTACATAGCAAGATCCGTCTCCCTTTTTTCTTTTTTCGGGTACAAAATATATTAAAAAATATTATTGTTGTTCTTAAAATTACTTCACTACTTTTTTCTTCTACTGATCTTCGTACTTATGTTTTAGTTTTCACTTTCAACCAAACAGGAAGTGGAGAAAATGGTTCCACCTGCAATGAAAACAATGAGAAATAAACGTGGTTTGACTCCTAAAGAAGTATTTTATGGGTCCCACAGAGAGTTGTACACACAATCTGTATCTGGAGTGAAAGGTTCGGCAAATACTTTACTGGTGGTGGCAACTCTTATCATCAGCCTAGGGATCACCGGATCTATGACCATTCCCATCAATGATATTGATAGTACAATCACTCCAATTTTTGGGAAGAAGACATGGTATACGTTATTTTTTGTGTCAATTTCAATTGGAACATACTTATGCGCTTCATCTATATTGTTCTATGCTTCAATTGTTCTTCCTTCAAGGTGGGAACCAGAATATGAGAATGTAGGGTTGGGGCAAACAAAGTTGGTATTTGGGAACATGACACTTTTTAGCTCTCTGGGATTCATGTTCACTGCCATTGCTTCGGGCACCGTATTGATCTTTGACTTCTTACCCAATTGGATCTTTTATTTCACTTCTGGGATTGGTTGTATTCCATTGATTGTGCATCCTACACTTGACTATAATCTATGGACTCACTCTGCCACCTCAGTCTTTACCTTTTTCCTCGTAACTCTAAAGCAGAAGGCACAATTGTTATGTTCAATCCGCAGTGAAGCCTTTAACCCATTTGAAAAGAAATTAAGCTTCGAATAGTTGAAAAAAAAAAAAACTAATATATAATATTTTGTGATTAGGCTTGTGGCTGTTTTGTAAGATGGAAAGTTTGCAAGATACTTTTGAATTACAAAGATCTTGTGTGATTCGTTTTATATGTGAATCTATTATATATACCTTTTATATAACACACCAGAAAACATATCTTAGATATATGCCCTTGAAATGGTGAATGGTATGGTCACATATTGCTTACCAGATTAATGCTAGTGACAAGTTAAACTCATTGCTGAGATAGTGTCTTATAATTGAAAAAATAATAAAGTTTAACCTTTCATGATTTCTAAGAAATTATATGTTTAAGGTTTAATTTAACAACTTTTTGGTCACTACTGTGTATTTAAGAGCAGGTTAAACCTTTCATTTCGGTTTTCTTACTTTTTATACATATAACTTCCATTTCTTTTAAAAAATTAATAGGATGAAAACCATAAAAAAAAAGAAAAATAAAACACCTTTGTATTACAGGAAATAAAAATAATTATTGAGCCTTTTTATAAGTATAAACTTTTCCAATCCAAACATTTTAAAAATTTATTAAATAAGCTTTACAAATAACCATATATTGTTACCCAAGGTATATTAATAAGCCCACGTAAAATTTAACACTAGTATTTGTATATAAGCCTAAGCTTAAACTTTGCTTAATAAACTAATACGCACAAGTTTATAAATGGTTAAAAAGAATAAATACTGGAAGGACCCTTTTATTTAATATTAAAATCCTTTTGGTGGAAACAATGGTACGAGTTAAATAAATTATTAAGGGTAGTTAGGGTTTATGCTGTGACTTTTGCTGATCAAGTGGTGGGCCCGTATTTCAATTTTTTCTTCATCTTTTGCGCTCCCCGATGAATCTTTTTCCTGTTTATATAGATGGAAAATTTTCCCACTACAATTTATTAAATATATCTACTTTACAATTTATTTTTCAATTAAAATATTATATTATAATATGTATGATTGTATAAAATAATAATATATATACCATAATAAGATGAATGTAGAAAACGAATAGTGTTTTCAAAGCATCATGGTTGATCTATTATATGAGAAGAGAATATATATATATATATATATATATATATATATATATATATATATATATATATAATAAATATTAATGAAAAATAAAGTAAAAATTTGAATAGTTTATTAAAGAGACCAAATTAAAAATGAAATAAATTATTATAAAAAAATTACAAGTTACCTTTTATATACTATTTTTCTTATAATAGATTATTATAAAAAATTATAAGTTACCTTTTATGCCGTAAAAGTACAAGTGATAATGTATAATGAATAGAAAAGTTTAAGAATATGTATTATAGTTACACTAAAAAGATCAGAATTATGGATTAAAAAAAATCCACCGATAAATTTATCAATAATTAAATTATAACAAATTTTTAACTGTCAAATATCTGTAAGTAAATACATATATTATCAATAGATTACTGACAGATTTATCTGTCGATAATTTTAAATTTTGTAATGTGGATCTAATATACATTCTTAAACTTTTTTACTAGTTATACATTATCACCTTTTCTTTTAACGGCACTGTCGCAATTTCGATTAATACTTGTATCACTTACACATATTTCTTATGCCTTTAATCTCTGTTTTATGTTAAAACAGTGTAATTTTTTCATAAATAGAGGAATAGCTAAGTTTTTTAATTTTGTTTTTAGATAAGTACTGTGTGCAGAAAATGATTTAAAAAAAAGTCGGGTTAAGATATACAACTTTAATGTTAGAACAATATTATCTTTAAAATTGTAACTTTATTTAAGAGGAAATGTAACTGAAATTATATTTATATATATATATATATATA
>Ga0209489_101125_pt1 | contig 54297 bp, 25 predicted proteins | sample SiratrowhiteBW_FD_187527 | JGI IMG/M metagenome (GOLD analysis project Ga0209489, IMG submission 187527) | Root nodule microbial communities of legume samples collected from California, USA - Siratro white BW (SPAdes) (version 2) | ecosystem: Host-associated > Plants > Roots > Nodule | place... | reverse complement strand
TCTTTTTCTTCTTTTTCTTTTTTTTTTTTCTTTTTGTGGAAGCTTCCTTGGTTCTTTCACACTTTGTGGAAGAAGAAAATAGTTTGGTCCATAGGATTTAAAGACAACGACTTCAGTCAAACTTTGTTTGTAAATTATGTGGTCAATGGAGAACACGCAAGCTTGAGGTGGATGCATGCATTTACTATAATTACCAAGATCTAATATTAACCAATTATTTTTATGTTCTAATCAAGAAATTAATACTAAAAATGTATAATTAAATAGAATATGAGACTAATGATTAACTATCAATTAGGTGGGTTTATATTTTTAACTATTCTGATTTGTTTTGTCTGATTCCGGTGAGTTACAAGTAAAATGGAATGGATTGACCCACCCACTCCTTTTCTTAATTAAGAGTAAAACATAATTAAAAAATACATAAATTTTTATTGTATAATTTCAAGGATACAAAATATAATAATAGTTATGAAGGAATTTGTACTATTAATAGGATAATTTGAGTGGTACAAATCACATATGTTTTCTTTTTTACTGACACTTATCCCTTTGAATTAAATAAAACTGTTATAAATGCAAAAATTCACAACTTATTCAAATTAGATATCGTTAATTAAACTGAAAACAATATTCTAAAGGTTATTTTAGATTGTCAAATTCAAATACATTAGTGAAAAAAAAGTGTTAGCTAGCTAAAAACTATTTCCGTCGAGGTTTCTAAAATAATTATTACTATAAAAAATTGATAACTTTCAATTGTATTATAACTTCTTTTAGTGTACAAAAATAATGATAATATTTGAAGTTAAGAATTTGTACACATTTTCTTTAATTTAGATTTTTAGTGTGTTCTCAAAATACATTAGTTTCGAGATATTAAAACTTTTTAATATATTTTAAAATGTTGAAATGAGTACACAGAGAATCCAAATTCCATTTTATCTTAACTCTACCAATTCTATGGTTTGATTGGATTGAATGATAAAAGCTAAAAGTAAGAAAGCAGAAAAAAGTTAAGAAAAATATTTATAATGTTTTAATATTTGTCAGTAACAATTCATTGTTAATTTGAATTATTTCATCATTTTCATAAATTTTAATAAATAGTTAAACAATAATTATAAAAAATGTTTTTATTAGCGCTAAAAGCAATATTTGTGAAACATTATATCGCAGTATATTCAAGTTTGTTTGTATTTGAAATATGTATTTCGAAGAATGAAGCGTTATTCTCAAATAAAATATATGAGCATTGACTATTTGACCTCTTAAAAGAATTTTGTGACACATTATATTAATTTCTATATCTTTTTTGTTGGACAAGTTAGTTTTTATATTATTTATCAGTAAAAAAATATTTTTATATTAGAACACTTGAGATACTTTAATCTTTATAAATAACATTTACATCAATATCTCTATTGATATTTCACTAAACACATATCTTTGTTCTTCTGCTCTAAATATACTATAATTCCTTTGTAAGATATGTAGTAGAATTTATTACTAAGATTTTAGAAATCCATTTTACATTAAATTGTAAATTTCAGTGACCAATTTTTGAATAGAACATAATTATTGAACTCTTTACAATTTCATTGAATAAATTAGATTTTTCATATTTATGTTGTCACTTATTATTTTTAAGAAAAAGTTAATAAATTTTATTAAAATGAAAGTAATATGTTATTTTTATTTCTAGAATTTGAATAGTGTAAAAGTCTTATATATGCCAACAAACCTATTAAACTATGCTAGTACCATGTGTTGAAGTCCTATATTAATTATTATATATTTAATGATGAAAACGTTGTGGGACATCACTAATTAAATAATTAGAATTTTAAATTTCTTATTAGTTTCACGCTATTCATGTGAAGATGTGTTATTATAACCAATATGAATTAATTAGAATTTTATTTTGACATTATTTTTCTCCTTTTTTTATATTGTAGCTTGGTCTTCTCATAAGAAAATGCTCATAACTGACTTTAAAAATGGGTGATATATTTAAAGTACATTTTAAAACCAAATGAGTTTAAGAAAAAAAAAATCTTATATGAAAAATCAGTTGTGATAAAATATCAAATATAAAACATCAGTTCAGTCTCAACTTTACTTGAGAATTAGAAATAAACATACAATAAATTTATTCTTGATAAGTAAAATTTTGAGGAATTTTTATTTTAATTGTCGAGAAGAATGTAAGATTTAATTTATTTGATATAAAGAATTGAATTAATTTAAATGGAGAATTAAAGATTTGTGTGAAAAAGTTTATAAATAGGTTTAAAAAATTCATTCTTCATTTAAATTAAAATTTCATCTTTATACATCTAGACTTTCTCTTTAATATTTTTGAGTATTTATCTATCTATTCTAGGAGCATATTATATTGTGAATAGATTAAGATAGGTCAATTGAAATATTAATTTAAGTAAGTTTTTATTTTCTTATACAATATCTTTCTTTTCTTTTTTAAAAGTTATTAATATTGTTTCACTTGTCTTAATCAATTTAGAAATAAAACAAGTATTTTGAACAAGTAAAGTAAAGATAATAATATGATAGGTATGAGTTTGACTATGCTTATCATTGTTTTGAAATAAACTCATATATATTCCTAATATTTAATAAGTATAAAATTTATATTTCATCTACATTTCTTGTCAAGTAATAGATATACAATAATATCGATGTTTGTATAAAATATTTTTCATATATTTTTTTTTATGAAAATAAGTCAAATATATATTTTTTTACTCTTCAATATTGAATAACAATTAAGAAATTATAATTGCATAAGTTTAAATAGAGAACTAATAATAAATTAAGGATATTTTTTAGTAATTTAAGATGAAAATATGTATAGAGACCGAATGATATGTAGATACTCATTTTTTATTTCCATATCCAATTAAAAAATTGGATATTATTAATCCTTAATACTGGTGTCTCATCAATCTCGATATTCTCTATCAACATCAATATAAATTCAGGAAATATTTGTGGCTACAATTTTTTCATCCATACGAACAAGTAAAAATGTTAATTGTATAGGTTCAAGCCTTCACTAGAGTAATTTTGAAAGCTTAAAAATATTTAGAGTTGTTTTTCTTCTACAGCAAGCTACCTCTTCTATGTAAATGATGTTAGTATTTTACCTATTCAATTTGTTTATGTAACACGAGAATAAGATGAATATTGTAAATTAGAATTAATAATTATTTGAAATTAAAATATTAAAATTGTTATTGATATAATACGAAAATAAGATGAATCTTGTAAATTAAAATTAATAATTATTTGAAATTAAAATATTAAAATTGTTAGTGACATAATTTACTATGTGTATGGTTATGTAACTTAAATTGAGTTAAATTAACCAATTTTAGCTTGAGTTACTCTTACATAACACAAATATTATGAAGATTGAAACATTACAATAGTTATAATTTAATTATTTTTCAATTTCATTTGATATGTAACATTGTTTTTCTAATTTTTTTACAATTTTCAATGGAGCTTTTGGGTTATCACATGAAAGATGCTCAAGAAATGGTCATCCTTATTAATATTAATTGTAAAGAATTAGATATTAGTACATGATAAAAAATAATTACATATATTCTAAAATACGTAAATTGTGATAAATTATCTTGATATCTTATATAGGATATACAATTCAAATTCCTATAATATTAAATTGTGAACTAAGAATAATTTATTATTGTATAATTCTTGATAATTTGTAAAATATTAACAATATAGATGTATAAATAAATTGCAATCCATTGTAAGAGGTATGATTGTTTGAAAAATTAGTTCATCCTTTTATTATATTTCACTACGGCTCTACCTATCATACAAACCCTTAGAAATAATAGCATTTTCGCACATTAAAATATAATTTATTATATTTTTAAAATTTGAAACTTTATATATGTATTTTAAGAGTTTGAAATTTATTAAATTATCTAAAGATTGTATATATAGGATGTTAAAATCGTATATTTATTAAATGTTAGATGTGAAAACCACTTGAAAAAAAACTTAAAATACTTATTTAGATAGAAAAAAAAAACCTTATTTAACCCAGAATTCTACTGATGTGAAAGTTATCTTATACTAATTCATTATTATATATTAAATGATGAAAACGTTGTGAAGCTTCATTAATATAATATTTTAAAGTCCTGATTAATTTAACAGTCACGCAATTCATGACACAATGTGTTCCCATATATTATAACCACTATTAAATTAGAGTTTGACTTTTGTGTGAATTTTCCTTTACGTGATATCACTAATAGTTAGATACTGCTCCACTATATATGATCCTGTTCAAACATAATCAAATATTAATATTAATAAAAATAATCTTCTATATATACGGATAAAAACATAAATTTTCTATATATATGGATAAAAATAATAAAAATATATTAGAATTGATTTGCAAGTTTTGTTTGAGAATGTGAAAAAATAATTGTCTCTCAAAGAGTATGAAAAGAAAAAAGAACAAAGAAAAAGACTTTGAAAGATTGAATTAATTTAATAGGCTTTAAGCTAGTGTGAACTACTTCATAGTTTGAGTTTCAAATCTCTTCTTTATATATATTTTTTAATTAGTTGCTGAAATTATAGTCATTAATTAATTAGCCTCTAAATTATAAAAATATCATGGTACTATTGAAACTTATTAAATATGATTAATTAGTTGCTTTAATATCTGTGTTTTACTTAAAATGTAACAAATTAGAAAGATCTCATGTGGAGAATATCACGTCTCTTCTTGCAATCTTATCAGAGAATGCCACATGCTAACACAAAACCTAATCATTAAACTAAGTATAAAAAAAATGATGCACCATTCATTGTAATTTGACTTAACATGTCTTTGTTCACTAATTATGAACCAAGAAAGTCAAATTTATTATGAGAACATGGTCTAAACTATGATCAATGGAGCCATGTGCTTCAATTTAGGTGACAGAACATTGAGCCTGGCCAATATCCTTTCCACAGAGGTTGAGGTTTACACATTAAACACAACAACAAATTGACATGTTTTTATTTCAAAAATTTAAATAATTTACCCTTAATTTTTTATGGTGAAATTATTTGTTATTGTTATTGAAATATATATAAGTTTATTCATTAAATTAGGATTACTAAGGGTTGAATATAGGGATGAAGATCTCAAGGTATCCCTATATGTGTCATGATTATAGGTAAGGTATGACCTAGAATTATCATGTGCTCTCAAAATATATGGCTAAAAGAATAAAGTTAGATTGGTTTATTAAATTGAATAGTAGGTGCATTAAATGCTTCAAATAAATTAAAAAATTGGGTTGAAAAATATATGGTAGAAAGATGAAAGAAAAAAGAGGAAAATTTGGTCAAAATCAGAAAAAAAAAAAAAAAAAAAAAAAAAAAAAAAAAAAAAAAAAAGAAAAATAAAAAAAAAAAAAAAAAAAAAAAAAAAAACAGTTAGTACAAGTTAATGAAAGTGCTTAATACAGCACTATTTTTTTTTTTACTTAAAAAGTAAAAATAAACCCTAAAGATTTGTATTTTTCATTGTAAATATAACTTGCTATATTAACACATGTTAAATTTTATTATTGAAACTTCTATATAAGTATTAGTATAATTATAATAATATAGATTAAATTACTCATGTGCTTCATGTAGTTGAATAGATCTTACTTGAAAGTTATCTATTTTATTCTTTCTACATACTATTTTCAATCTTTTTTAGTTCTTATGAATAAGATAACGGAGACTAAAATAAATTAAAATTTTTGAATATACAGGGACATGTGTAAAAGCTAAAAAATTGAAAACACATTAATATTTTTATTAACAATACGACATTTTAATATTAGATTAAAATGATTTAATATTAGAAAATCAATAATGAAAAAAATTTATTCTTTATTCACATGATATATTAACAATAATATTTAATAAAATTTGTTGTCACCATGACAAACAAAGTAATATTTTTACTAGTAGTGACATGATATATTAGTAGTACATTAAAATAATTTAATTTTAGAATAGTGAAAGATAAACATTCTATTAAATTTTATAAAACTAAAAGTATACATTGACAAAACTATATGGGATTAAAAGTGGGGATAAACCTAAGTATAGAACTTGAAGAGTACCACATCTCATTAATGGCATAATAATAGCTCAGAAAAGGACACTAGAAAGGACAAACAAAACTATGGGCAATGCAGCTTAGAGAAAAGTACAACTATTACTTCAATGGTATTCCCATGGTCAAAAACTCTTGCAAAATCTACTCAAAACTCAAATGTACAAAAGGTAGATCTTCAAAGAAAACTCACCCAAGAACAAGTCCAAACAGTAAAAATTATGAAGACATATATATTGAAAATTGTATTTACATAATTATTTTTATTTGAAGGCAAAAAATCAATTTTTACGTGAGAAAAATAACGAGGATGAAACTTAAAAGAAAAAAGATATTAAAAATAATAATAAGTTGCATATTTTTAGATTTAAAAAAAAAATTATATTCGTAAACTATATGTCAAAAACGTCTTATTATATAAGATCTAACTTCAAACATGCATAAAAAATATATATATTTAATCTTATTTATATCTATTTAATGTGAGTTAATTTTAAAATTTTAATTCTGTATTATAATTTGAACTTATTTTTTATGATATAAGATGTTTAACACGTTATCTTATTATATAAAGGGTGAATAAAGCTAAATATTTATTACTGAACTGACAACAGTTTTACAAAATAAAATTTATACCTACCCATATATTATAATTTAATTTTTAGTTTTAATTGATTTCAAATCTCCCGTATATATTTATCTTTTAGTGAGACATTATGGTTAATATGGTTGTGAACTTTCTCGTATATATATTTTATATATAAATTATATAGGTACATATTTAAAATTAAATTAGTGATATCTTTTCATATTTATCTTGTTAATCAAATATTAGTTTAATATACTTTATTGAAAATATATATATATATATATATATATATATATATATATTGATATTTAAAATTAAATTAGCTTTCCCTTTCTTCGGTTTAGAAGAAAATGACGTTCTACGTGGTAATGACAGGATTGTTGAGTGAGAATATACTCAGACGTGTATAGTTTCATTAATTTAAATAGAAAATGAAAGATAAAATAAAAAAAGAGTATTTTTCTGAAAATAAAAAATAGAGAGATGGGAACATTTCACATTTGATAACTCACGTGTTACTTTCCATTCACCTTATTAGTTGAAATACCTTTTTTAAGTTTACTTTAATTTCTAGCTTCTTTGTAGACTTCACCACCGTTCCTTCAAGACTCTCCACCAGAAGCGCGTCATCTCAACGCGCGTTCCCATTGGCCTTGCACTCCGAAAAAGGCAAGTGCTGACCACGCGCCTCGCAACAAAGGGTGAGAAAAGGTAAAATATTTTAATGGCGAGTGGTTTCCTTATTCAACGACCGCGCCTCTGCGGTTCTGAAACGCACGTTAGGTGAGGACCAACGCGCTTAAATACTCCCTCCGGTTCGCTCCTTTCTCAATGTAACAAACAAACTTTCTCTTTCTCTTTCTGTTTCTCTTCTCAGCGTTTTCTTCTGTTCTTGTGAAACTACAACACTCTGCTTTTTTCTCCATTCTCAGAACCTCTTTGCGTGGGAGAAAGTACGGTACCTATCTTCTCTCCTTCACGTGCACATTCTCTCTCTCTCTCTCTCTCACACTCTGAGTTTTTGTTATAATTGGGAAATTACTGCAAAAGGAAACTTCTGATGAAATTTCACATTGGAAACATTTTTATTTCTACTTTTAACCATTGATTTGTTTGTTTTCTCTGAAATTCGCAACGACTTTTATGAAATGCTGCAACATTCATTGACTCCTCGCTCGCTTTGTTTGTTTGTTTGAAAACTCTTTAATCTGCAACTTGCATTGTGATCTGAGATTATTCCCTCGGAACTCGTTTTTTAGTGTGTGGAAGTAAACTGTAATGTCCTTTTTTGGTTTTGGCTCTGTCATTCAGGGATTGTGAATTGTCTGAATTTGACAAAAAAATAGTGTCATTTTTTTCTGTCATCAAGTCTTGTTGATTGGATCAGAGACTAATTTAAAAAATTCGCACACCAAAAGAAACATGAATTTTCCTGCTACATTTATGGTGTTCACAGCTGAATGTATGCATTAACATGTGAAGAATTATGGAGTGTTTGACTTAACATGGGTGGAACTTTCAAATCTTTGGGTCTAATTTCTAGATGGCGTATTTCATAGGATTTGTGTGGAGAAGAATAGAATTTCTGTGATTTGGAAATTTTCTAGAGTGAGATAAATGTAAGTAATTTTGGAACCTTGTTTGAGAAGTGTCCATACCTTTCATTTTCAAAACTTAGGAGTTATGGACATCAAATAATGGATCGTCTTTTTCAGGTTTAACAGTCAAGGAGTTGTGTTCGACCTTTGATCTTTTGGCCTAATATAATTCTTTTTGGAGGGAGGACTTAACCAACTCTAAAAAGTTCGTTGAGTGAAACAAACAATGTCTTGCTTTTGACAAGTTTAATATTCGTTTGTGTTTTTGAAATGGAATAAACGTGTATTCTTCTTCTGCAAGTGTCCTTTGAATCTGGACACTTTTTCTTCTAACATGTCATCTTCTGAATTTGGGGATAAAAAAAATAGAGAACACATTCTCCAAATAGCGTGGTGCTCTTGGTCACACACATGGTAAAAGCCCACCAGAGTTTTGGAGTTCTTATCAAACTTTTGGATTCTGAAGAAGCGTGTTCTTTTACCTTGAACCATTAGGTGCATCTTACCTTGCTAGTCAAATTGAGAATCTGAACTTTGACCGTTCGATGATCATTATTATTAAATGGGGATTGCGTAAATATGTTGACATTCAATGTTCGGTAACAGTTTTTGACTAGTGAATATTTCTTATCTTTCTTTATGCTTTCGGTTTGATAGTTACTATTTGATGTATTATTGAACTTTTTCAATTGATTTTATTTATTTGCGAGCTTTTTTCTTTTATGAGTGCATCGTTGTTTTATTCAGAGCTATCGCTGCATGAATGATTGATTGATTCAGTTGTTGTCCACAAGTGTATTCTGGTTTTTCTGCCTTGTAACTGTTTATTTTAATTACGCTGTTGCAATGTTGTCGTTTGTTTTCACGCTCGCTTTTTTCGGGGTTTTTGTCTAATAATTGCTTCTTCTTCTTGGGATTGTGTTTTTGCTCTAAAAATAATTGCTTCTTGCGCTTGTAATAATGTACTGTCTAATAGTAGATTTGGTGTCACTAAGGGTATTTTGGTAAAATAAGCAATCTCAGTTTATTAGATTGAGGGAGCACCTAACTTAAATTTATCAAATAGTTTTTCTTCCTATTTTATATAATCTATTTTAGCTATATTTATATACGAAGGGAGATTTTTAACTTACTCTCCTATTAGGATATGCTCAATACTATTTAAGAAAGTCGTTTTGAATTTAACTTAATTTTACAAATTATATTAAATGATAATGTTCTTTAATTTACTTATATCACTTGTAGATATGAGATCTAGGTAAAAAGCTAAACAAAAGAAAGGATAAAAGAAGTCAAGCTGTGGAGTTGACACATCACTGTTAAATTGTTTTTTCAGTGTTTTCATTAAAAACACAAGTCCAAATTGGTATGTAAATTTTTGTGCAATGATGGTTATTGGAGTCTGTAACAGGACCACCATGGTGAGTGAGAGTGACGGTACCAAATTCTAACCATAAAGTTATGAGAAACTCTATTTCTCCAACTATTTTGTCCTCCTTTCTGTTTGTTTATTTGCCTTTGGTAGTTTATAGGGTCTTGCTTTCAATTAATTATTCAATGAATTCAAACTAATCAATTGCATGATCATTGTCTATAGGAACTCATTAGTCGATAAACTTCTAACACAGAAGCAGTCAACAAAAGAGTTGATTGAAGTGGTTGAAGTTTTATAGCATTGGTTCAATTTGTTCTGAATACTCCACAAGAGGTCTTACATTGTTGCTTCAGTGTGAAAATTGTGCATAGACCTGGATCCAATGGAGCTGAAGCCAAATCTTACTCCTGTCCTTACTGATGCTACACCCTTAACAAGGTCAAGGTTGGGTGTGCCTTCTGGTTTGTCACCTTACTCTTCTCCAAAAGGGGCAACCTTTCCCCATCATGGTCCCTTGCTGGCAATTCCAAGGAAGAAGACAGGAATTCTTGATGATTTTCGTTCTAGCGGTTGGCTTGATGCCATGAAATCTTCTTCTCCTACTCACAATAAAGTATCCAAGGATCTTAGTCATGGGATTGGATCACCTGATGCTGCTTATAGTACCTGGCTGGTATAATATACTTTCCTTTCTAATTTTTTTGTTCAATAGTTGTGGAATGTTTTGTTTATGCAAATTCATTTTGTCACCTTTTCTTTTTCAATTCCACAGCTAAAGTTTCCATCAGCACTTGCATCTTTTGATCAAATTACTAACTGTGCAAAAGGGAAGAGAATAGCATTATTTCTTGATTATGATGGGACTCTTTCACCCATTGTGGACAATCCTGACTGTGCATTCATGTCAGATAATGTATGTGATGTTCTCTATTGATTTGTTGTCCAAGTTTCAATTAGATTTTTTTTCTTCTGATGTTACTGCTTTAAATCTGACCTTTTAAACTTCTGCAGATGCGTGCTGCTGTTAAAAAAGTGGCGGAATATTTTCCAACTGCAATAATTAGTGGAAGAAGGCGTGACAAGGTAGTGGGAGAATTTCATGAAACAATTTTTTTTTTCTCTTTTACTTTTTACTTGCATCTGCATATAAGAGGTTTTGGTTGTCTATCGTTAGTTTTGACTTTTGATTTTAACCTTTATTTTATCCCTATTGGCTCAGGTATATGAATTTGTCGGAGTAAGTGAACTCTATTATGCTGGTAGTCATGGGATGGACATTATTGGTCCTCCTAGACAATCTATTTCTGGTGATCACCCTGATTCTGACAAGCAGGTACTGGTTTCGAAGTTTCCACCTGATGTATTTGTGAATGTGTCTGACTTCACATTATCTATCTAGAAGTACCTTTTAATGTAGGTCGATTGAATTTTAATCTTTTGAAATTACAGGGTGTTGGTGAACTTAATTTATTCCAACCTGCTGCTGAATTCCTGCCCATGATTGATGAGGCATGTATATTTGAAAAATACAATTCAATTAAACTTTTTTCTGTCTTTTTTCCGTTGGAAAGTTGTATGCTGATCAACTAGTGTTTCTTGTTCGCCCAGGTACTTAGGTTGCTCAAGCAATGTACAAAGGACATTGAAGGAGCAACAGTTGAGAACAATAAATTTTGTGCATCTGTACATTACCGGAATGTAGATGAGGAGGTATTAACTTCATTTCTGATGTCTTATTGTTTAGCATAAGAATGTGGAATCTTTCTACCTAAGATGACTTACATTGTCCATGTTCGAATGAAATTTATTTTGGTTGAAATTAATTTTAAAATGAGATAACCTATGTATCGATGATTTTATTCTAAATATAAGTTAATAAAGCTTATTATGAAATTTTCCATCCAACTCAAACTATTTCAAGTTTTGTTTAAACTCAAAATGACTTCTCAACCTGTAATCAATTCTTCAACGTGGATCGTGGAACTAAACAAGTGAACATTTCCTTAAAGTCATGTTGCATGACATTTCAACATGATTTTGCACAATTCCATGTGAAATCTAACATGCACTTCATATTTTATAATGATTGTAAGTATTTATTTCGTCTTAATTTGTTTCATTTGATGTACAGAGTTGGCAGATTGTTGGACAACGTGTGTATGATATTGTGAAGCAATACCCACGTCTGCGTTTAACTCATGGGCGGAAGGTACTGTTTCGTGACCTTTTCACTCATTTTTCAAGAGATCTAACTATTAAAAAAGTACTTCTTAATAATCTATATTTAGTTACTAATTTTCAGGTTTTAGAGATTCGGCCAGTGATTGACTGGGATAAGGGAAAAGCTGTCACGTTTTTACTTGAGTCACTTGGTAAGTTTATTGTTTTTATCTGATGGCTACTGTCTTTGAAGATCATAATCTTTTTATGCCAGAAAATGACACAAGACTTATTTTTAGGACTTAAAAATTGTGATGACGTGCTACCTATATATGTTGGAGATGATAGAACAGATGAAGATGCCTTTAAGGTAATAATAATAAATCACTTATTATGATCTCATGCCTCAAAGTGCTTGTTTCTCAATTTCTCTTTTGTAGATTCCCCTAATGCTGATATCAAAATGACTGTTACAGGTTTTGAGAGAATCTAATAAAGGTTTTGGCATCTTAGTGTCCCCTGCCCCCAAAGAAAGCAACGCAATTTACTCTCTTCGTGATCCCTCAGAGGTAATTCTCTTCATTCTAATTTATTTCGTATGTTTCTTTTTTCTTTTTATTGGACTGAATCTGAATGTGGCAGATGAACTCCTTTAGGAAGATAAAGCACTGTCTGTGTGCAACATTTTATAATTTGTAATTATTTTCAGCAATCGACAAAGAGGGTGTTGATATCATTTTTCTTTCTTTTATTCACAAAACTTGAATATGCTTAAAACAATCGAGTATTATCTGGATTATTGTCAATAGTATGTTCAGATAACACATCGATTATACTGCACAAAACTATGGTGATGCCACTAAAATTAGAACTAACTATTTTTTGTTTTACCTTTACAACAAGTAAACAATTGATTACTTGTGATTATGAAACTAATCCTAACACTCTACTAGTCTATTTGTTTGTGTATACTGATGTATCTTTTCTGCTGTCATAATCCAACCAATGTTGTATCTTCAGGTCATGGAATTTCTGACATCACTTGCTGTATGGAAATCAAGCATTGAAGCTCGCTGAAAAGCCTTACAAAGTGTATAGAGGAGAACATACTCCGCTATGCTATATATTAGAGACACTCTTTTTGTTTCGATTTTGGGTTTGTTAGAAGACTTCCAAGAGGTCTGCTAGAACATATTTGAGCCCAGAAGACCTCTGACCACAGCAACAACATTGTCAACCAAGTTGTTTTATTCAAGGCTTGTGTGGTAGCTGTAAATTCCTGGCTGAAAAATGTTCCCCTTAAAAGTTTTTATTGTATTTATTTCATATTCTTTCTTCAGTTTTGGTTATGGCCCCCTAACCAGTCATTGGGGATTCAATATGAAATTGTTTTGTTCCTTTTTTGTTGTTGAGAGAATTATTATATGTTAATTTTTTAATATGTAGATTGGATATCATTATTTGTATTACATATTGATATATCAGTTTCATTACCACTATAAAATTGATAGTTCCACTTCCTCACTCTCTATGCTCTCTTAAAATTGTACTTCTAATTGTGATATGCGCATTTTGCAGAGTAATACTTCAATTTATTGCTTTAAGAATATACTATTAGAGTAATTTCTAGAATAGCTTTTAATGAAGCACCATAGAATATCGTGCACTCACTAATATGTTAAGTACATTTACAAGTGTAATTATTACAAATATATATATATATATACTGTATGAGTTCTAGCTAAACTATTTATTCTTGTCTCAAAACAAAATCCTAACATAACTAAAATAAAATCCAAGCCATACCTAAGCTCATTCGTAATGTTATAAAGGATATACAATACTTATTATGATAGGCAAGGATTTCTTACTTTAACTTTTATCTTAATCTCCTTGTATTCAAGTGTTAATTTATCATAAAGATTTGAGTGAGGCTTCTTCTTTTCTAAACTTTGAGTCTTTTCCATATTTTACCTTTTTAGTTGTTCTTATCTTCTTTTAATCATCGTTATAAATATTTTTTTTTTGTCAATATACTTTTATGCTTTCTACTTTCTTCACCATGTTATTTTATAATTTGTTCTGCATATTCTTAAACTAGTCTTGATATTCTTTGTTTATTATAATTGATTCAAGTTTTTTTGTTTCATTTAAATGTACAAAAAGAAATAATAATGAGATTCGTACTTGTTGAGTTTACGTGCTTTATTTGGTTATAGACTTATAAATACACGTTGAAGCTAAGGTTAATCCATAAAATGTATAAAGCACGGATTGAAATTAAATTTTGGTATGAAGTGTATGATTTTGAAAATTTGTTACTAATATAAATTTTGTTGCTAATTTTGTCAGTGTTTTCTATTGCTAATTTTTATTTTCTTCTATAATACCTTCACTAATTCTACAAGTGCGTTTGTAATAAAGTCTTGGTTAATTTTTATCAATGAACAATGTTTTTATGCTCTAAGTAAGTTTATGTTATCTTTACAGTGTTCCTCATTAATTATATTTGAATTTGAATTATATGTTCATGTACTCTTTTTTTATTTTTGTTCTTTTCTAATCTAATTATTCGAATATGTTGTAAATGAAGATACTAAATTTCTTATTTCTTTTGAAAGAGTTGCTTCCATAAAACTTGTAGTCAACATGTAAGTTGGATACATGAGAATCAAATGTTCATATCTGTCTTAATCATATAATGTGATATTTAGGTTTGGAACTCAAATATTTATGGAAAAGGTAAACAACATTGTGATAATCATCTTACACACCTAATATACTTGTTTGAGAAATATTTCTTACACTTTTTTTGTTGTTAAAATTTAAGAAAATAAATTATTATTTTTACTTTTAATATTTAAAATTGTTTGAGTTATAACTCTTATTTTACAATATATAAACTAGTCAATAATATTATAAAATATACACGTAAAACATAAACTAGTATGTATATATTTTATATATTATTATACAACTACATAATTTTAAGTCTTTAAAACAATGTTTTATACAAACTATTTTTCCATAGTTCTAATTAGTTTTACAGTCATACCATGTACCATAAAGGTCACAACATAAAGAAAGAGTAATTTAATTTAAAACATTATAGGTAACAAATTATATCTCATAACATATTTAACAATATACATCATAGATACATTGTTAATAAGATAAATGCATCATTCAACAATATTTTCAATGAATATTATAGATTGAAACATTATTAACAAGATGTTAGATATTACACCACTTAAGTAACCTCACTTCTTATAAATGATAATAGCTTTCATCACTTAACCAATATTATACCACCTAAGAAAAATGTTCCTAAGAGCAAAATTAAATATATTTTTTCACTTAAATATCTAACATCACATTTGGGCGATCATTACTTGAGTGTCCTCTACACCTATGTTGAACATCTTACAACAAGTTTTAGAGCTTTAATTGAAGTCTGCATACTTTATTTATGTAAAAGTCAAAACCATTTGTTTGGTATCAATATTAGCTTCTTATACCTAGATGCAACATACATACAATATAAGCTTCATTTGGTATTTTTAAGAAGTTTAATAAAACTTAAAGTAAAATACATACAATATAAGCTTCATTTGGTATTTTTAAGAAGTTTAATAAAACTTAAAGTAATTCTCAAAGATCGAATCTTGTATTAACAAAATATCTTACTTAATCATTTAAAAAGAAAAAAAAAAAGACAATATACGTAGAATTATTTTATTAAGTGTGTCGAGATACATTATTAATTTTTATATCAATATTTCAAAATTTATAATTTTATATTTTATTCTATTAAATTTCTGTAAATCAATCTTGTTGTGAAATCAACTTGAATTTTATAAATATAATAATAAAAATGAATAAAAAAGATAAAATAGTTAAACAACATATTAAAATACGACTAATTGTTTATGACTTTTTATATCTTTTACACACTCTTCAATATCTCTTAACAATGAAAGAATGATCCTAATTTTATATATAAATTAAAATTTTAATTATCTTTTATAATAAGAGAGTCAAGCAAATCTTTAAACAACAATGGATATAACATGTCTAATACATCACTAGTTATTTGAATTTTCACCAAATCAATATTTTGGGAAATATCCCTTGATTAAAATGTGTAAAAATAAAAGGAGAGAAGAAAAACATTACAAGTGTTCCACTTTTTTTTTTACCTTTATATACCCTCCACTCCAAAACTTGTATATGTTTGGTGTAATCCTCTTTTCCAATCCTATTGGAACCACCATTCTCATATCCAACTGCCGCGTGCCCCATTTTCTCTTCATCTACCATTTTCACTCTCAAAATCCCTTCTTACAATCTTTTTCACTGCAACAATCACAAACCCCAAATTCCTCCTCCATAGCTCAAGCACACCATGGAGGCCAATACCCCTTTGCTCAATCACCCACCAAAACTCAACAACAATACCCATAAACCTTCAAAGCCTATCCTTCTCATACTTTGCTCCATTGTTTTTCTCATCTCATTGCTTGCATTGACCATCATCAATAGCCAAAACCACTTCCAAAAAACCACCACCCCTTTTGATTATTCTAACATCTCTCCAAAAGGGGTGGCTCAAGGGGTTTCTCCCAAGTCCAATCCAACCCTTTTCCACAAAGTTTCATACAATTGGACCAACGCCATGTTTTCTTGGCAAAGAACAGCTTTTCATTTTCAACCACAAAAAAATTGGATGAATGGTAAGTTTGTGTGTGTGTGTGTTTATTTGCTTCTTCACGTCCCAAAATTATAACCATGTTTTGTAGTAGTTGCTTGCTCCGTGTTAACTTTCCATATCATAAAACATTTTATTCCAATTTTGTTTCTTTTTTCTTTGGTTTTTTCAATGGTACTGTTTCATAAAGTGGCTAACATTTAATGTCTCGTTTTGTGTTCATGTTTCGTGCTGATGATGTTTGGTTCAATTGGCTCCAGATCCCGATGGTACGTTGGTTTTCCATTTTATTTGTTATTTTTCTGTTCATTTTACTTTTAGATTCTCTAACATATTAATAATTTTATAGAGTGACTAAACTAAATAACTTGTCCCTAATACAAAAGTTAATGAGTAACACTTAAACATAGTGTGAGTTATTTAAAGGAGATACACAAAATATTAGCATAGATAAAAATACAAGAAATCAAGATAGTAGAAAATGAAATTTTCTAATTCACTTACCTTAAATTCTTAAGGTATACTTATGATATTTCATATATGTAGAACTTAGGAATTTTCATCCGTCAATTTAAATCAAATAAAATTTAATCATATATTGATGTGTATATAAGTTAAAACACTCCATGTGTTCCATTATTGAATTCATTTATTGTTATTGAGAAAAAATCAAATAAAATTTAAATTTTATTAAGAATAAGTTGATTGGGTTTGAATCTAGTCCTGTCATGATTTTTTTTCTCTCTTTTCAATAAATTTCAGGTGAACTTCATTTAAAAAAAAAGTTGATTGAGTTTGAATCATCTCATTCATTCAATTAAGTAAATATATTAAAATTTTGTTTTGAGAAAAAATATATAATTTTATCTAAAATTTGCAGCTAGTTCTATAATTAGAAAAAAATAAAGAAAATTGTGTATTGTAATTTACTTACATAAACTAACTAATTAGAAAAATTCTACAATTATAATATAAAACTTTATATTTAATAGAAAAAATATATTATTGATTTGATTGATGTTCGTTGAATTGGTAAATTAAAAATCTAACACTTGAAATAATCTTTATAGGATTAGATTGGTTTGGTTTGAGTTAGATTAGCTAAACTAAAATTTTAAATAATTTAATTTAATTGATTTAGCTTGAATTATTGAGTGGATAAAATTGGTGAACATTTCTTGTAAAAATGGTCATTTTTTTTATTAATGAATAAGATTTTTCTTTTACTTTATTTTCTATATTACTTTAGATAAGTTGATTCTTATTATTATTTCAAACATTTAATATACTAGTTTAAAAAGAGTATAAATACTAATTTTGCGTAAATGAAAATCTGAAATTATTAATATAAAGTACATAAACCATTACTCTCTTCAATATGAAATTGTGTATATCCACTTTCTGAGATTCAGAGTTAGCAGAACCCATAAAAAGAAAATATTATAAACAGTAAAAGATTTACCCTCTTTACGAAATATAATATGAATAGTGACATTTTCTTAAAAGACAAAATAAATAAAAAACTATTAAAATTGATAGATATTCAGTGGTGGCATGCTGAGATCCATAGTTATAAACTAAGCATTCTTATCCACACCCTCGCCTCAACGATTATCTTCACTTACTATTTAATGAAATGCTTGTTATTTTTTCTTAACTTTTTTTTTTATTTTTTTAATTAATAATTATCATATTTGAAATATCATTCATTCTAAAATTTAAAATTCTATTATAATTTTATTATTAAAAAATGTATTAGACGATTAAGCAAAAAAATATATATAGAATTTATTTTCTTATTTTGACTTAAAAGTGATATAATATTATAAATAATTGACTCTAACTATATTATTTAACGAATTTTAGAATATTTGTATATTTATAATGATGAAGAAAAATATTTTCAAATACCAAATTTTATTCTTAACCTTTTAATAGAAAATTTATTTTAAAACATTTAATATTCTCACACCACTTAAGAATTAAAATTAAGAATAATTTAAATATATTTTATTTTCTTAATTTTTAATATCATATTTTAATAAAAAAAAAATTGTGTTTAAACAAATTTTAAGTTTATAGAATCTTTTTCTTAAAATATTTGTGAAAAATTATTCGAACTATCCTTATTTACAGTAATCCAATAAATCTGGATTAAAGAAATATTTATTGAATAACGGGAAATGGTAAATTTATCTACAAGTATATATAAAGTATTTTTTTTAGATTTTTTACTTTTATAAGTACGCATTTTACTTTTAAATATATCGTTAATATATGTAAAATTACTTTATTTTTACCCTCTTTCAAATCACCGCCTAAACTGATTATCTCCTACTTCTATTTTTTGATAACTTTGAAGTTCTATGATAAATTATTTTAAATTTTTTTTATCTTAAATTTAATCTCTTAAATAATATTTTCAATTTAAATAAATATGATAAAAATTAATAGATTTTATAAATAAATATTAAAAATATATTAAATTTAAAATTAATAAACATTATTACAATAATTAAATTTGAATAAAATAAAACTTGATAAAAATACAAATACATACGTATTAGCGTATCTATTTTCATTAATATATATTTATTTAAAGCTTTTGACGAAAATTCTTTATTTCTGTTGGATGGAAGCTTATATTAGAAGGTGAGTTTTACTTAATTATTATAAAATCTTTAGGTGAGAATTGTCCCTTAATTGACATTATTTTTAATTAATCAAGATCTCCAAAAATTATTATTATTATTCACTAAAAGAAAAAAATATATTAAAAAATGATAGAAAATATAATTTCACTTTTAGTTATAAGAAATTTTATTAGTTTATCGGAAATATAAAATTAAGAGTGTCATTTTTTATGTTTAATTTGTACTTAAAAAATATTTAAGAAAATGTTTTTCAAAATTATTTTTTAGTTAAGCTATGTTTTTTAGAGTCTAACGTTTCCTAGTTGATTTTTTTTTATAAATATCATAATATTGTTATCAAATCATTTAATATGACAAATAATTAATATTTATGATAAAATATTGTTATTTTTTTATTTTTTATATAAAAGTTATTCCCTTTTAAATATATCTCTAAAATTTTGACATGAACCATATTAACACCCAAAATTAAAAAAAAAAAAATATTTCTTAAATCTGTACGTGTCATCCTTGCACAAATATTTTTTTTCTAAAATATTTATATAAATATTCTTAAGAACTTTTTTACCAACCAAACACATTTGAGTTATTTATGGGAATCATAAGTCTTAATATTCGTAATTTTTATAATCATTAAGAATCATGATTTTCAGATATGAAAAAAAAAATTATATTGAACTAAATATCTTCGAGTGTAAATGTTTTATATATTTTTCTTGTCATTGATGGAAAAGCATGCACTAATTTAATTAAAAAATAAATAAACTTAAATATTTTAGGATAAACGGTTTATATTTATAGTACAAGAGTATGTGTTACTAATAGCCAGTGATTAAAAAAGTAGTACTAAGCTCATGCTCAACGACTAAAATGTAAAGAACAATATTATGAAAAACTAATATTTCACTTACATCAAATAAATAAACTTCAATTTCTCTAAGTTAAATAATGAAAAATATTTATGTAAAGTGAATAAAAAATATAATTTCTATAATTAATTAAAACTAATTATTAAGATTTAATATTTTTCATAATTTATTACATATATATATATATATTTATAATTATAGTTATTAACTTTTAATATAATAAATGTGTATATGACTTGTGTTTCACACATTTCCCGGTATATTAATATAAAATTTGTAATTAAAATTTAGGAACAACATAGCATTACCCTAATGGAAAATAAATCAATGGCATAAAATTTAAGTCAATAATCATTAATATTATGTCTAGTAAAAATCCAAAAATCATAAGTTTTTCCATCCCTCAAATAATTCCATAGATTTAATTAACTTTGTTTAACTTCAACTTATAAACGCTCATTTGTGGTTGCATTCCAACTTCACTAGGATTAGAAATCTATTTATGAAACGCTAAAACATTAAAATCAACGCATAAGTTTAATTATACATAATCTCATTATCTCAGAATTACCTACTCAAATGTGCAAATCTTATTGGAAAAGGGATGAGAATCACATCCAAAATCTTAAAAAGAAGTCATAGACAATTTACAGAAAATAAAGTTTAAAAAATAGCATAATTTTAAAAATGAATAACCAAATAATTAAAATTTTAATTTATATATTTAACTTAAAAAATAAAATTTCAATTCTTATTTCTTATTTCTTATTTAAAAGAAAAATCACATCTCTGCATTAATAAAATTGAGTGTTTTTTTTAATATAAATAATATATTGAATCAAATCTCGAAAAAAAATAACAGATACGCAAAGAGTTTGAAGATATTTAAATTATTATTTAACACAAAATATTATACTAGATAAGTGTATATACTTTTACACTAATTATTTTAAAAAATACATGTAATTTTTTAATTAACCGATAGTTTAAGAACTTCTATACCATGTTCACTAAACTTGTAATCTTAATTAAAAGTAGGACAAATTTTTATGTGCAAACTTAAATACTAGGTGACATCATATGGGTACTTAGAATTGTTTTAATACAAGATAAAGTAAATATCTTAAATTAATAGCATGGGAGATGTTGTAACATATCAAAAAATATAAAGTATATGTTTCCAATTATTAGGGTTTATAAATTAGAGATTTGATCCTATGATTGCAGGTCCATTGTTTCACATGGGGTGGTACCATCTATTCTATCAATATAATCCCGATTCAGCTGTGTGGGGGAACATCACATGGGGCCATGCAGTATCAAGGGACCTGATTCATTGGCTCTATCTACCCATTGCCATGCACCCTAACATGTGGTATGATATCAACGGTGTATGGACAGGATCTGCCACGATTCTGCCAGATGGCAAAATCATAATGCTTTACACAGGTGACACCAATCACTATGTGCAGGTGCAAAACCTTGCATACCCCGCCAATCTATCTGATCCACTTCTCCTCCACTGGGTCAAGTATACGGGTAACCCGATCCTTGTGCCCCCACCCGGTATCGGATCCAAGGACTTCCGGGACCCGACCACGGGTTGGATCGGGTCGGATGGAAAATGGAGGGTCGCAGTTGGGTCAAAGAAAGGAAAAACAGGGCTTTCGTTAGTTTACACAACCGTTGATTTCATCAACTTTGAGCTGAAAGATCACTACTTGCATGCAGTTCCGGGTACGGGTATGTGGGAATGTGTGGACTTTTACCCGGTTTCGGTAAACGGGTCGAAGGGTTTGGATACTTCGGTTAATGGGCCATATGTTAAGCATGTTCTGAAAGCTAGTTTGGATGACAAAAGGGTAGATAGTTATGCACTTGGGACGTATTTTGTTGAAAATGACACGTGGGTACCCGATAACCCGCTTCAGGATGTGGGTATCGGGTTGCTTTTGGACTACGGAAAATTCTATGCTTCAAAGACTTTCTATGATGAAGTAAAAGAGAGGAGAATTCTGTGGGGTTGGGTCACTGAAACTGATATAGAAAGTGATGATTTAAGAAAGGGTTGGGCTTCTCTTCAGGTATGATTTTTCTTTTTAAGTTTAATTGTGAATTTAGTGTAGTGAGATTGGTGTTAATCCTGTTAAAATTTCTCATTTTGAAATTAAGAGGGTCTATTGGTGAAGTTAGAGATTCACATTGAAAGTGTTTGATGAAATGTCATTACTTTTAATGGTTGAGTTTTATAACTATATGTGAATATAAATGTTTTGTGTTTTGTTAGACAATTCCAAGAACGGTGTTGTTTGATAACAAGACTGGGAGTAATTTGCTTCTGTGGCCAGTGGAGGAAGTAGAAAGCTTAAGACTAAGTAGTGATGAATTTGAAGGAGTGGTGGTTAAGCCTGGTTCTGTTGTGCCATTAAACATAAGCCTAGCAACACAGGTTTGTTTGTCTATAGAATTATGTAAGTTTACTCAAATGTTTTTGTTGCATTGCCACTCACAACAGTTGTACTCATTAACAACTAATTTGATTTTCCAAATCTATCCCAGTTGGACATATTTGCTGAATTTGAGATTGAATGGTTGAACTCCACAAGTATTGGCAAGAACAACACGGGTTGTGGAAGGGGTGGTGCCACAGATAGAAGTGCTTTGGGACCATTTGGTCTTCTGGCAATAGCAGATGACTCACTTTCTGAACAAACCCCAATTTATTTTCGCCTTTCTAACACTACCACTTTCTTCTGTGTTGATGAAACAAGGTAGGAAATTGCACTTGGTAATACAAAAATTTTCTCTTTTTAACATGGTAACGAGTTATTGGATATGATGCAGATCATCCAAGGCTTCTGATGTTGCAAAGCCAGTTTATGGGAGCAAAGTTCCACTTCTCAGTGACGAAAAATTATCAATGAGGGTGTTGGTAAGTGTGAATTGTAGTTCTTGTTCACTTGGCATGTAGCTATGTTACTTATTTTAGTTTTATCATTGGTTTTCTCTTTGGATTTAGTTTTCATCTAGGGAATGGATGTTCATATGTAACAATTAACTTTCCAATTTGATCAGGTTGACCATTCAATTATTGAGAGCTTTGCTCAAGGAGGGAGAACTGTGATCACAAGTAGAGTTTACCCAACTGAAGCAATATATGGAGCTGCAAGAATATTTGTATTCAACAATGCAACTGACATAAACATTAAGATCTCCTTGAAGATTTGGCAATTGAACTCTGCTTTCATACGTCCCTTTCCCTTTGATCAAAGCCAATGAAGAGTGTTTATTTATATCATTCTCATTATCATTAAGATGATTTATGTATTGCTATTGACACATATAAGCAATAATTCATGGAGTTGATGAATTTTGGTTGAATTATCAACACTTTGTTGGGAATTCGTTGCAAGTTAACATAAATGGTTTTTTTGCCGATGAAGGGTCAGAATCTGAACGAAATAGCAATTCGTGCTCAAGAACAATTGCTCACAAACCCTAATCCTCAATTGTTGAACCCTGTTCTATCACTCCTCACCAATTCTAAAAATGCATTCTTTCATCTCTGCAACCAAATGCTCTCACACCCTTTCTCCCACAACCACTACACCTTCACCTTCGCCCTCAAAGCATGCTCCTCCCACCACGCGCGCTCCAAAACCCTCGAAATCCACGCGCGTCTCCTCAAATCGGGTCACTACGTCGACATCTTCATCCAGAACTCGCTCCTCCACTCCTACTTCGCCCACAACGACGTCGTCTCCGCCTCAAACCTCTTCCGATCAATTCCCTCCCCCAGCGTCTTTTCATGGACCACACTCATATCGGGCCTCGCCAAATCGGGCTTCGAGGCCCAAGCCCTTCACCATTTTTCAAAAATGAGCTCAAAGCCCAGAATTGTCAAACCCAATGCGGCCACCCTAGTCGGCGCGTTGAGCGCGTGTTCATCTCTCGGGGCTCTGAGACTCGGCAAGTCCGTTCACGCTTACGGCGTGAGGTTGATTGCCAGCGGGAATATTGTTTTTGACAACGCGGTGTTGCACTTGTACGCGAAGTGTGGGTCGTTGAAATATGCGAAGAAGCTGTTTGATAAAATGCCTGTGAGGGGCGTGATTTCTTGGACCACCTTGTTGATGGGTTACGCGCGAGGTGGTTACTGCGAGGAGGCTTTTGGGGTGTTTAAACGAATGGTGCATAGTGCAGAAGCTGAACCTAACGAGGCAACTATAGTAACTGTTCTATCGGCGTGTGCCTCTATTGGAGCATTGAGTTTGGGGCAGTGGGTGCATTCGTATATCGACTCACGACAGGACCTTGTGGTTGATGGAAATGTTGGGAATGCTTTGGTCAACATGTATGTGAAATGTGGAGATATGCAAGTGGGGTTTAGGGTTTTTGACATGATTGTGCACAAGGATGTTATCTCGTGGGGCACTGTTATCTCTGGCCTTGCCATGAACGGTTATGGGAAAAGAACATTGGAGCTGTTTTCACGGATGTTAGTTGAAGGGGTTGAGCCTGATGATGTTACTTTTATTGGGGTGTTATCTGCATGCAGCCATGCAGGGTTGGTGAGTGAAGGGGTTATGTTTTTCAAAGCAATGAGGGATTTTTATGGCATTGTGCCACAGATGGGGCATTATAGTTGCATGGTGGATATGTATGGACGTGCTGGTATGTTTGAGGAAGCTGAGGCTTTCCTTAGAAGCATGCCTGTTGAAGCTGAATGGTCTATTTGGGGAGCTCTTCTTCAGGCATGCAAAATCCATGGTAATGAGAAGATGTCTGAATGGATAAGGGGACACCTCAAGGGGAAAAGAGTTGATGTCGGTACTCTTGCTTTGCTCTATAATATGTATGCCAGTTCTGAACGATGGGATGATGCTTATAAGATTCGGAAGAGTATAATTGGGACTGGAGTGAAGAAAGTCGCGGGATGTAGCTGGGTAGAGCTTGAGGTGCACAATAACAGATTGGATACTTCTGACACTTGTAATATCTAAAATAAAGCATTAAGATGCTTTAAAACTGCCTTTCCTACTTACTTGGAAAATAAAGGAAAGTTGAGAATTATTGGGTTGGATTGGTGATAACGGCAGTATTGAAGATGCAGAAGATTTGTCAGATTATTACTATATGCCGTCCCAGTGAATAGACAGATATATCATACCCTTATCAAGTGGATGAGCTTCTGGACCACATGGAGAAATATGGCATCTTTGAAAACTAAGAAACCAAGAAAATAATTAAAATCAGGAATGCATGAATTTTGAAACTTAGTTTTGCATTTCTTGTGCAGCGGAATCTTCATGGGTTGGTTTATTCTGGGATCATTTTACTAGAATTGAATCAAGGATGGATTCATTTATTCTTGGAGTTCAACCAAGTCCTCGAAAGTGGTAAACTCTATATCACCTTGGTCACCGATTTTTACCAAACTACAAAATAGTTCTTGAATGTAAAGTTAGAACAAAGTGGGAATATGAACAAAGCTCTACACAAATGTGGGTACCAAGTGCGTGGTTTTGAGACTATGTACAATGGTCATACAGGGAGAAGTCTCAGTGCAGCAATCCTTGAGAGCTATGGTGTATTGTGTTTGTGCAACAGATTCTATAGTTGGATTCTTATACAATTTGATGAAACGAGAGAATTTATTATTACCATTTTTACTTTATGTAAATTCAATTCTCACACCATCTTGATTACATCCTTTAGATACATGGCATATCATTGGATGGAGTAAGATTGATGTATTTTTTTATGGATAAAATCCATTACAGGAGAGAAACTTCTTACTATGAAGAATTTCAACAAACCAAGATTTATCATCATAACTTGGTGGCCTATTAACACCACTCTTTGTCTTCATTGGTTAATCATTTTGATTGAGATGTTATTGCGCCATACACATTCACCATGATAGTGAAACCCATTTTGCTAAATGCCCCAACTTATGCTAACTTTGTCCCAAAACCTGCACGCCACAAACATGAATACCACATAATTAATTCAAATAAAATATTATTAATTTCAATATTAAATATATAATAATTATAAATAATACCTGTAATCAGGGTTCATAAATGCTTTAAAAAGAAGTGCCACAATCTGACACACCTATGTTTATGTAACTTCAAGGAAATGGAATATAGGAAGGTCAAGTCATTGAAACACGAAAAAGCTATGGAAAGTATAATAATCTGCCAATTGTGTCTTTCTAGAAACAACTACATTCATCAAACAAATAATTGATGAAACTCAATTTGGATTAAAATTTTAATTTTTTTCATTAAAACCTAGACATAACCCCTCCTTTGAATATTTGGAGACAAGGAACACGTTTTTTCATGTACAAGATTCTAAACACTGTTTGAATCCATTACTTAATTCGCTTTTCTTATTGGACAAGAAGGCAAAGACTAGTGTACCAATCAAGTGGAGAAGTCTTGCTACCACCACTTTTTCATAATTTGTTTTAGGAAAAAAGAATAATTTTTTATAAGCTAAACTTTAATTTTTAATTTAAATTAACCCCAAGTCATATTTTTACACATTAATCAAATTAATCATGTCAACTTGGATTTCACCCATTTTTATTAGCAGGACTTGTTTTTCACTCAAATATTATGTTTAACATGGTAAGAATCAATCCATAAAACACCATATCAACCACCAATATTTAGAAAAATTCTTACAACCACTTAATCAAGAAACTTACTTGTGTAAGAAAACTAGTTGGTTATTTGTTTTAATTTTGACAAAGACCCAAATAGACTTAACATACTAGGATTGAATCAGGCTGAGACATTAAGTTTAATATTAAAATAATAAAAATTCAAAAGAAATTAGAAGAAAAAAAAATTAGAATTGCCGTCAATCAATGCTGATACTCCATCAATCCAATACATCATTATCGGTGCACATTATTTGTCAATACTTGTATATACAAAAAAAACCACATTAATTAAATATACATTACAAACTTAGCAAATTATCAATGTAATATAAAGGGTATTGAATTCTTACATTTTTCAAGATCATAGGCATGGCAAATTCAATGCCTTGAAAAAATCTGTTAAAAGCAGCACTTTTTGTTTTTTCTAAAAAAAATGGTTGGATTTTTTATGTAGATTAGAAATATCATCAAATTATATGTGTGAATAATGTACAAATTTTATCTTTTTAATGTTAATTTTATGAAATTGAAGTAAATTTAAAAACTTATTTTCTAATATAATATCATAATTAATTAATGTTTATTTTAACAAAAGTTTATTAGACCTATTAAATCATATTTGATTGAATTTTATAAAAATTAAATTGGATTTAAAATTTACTTTACAACTAAAAAAGAAAATTCTATAAAAAATAAGAATATCTAAAATCACAAACAGACATACGAAACAAACAAATAAGCAACAATTTTTTTAATAAAATATTGCAACTTTATCGTTAAGCAAAAACCTACTAACACGTATTAGCCAAATTAAGAATACACTATACACGCATAAATCAAATTGCATAATCCATTAAGAAGTAAATAAGAAATATATATGAAAGATTTAATACTGATGGAGAGTAAATGGATGTAACTTTAATTACAAAAGAAATTATATTCAAAGAGAAGTATTCACATTGTGTACAATTAATTTTAATGATAAATAATTCGAACTAAAATTAAATTAAAAAGTAGAAAATATTAAATCAAATACATGTTCTATGAACAAAAATTAAATTATTTGTTTCATAAAACTAAGAAAAGGAATAATATAGAACATATGGGTCCACTTAGATTGTAATTGGGGCAAAAAGTGATGCATGTAACTAAGAATGTGGACCCTTTTTTCAGAGTGCTAATTCCCAAAAAAACGTTTCCACTTTTCTGTCATCAATCTCTGGCCAACGTTTTCGACATCTTTAGAACAAAATATCATTTTAAGGTAATTTTCCATTTTCATCTCCCATCATCTATTTGTGGAAATTTAAATAAATTGAATTTAATGATTTGTGAACAATGCATATATATTTGATTTAAGTGATTTATGAGAATTTGTAGAAAAAAATTGGAAGAGAAATGAAGTATGAGATGAGGAGAAAGTGGTAGATTTGTAGGATTTGTTTAATGGATTATTAATTTATTTTTGTATTTAATATTTGTGTTTTACTTTTATAATTATTATTCGGAATATCTAAATAATACTTTTAAGAAATAATTTATTTTTATTTTAATTAATTTTTAATCATAAAATAGGTATATTTTACAAAATACATTTAAAGATGAATTTTAACATTATACTAAATAACCTACCAACCTTTACTAATCCAAGTAAATGAATCACTTATATCAATCCACCTTCTATTCAACTTTATTATTAAATCAAATTACCTATTTTATTCACTTTCATCAAATATATTATAAATCAATCTTCCACTTTCTACATCCTTAACTAAACAAACCCTCTTCGCTTAAAAATTAATAAAAATAGAATAGTTTAAATAAAAAATAAATATATTTTCTAAAATTTAATTTACATTATGAAATTTAAATTTTAAATTCTAAAATTTAAAAAGTAATATTACTTTTCCTTTTATATATAATAATTATTTAGTAAAATAGGTTAATTCACAAGTCTATAGACCTAAGACCATTAAAGACGGAATAAATTAGACTAAAAAAATACCATTTTTTTTCGTTTATGTCATAATTTTTTACTTTGACTTAATCTATTTTATAAACTTTACAAATCGGTTTGTTACAATCCTATTTTTACACCTTTGCATCATTAATTTCTTCCCTCTTAGGTCACATACGCGGAAAGTTGACTTTTGTGGTTGAATGTTTTCCATATGTAGAATTTGAACTTAATGTTTTTAGATAGGAATTAAGTATGTATGACCTCGATTAATTACATGCTAAAAGAACATGATTAATTTTAGGTTTAATTATGTTTTTTAACCTTTAAATTTATTTACTTTTGTTTGTTTTTTGATTTTAAAAAAATCTTTTAATATATCTTAAATTTCAAGAAATACAATTTTATTCCTTCTTCAAAATGGTTTTCAAAGAACCATTTTAATCTATCAAATTTACTATTTAAGAAATAAAACATGTTCTTTAAAATTGAAGAATTAAACTGGTTTTATTTTTATTTGAATTTAGAGAACTAAATTAAATTTGTTTTAAATTTCAGATATTAAAAATATAATTAAATCTTTGTTTAAAAGTACATTTTTTTTATTTTAAATTGATAATTACACAGATGTTATTTATTTTTACAAATTGTGTTCTAAATATTTTTTAAAAGACAACAAATAAAATAAAATAATGCAATGTTTTATTTCGAATAACAAAATAACTTTTTTCAATCAAACTTACGCTATAAATTTTATAAGAAAATCCAATTTAAATAACACGATGAATCAAAATTAATTAGTTATTTTTTTTTTCCAAATTTTATCGCTGAAGTGAGTATTAGGAAGGAAATCAGGGAGATTTGTTGAGATATTTTTAACTTTATAGAATGCCAAATTTGTTTAATAAAAAAAAAATACAATTCTTTCCTTGTTTTGTTAAAACATTCATGGTTGGAGATTCCTTAATTGCTGTGTAGATTAATAAGATTTCTTAAGTGAAAATGTAAGTGAAATGATTATTCTTCATAAACATATCCAAATATTTTTTATACTTGTTATAATTTTTTAATTGCATATTTTTAAACCATTACATGAATAATTAATGAAAATGCAGAGATAAAAATTACACAAAGAAATAAAAATTAAACGATTCAATTCTACATTTACTTTTACATAATATCATTGACCGAGAGATAACATGTCAAGAATCTTAAAAAAATTATTATTTTTAGGTAGAAATTATACACATTTAATTTACGGTGTGACTGTAATAATTCAGTTTTTTTTAATTAAGTATTTATACAAATTATTTATGACAAAAGAATAATGAATAACATAAGACTGCTACAAACATATTACCAAAATAAAAACATATAGATCATAGCAAATTCTTCACAAAATTACAAATTCTTTAAACATAAAAATCAGAAATAGAAATTGAAGAGACCAAAGTAGATTTTTGAATTTACGTTTTCAAAAAGAACATGAACAGACTCGAGCAATAACTGGTCAAGAATTGATTAATTAAAGTCCACACTATCTTTTGAAATAATAATTTATTATTTATTATTTATTTTTTATTATTTATTATTCCTTTTTCCTTTTTCTTATTACAGCCCATGCGTTAGAAATATACAAATAGCCGTTTCTTCTCACTCTCTCTCTCTCTCTCTCTCTGATTTTGTGAAAACCCAGAAACTTTCACAATCATAACATGCTATATAAATCATAGCAATAATTTTCCGTTGGTAATTTTTGGTGTTTTGCGCACACACTTTCGAAACCCATCGTCATGAAGATCGTTCTCTCTGCCTTCACTCTGTTGGTACACATTGCTCTGCTTTCAAGACTCTGTTTTGGTGGCGACCCAACGGTTTACACTGAACTTCACGTCTCCTACAACACTGTTTCCCCTCTGGGTGTTCCTCAAAAGGTTCCTTCTTCCTTCTGCTCCTTCTTTTCCATTGAAATTGCGTGGCTTTTTCATCTGGGTCACTCGAAATCATCGAACCCAGTTCTTTTCCTTAGAAGGGTTCTTCTGGGTTGCTCTTATTTCTTTTTGTACTATTTGTCAATCACAAACACGTTTATTTTTTAATTACGATCTTTTTTCAGCTTATGTTTGTGTGTGTGTGTGTGTGTTAGTGTTGTTTAAATGTTAAGAATGCTTGTAAAACCAGTATGTGGAATTGGGCTGCTGCCAAGCTTCAAAATGGGTCAAACATAGTCTCTGTTTGATAAACTTTTTTTTTTTTTTTTAGTTTTGGTTTTACTCCTGTTTTTCTTTTCTTGCAAAAGTCCCCTATTTGAAATAGAATAGATACAAAAAGCTATTATCTTGTTGAAGTACGTGCTTTACACTATATAAGTGAATATTGAAGGTGGTGGCAGGGTTGAGGTGTGGCCCTTGTAGGGTTTTAATTGAGATTTGTGAGATTTTACACGTTTTTGAATCCCCCTCCCCCATTTTTTACTTTTCTATTATTTTGTCATTTCGATTAAGTTCTTCAATTTTTCAGTTCATTTTATATAAGTTAATTTTTTGGTAATTTTATTTAGGGTTAAATATATTCTAGGTCTCTCAATTTTCAGTCAAAATTTGTTCTAGTTTCCTATACTTTTGAAAACTACGATTTTGGTTGTGTTTTTTTTATATTTGGTAAATTTTCCTTGCCATAACTTTGTCAGTGAGACTGGAGATTGATGAGGACGAAATTCACCAAATGGAAAATGAACAAGGACCAAAATCATTCTTTTTAAGTACTAGGAATAAGACCATTTATAACTGAAAATTGAGGAGCCTAAAACACATTTTTCACCTTTTACTTTAGTTAATTTTACTTCAAGTATAATAGTTAGATCAAAATTTGGCTGATTTCAGTGTTGGGAAGTATGATCGCAGGTCATAGCTATCAATGGGAAGTTTCCTGGTCCTCTCATCAATGTTACAACCAATAACCATGTAATTGTGAATGTGTTCAATGGATTGGATGAAGAACTTCTCATGACATGGTTGGTTCCAGTGTTACATTATGTTACTTTTCACTTTCTTTATCATGTTTGTATTTTTATAATTCAACAAATTTGTGACTGATGATTGTGGTAGGTCCGGGGTTCAAATGCGGCGAAATTCATGGCAAGATGGAGTCCTTGGCACAAATTGTCCTATTCCTTCCAAATGGAATTGGACATACCAATTCCAAGTCAAGGATCAGATTGGAAGTTTCTTTTACTTCCCTTCTCTTAGTTTCCAAAGAGCCTCTGGTGGCTTTGGTCCCTTTGTTATCAATAATAGGGAAATCATCCCAATTCCTTTTGCACAGCCAGATGGTGATATTTTCATTATGATTGGTGATTGGTATACTCAAAACCACACGGTTAGTCATTGGTTTATGTTAAATGTTTATTTTTTGAATATGGGAGATGGAGTGCATTGTGACTATTTTTCCAATTCCTTTCATTTTGAAAGTATAGGCCCTTAGAGCAACACTTGATGGTGGAAAAGACCTAGGGATGCCAGATGGTGTTCTCATCAATGGGAAGGGACCTTTCCAGTACAACACTACTCTTGTTCCTAGTGGCATCGATTATGAAAAAATCACAGTTGATCCAGGTATTATCATCTCCCCTTTTGTATTTAACCTCAAAGGTTTCATTGAGTTCACCAATGAAGCAATGAAGCCTGTGAGCCTTTTTTCCACCTTATTTTCAAGCAGATCTTTTCAGTTTGCATTTTTCATCTTGACCATTTCCTTTTTATGTATACTTACTACTGGATAATTTGGTTCTTTTCATTGCTTCCACTGGTTACTTACGTCAGTTTACTTAACAATGCTGTCCTCTTTGTACCATAATTTGCAGCCTCAGAGGATCATATTTCCTGATTTTTATTGCTGCATGATTTCTGTTAGCTTAGGAAATGTATGCTTTTGCTTCCTTTTTCTTACTGTACTGTTGTGATTAATGGTGTGGTATAGCATGGTAATATAGATTGGCCTTTGCTGGCTTTACATGTTTCTTAAAACCCATTTCAAGTTATTCTTCATCTTTAAATGTTACCATAGCTTTTTCATCTAGCAATTATCTTCCTAGTGGTGGAACATTTGAGTATTGACTGAAAGTACAAATGTGCATGGCAGGCAAGACTTACCGAATTCGTGTCCACAATGTGGGGATCTCTACTTCTTTGAATTTCCGAATTCAAAATCACAATCTACTGCTGGTGGAGACAGAGGGATATTACACAACTCAATCAAATTTTACCAATTTCGATATTCATGCTGGCCAGTCTTACTCTTTTCTGCTTTCCACTGACCAGAATGCAAGTACAGACTACTATATTGTTGCCAGTGCCAGGTTTGTGAATGAATCATTGTGGCAGAAGGTTACTGGAGTTGCAATTTTACACTACTCAAATTCCAAGGGAGCAGCAAGTGGTCCTCTACCTCCCCCACCAGATGATATTTATGACAAGACATTTTCAATGAACCAAGCAAGAAGTGTCAGGTTTGTCATTTAGAATTTGTTATCAGAGAATTTAATCACGGTGAATGCAGTTAATCTTGCGTTATGCTTTGAACTCTTGTCCTTTGGTTCATCTGATATTCCATATAAAGTAAACATATTTCATTCTGTTATACGGTATTCAGTCTAAATTAACTGATTCTCAGCAAATGGATTGAAAGTTGATCGTGATAGGTTCATGTATCATCAAATTCTTCTACCACTAAATCATGTTTATCAAGAATTATAGGACTTGACATGTTTAAAGGACATGAACATACCAGTTTCTGTATTTGGTTCATTATTTATGTTGTCACATATAGTTGTGTATGAACTGAATCTACATGTGCTGTTGCGTAGACAAAATACATCTGCCAGTGGTGCTCGTCCAAACCCTCAAGGATCCTTTCGGTATGGCTCCATCAACATAACTGATACTTATGTGTTGAAGGTTACGTCACCGGTGCCGATTGATGGTAAAAATCGGGCTAATATTAATGGAATCTCATTTCTCAAGCCTGACCTTCCATTCCGGCTTGCTGACCAGCATCATTTAAGAGGAATATATAAGCTTGATTTTCCCAGCAAGCCAATGAACAGAACACCAAAAATTGACAGTTCAATTATCAATGCTACGTACAAGGGCTTCATTGAGGTTATCTTGCAAAACAATGACTCCTCTATTCAAAACTTTCATCTGGATGGCTACTCCTTTTTTGTAGTTGGGTGAGAATCTCTTTTCCTTCCTTCTGTTATTGGAGTACACAATAGTGTGTGTGATCACATTTCATAAAATGATTTCTTGAATCCAGGATGGACTATGGTGATTGGACAGAAAATTCTAGAGGCTCTTATAACAAGTGGGATGCAATATCTCGCTCCACAACTCAGGTAAGAAATTGCCACGCTAAATTTAAAAGGGTGACATGGTGGAGTTTTTACAGTGAAGTTGTTTTTCATCTTAATTTTATGTACTTTTCATATGTTCACGAAAACTAGAAGCTTTGATGCCTATAATACTTGGTATGAGATCTAGTCAGAAACTGATAATGCAATTGTATATCTAATCAATAAGTTGCATTTAGGAAGTGTTAAATGTTTCAAGTTTTTCATATGATTTTCACTTCTTTGGTAAGGCATAGGGAGTGAAATCTATGTTAATGGTTGTTTGTTGGCATTGGACAGGTTTTTCCCGGAGGATGGACAGCAATTCTTGTATCTCTTGACAACGTTGGATCATGGAATCTGAGAGCAGAAAATCTGGACAGGTGGTACCTAGGCCAAGAAACATATCTGAGGATCATCAATCCAGAAGAAAATGGTGATACGGAGATGGCTGCACCAGATAATGTTCTATATTGTGGTGCCCTCAAGAACTTGCAGAAGTACACCATATTTCTCATGCTGCATTGACATTGTTTTAGTCCCTTTTGTCTTCTCTCTTTAAATATACTTTCTCTTTACCTGCAGGTCGAATTCTCATTTTTCTGCAGCTTCTACTTTGGGGCATAGCTTGAAATTGAACCTTTTCACATTGCTCCTGGGAATTTTTGCTATGATTTTTTTCATCCAAGCTAGCTAAAGATTCTGTTCTTCTGCTCTGTTGACACTGTTATATTTCCCAACAAATGTAGTTATAGGATTGTGAAAAAGGTGGATTACTAATTTCTTTGTCCAAAGAAAGTACAAATGTTTTTGTTTAGTTATGTCATGCTTTGTACACATTTCCTTTGTCTAGATGGTTATCACCAAAAGCTCATTTGAGAAGCTACTTGGATTTGATCAGTTTCAAATTTCAATCCATGGTATACAAATTGTTCTGTCATGCACTGTACTCAAATTTGGTTGCATCCTTTGTTAGACATGAAATTTGCTCAAAGGAATGTGGTTTCACAATTCTGTTATTAGAAAATGTATTTGTTAATTGAAGTTTTTAAAATGACTTTCACTTTAATTTTCTCCTTCTAAGCAATCCAAGTTACGTGTTTTCACCTCTTCTAATTTTTCTATTTCCAAACACACCACCATGAGAGTGTAATTCTAAAAGAAAATGTAAAATACTTTTATTAATAGATTGAATAAACAACCCCTTTTACAAAGTAATAATTATATTTTTAAAAATTTATTATAATTTTATATATTAAATAATTTAATCTAAAATTTATATAAATGGGATAAACTAAGCCTTTGAAGAAATTGATTTTTTTCAAAATTGAGTGGAGAGACTCAAGTAAAGCCCTTCCAAAAGTAATTTTAGTTGAATGTGTATAGTAGCAAACATTCTTAGAGGTCCAGCTTGGACATGGTTGTTACAAGTGCAGATGATGGAACACTTTCATAATTGTCTATTCATTTTGTCTTGTCTCCTTTTAGCTCAACAACTATGTTGAAAATTTTAATGTCTTTATGCTGCCCATCCCACTCTATCAAGAGGAATAATCTCTATAATCACTCTCACTCTCTTAATTTTTAATGGTCTATTATTTTTTCAAATCTTATTTTTATTTAAATGTTATTGTAAAGTTAAAAATTGCATTACTTTTCAAAAATTTGAAGAGAGTTAAAATATATTAATTCAATAATATAAATTTAAAATGTGGATAGAGAAAAAGTTGTTATTTTATTATAAAGAGATAAGATAATTTATTGTATAAAAAAAATTAACATTTTATTGCAAAAAAATAAAGATAAGTGATCTTTAATATAAAAAGAACATTAAAATGATAAAGGTATTATTACACAAAAATTAAAAAATTTATTAAAAATAATAAACCTTAAACTTCAGATAAAGTAATAGATGGCGTATAATTTATGACATCAATAATTTTAAATAAAATATAATTTTAATCAATCCAATAATCTATTATAATTATATTTTATATTGCTTATGGGTATAATTTATGACATTATTATTAATTTTATATAAAATATAATTTTAATCATTCTAATAATTTATTATAATTATATTTTATATTGATTATGGGTATAGTTTTGTTTTTATAAAAATAAACAACAATAAAAGTATATATTATAGTATTCATATTTTTGTGTGTGTGTATTTATGGACAGTTTTAAAGTGTATAAATGAATTGTTAAATTATTTTAATTGTATGCAAACTTTTTAAGACATAATTTATGTAAGACCAACCACTATAGTCAATGAAGATTAAAATAATATGAATTAAAATTAAAATTCAATTAAAAACAAAACGAGTGATTCAATTTTCATTCTTTTCATATGCTTTACCATTATGTTCTCTTATGTTATTTTACTTTATTTACAATTTGTTGGATTTTCTTTTTCCTTTCTCCTTCTTATCTCAATTTTTTTGCCTGTCCTCTAATTTTTTTTTACTCTTTTATCTATCACCCAAACCGTAAAACTAAATATTTACTTGTAAAACGATTTAACTTTCAATATCTTAAATTTTTTAATAGCTTACCTTTTACTCTCTATTCCTGTTCTTATACATAACTCATAAGTTTTGAAAATTTTGTATTGTATTCTTCAATCTTTTTATTTTATTTTCAATGGATAGAAATTTCTTCGATGATATACCCTGTGCTAAATTCGTTTTTTTAGTTATATTTTCCCTTAATTTTACTTATATTTTTAAAGAAAGTAAAAAAATTCATCATCTTTTAAAATATGAAGTAAATCCCAACTTCAACTTTCTTCCTCACAAAATGACGCCAATTCATTTTTAAATTTTATCAACACCACGTGCAAAGTTTCCTTCTAGTGAGAGTGTTCCACCAAGCCACAAAGTAAAATTTTCAACTTTTTTTTTTTTTTTTTTTTTTTTTTTTTTTTTTTTATGGTAATTTGAGGTTCGAAATGGCACACCAATTTTCACGTTCTCACAACTTTGAGTTCTCCACCAAATTCTCCATAATATTATAGAAATATCAACACTTGATCTAGAATTTTGGTAGTAACACCATACTCTCCCAATATAGAAGATAAAAATAAATATCCAATATCTCAACAAAAATATAATGACACATGGTGAAGTACATAAGTCAAGAATAATAATAATATAACACACCCGAACAAATTGATATTTATTGGTATTTTTATTTTAAAAATTTATAATTTTGATTTAATCCATAATTTTCTCTACATTTATCTTTTACATTTTAATTGACTAAATTTTTATTTGTGATACCTCAACTGAATATACAAGATCCAATTTTCAATTACACCAAATTCAAATAAACAAATTGTGTAAAATTAAGGCTTATACCGAAGTTATGAAATTTTAAAATAAAAAGACTACATGTCTTCATTTTAAATTAACAGGAAAACAAATTATGACTTGAACAAAATAAGAAGATAGAATTGAATTTAATTCTAACTATTTTTAGAAATTTGTAACTAAGTTTTCATATATTTAATTCTTATAAGACATGGTCATATTATATACATAATTTGAACTGTATGAGTATGTCAATAGAATTTGTTTCACTGGTTCTCATTTTGAAGTTTAGATTAATGTATTTATATGCATGGGATGGAAGTTGTAACATTCAAGAACTCCAAGTGGGCATTTCCATTAAGATGAATTATTGTGTAGCCGAAAGCCAACATAATAGCAGTCACATGCATATATGTTTTAAGTGGATGTGCATGAATGATGTTTTATCCTTCATTCCTTCCATTCCAAACAATGCAAACTGATAATAAATAAATACTTTGCACACCTTAAGCTCTCAAAATTGTTGATCCACAACATTTTGTTATTTATTTAACATATTGATAAATTATGCTAAAACTAATTAATATAGTAAAAAATGTGTAGAAAAGATAAATGGTAAAATATATAATTAAGCAGCCCTTAAAAATCCAATATTTTTTTTTGTTATAAGACAAAAAAATGGCATAAATAAGGAGTACAATAAGGTTTTGATGAATAATATTTCCAAGTTGTTGATTAGTAAAGATAGTATGAAAATACATAATCTCTCAACTTATATTTTCATCAAAGCACATAAGTGCATGCGAAACTAGTGAATAATTAGCTTTGACTTGGAATTTCTTTTCTTCCATTTGATTCCACAACTCATTCACTGTCTCCCATGTTTATGCATCTCTCCCTCTTCTCATGAGTGTGTTCTCTGGGAGTACTTTTGCTTAAGAAGATAAGATGATCAACCATGACTCCACAAGAAACAAATTCAATGTGTATATAAAAGCAATTCACAAATGATTTTTTTTTCTCCAAAAATCAAATGTATAATACTATTCAGTTATGAAGTTTCCATCAAGACCGTCTTCTGTTTCTTCTTTTATATATTAAACCATAGATTCCTAAGATCATCACCATATGGCTCTTTCTATTTCTTCATTATCTTTCAACCTACCCATCTTGGTTATTTACATTTCATGCTCAATTGCTACTACTAGGTTATAGTTTCTTCTGGTAGGTAGGTGTATATAAGTTGTCTGTGTTCTTGTTCATGCTTATTTCAACTTCCTCTTATCAGTTTAACTACTTCACCTACTCTCTGATTCTTGATTATCTCTCAAATGCTTTGAGTTTCATTGAGTTCCTTCCTCTAAACCTCTCTTATCATATGATGCTAATTCATCAAAATATGTTTTTTCTAAAGCTTAATTTTATTTCATGTATAGAATTTAATTATTTTTCTCCTTTCAGTTTTCACCCTTTTATGTTGTTTATATATATATATATATATATATATATATACATATATATTATATATTAATTATTACCTTTGTTATATTTTATTCTTTGTTGGTTTACCAACCTAGTCAACATTTTGCTCCTTCTCAAAGCAATATACAATCTTTTTTAGCAACAAAAGAAGAATGTTGTCATTCATTTATGTTTGAATTCTCTTTTTTCATACCAAGAATATGGTTGTGTTGTTGTCAAGGTTGGTCTGTTTTTTCAGTTGACAGGAATAGTTACTTCTGTGTTTCTTAGTCAACTTATACTTTTATTCAGTTAACATCAAATCCTGTTATGCCTCACCAAACATTCCATGTCAAATATCCACAAAATGATTTGATTCTTATATTTAGCATAGCAATGCAGTCCAATGAATATAGTTTGATTCTTCAATAAGTCTTCAAATTATAAGTATCTGGTGCATACATTTTCATCATGCATCTGATAATTTGCTTGCATGATTAGGTGCTACATGAAATAACTAGAGAACTAATCCAATTTGAAGGCTAGGAAATGTATGGTTGATCTTTTGCTTGCCTTCTAAACCTCCAAGAGATTTTATATAAAGCATATGATTACACAACTTGTTTGTATATATTGCGAGACTTGGCAGCAAAGCATATATGTGTTACCATTGCTGGTAGTGGGCCAAAAGTAAGCTTGAAAACAAATTTTATTATTCTTACTAATAAAAGAGTTTTATACCAACTTCAATTATTTCATAACTGGTATCAGTTTTAAAATAATTATTATAAATATAGTACACAGTGTAAAACTATCTTAGATTATCAATATAATTTTTTTTCTTTAATTTTTCAAGTTTAGAATATTTTTTTCTGGTATAAAATCCATTCTCTCTTTCTTCTCCTCTTCCTCTTGTTTTTAAGTTATTAAAAATTGGCACAGGTATAACTTGTGGTCAAAAAGATCACTTTGTTGATTCAGATTTGTTCAAAATTATGATTCTTTTCCACACCCTACACTTTTCCATATATTTAACTTGTTTCTTTTTTATTTAAACAGGTTATCTTATTATTTAATTTCTCTTTCTTTCTTTAAATCTGTCTTATAATAAGATGTATATCCTCATTCAGGTGTTTAAAAACGTATTGCATCTGTTAATTTTGAGATCATATATGGTTCCATAACCTTTTGTCTTAGTGTTGCTTGATACTCGACCAACAACTGTAACTAATAATTATACTTTTTCTTTTATCTTTGCTGCCAAGGAAAGGGAACACGCAGTACAAGGATGTGCCCACATGCACAGGTGAAGATAAATAATTATTAATGGAGTGAAATTCGTATTTAAATCTATCAGAAATCATGTATTATATTTATTGTTTGTTAAGGGGCAAATTATACATCTATCCTTATTCTTTTATATATTATTTTGAACATTTCACATAAGTTGTATCAAAGTTATATAATTAGTATAGATATTTTGGCTTATTGTTTATCTTAGCTTAGCTTAATAAATTGTTTACGTGACTGTAATATGTCAATATAAAAATTAGACATATTATATTGATTTAGCCCATAATTGATATATATATATATATATATATATATTACTTTTATGACAACGGTTCGGATCAATAACTGATATCTAAAAAAGTATAGGGTGAAATGATAAAGTATGAATGAAGTGTAAGCTTGATAATTTTTCTAAAATCATGTTATTAAATAAAAAGAATGGAATCAAAATTCACTCTCTAATTATATACAAAATTTAGAGAAAATATGTCAATAAATCCTAAAACATTTAGGAACTTATGTCATAAGTATCACACATATTACTATAGATAGATACTACATCCGTTAGAATAAAATTTGAGGTAGTGGTCTATATTATACTTATTTTTTAATTTTATACTAGTATAAGTTTCACAATGAAAATGAGGAACATTTATTTCATATTAGATATTAGAAAAAAAATGCAAATTAATAAATTAATAAGGTAAGAAAGCAATATGTTGTTAAACAAAAATTCAAAATAATTAACAACAAAGAAAATAAAGAATCATTTATTCTATAACTATTTGATTTGAATTTAAAATGCAAACATAAGAACATCTTATAGTGGTTAGAGCCATCTTCTTAAACCACACATTATAACTAAAAAAATAATAATTCTGCAAGCTTATATATCTCTCATGAGAAATGCAAGCTTATATATATCTCTCATGAGAAATATGATCATATTCTACTTATTATTTTTCTATTCCAATAAATTTTATCTTGATGCTGCTAGCTAGAAGTGAAGCCAAAGAGTTCACATGCACTAGCTTTAATGTCATATGTATTTCATTTCATTTATTATGTACAAGAAATTATAAGTTCATATTTTTTTTCATTTTTTAATATTAACTAATAGTACCCTATTAATAGTATAAACTCAAAATCATCAATTTAAGCAGCCACTATTTCCACATGTCAATTGGACAGCTTGAGTTTGAAGTTGAGGCAGTTTCAGGCATCATTTCATCCTTCTCCAACTCTCCCAACTGGTCAATATTATTGCCATTGTTCTTCACATGAAACATGTTGTTGCCTGTGTTTGAGAAACTATTCTCTTTGGTTGCATCTTCCTGACTAAGCTGTGAAGCAACATACTTGTCAAGAGCCCTCCAATCAGCCACTTGTTCATTGGCACTGTTTCCAAACACTGCCTGAAAATTTTGTTGACCAGAGTGTTGAACTTGTTGTTGCATGATTGATACTTGCTGCATGACATGGTTTTCTTCTACACCATATGGTGTCATTGAGTTGGAGGCAGCTTGAAGCAGTTTTTGATTCTCCAATGGAAGCTGAAGAGGCAAATGGTAGGGCAAATCTAGCTCTTTCTTGCATGGATAGGGGAACTGGTAGGGCAAATTAGGTTGAGAGGTTTGCTTTGGTGAATCCATGTCTTGCATGAAAGAGACTTGGTCATCATACCAACAGGGAGAATCATGCTCACTCAGTTTACGCATGGTTGTTAGTCTCTTTTTGAATACTCTGCACACAACCCATCCTTCTTCCTGCTTTAAAGTTCAATGATTAATCTATTTGTTATAGTTCAAAAGGCTTTCATTTAGAAAGCCACCAGAAAAAAAGACAAGAAAAGTTATGGCTTAAGAGTGACAAAAGCTAATACAGTATGAGAATAATTACACGTAGTTCCATCAATCCAAAAAACCTAAGTGCTTTTGGAAATGTGATTTGAAACAAATGAGTGACATTACTTTTTTCTTATTGATTTTTTTGAAGTTTATGAATATTTTTTGACATAAAGTTAGACAAGTTTTTGAATCTGTTATTGAAAAAAATATATATATTTTCAGTAGAGAAACTCTTGAAAGAACTTCTACTTTATATCTGATCACACCCCATATATTTATCATAAATTTTCTATACATAAAGAAATCTTAAAAGAAATAAGCATGATATACGGACATCATACATAAGTACTCAACATGCTTTCTAGTGCAATCAAATGCAATAGTTTTGTCTGATACATGCACCAACTACATATAAAATAAACTGAATAATGAAAAAATGCGATGAATCATTAAGTTTTATTGAACAAAAACAAATCATGAGAAGGATCTTTCTCTTTGGTTTTTGTTTTTTCAAAAGCATATATATATGTATATGAATGTAGTTTTTGAAACTTGCCTGTGGTGTGCCATTTTCATCTGTTTCAAGTCGATACTCGTGCATGATCCAATCTGATTTTTGTCCATTGGGGGCTCGACCTTTGTAAAAGACTAGGGTTTTCCTCATCCCTATCAAGTCATGCTTTGAATAGATTGCTTTGTCTCTTCCAGTTGCTTTCCAAAACCCTGCTGCTGTTGCTCTATTTGTGCGAGTTCCAGTTGGATACTTCTTATCTTTATGGCTAAAGAAATACCATTCATTTTGTTCTTCTGTTCCTATTCTGCAAAGCTCTTCATATTTTCAAAGAAACCAAAATATCAATGACTTTTGTATTTTCTTGTTAATTTTTAATTCTACAAACTATAATTTCACTACCTTGAAGATCCCACGGCTCAATTTTATAGAGGTCAACATCTTTTATGACATCTAGGTCAATCCTTCTTGAGGTAACTTTCTTCCTCAGGTAGTAGTCAACTAGTTCTTCATCAGTGGGGTGGAACCTAAAACCGGGGGGAACATGGGAAAAATTATTCATATTCTCCCTCTTTCTTTTGAGTCCTGCATGTATGTAGAGTACATACAGTTATAAGAGATCATTTTCTTCTGTGTTTTCTTGCTATGCCAAATTTATATTGTTAGTGATATATAGTTGGAAACTTATTTAATCAAGAATTATGTGCTTGGCTTTCAATCCACGTTTTCTCCAAGTTGATTATAAATGGATATAAGTAAATATAGCACAGAGTCTGATAAAAAAAAAACCATAAAAATAATAGAATATTGGCACAAGAGAAAATTATATGTTTCTGAAAGCTAACACAATTGATCTTGTAGATAGTGTTCTACTCTCTTTAAGCATAAGCTTGTGTTAATCTAGGTAAATAAATGGAACAAAGGGTAAGAAATGCATGCAAAAAATTTAAAACCTTCAAGTCCAATCACTTCAGCTACTCTGAACTGACAAAGAGAAAGAGGTTTTCTTATTATGCAGTCACGCTTTTCAATATTTTATATTCGAACTTTGTAAATAAAAATTTATTGTTTAGTAAAAATTAATCATTAATAAAATTGATAAACATTAGACACTTAAGGTAATCACCTCTACTTAAGAATTAATGCATACGAATAATATAAGAGCGCACTGCAAAGTTTCTCTTATTAATTTCTCTACTTTGGTATTTGTTTAAGATGGTTTCTTTCTAATCAGTTTTGTAGGATCCTTAATTAGAAGTTAGAACCAGTAAAAATGGCTTTCAACTCGTCACTCCAAAATATTTTAACATAAATTCATACCTTATAAAATGATGGAATGAGCTTCTGTTTGAAGGGAATTATTAAAAATTTTATGCAGATCTAGACTCTACCAGCTGCTTAGTGACAGATAAAATGAATGTTTAACATTAGGGTTTATTCCTTAGCCCATTATAGCCCAATTCTGGAAGCATGCAGAACATAATTTTTTAACCTAATTCACCATGAAGGACTCGACAAAATAATTTGTTTCTAACATCAGTGTTTTACTTTTCACTCCTGCAATTGTCTTCCTTTGAGGAATTATTTATAAACAATTTTTACATGCATCATAAAATAAAACTGCATTTTTTTTATCTCCTAATATTCTTTTTTGTTTGAAAGCATTGTACTCGTGCATCTCCTATATCTAATGCTTTATCCCTTCACACAGTTTTCTCCTGTAAAACAAAAGAAATGACACACATATGTGTGTCTATATATATATAGTGTTCCTTTTTTATTTTTCTTTTAAAGTTTTTATGTAGAAATAGAAAATATAATATTTTTTTTATCCTAATTGTAAATTTATAAATAAAAAATGAAGTGAAAGATTGGGTGGAAAGTAAGATAAATTAATTAATATTTAGAACTTCAGAAAATCATAAATTAAAAAGAATGAGAGGAAGTAATATCAGTAAAATAGTTAGAGATAACTAAGCTTAAATATTTCAAGATTTCCTTAGCATCTATTTCTTCAGATTTCTTGTATGCAATTACAATCTAGCTAGCTAGTTATGCAAAAGAATAGCCAAAAAAAAAAAAAAAAAAAAAAAAAAAAAAAAAAAAAAAAAAAAAAAAAAACAAATAAAAGTAGGCTTATGTAACAGACAACGGACACCATTATTTCTAATCAGAGATGTCTGAGAGTCGGAATAATTGACACAAAAGAGTAGAAACAGAAAAATAGAATGATTGTTGGGTCTATAAAAAAAATTCCCTAATTCACAAGGTGAGACTAGGGAATAGCACTTTTCTCCATGCCAGTATATTTAATAAAGAATGTGGAAATGTTGGACCTGGTCGAGTTCAACAAAAACGTGTGATCCAAATTTGATTGATTCTTGTTATAGAAATATAGATATAGATAGACATAGATAGATGTAGAAAAAGCATGGATGGCCATGATTATTATGCATGTGAAATGCTTACATAGTGAGCAGACATGCGTCAATAGACATGCACGATCCACTACACAATAAGAGAACACAACTCATTGTGATTCCCACTAATTCATGATCTATGTTCCCAAAGGATAAAGTTCATCAACCATGTTATAATTCCTAACAATTTATATAATCAAGCATAAATAAAATGCAGATTCAAAACGCAAAATGAAATTAGTCACAGTCTTTTCTTTAAACACTGACACCAAAAGTTTTAAATCTGCAAAAGTTTGCACCACCATCATGTATCTATTTGCACCATAAACATGCAAGTATGTTCACAGCATAAAGCAAGGTGAAAGAGAAAATAGAAATCAGAAAGAGTGTGATGAGAGAGATCTTACAGATCGAGCAACAGAAGAAAATATCTACCTTGATTTCTCTCTTGGAAGCCACAGATCAAGTGGTGCAGTACAAAATCTTCCACCAAAGATGAAAACTGTATAAATCTTTTAATGTCTCAGAAAAATTAACTGGCCTTTGACAGAGATATGATGCAAAAAGTTAACCAAACTGGTATGTATGTATGTATGTATATATATGATATCTCTCTTCCAACACTTGACCAAATAAGACAACAGATTTTGAATAAGATAAGAAAATTGAGAGAAAGAAGAGATTGAGAAGTTACTTATAGAATAGAAGTGGTTTCTGAAGTGGATCCGGAGGAATTAATAAGCAAAGAAGGGTGAAGGAAAGGAAAAGCAAGTGATGAAGTATATATATAGTTGTTTTGGATGGATCTGTTTGTTTTCTCTTAAAGAATAGGATGTGTGAGAAGAGATAGATCTCACTGTCAGGGAGAGCTGAATTGGTGGGGAAGGTTTGGGAGGAAAAATGGCAGACCAAGAAGAGAAGAGAAGGGAAGAAAGGAAAGGAAATGAGTCTATATGCTGCCACCTCTAACCGCAACCGATAGAGACACAACCAGTTAACAAAGAGTGAAGAATGCAACAAAGCAAAACTCTCTCAAAAGGGTTTCTTTCTGTCTATTTATTATGTTTCTGCAGCAACAAGTTTCACTGTTTCTGAAAATGTCAGAGGCAAAGTGCAAACGGTGAAGGAAGAGGAACTAATGCCTCAGACCAAACACCAATTTAAAAGGTCAGAAAATTCAATTCATATAAATTTGAACCTTAATTTCTAGGGTGATGGTATATAAGTATATCTGTATAATAAACCATTCATTAGCACTTATTATTTTCCCAATCTTTCTTTTTCTGTTACATCATATCACATTTTGTATTTTCACTTTTTTCTTTTCTAATTTTTTAGTGGAGTTTAGTTTTACCGAACCTTTTTCCAATTTTTTTTTATACAGAAAAGAAAACTTATGTGCAATATCACAAGTTTATATATATATATATATATATATATATATATATATATATATATATATATATAAATCAATTATTGTTTAAAATTTATCAAAAATAGTAAACTTGTGCTGCAGATCTGAAACCTTGATTCTTTAATAAACTTCACTCTCAATTTTATAGTTAAAAATCTTACACCATAATAGATAATGTGATAGTAAGCATTATTCCTTAATCTTCCTCATTCTCCCATTAAAATTTAAGTTTTATCTTGTTCATTCATACATTAACCTTTAAGTTTAATCTTGTACTTATATCAGTTATTAAGTGAAACTATAATTTTGGCAAAAAAATTCATTTTGATTTCGTCCCTTTTACATTCACCTTAAACCTATGTATTTTGTTTATTTTCCTCATTTATAGTAATGAATAAAGATAGATAAAACTAATGAGAATGAAAACATGCATATAAAATATGAAACAAAAAGAAATAAAATGTATCAAATAAGTATTTACAGTTTGGAGTTCATCAGTAATCACATTCATTATACACCTCAGCTTTTAGATATATATATATATAAACACTTTCTGCAAAAGTATATATTATTCTCTTGTATATTAAGATTTAAGTTTAATCCATACCAATCTTTAATGTTGATATTTTTATGACAAGTTATTGAAGAAAAAAACTGATTTTAAGTATAAAAAAACAGTACAACAAAAACACTTAATTAAGATAGTATTATGTATATTTTCTTACCACTTATCACATCATTCTCTCTTATATGTTTCCATCTCCTATGGTCCATATTCCATGAAAAAAAAAAAAAAAACCATTTTAATTTGCTTGTACCAGTGTTGACGTAATGGAACAGCTTCCACACTGAGAGAAAAAAAAAAAGTGAATTAATTCTGACACAAATGAGGCATGGTGGCCCCTCCTAGGCTCCCACTCTGTTCCTAGACCCTACCATTTCCACAATCTTCTTCAATTCTGAACTGTGATGACATTGTTGTGATGATGATACTGAGAATGAGTGACTCTGAATCTCATGTGAAAAGCTTGCTAATGCCTTCTGTTCATGTCTCTTTCTAATTAATTCTGCATAAGTGATGGTTGTTCGACATATAATTAGGTTAATGATACAGCATTTGCACACCATATACTTTCAGACACCTAATTTCATGGTGGTACCTGTAATCATTATCTTCGTAAAAGTGAAAATCTCAAAGCCATAATAATTATTTAACTTGTAGTGAGACAAAAGTAATAGATGAAGAATATGCAATACTTTAAAGTTAGTAATTAAGTGTACTCATACTTCAAAATTGTAGCTGACTACGTAATCAATATGTAATGTAACTCATAATTTCTTCTTCTATATTTCAGTTTTTCAACACAAATATTTTATGTTTGAAGAATGGACATGTTTTTGTATTTACTAGTTTAGAACTGCTCTACCATTAGATCAATGAAAGGAAAAAAAATAGTTTTGATATTCTAAAAATAATTATAAACTTTTTGTAAAAAAAATATTTTTATGCTAAAATTAAAATTGGTTTGTATAAGGTCTTTATTTAGTTTTAAAATATATTAAAAAATGTTAGCTTCAATGTTCTGAAAAAATGTATTACCTGTAAAAAATAAAATTTTATATTCATAGAAGGTCTTTCTTTATTATTGTCATAAGCTACCAAATATGACTTTTTTAATATAGTGTTTTTAATTTTATTTATTTAAATAACTTATCTGTTTGTTCTTTTTAGTAAAGTGTATTGTATATTGTAGAGAGGTGAGAAGTGGGCTACATACAAATATATTTCTCACATTGTTCTGTTTAACTTTTCAAAATTTTAGGGAAGAGAAGTCGTTTCTTCTCCAATTGATTTCTTACCTGTTTTTATTTTTGTAAAATATATTTTGATTTAATTTTAAGTATTTTTAGTCTTTAAAATATTTTAAACTAAATTAAAATTTTATAACATAGACATCTTAGTTTTATTAATTTGAGTATTTAATTTTTATTCAATCAATATAAATATTTTAATAATTCGAACTAATTTAATTATTTAATATGTATTTGATGAATGTAGATATTTTAATATTCTTAATTATTTAATTGTTATAAAAAATATTATCTTATAAATAATATTATTTTATTTAGTCTTTAACAATAATTTTTTTTAAATAATGATTATTTATTTTTTTCATTTATTATATTTTAAACTAAAATTTTAAATATCGGTATTCTATATTTTCAATTAATTTAAGTATCTAATTTATCTTCAATAAATAAAATATTTTAATATTTGTAATTAATACAGTTACTTAAATTTTTATAGGATTTTTAATAATGATAAAGAAAATCAATTGATGAATATATTAATAAAGTTCATATAAATTTTTAATTATTTAAAATAAACTAAAATAATGTTATGATGTCTTTATATATAAAATATATTAATAGTAGATTATTTTTGAAGAATCAATTATTTATAATATGTATGATAAAATAACGTTTCAATTTTCTTATATTATCTTTTAATAAATATTATTTTCTATTATATTCAATAGAATTGTCATAATTTTATAATAAAAATATTAAAATTTTATTTTATAAATTTTAAAAATATTGTTATTACATTGCATAAAATAATTATTTAACATACAAAACGTTTTTAATATAAGAATTATTAAATCAACATAAAAAATAATTATTTAGCAAACAAAATAATTATTTATGTTTCAATATATGTTTCTTATGTAGTGTGTTTTTCTTTAAAATAATTATTTATGGTTGTTACAAATATTTGTTATTGTAATTATATGAGTATATTCCAATGCAATTATTCAATTTGTTAACACTCTAGCAAACTAAAATTGTTATTTTTTTAAAGATTTCATTGTTAACATAAAATATTTAAATTAATTATAATTCTGCATTATTAATTTAAAAGTATCATGATTGAAAATTCATAATAATCATAATTAATAATATTCTAAAAAATGTCTTTTCTAACAAATGAAATAAAGTATTATTATTATTGTTATTATTATATATAAAATAATATTTTTAAGAATTCAATAATTAAATTGGTTACAAATATTAAAATATTTTTATTTATTGAATAAAAAATTAAATACTTCAATAAATTAAAAATATGAAATATCTATACTTAATTTTTAAATTAAAACTACAACAATTTAAAAAATCATTATTTAAATTTTTTTCTAGTAAGAAATATTAAAAAAATAAATATTTTTATAAACATTAAATAAATATATTTTTATAAAAATTAAATAAATAAAAATATTGAAATACCTATATTTATTAAACACAAATTAAATAGATTTAAAATATTGAAATATTTATATTTATTGAAGAAAAATTAACTACTTAAATTAATATAAACTATTTAAATATTTATATTATCAAAATTTCAATTCAATCTAATTAGGAAATTTTATAAACTTACAAATAAATTAAAATATATTCTAAAAATAGAAACAAGTGAGAGATTGCAGAAGAAACAATTTCTCTTCCGTAAAATGTATACGACATATATATTTTACTAAATAAAATCAGAAATAGGTTATTTAAACAAATAAAAAATAAATATTAAAAAAAGTCATCCAATGTTAGATCCCTGAGTTTATATATATACTACTTTATTTTACCAATAAACCCTAAATAATATATTTTTGATATTTATTCAATGTATGGTAACAAAGAATAAAATTAATTATAATAATAATAGTTTTAATAATATTAAAATAAATACAATAATTACTTACTAATCAAATCTGTAAATAATTATCTACATATTAAAATTAATAGATAAATTCGTACGTAATATTTATAAATAAGTTACTTACGTTCTGATTACTTACAGAGCTCGCGTCATCAAACTTTTGTAGATTTTTTTTTTATAATAATTTTAGAATTGACTAGAATTTAAATAAAAAATTCAGTATTAAATAATGTACAATTGTTTTACAATTTAAAGTGAATTGAATGTCTTATATAGAATAAAAATGAATAATATAAATAGTGTATAGAGAGTATGAAGCCATGTCCAATAAAATAGTCTGATGTGGATAATTCATATAAAGTTTGTGCTCTTAAAAGTTAAAACTAGGTATGGCACAACAAACATGAATATATGACTAATTTTTTCATACTTTTCTATTAACACCAAACAACTTAACTTTGGGTATTACCATTGGCACCCCGAAATTATTATACACCTCTCATTTTTATTTTACGTTTTGAAAATACCAAAATACTATTTTTTTCCTATAAAAGCCGAAAATACCTCAACCCTTTTCCCTCTTGTCCTTTAACCCTCTCGTTACATTGGACCTCACATCTTCCTTAATTTTGTCTATTTTTCATCAACTATTCATTTTTTAAATTACAAAACCTTAGAAAATCTTTGGCAATATCATGCATGTTAGTCAAATAATGTTTCAAAATAAATGACGGATTGAAAAAAGTATTTTTCTCAATTAATAAGTTAAACAAAAGTTTTAATTGATTTCAAATCACACAGTTGGAAAATTAAAAAAATAAGTGCCAAAGAAAAATGACTCCATAAATTTAAAATATATAGAACTTACATCGAAGATAAAATATCAAACAACCTGTTACCAATCATTCTCTTGGATTTCTAGTAGTTGTTTTTGACTAATAAATTTGATTCATCGCTTACATAGCAAGTTTGTATTATAACAAGTTAAAAATGACATAAAAAATAGTGCACTCTTTTCAAATTAACCACCCGTTAATGATGGAACCCTCAGAAAAATGGAATGCTTGTGGCTGGTAACCATGATCTCCCACCAATGAAATTCTCAACTGTGTATTTGGAAGCTTCGGTTGCACTTGTTATGGCATGGAAGCCATGCCATTTGACTCTACCTCTTGTGGAAGCCCTAGGACCAAGGTTCTTGAACTCTCCATAGTACAAAGTGTCAAGGGCAAAATCGTCTTTCCACTCCAACCACCCTGCAGGGTCAATCAATTCATCAAGGTAAGTTTGCATGATCACTGTTCTTGAATACTCCCTCCATGGCCTTCCCAAGAACGTTTTGAAGGAGCTCAACACAGGGGCTAGGTCTTCAGCAGCCATAACTCGTGAATTCTGAATGCAAATCCCAGTGTTTTGATTTGGATCTGTTCTACCTGCTCAAAATATATAAAAGAAATGGAAACTTTTTCAAAACTTACATGTATTATTGGGGAGCAGTAATATATAAAGTGATTTCAATTGATTAAGTTGGGGTGGTCATAAAATAAATTGTACATAAAATTTAGATTCATTTTAATTTATACTAAATTAATTTAGATTTTTCCAATTCAAACAAATTCAAAGTAAATTCAGTTTGAAAATTATATTAAATTTAAATTAATCTTTTCATATTAGATTTAAATTTAAATTTGAATAGGTCCCATTTGCGTCTTGTTCAGTTACCTAGCCTAATATAGATTTGGTATCGTCAAATTTAATGCAATGAGAATTTAGTTCGGTCAAACTTTGCTTGCCCGGATCTAAATAAACTTAGACTTGAGTTCAACTTAATCAGTTCGACTTGAATTTGATCCACACATTTTGACTTGAGGCTGACTCAATTTAATATTGACTCGGCTTGATCTGATTCAGTTTAGTTTGAGGCTTAATTCAAATCAGTCTAAACTTGATTTCTTGAGTCTAATCCAACCTAGTTCAACTTAATTTACAAGCCAAATTGTGTGGAACCATCTTGATTTGAGTTTGAGACGGCATTTTCCTCCACTTCCAAACTTTCTTAAAGCACCTTCAAATCTTTTTTAAAATTTTAAAGTGTGTTGTCTGGAAAGACAGTTTTATCCCTTTGTATATTGAAGCAATATAACAGTGAGATAGATGGAAGTGGGTGAGGAAGGTGAAGGTGAATCGTGGCGGAGGTGTTTTGGGGCGATAGCGGCTGTGGCTTGGTGTCATCGAAAACAGCAAATCAATGGTGGTGGCGGCGAGACATAGGATCGTTTGAAGTAAGTTGGGTGGGATGGTTTGTAGTTGTATTTCGAAATTTAAAAACATAATAAATAATTCAGGATGAACTCTCTCAGAATTTTATTCTAGATTCAGAATTCTGGAACAGTCAATTACCAAACTGTATTTTCATGTAAAAAATAGTTTTTGAATGGGCTTTTCTGGAAGTAGATTCTGATCTGGTATTAACTTCCGAAACATTTGAAACCATTACCAAATACGGAATAAGTTTCCGGAACAGTCCATTACGGAATTGTATTTTCATGAAAAAAATTCACCTCCAAATCACAAAACCACCTACAATAAATCATCTTTAACTCACAGAGTTGACAAGTTGGTGGATGACAATAGCAAATGCAACGACGATAGCAACAAACGAAATGGCTTCTTGGAGGTGACGGCACAGTGTATATGAGGGGCAGTATTGGATCTGCGTTGGAGACGGAGGAGTATCTGAAAATTTAGGGTTCTAAAGGTTATAATGATTTCCGCAATAAAATATGAGAGACATTTTTAGAATTTTTAAAGAATTTGAAAGTATATGAAGAAAGCTTGGAAGTGCACGAAAAAGCCATTTGAGTTCGACTCAATGACCTTGCATAACTTGACTCAGATTATTCCTTACTTGAGTCCAACTTAATTTGATTTAATATAAACTTGACTTAACTTAACCTAAATCTCAAATAATCTGGAATTAATCTAACTCGGCCTAATATAAAACTCATTCAAGATAGACCTAACTCATCTTCACAAAACATAGGTCTAAATTGACTTAATCTAGTTCTATTTTAACTATCCCAACTCCAGCTGATCTGAATATCATGACTCAACTGTTATAACTCAATTTGACGTGGACTAGATTAACTTGTATGACTTGAGTCTAACTAACTTGAATCCAATTTGAGTTCGACTTAAATTTGATTTAATGTAAACTTGATCTAACTTAACTTAGCTTAAGTCTCAAATAATCTTGGATCAATCCAACTTGACCTAATATGAAACTCACCTAAAATAGACCTAACTCATCTTCATAAAACATAGGCCTAAATTGACTTAACCTAGTTCTGTTTTAACTATCCCAACTCCAGCTGATCTGAATATCATGACTTAACTGTTATAACTCAATTTGACGTGAACTAGATTAACTTGACCTATATCCCACTCGATTTAATCTATACTCATACTTAATTTGATCCGACTTACTCTAGTATAAAATCAACTCAACAAAATGCGAGATAATATAAACCAACTCATCCCAAAGTGTCCAAACTGGACCATTAAAAAAATAATGTCAATGGTAAAAATAGATTATAACACTTCTCTTCTCTCTTTTCTTTCTCTTCCGTTTACCTTGTGCTGTTACGGCGTTCTTCTGTTTTTGCATTGGCCTTCTTGCATAAATGTTGCAGGATTGGAAGACCACAGCAGCGTTGCCAAAGATGAAATCCACTGTGCCATAGATGTAGCAATCTCTGTAGAACTGTCTTTGGGAGTGCACATAGAGAGTGTCTTGGTACCCTTCAAAGCCACACCGATAGAACACTGAGAGGTCACCACCACAACGCACTGCCACTGCTTGCCGCTTTTCTGGACCTGCACTGTTTCGGAATGTGATGCCACGTCCAATGAATCCATCTCCTCTAACCGCTGTAAAACATACAAATTTACTCATTATACTCTAATTTACTATGGCTCGGATTGAATACGAGTGTAATAAGTTTTTTACTGGGTCTAAACATAGTTTATTTTAATTTGATTAACAAAAATCTATTTTATTTGATGTAGATGTAGATGTAATAGTTAATTTTATGTAAAAAAAAAATAGAAATAGGGCAAAATGAATGTTATATGTCCTTGTAATATATATATATATATATATA
>Ga0209489_101123_pt1 | contig 54334 bp, 22 predicted proteins | sample SiratrowhiteBW_FD_187527 | JGI IMG/M metagenome (GOLD analysis project Ga0209489, IMG submission 187527) | Root nodule microbial communities of legume samples collected from California, USA - Siratro white BW (SPAdes) (version 2) | ecosystem: Host-associated > Plants > Roots > Nodule | place... | reverse complement strand
TATATATATATATATATATATATATATATATATATGTGTGTGTGTGGATATTTAAAGATATTTGTGGATATATGTATTTTCTTTTTTTTAAATTATAAATATTATTATTTAAAAAAATATAAACTTATATACACATATAATTTTAAATTATAATTCAATTAAAATTACATAAAATATATTAATGAGAATAAATTTAGTATTTAAAAAAAATAAAATTGTATGATAAAATATAAATTTTAAAAAATTGTTTCTTTAAAAAAAATCAATTTCATAAGTTTTAAATAATTATTCAATTATCAATGTTTCTCTCATCCATACTCTTATTTCCACCATTTTATTTTTTCTAGAATATTTAAATAAGTTACTAATAATAAATATGAATAACTATTATTTATTAATTAAATACTATGATACTTTTACTCTCAATTATTTATACTCATTACATACAGTGACTATTAAACATACTCATTTATTATGGATTATGAATTTTTAACCATTCCTAGTTCGAGCAACTAATAACTACGTAAATATTGTTATTATATATTGTACTATATATGCGAGATTATTTTATTTCTGACATTGTATTTTCAAAAACTATATACATGTATACTATATATATATATTATATAAGATTCACATGGTCTTGAAGTCTATATATATGTTCAAGATATATATTGAAGATGTAAATATTCATCGAAACAAAAGTTTTCATTCCAAGCATCAATTAAATATAGCTTTGATGGTTATATTCGAAATAGCTATATATAAGACCTTAAAGATGAAGAAAAAAACAAAAATAATTAACGAGATAAAAAAAAAACATACTTTGAGTAAGTTTCATTGTTTTATATTTCTATTGATAGCAATTAGAAAGAGGGTTATATCCTAAATCATTGTAAATTCTTCACTTTATGAAATTTATCCTGTGAGGTTACATTGTTCTTTTTGTTGAGAGTGTTTTCTCATTATTTGGAGAGGTTTGAATACTTGTTGCTTGGAGATGTTAGAATATTTATTACATGGAGAGGTGCAAAATACTCATTTTTGAAGAAACCTTAAAACTCATACAGGCGTGATAATACTTGTTCCTATGAGAGGTGTAAAAACTCGATTAGTGAAAGCTCTTAAGCGGTTTGCTTAAAGGGATTATAGGGTGAACCGGTATAAATCTATATTTACTTCTCCCTTCCTTACATTTAGTTTATATAACCTTTGAATTATTTGTATTTCGTGATTTGAGTTCAGGCGGCATTAAACTACCATTCTGGAGCCAACTACACCTTCAACCACATTCATAACATGTATAGTTTTTATTTCTTGAAACCTTTTCTTCCTATGGCAATTTTTTTCTTATTCTTGTTCTTATATTTCATAAATTTTGAAAATTTCTACACTAGAAAGTTTAGATTTTTATCCAAACATCTCTTTCTCTTCCTGCTTATCTCAGCTTTTCTAATGTCAGCTTTGAGAGTTATATTATTATTCTTTTTTTCCTTCTTCTTCTTCTTCCTAGTTCCAACTTATGTTTCCTCAGATTTCGAAATAAGGCGGTCATATTCATCATAGTGAGGTCTCTTGATTTAGATATAGCAATAACCTTTGGTTGCCATGACTTGTTTAAACTTTCCAAAATTTTGTTATTAAGTTCCTCTACAAAAGTCTTCCCAATGGATAGAAGATGATTCAATATATGAGTGAACCTCTTTCGTGCACCATATATATTATCTCCTTACAACATTATGAACATCTTGTACTTTTGTATGAGAATATTTTTCCTTACTCTTTTTACTTTCTAAGTGGCTTCATGTGTGAACTCTAGAATGTCACAATTATTTAGCTGAATAATACACTTAAACTCTATGAAATTCATCAAGCATTAAAGTAGAAAAATATTATATTGTTTACTCTTACATCATAATGAGTTCTTTTATTTATCATGAGTCCATAAAGAAAATTCTCTAGGAGCAACAATATTATTAACAATCTTAGTTGGGTAAAAGGGATCATTTACCATTGCATTTCAAACCCCCTTATTAATATATTCAAGAAAGATTTTAGTCTATTTTCCGAGAAGGATAGTTTATTCTAGAAAAAAAATGTTTGTTTATATATGTGTTGTTAAGGAAAAATCCAACACCATATGATTTTGATTAGGTGTTGAAAATCACAAAGCATAAAACATGGTCATGCATAGTCTATAAGACAATGGTCTCAACAATAGATCATGTAAGACATAAGTGTTCCATTTGTCAGATGATACAACATTGGGCAGTCTTTCTTTACGTCTGATAAAGTGCTTATACGATCAGATGACATGCTTATTAGATCAGACGATACGTATAGACTAAGCCAACATCGTACTATTTGAGTATATATACATATGTGTGTGTGTGCGCTTATTCTATTATTATAGAAAATTATTTGTTGTCTCCACCTATTAGAGAGATCTCATCAAGATCAAGTACAATTCAACATCAGGATCGCTTGGAGCATAAGATAGAATTGCTTTCTTCACCAACCTCCTAACACAAATTCACTAGCCTCCTAACACATATAATATGCACTCTTACAATGAGATGGTGCAAAAGATTATATAGTTCACAACATTAATTTGCTGAATGAAACTCAATCTGTTGATTAAGAACTAGATGTAGTATGTTATGACATAAAAACTAATATAAATTTTTATGTGCATTTCTCTCTTTCCCATTCTTATTGCATTATATGTTATCATTATCTGTACTAACCAGAAGGATTCTTGTAAAAAATACATATTTAAAAAAATCTTTATTTAAGTGTTTTAACGAAAATATAAAGTTGTATTCGTTATATTCCATTAAATACAAGAAATGGTATATGATGATTTGTTAAAATAAATTAGAAAATATTTAAATCAAGTGATTGAGTTAACTTATTGAGTGCATTTGATAAGATCTATAAAATAAAATAATTATAATTTGATCACTTGACAAAACTATCATCTATTTCCAATCAATGTTTACAAAAAGGTTTTTAATTTTAATAAAAGTACAATTCAATCTTCCATTTTTGTATTTTCTTTTTAGTCACAAAAATTAAGAGTATTACCTTTGATATTTAATATACAATATTTGTTTATGTATATTAATTATATAGGTAAATATATGACTCAGTAACATAAAAAAATACATACTTTATTCATATTTATACATTTATATTATTATATAAATGAAAGCGTATAAGAATTATACTTTCAAAATTTAAAACAATTTTAAACAAATTTTAAATCTAAGATTATATGCTTGACCAAAACATCGTTTGAACGAAAAAAAGAATCAAACAATTTTTTTTTTAATAAACGAGAACTGGTATTATCTTTTTCTTATTCAAAGAAGTGCCCAAATGAAAATATATCACTTCAACTATGAAACTTATTGCACAAGAAAAATAATTAAGGCTATCTTTTGAAAAGTGGTTTGTCAAGTCTGCAAGTATAACAGTCAAATATGGTAAAATGAAACTAAATCCCATTAATAAGTGCTGAGTAATATTATGGGAAAACTAAGGATATAACATGCTTAAGAAATATTTTTTATGTTAAATAACGAAAAAAGTATTTATATTATAAAAATAAAATATTTATTCAATTATGTAAATCACGTCAAAAGACTTAAGAATCCTTTTAGTTTAAAAAAATTGAAGTGAATTGGGTTTTTGTCTCCAAGCTTAAATTTTAAAAAAATAAATATTAAATTTACTATTCAGGGACTTAAATTGTAAAAAAAAAATATTTGTTCCTTAAATTAAGTTTTTAGGTATTAAAAGTACTTCTTAAAATATTAAAATGTTTTCTTTTCAATTTGGAAGACTGAACTTGATTAACTCTAAATTTTAAATACTAGAACGGTATAAAGTTCTGATTCAGAATAAAAATATAAATGAAATTAGATAATTGATAAGAAATCAAAGAAAGGCTGCCTCGTTTGGCGAAAGTTTTATTCCAGTACGAAAAAACGTTTCCTTGTATCTTTGGAGATTGTGTACATAATAATTTCGAGAAAATAAAATAAAACAAATAGTTTAAAAAATGTTACATAATATTAAAATATAAATATAATTACTACCCATTCATTACGGTTTAACCACACATAAATCAGTCAATCTTGAACTATTATTTTGATAAGAAAACCAAATACTTCAACACCAACACACTCAATGCCCATCACAAGTTAATTTATTTTAAGAATGTAAAATTGAAATTTTAAATTTTATAAGGGTGTAACATGAAAACATGGAAGTGCAGAAAGAAAAGGGTTATAATAGAATTAATATATCCGATTTATGGCGATTTATTGACTGCTTCTTTCTCCACCTCTAAAGTTTATTAAATTAAAGCATCTCCAAGTTTGTAAATTTTTCTCAAACTTTATTAAAGCATCTCCAAGTTTTTAAATTTTTCTCAAACTGTCTCATTTAAAAAGACTATTATGTCTCTTATTATTTAAAAACGAAAAAGAATATTTTCAGAATGGACAAATTCGAAAACTAATTCTAGGTTCGAAAATAATTTCTAGAATTACCTATTTTTGAAAAGAATGTGTCATTAAAAAATATTTTTCAAAAAACGAAACATCCGAAGGCTATTTCCAAATCCGAAACTGATTTTTTGATTTACTTATTCTAAAAGTATTTTTTTGTAAAAAATAATTTTGAAATAGGTAATTTTGGAAGTGAATTTTAGATCTAGAAATAGCTTTCAAAATTGTCTATTCTGAAACTGAATGTGTAAAAAAGTATTATATTATTAATTATCTTATTATATCACTGCTTATTTTGAATTTTTCTATTCAGAAAGTGAATATATCAAAATAATTATATTATTGCCTTAAAAATTCTAAAATAGATAATAATATAATGAGATAATGATATAATTCTAAAATAGACAATGATATAATTATTTTGATATAATTTCAGAATAGGAAATGATATAATTATTTTGACATATTCACTAAATAGGCAATTTCAGAATAGGAAATGATATAATGATTCTTTTGACACCTTCAATTCTGGAATAGGCAATTTCAGAAACTATTTCTAAATCCGAAATTGACTTCTAAAATTATCTATTCTTAAATTCATTTTTTACAAAAAAAAATACTTCTGAAATAGGCAAATCTAAAAGCTAATTCTAGCTTTTGGATTTGCCTATTCTAAAATATTTTTTTTACACCTTTAATTTTGGAATAGATAATTCCAGAAGGTATTTCCGAATCTGGAATTAACTTCTACATTTGCTCATTCTATAAATATTCTTATTCGTTTTTAAGGTTAAGGTTAAAGATATTTTGGTCTACACAATAATAATGAGGTACAATTTTAACTGTTTTTTAAAAATTTAAAGATACCTTAAGAAACACTTGGAAGTATAAGAAGAAACAGTACCATTTATTTCTTCACCTCCGTGACGCATCCTTCTCCACTTCCATACTTCCTCCTTCCACCTTTTTAGTGACCATTATATCTTTAATAAAATAATAAAAAATAAACTCTATATTCACTATTTTTTTATTTCAGATTACATAATAAAAAATATAAAAATTATATTTTAAATTGTACAATTTAGAGTATGAATTTTTTATTCCGAATTATACAATCTTAAATATAAATCTTTTTTAATTTTAAATTATATAATCCAAAATATAAAATATATTTTAAATTATATAATTTAAAATAAAATATATATATTTCAAATTATACAATTTAAAATATAAGATTTATATTTTAAATTATATTGCCCGAAATTAAAAAAAAATGTATTCTAAATTATATAATTCGAAATAAAAAAAGATTATATTTTAAATTATATAATCCATAATACAATTTTTATGTTCTAAGTTGTATAATCCAGAAAGCACATTTTTTTATATTTTGACTAAATATGAAGGTTCTGGACGAAGTCATAGGTATAGGAAGAATGCATCCACCTTCATAATCTATTCTTTAGCTTTCTCTCTTTCTATCTCCACAATTTTTAAAATGATCATTTTATCTTTTTTTCAAGATGATTTTCAAATTATTCATTCTAAAAATAATTTCAAATCACAATGCTTTGGTGTGACGGCGGAGAGGTGCGCACACGATTTGGGGTCAATTAGGGATGGAGGGTAGGGTTAGGATAAAAAATTATAAAGGAAGGGTAAAATTGTATTTTCATTTTTACTATGAGGTGCAGCAAGAAGCACTCTCTTGTTAGTAGTGAGGTAAAAAAGACCTTAGACTGCTTCTTCCTACACCTCCATACATCTTCATAATTTTTAAAATTTCAAAAATAGATATGAGTAGATTACTGAATTGTCCTTACTGTTACAAAAGAGGGTATTGAGAAAGGAGGTACAATTCTCTTCGGCGGTGGAAGTACAATATAGTTCAGTCATAGTAGTGGAAGATTCTGACAGTGTTGGAGTGGCGGAGTAAAGACGTTTTGGACGGTTGTCGGTGGGAGTGGGTGACTGAAGAATAAGCAATGTCGTCGTCGAGGTACCTGTTTAGTCGTAAGAGTTATATACTTATGGTTTATGGTTTATGTAAGTCGTAAGTTTAATTTGATAATATTTGAATGTTATGGATGATATAAACCGTACAAAATTTGAAATATATAAGAATTTACGGCTTATACAACCCCGTATAAATATAGGTATAAATATAGGTGTATGAGAAAACTTTACAATTTGTACAAATCGTAAGTTTCAACGCTTTACAGTTTATACAAACCGCATAAAAAATAATTAACCGCATAAAAAAAATAATTTTACGATTTGTATAAACCGTAGTTATGATTTTTTTTCTTTTTCTAATTTTTTAGGGGTTGTACAAACCGTAAAACTATTTTTCTTATATAGTTTGTATAAACTGTAGCATTGAAACTTACAGTTTTTTTTTTTATTTATGTGAAGGTGGAGCAGTTGCATAATGTTTTACCCGCAATGAAATGGAGGTGCAGCAAAAGTGGAGGTGCAGCCAAGGTGGAAGGCCAATGAAAGTGAAATAGTTTCCCGCAATGAAATGGAGATGTAGCGAAAGTGGAAGTGCAACCAAGGTAGAGGGGCAGTGAAGGTGGAGCAGATCTGCCTGAGTCTTAACGTGGTCGAGGAAGAAGAAGACGTGAAGGCTTTGAATGGGGATTAAGGGTAATTTAGATTTTAAAATTCTTTAAAATGGGTAAAATGGTCATTTCAGATGGGCTATGGAGGTGCAGGAAGAAGCAGTCAAGACCTTATTCTTTTGGCCCATAATGGAAAAAAGATCAGCGTGCCTTTTATCATAACATTTAAAATATATTCCAAATTATAAAATAAAAATATCATATTACTTAATTTAAAATAATTCTGATTTATATAATCTAAAATCATATTTTAAATTACTTAATAACATAATTTTAGATTATTTAATAAAAATTAAGATTATGTAATTCAAGTTATAGTAACAGATTTTATAATTCAAAATATGATTATTTTAAATTGTCTAAAAATTCCTAAATTTCATATTCTAAAATATAGTTTTATATTGACAACAAGGTGCTATGACATCAATATATTATGAAAGTAAGAGAAGAAATAATAGGATGTGGAAAAACAAAAGACTAGAAATAAATTTTCTAGACCTCTAGAAAATAAAGTCATGTTTAGTGAATTTAAATATAAATAAATTTCAATTTTCTTAATACTGTTATTTCTAAAAAGAAATACTTATCTTTAAACTTAAACACGATCTCCAATAAGGATAATTTATAAAATATATTTTTATTTTATGAAATCAAGAAAATTAAATGAAATTAATTGACATTCTTTATCAGAATAAAATCTAATTTTACTTGTATTTGAATCAGAGGTTTTCAGCTATAACAGAGAACCAAATATAGAAATCTTGATTGCATTACTTGGGACTCGAGAACATTTTGAGTTGAAAATCAGTCATTCAAAATCCTCTCTGTGCCACTGTTATCCTTTTGTGCATGTCTCATGCCATCAGAACAATTACCAAAGGATGAAGATGGATGAGCCAATAATTACATTTGCTGTGAAGAAAGAATTTCCCAGTTTCTGGAACCAACCACCCAAACAAGTAATGAGTCCCTTGTCACTGACTTTCCTCAAATATATCATCATGATGTAGCACTGGACTATTCTTCATGTGTGCTAGGCTTGCTTGGTTACTTCCATCAACTAATGAAGACCGAACTACCTGCAAATAAATAATTTCTTTTCTTCATCAATCCTATAATTGAGTGTAACATTGTAAAATAAAATTTGGAAATATAGTTTCCTAAGATAGTTATTTTTAAAAATATACCAAGCATGAGAAACAAACATTCTGTACTTTAAATTTCTGGAAAACTAAAAATTTACTAATTGTCCATTACAGTAATCTAGTTACTTATAACTAAAATTTAAGATTAGTTTAGTCTAAAACCTAAGTTATATGAAATGAAAACTAGGACACATGAACTTTATATATACATTAGTAGATAGGAAGCGAGAACACGAGAGGATACAGTAATCTCAAAAGAAACCACGAAGTGGAAGGAAAACAAAATGTGAAACCACCCACATATTTAGGGTCAGTGATTTGCCCCCTCAATGAAAGAAATGCTAACACAAGTGTCTACTCTTAGCTAAAATTTATAGAAAATTACAATCTCACTTTTCACTTAATAAACTTGTTGAAATGTAATGTTATTTTATTGGAAAAGTTCAGATTTGTCTTGAATTAAATCCCAAGTACATCGAGAAAATTCATCAATGAAGGTTGTAAAATAATTAAAGTCAAAAGTGACACGATTTGGTCCCCAAATATCATAAGGAATATTGGAAAAGAAAGAATTACATCGTGTTTCAGGCTTTTTAGGAAAGAAATATCGAACATGTTTCCCTAACTAACAAGATTCATAGTCAAAAGCATAAATGTGATTGAGACTAGGAACCATCATCTTCAACTTAGATAAACTTGGGTGACCCAAATGATCAAAGGTTTGGGGCTGAAGTTGCAAAACAAGATATTAAAGGAGTCGTTTTCTGATAATGAAGACCCCGTGACTCGTGCTTCTCCAATCAGATGACTCATACTATGTTCCTATATAGCATAGGAATTAGCAGTAAAGGTCACAAAATAGTTTAAAGAACGAGTTAATTAACTCAGATTAAATTGTAAGGACAATAAATTGTCAGGCCAATGAGGAATGAACAAGGTAGAATTTAAATTTAGTGAAGGGGATAAAAAAAGAAATTGGCCAACTCTTTGAGATGCCTTGGTTCAATTGGCAACAGTAACAAGATGGTCAAATTTTGAGGAAGAAATGGAGGAAAATGAAGAAATGTCAATAGACATATGGTCTAAGGCACCTAAATCAATAATCCATGGACTATGACCTTCCACAAATTGAGAAATGCATGCAGTTGACACACTTGGTGTTAAAGAGGATTGACCACGATTGATTGATTTCCGAGAATTGTATCTCAAAAATTCTTGGTACCCTTCATCTGAAATTTTAGATTCTAAATTTTCAGATTTAGACACATGAACAACTTTATCTCGAAAACCATGAAAGGAATAACAATTTTCTTTGGCATGACCCACTCTCTTGCAATATGAGCATTGAGCATGCCCACTCCGACCACCACATCCTCCTCCGATGCTACAACCCCCTCCTCTTCCTCGTGGTGCTACCATTGTTGAAATGTTTCAATAACATCAACTGAATTTTCATCTTTTAACAAGGTAGGCACCTGAAGAAGACTAGTGACTAAGCTGTTCATTGAAGGAATCTGATCAAATTCCGAGTGTAGGCTTCTCAAAATTAGGACCATGTATAGCTTATCAAGTTTTTTTGTTGATATCCTCCAATGAATCAGCCACCAAAAATCTCTTCAATTCTTCTACTACAACCTGATCTTTTGCTACATTTGAGATCATATCATGATTTGTCTATGCAAGAGAGGCTACTCTTTGAGTTGCATCAAAGAGACGTTGAATGTCATTAGAAAAAATATCTAACAACTTTTTCCAAAAGGAAGAACATGTCTGAAATGATCTCAAAATTTCTAAGACATTTTGTTCAACTGACTGCCATAAAACAGCACATAACTGGGTCCAGTTTCTGCCATTGAGGTTTTTCTTCATCCAAAACAACAGTGACATCCTTCTACAAATGATCATAGTATTATTGACCAAGTAACCATAACTCCACGGATGCAAACCAAGATAAATAGCTTTTCCAGTTGAGCTTTGTTGTGGTAACAGTAGGAGTAGCCGAAAAAGTAGAAATCATTCCAAAGACAACCACAAACAGATTTGAGGAGAGAAGGAAAAAACCTAGCCTTGAAGGGAATAAACCCTAGTTGTGAACTACTGCTAATGAACCAGGAGGGCAAGGGCAGAAACATGCCTAGAAGGCATCAATGAGAGGAACAGCAGCAGTCCGATGTGATTCCAACACCTAGAAGTTGGGGCCAAGTGGCGCGTCGAAGAGATTATGAACAAGTGACCATCGTAGATACATCACGCTCCTCGAGACACACCTAACCCTGACTTGCTAGAATAAAGATGGTGGTGGATGGCAGCAGGTGACTACCGGAGATAGTGGACAGAGGTGACCAGGGCTCTTGAACCAACTTGAATAAATGAGATGGAGAAAATACAATGTATACACAACTTACACTATCTTACCTTTTTATTGATGTGTGCTTGTGTGTTTGTGTGTGGGGATACAAAAAGAGGCAAGGCACTTACTTGAAACCTTAACCCTAAAGTTGGGTACATACAAAAGAAATAATAACAAAATAACATTAAATTTCAACACATGCACATACTTAGATATATTAAGAATGCAACAGGTTGCAAACTCCTATATGAAGACCAGGTGACAGCTAAATTGTTTGACCATGACTAAATCAAACTCCAAACATACCATCAATGACTAAAGATCTTGGCTTTAACTAAGACCTTTGATGAGTCCAAACAACAATTGTCAATCCTAGTAGGCTTCACCACTTCTTGACCAGATGTATTTGGAGACCAATAAATTATAAACAAAATAAAACCGGGTACCCAAATTATACCATAAATTTTCTGGGCAAGATCATGTGATATTACAATTTTCTACCAGACAATAGACAAACTGGTAAAAAAACATAATCAGGAAGCAAGCACACATGAAGTTTATAATTTTAAGATACAAAAGAATATACAGCATAAGATCTAATTTTAAAGTCAATAATAGCATATAACAGGCTCAGATAATGCAACCTTTTCAATTTCTTCTAAAAGATACGTATTCTCCTTTAAGTACTGTATTGCTTTTTCCCTTCCCTGTCCCAACCTGTTTCAAGACACCAATTAGATGGTTAACACTAAACCATGCAACTTACATATAGAAACAACCCACCAACCATTTGGACAAAGAATGGGAAATCCAAGGTAAAGGGAGAGAAAGAAGACTTTGGAGAAAAACCAACTTTTGTTTCACAAACTGACTAGCTTGCTAATAAAATTTACATTATATATTATTGCATTGTTACGTCCTTAATTTGGAGGACACAAACACACGGAGCAGAGAGAACAATGAAAGAGATCATTAAATAAGTAAAAAACAAGTACTGAGATTCGGAAAGTAGAGACAGTACCGATGGTCCCCATAGCTGTACCAAGAGCCCTTCTTTGAGACAATATCCATCATTTCTGCACAATCTATAATGCATCCCTGCATTCAAAAGAAAGAGTTAAAATAATGATATAGGCTAACAGGTCTAAATGCTTTTATGCTGTAAGACTCACCAGCTTACTGATTCCCTCTCCAAATATAATTTCAAATTCAGCTAGTTTGTAAGGCCTTGATACCTACAACAACTTATTGAGTTAAGGACCTCCAGAACATAGTTTAAAGTCAATGAAAATACAGCATAATATTTGTTAAAATATCAAAAATATATCTCCAAATGGTTTTATCTTTAGAGAGATTTAGAGCACCTTAGATGAACTCAGGATTGATTTCCATATTTTACTATATCTCCTAATTTGAAATTAGGGGTTAGTGCTTTGTATAATAGTGATATCTCTTAGTGTTGTGCTGTATACCATACATATCCCATATTTAAAATCTTATACAAAGAACCAATCAAAATACCTAATTTGTAGTAAACTATATTTCCATATTTGCATGTAATAAATGTCCTCATTCAAAAATACTTTTACAACACTTCTGCCTTAAGTTGAAGCATACATTTAACACAAACCAGGCTTGTTAAAATATAGACAGCACAAAAATGTGGACCAGTCGGTCACTACAGCTAACAAAGTCAGTTGTAATTTCCCTTGACAAAACCTTCTTACAAATCTACAATCTATCTTTATGTGTATCTTTATGTGTTTAGTACATTCATTGAAGATCTGTTTTGACTCAATGTGGTGAGCAACTTTATTGTCACAAATAGGTTCAGTATCTTCAATGTCTCCAAAGTATAGTTGTTGAAGGAATTGCCTAAGCCATGTAATATAGCATGTACTCGCTATCAATAGAATGAGAACCACCAAAACACTTGAGCTATTGTTTCAATTGCACACACTAGTAACTCATTTGCTAGCATCTCTTAGTCTCCTTCCCTTGGTCCTGGATTGTTGACTCTGGTGCATTTAACCACATTTCTGGTAATTGTTCATTTTCTCTTCCTTTTCTACATTTGATTATGCCGATGGTTCCCAAACCCAGTCCAAGGGTATCAACACTACCCACTCCTATTCTGTTCTAAATGTACCCAAGTGTTTTTTTAATATCCTTTTTATTCATCAGCTCAACCAATCCCATCACTATTTAATTACCTTTACTAAAGACATCGCTACCATGCATGACTAGAGTTCAGGACAAATAATTGGCATTGGACTGAGTCTCATGGCCTCTACTATTTCTCTACTCCATAAGCATATGCCTTGCACAGCCAAAGGCTAACCATCATGCTTAATGGGGATAATTTGTCTCCCTTATCTTAAAATATTGGTCTCACGTATGAGGTTTCTCAATAGGACCTCATGCATGGCCATTAGTAGAGGTTGGTAGAACCCCTCCATAATGACTCTTTTCAAGGTTGCTTGGTGGGACCTCACGTTTACTTTTACTGAAGGTGTTGCTAGGAAGCGCCTTTGCAATTACTACTATAACTGACCGGAAATTCATATTGCTGATTGCGTCTTCTGCAAGGAGTCATCCAAGTGAGGAATCAGGTCCTAGCCACGTTCCAATCATGGGAATTGATTATGATGAATAGGATCCTTCAAAGGTTTCTGATTCCTAGAATTAGGAATGGAAATTATTTTTGGATACTATTAAGGTTATTTTTCTTATTTTTGAGTTGTAGAGTCGTAAGTCACAGTTGTTTTAATTCATTACTTGTTATGGAAAATCAGTACTTTATCCACAAATTCCTTTGTCTCCTTTTTTATTCTCTTATATATTTAGATGTATGTTGTTACGGTGGAGCAAAGAAAAAAAATTACTCTCATTTTCACAATAAATTAGTAATGACTTTTGTCTAAAACTCAAATTTTCCGTCAGTTTTGTCATGTAGTGAAGATGGCTTGTTACATGAAGAATAAGTGGGAGGGCAGAGTCCAGCAAAGGAATTGGGACTGGGGAAGAGTCTGGCATGGCTTCACAGGCAGGAACAGCGGCATGTTCAGGCACCACAATGGATTATTGGTATCACTGGTCTGTTTGAAGAGGGAATCCTCATGTTGAATTTCCTAGAAGACACGAAAGAAGGACAAGAGGAACAAGAACAACCATTGGAAGAGGCTCAGGAGATAATGTAGCAGACTCAAAAGTGTCACACAGCTGAGGAATTCTTGTGTTGAATCTCCTAGAAGACACAAAAGAAGGACAAAGAGTAACAAGAACAACAATCGAAAGAGACTCAGGAGATAATAGCAGACTCAAAAGTGTCACACTGCTATCCAATTTTAATACACTGTTACAATAAATCTAGAATAAATTAGCGCAAGAAACAGAGAGACTGATAAATGACAAGAATGAATCAAAATTGCTAGCTTTGGAAAGTATAATAAAGGTCAAGTTTCAAGTGATTATGTTGTGCAGCACTACAAAAATGAATAGGAATGTTTTAAACAGAAATTTACAAAATATTGTCACTTACCTTGCTCTTTTGCACTCTTAAACGAACTTTAAGGCCAATTTCTTCATCTCCTTTAGCCTAAAAGAAATTGAAACCAAAATGAAAATGCAAAGTGATGCTTCATTCAAATAACTTTGACATCACAGTCAAAAAGGAAATTTCAGTAAAACTGCTGATAGTTTGGAATTGAGATGCCTCTGGGAAACAGTAAGGTTTAAGATCATATGAAAGATTGTGCTATGATGGTGTTATTGAGCTTACAGACTTTATCTTCCCTATAGGACGAACTTCTAGCCGAAGTGACGCAAAGAACTTCAATGCAATTCCACCACTGGTCACTTCTGGATTTCCATAATAGACACCAATCTACAGAAGTAAATAAAAAAATAAATCATATTAACAAGAACTAGAGGTTTAAAAAAACAAATATAAACATTGAACTCCATTGATTCAGTAAGCAGTTGGAATTTACCGTAGTCATTATGAAATGTATGCAGTCATCCAAAAGAAAAGTTAGACTAATCAAGCACAAGTACCTTATATCTTATTTGATTCAAAAATACAAGAGTGCAACCAGCTTTAGATGCATTTCCAGACATCTTACGCAAAGCTTGGCTCATAAGACGAGCTTGTAATCCAATTTGTTGCATTCCAATCTCCCCCTGTGCATTTACATTAAAAAATGTAGTTAAAAAAAATGTACTCCTTAAATTATAACCAGGAGTACCTAAAATCAAGAAGTAATTGTTTACTTCAATTTCAGCTCGTGGAGTGAGAGCTGAGACGGAATCCACACAAATGAGATCTATGGCACCAGATCTACACATTCGGTCTGCAACTATAATATGGAAAGTTCAATCAATTCATAGACACCAAACCGCACTCTGCTATTGCAATATGGACAGTGCAAAGGTTATCTTTTCCAGTTGAACACAATCACATTAAAGGCAAATATATTACTCTCAAGAGCCATCTCTCCATGATCAGGTTGGCATACAATTAAATTTTCTACATCCACTCCTAATGCTTTAGAATATGCAGGATCAAAAGCATGCTCTGCATCAACAAGCATCGCATTGCCTCCTAACTTCTGCACATCATAAAAGAATAGCATATTGATCCAGAATTGGTTTTATATTAAGTGATTCTTCATGATCAATAATTCATCATACAGATAAGTTACCTGCACTTCCGCAATAGCATGAAGAGCTAGGGTGGTTTTCCCACTACTTTCTGGTCCAAATATCTGGAAAAGATAAAGCAGATAATATCAGCTTGACCCATGACAGAACAAATGAGTTAATAGTGTGTATGAGTGGGGAATTTTAAGAAGGTAATACATTTTTATAGAGAATTTGAAATATTTTATGATACAATATGTTGTTTATTAAGCAATTTGAAAAGAAATTGAAATTCTAAAATTTTATGAGTAATTTGAACTTCAAATGTCAGCAAAAAGTAAGAATTCAGAACTTTTCATATGTTCAAATTCATGTCTCTTCTATTTGTACTCTATCCTCAGCTCAGCTTTAGTCAAGGCACTATCAACTCAATTAAAACCAAGACATTATCAACTTGTCAAGATCAAAGTGTCATTTACTCAGCATCTTTTTTACTAATGTTGGCAAAGTTTTCTTTTAAACTAAAGTCAGCGTAAGTTATTTTTCATTTGACATCGTTTAGATTATTTTATTGTCAATGTTGGTCAGTGATATTTTCCAATCAACATTAGTTAGGGTTTCCTGGGTCAACATCAATAGTATTTTTCAATTGATGTCAGACACAATTTTTCTGGTTGACGTCAAGTGCGGTTATTTTTTAGTTGATACCAATCGTGATTGTTTTTCAAACAACTTCAATTGATGTCACTATTATCCAACATAGATTGGGGTTATGTCTTAATCGACATTAGTTAGGATCTTCATCTTCCTGGCCAACATTGGCAAGGCTTTTCTCAGAAGGATGTCAACTAAGATATTTTTATCAACATTTGTAGGAACTATTTTCAATTGACATTGTTTGAATTATTTTTTCATCATTGCAAGCCTTTGTTATTTATCAGAATGAGGCTAGTCAGGATTTTCTTGACCAATGTCAGGAAGGCTATTTCTCGGCGAATATCAACCAGATTCTGTCATTTGAGGTTTGTCAATGTTATTTTTTGGTCTATGTTTGGAGGGATTGTTTTCCAATTGACAACATGAATGTTATTTTTCATCAAAAGTGGGTTGGGATCCTTTTCAAATGGCGACTGGAAAAACTTTTGACCAACCTGAATAGGATTTTTTTGTCAATCTATGTTGGGGGAATGTTTCAACCGACACTGATTGAAAAGTCGACAGAAAAACTAATACATTACCTTTTATGTTAAACATGGAAATAACAGCTAAAGAAAAATATTAAAATCTGTTTGTCAGCTTTTCACCTTTTTAGCTTAAAAGTATCTTTTAAACTCAAAGTTGTTTAGTAAATATTTTTTAAAAGGTTTAGTTTTATTAAAACCAATCCTCTTCTCCAATGAAAAGATATTGTATCAATTAATTTAAGTATTTATTGAACAGATTGATGTGTTAGATGTTTATGGTTTCAAACAGAACAGGGACAAGGGCGATAAAATTAACTTGTGCATCAAATGGAGCTCGATTAGTTTCTGCTAAACGAGAAAGGAAGAACATAACCAATAAAGGAAAAAAGGTAATACTGGACCATATCTTCTTTTGCACCATGATAATCTCACTCAGACACATATTAGAACAGTATATCTGGGTCTTGGGCCAGAACCATACATGCAAGTTTCCCTGCCTGTGACTCAGCAAGGGAGAAGAGGGCATCCCACTTTCATGTTTAGAGCATTGTTTGAGTTAAGTGATTAAATATGCACAATCATGACAGAAAAGGACCACTATGTTGTATTAGTATCCAATTAGGAGATGAATCACACTACCTTGTAGGAAGACTGTTTCTATGAAAAAAAAAAAATGCACTGACGGAAATTAACTTGTTGATAAAAGATAAAAGCAAAAGGGAAAGTACTAGTATATGGTGCTAAAAAGTTCCATGTGAAAAATCGAACTGAGTCTCTTACAAAAAGCTATAAAAGCTCAATATAAGCTACATCTATTAGCTTTCGTGAAAGTTACTATTTTTTATTAATTTATTAAAACTCAGCCAGCTACTTATTTCCTAAAGTTTTTTTTATTAATAAGTGTTTGGCCCAACTTTTACTTGTAAGTTAAGCTAAAATTAAGTTGGGTCAAACATACCCTATGTCCGCAAGGTGAATCTAAAGTAGATTTCATTCATCTACCATAATTGTCAGCAACTGGAATTCACCTGTCACTTTTGGTATAGACGTTAGACACAGAGGACAGAAGACAAAGGCTGAAGGGATACATGATGATAAGTAAAATGACAAGCATAATGAGTATTAGAGTTATGAGAAGACCTAATACCTTTATTTAGTGAATTAAGTAGTTCTAGTTAAGGAGCCAGAGATGAAAAGTTTGCTGGAGTAGAAGATGAGTCTATAAGTGGAGTTTGGATGGGTTGGATAAGGCCTCCTTTGAGAAGTGAGCAAGGGAGGAATGGAGACAAATGTGGGAGCAATCAGAGTGAAAGAATGATTAAGTGGTATTTTATTATCGAGAAGGTCATCGTGAACTCAAGAATATAGATGAAAAGAAAGGATGGGTCTAAAAGAAGCTGACATAAGAGCAAAAGAGATCAGGAAAGTAGCACCAGTAGCCCGTCAAGGAAAGGGAGGAGAGACATTTGAGGGATTTGGCATCCAACTTATCTTTTCCTAAAGTATGGTCATGAACAAAGCATGCACCTCCAAAGATGTGGAAAGGGAGAGAGTAAATATCTTGTTTAGGGAAAAATATAGATTTAAGCACATAATTTTGGTGGACTGAGGAAATTGGATGTTTTGAATGAACTTTGAGTTAGATTACAATAAATGGAACAAGATAATTAATCAATCCATTTATGATCCGTTAAAAATTCTCAGAAAAAAAAAAGGAAGATAATCCAGATTGAAAACTCAGCAGCCCTAAATAAAATCCTCAGATAACACAAATTTGTTAAAGAAACCCTACAAGTACTAAAACATTTCATACCCAAATTTCAATGAAATCCTAACCCTGACAATAAATATATATCTCATTCTTCCCAATCCATAAATGTAAATAGGTTATATGATCACGAAAAGAAATGAACAACATTGTACAAGATGTATAGAGGCAATACCTCTACAATTCTTCCTTTAGGAAGACCACCACCTAAAGCACAGTCCAAGGTCAAACAACCACTGGGGAAAGTTTCACTGCAAACATTCAAGATGAAATACAAAATCTGTCATGCCATTTGATTCGGAGAAAATAGTGACAGGGTATATAAACTGAAGTTTCTCAACAATTTAGGTGAGACAGAGAACATATATATGGAGAAAATGCATACACCAAAGCTCCACCAGCACTGCCCAGTCTTGTAACACTTCCCTTTCCAAAGGAGCTGTTTATATCATTCATTGCTGCTTCCAGTGCTTTTTGCTAGAATCAAAATTTATTGTCAGATTAAATACACTTAAATTAGAAACATATTTCATCAATAATTTATAACTAAGGAGAAACCCTAGTAGAAGAATAAACTAGTAATTTTATGACTGTGGCTGACAATATATTTTCATCAGAATAGTAACCTAAAATCAATTTAAGCTTAAATATGTTTTTAGTCCCAGCAGTACGATTAGTAAGTTTTGATTTTGGTTCCCTAAAAAATTTGTTTCTTTGTTTTCCATCCTTATTTGAAAGCACTGATTTTAGTCCTTATAAAAAGTGAGTTTTAGTTTAGTCCCTATAAAATATTTTTCACTGATTTTCATCCCTAAAAAATTCCAAATCACCATTTTTAATGCCTACTATTCATTTTAAGAGAGATAAATATCATTTATTTTATGAATCTTCAGAGTTTCTTCTACATGTTGCATGCAAACATTACATTACAATACTGGTATGTGTTACTTGGAATTGTCCTTAACCTTTTGTTCAACATATAACAGTTAATTAGTGTCATAAAACTAGGGATCAAAAGTAATGATTTTCAATTTTATTGGGACTAAAAACAAAGAATTCTTTAAAAACAAAACTCACTTCTTTCACAGGGACTAAAACCATATTTAAGTCATCAATTTATAACAAATATGGAACCATATATCCTAAAACTCACATGCTAAATGAATCTAACGGACCAGTAAAGGAAACATTATAATTTTATGAGTATTGAGATCAGGGAAAGTGCATAAAAGATGATATGGTGAAAGCTTCTACATCATTATGTCTATCCAAAAGGTGGATTGAATATACGATGTCAAACATATCTAGAAGCAATAAAATATCATACAACATCCTACCCAGATAGAATAACTCTTATACATCATTCTTTTAGAGTACCATATCTCTTCTATCAAACAACAATTCTTGATAAGCAGGAATTCATTGAATTCCTTCTAGCACTATTCCATAAACCCCACTAACAGAGCACGATGAGATGACATTGGTTAATTACTATATGTTGCCTAACAATGGTTGACATGGTTATAATGTAGCTTAGGTGGGTAAGGAGATAAATTGATTTTGTGATGAGGTTGTGGATATTTTGATTAGTTCCCTTCTTAACTTTTATCTCTTATGCCTAACCGTAGACACAACCAACTAGACTAGCCACCACTTCTATCATCACCAACTTCCCAGTTCCCATGTCATCTACAGAAAGGGAACGCGAAGAGGAAGCCAAGAAGGAATGAATGGATGTGAAAGCAGGGTACATGAATAAATGAGGAAATAGAAGGAGGATGGTGTAAAACTGAGACCCATGGTGAAGACCAACAAAGACCCTGGGATCTGTGGCTGATTTAAGAACCATGTTAAGACAATGCACATTTCACAAGTCAAAATATTTTCTATGCAAGGATATGAGAATTTCCAGATGCATACACCTCTCTGCTTCTGTTCACAGGAAAACGAACACATGAACAACAGCATACAAATTCATTTTACATTGCTGACTTCGAATTTCAGAGTCATTAGGTTTAAAGAGAGAACGAAGAAGATATTTAGATTTTGAATAAAATGAACTTTTAACCCCAAGTGAGTTCAATCAAGTATATGTAGCTAACTAATCAGTAAACACCTAACTGAGTACAAACAAGTATACAAGCTCTACAAAGCTAACTTAGAATTAGTTAGGTGGTTAGAACAGACAGCTGTACTACTATAGTGGCAGTTATACCTATACTACTGTTGTACAAACTATACTTTTGCAGACTAACTATACTCTAATATAGCTCAATAGAGAATGTCACAAAATGCAAACAAAACTTTTATCAACACTTTTTAGTGATTGCTTTCCCCGATCCCACCCACATGGCTAGAGATTTTCAGAACTATATATACAAAGCAATCAACACCTTTACCAAATTCAAGTAAGCCCTTAGGCAATGCCTTATTAAATGCCCTTCAAAACCTAGATTTTTGTTAGTCCAATTTCTCTATCTCAAGTTAAAGCAACACACCCACAACATAACATCAAACCCATATATCCAACGGTCACTGAACCAAACACTTAGTAATGCAACTCAAAATAGTAGTACAATAAACAAACAAATAAAAATCTCTTGCAGGGTATGTTTAAACGGACAGTAAAAACCACAAAAAAAAGTCCTGAAAAGGTGATCTTTTTCGACAAGTGAAAGTACCAACAAGAGCACAACCACTCACTTCAAAAGGAAAGTGAAGCCTTCGTGAATGAAATATAACCAGAGCCCAGAAAAAGCAAAAGGGTTCATAACCAATAACAGCAACAGCTAAATGGGGAATACCCTATCAATGAAGCGAGGGTCGAAGTCACCGGAGAGAGCACCATTGGGTCGGCCATCAAGTTCGCATTGAATATTTGCTTGCTTGAAAGCGGTGACAGCACGAAACCTGAGAGGAAGAGGGGACAACAGAGAAGAAAAGAGTGGTGCTTTGAGAATAACACTGTGGGGTTTCAGAGGGAACATCAAATCCATTATTGCTGGAACAAAAATGAAGATACAAAAAGACGTGTTTTTTTGTTGTAACAGAGATAACAGGGAAAACAAAAACCTGCTCAGACAAAAATCTATATCTTCGGTCTCGTTGGTTGTTCAGTAGGAACATATAAACAGGGTAATAGAACACAAATTATGAAAATCAAATATTCATCTAAGTGACACTTATTAATATTTATAATATAATATTAACATGTAATACTCTAATATGTTTTCAATATTTTTAAAGAAAGTTATGTATCTAATTTGAAATTAATGTTGAAAAAATTATTATTTCAATTTTTTGAAACATAAAAAAAACAGTTGGTAGAAATTAAAATCAAAATTCACTAATTTTCAAAATTAAAAATAATAATTTCCCAATTTAGAATAATGAAAAACGAAGAAAATTTACATGTAGCCAAATAAAAAAATGAAAATGGAATATTAGAGTAAAATTATAAATTTTCTAAAATTCAAGAATTAAAAAAACAGAAGGACCGAAAGCTCAAATAAGGAATTAAAGAGACTAAAAATGTAATTTAGCCAAAAGAAATAGTTTATGAAGAGATGAGTTTCGAAGACTTTTAAATGTAAAGTTTCGTACTAGAATAGCTTAAACCAGAAACGTAAACAATTGGAGTTTTAAGTGATACTTTATTAAAACTGAATTTAGCCTTTTAAAGCCTTACAAATAATTAGAAGAGAGGAAACAAACCACAAATAACATTAAGTGGTTAAGATAAAATTAACAGTTAAAATATTCTATCAATTTCAATGAAAATAGGACTTTGTTAAACGGTCATGGACTAAATCAAATTCTTCTAACAATCCCTCCCTTGAACTTATTCTTCTTAATTAAGAATTAGTTCAAGTCAAAAACATTATACACACCAAGTTCTTCACGCAGTTTCTAAAAAGCTTCCAATTTGAGAGGCTTTGTCATCAGATCAGTAAGTTGGTCTCGAGTACCGCAAAACAGTTAATTAATAGCTCCTTCTTTAGTAAGATCCCTAAGGAAATGAAATCTTACCCTTATGTGCTTGGAACGACCATGTAGAACTGGATTTTTGGACAACTTGATGGTTGAAGCATTATCAAACATGAGTTTTGTTCCTTCTGTTTGTGAATGACCAATCTCTTTGAGTATCCTCCTCATCCAAATAGCTTGGCATGCACATGCAGCAACGACAACAAACTCGGCTTCTATAGTCGATAAGGTGACTATAGGTTGCTTTCGAGAAGACCAAGCTACTGCTCCTCCACTCATCATGAATACATAGCCTGAAGTACTCTTGTTATCTTCCATGTCACTGGCATAGTCACTATCAGTAAATCCAATCAAATCACTAACTCCTCCCCTTTTATAGAATACACCATAGTTCACAGTACCTTAAGACCCTTTTCGCTGCTGCAAAATGTTGTTGTGTAGGACATGCCATGAAACGACTAATCAGACTCACAACAATCATGAGATCAGGATGAGTATGAGTAGCAGTGAGATACATTACACTTCCCACTATTTGCTTGTACAAGGTTGCATCCACCTTTGTGCCATTTTCATCTTTGCCAATCGTTTGTCCTGGAACAATGGGATTACAAACAGAATTGTAATTTTCTATCCCAAATCGATTTTAAAACCTCAACTGCATACTTCCTTTGACATATAAAAATATTATCTCATCTTTGTATTACCTCAATTCCAAGAAAAAACCTCATTTGGCCTAAGTCAGTCATATCAAATTCTTTCTTCATAGAACATTTAAATTCTCCCAATCCAACTGATAGAGTTTCCAGCCTTTCTGAGCCGCGAAAGCAATGATCATCCTTATAGTATCCATTCTGGCCACAGGTGCAAACACTTCTGTATAATCATTTCCATGCTCTTGTGTGTAGCCTTTTACCATCAATCTCGCCTTGTGTTTGTGAACTTCTCCAAGCTCATTTAGCTTGGTTTTATAAATCCACTTTACCCCTATTTTCTTTGCACCAGCAGGTAGAACCGCCAAGCATCATGTTTGATTTTTTTTTCAATGGATTTGATTTCTTCATCAATGGCCAATCTCCATTTTGGGCTTTTGACAGCTTCCTCAAAGTTCACAGGATTTGAAATCATCAAGAATGCCATGTTTGCTTCATCCTCTTTAGACAATCCTTCACCGGAAACATAATCGGCTAACCATGTAGGTGAATGTCGATTTCTACCCTCCCTTATTGCGAAGGTGCAACAACTACTGGACAATTAGCTGGTTCAACTGATTCAATCAGTTCCTCTGTGATCTCTCCTTCTTTAATTGTGTTCTCATTATTTTCAATATTTTCCCTCCAGACCAACTCTGTTTCACAGTCAAAATTTTTCCAATCACATTCACAATCTTCTTCGAAAACTACATCATGACTGACTATAATTGTTTTTAATTGGATCAAACATCCTATACCCTTTGGATTCACTACTAACTCCAAATAAAACACAGCTCACACTTTTATCTTCAAGTTTGTTCCTCTTAGCATCAGGAATATGAACATGTCTCACACATCCAAAAACTCTGAAATAATCAACTGACGGTTTCTCTCCGCTCCAAGCCTCTTCTGGTGTCATATCTTTTACTGCAAGGGTAGGTGATCGATTCAAAACGTGAATCGTCCACCTGACTACTTCAGGCTAGAAAATCTTAGGTATTTTCTTCTCTGTTAGCATAGCTCTTACCAAGTTCATCACATTGCGATTTTTGCGTTCAGCCACTCCATTTTGTTGTGGTGTATAGGCTGCGATCAATTGTCTCTTCACTCCATGTTGTTTGCAAAAATTATTGAACTCTACAGAGTTGAATTCTCCTCCTCTATGTGTTCTTAAGCATTTTATAGACATTCCGACTTCCTTTTCCACCAGTGTTTTGAAACATTTAAAGTGATAAAATATTTTTGATTTTTCTAAGAGAAAATAGGTCCATGCCTTCCTAGAAAAATCATCCATAAAACATAAAAAATACCTTTTCTGGCTACCTAAAGCTGGTGTAATAGGACCACACAGATCTGCATGAACAAGACCCAATTTTTTAGTTCTCTCCACTTGTCTTTTATTGGAAACGGAATCTGAAGTTGCTTGCCTTTCATACATGCCTCACAAGTGGTGTTTGAAGCTACAATTTGTGGCAAGCCTTCCACCATGTTTTTATGTTTCAAGGTACGTAAGCCTTTGTAGCTGAGATGACTATAACGATAGTGCCAAAGTGCTGACTGATCCGTATTTGAAACTTGGAGACATCTTCCTTCATTTGTTGTGGCAGATGGTTCAACAAACAATATGAACATCCGGTTTATACTCATAATCGATTCTACCATTTTTCCTTTTTGTGGATGATAATGTTGCACACGCCATCTTTGAACAACACCGCTACTTCTTTTCTTGTAGTTGTTCAATGCTCAAGAGATTATTCTTGAGTTCAGGTACCCAATACACATCACCAACGGTGTAGCATAATTCCTGTAACATTAAATTCACAACTCCCTTTCCAATAACGTTCATTCTTGTATTATTTCCAAGCTTGACAGGTTGAGAAAAGGTTCTATCTAAGCTTGAAAACATACCTTCATTTCCACACATGTGGTTTGAGTATCCAGAATCTAAGAACCACGCATCACTCCTTTTTGCTTCATGTGTCTCTACATGGGCTTAATAGCATTTCATCCTCTTCTTCGAGTTCTGCATAATTCGCTTGCTTATTCATCTTTGGACATTCATATTGGAAATTACCTAGGTCATGACACTTATAACATTCAACAGTTGCTTTGTTGAAAGTTGATCTTCCTCTTCTGCGTCCTCTTCCTCTATAAGTTTCCCTCTATTACTTATTCCTGATCGACCTTTGACTTTTAGAACTTGATCCTCATCATCATTGCTAGTTCGTCGGAATTTTTGTTCATGCACCACTAACGAACTCTGTAATTCATCGATGGACATATTATCAGTATCTTTTGATTCTTCAATGGATACTACAATATATGTAAATTTTTCTGTTAGGGTGCATAGGATTTTTTCTACAATTTTCTTGTTTGGCATATTTTCTCCATTGCTCCTCATCTTATTGGATACCGTCATAATCTTTGTTAAAATTTTATCTTCACTCATACTCTTTGTGTTTGACCACTCGAAGATTGCTACTTCCCCTTTTTACATAGTCCAGTGAGGGCTCTGATACCAATTGTAAAGCTTCATAGTAAAATAGCTTAAACCAGAAACATAAACAATTGGAGTTTTAAGTGATACTTTATTGAGACTGAACTTGGCCTTTTAAAGCCTTACAAAATAACTAAAAGAAAGGAAACAAACCACAAATAAAGCTAAGTGATTAAGATAAAATTAACAGCTAAAATACTCTAACAATTTCAATGAAAATAGGACTTTGTTAAACGATCCTTGACAAAATCAAATTCTTCTAACATCAAATGTAAATGTAAAAATAATAAACTGAAATTGGTTTTAATTCTTAAAAATTTCAGACAAAATTAATAAGTACTCTAATGAAATTGTTAAAGAATTACAAAAGTTTTATATTGACGTGCATAAGAATGTGGTCCCTGCATTTTCTAATGTACTCTCATAATTTTGATTAAAAATATCTTTTAATTCTTTAATCAATAGTCTTAGAACACTGGTTAGTAATATCTTTTTAATGAAGCAAGATCAAGTTATTGATATATTTCATATATTTTATAATCCAATATCAAATGTTGGTTACATCAAAAGATTATTATATTAAAATATTATAGTTAAAATGAAGAATAGTTTTTTAAAAGTTAGTCTTATAAACAACTTGATTTTTTTTTCTTAACTTTCAGTGTCACAGTACACTTGTTTTGAAAGTTACTCATGTTAAAATTAATTTTAAAATATTTTGTTTTGAAAATGATGAGAATAATTATACTGAAGTGAGTAATTGGGGGAAGTGATTATAATAGTTATAATAATATGTTCATGGATGACCTAATGAAAGGAGTTAGTACACTTTAGCAGTATTTCTTTCTGCATCGCTCCAACATTAGTATGTGGCATTTAAAATGGTGTAATATTGGTTGTAGCAATAGACGTGTAGTAAAGCAGAAAGATGTGTTAATATGAAAAAGGGAAGAAATGTAATTAGTTAAGGGGCTAGAGATTACAATGGTGAAAGAAATTTTTTGAAATGAAAGAGAGAGGATTTTTTATTTTAAAGCTCAAGAATGGAGTTATAAGAGAAAGGAGTGGGAAAATAGGCGACAAGGGCACAGCCTAGAGGTTGATCAACCAACGTGGACCGTCAAGGTTAATTACTATAACTATGGATTATTTTTTTTTTCAGAAGAAGATGTGTGCTTAATATTAATAAGTGAAAAAGTGATATTTGATGAAGATGATGAACTCACAAAACAAAATTGTTTTCGTACAAAAAAGTAAGGTTAGAGAATATTGTCCATAAACTACATGACCTTGTGGATGAGGAGAATATGTATGTTTATTGTTGATTGTATATTCTTATCAAATTGGTCGAGTTCTATTTTCCAAATGCAGATCTTAGTGTGTCTTTGGACCTTTTTAATAGACCTTAAGGATGTTGGAAATATAATTGGAGATGTGCTGTTTATGATTTTTTGGTTGAATGATTTGTCAAGCATCTTATAGTTTGTCCATTAAAAAATGCATTACAAATGCATATTGTTGGGTGTGTATTAGTATTGCAGGTATAACATTTTGTTACTTTTTGTCCCAATGTATGAATGCATGATTATGATTATGATTGATAATTGTGTTTCGATTCTCAACCTTGTATGTGTGGGCGTTGGATCATGTTTTGAGACAGCCTACAAAAAGTTACAAAGTGTCAAATGTGTTTTTTAAGTGTTTGAGTATTTGATGATATGTGTAAATGGTATGTTTTGTTGCTGTTGGATGAATGTAAAAGACTTAAGATGTATCAACTTTTATGAATTGTATTTTGACATATTGTGTGGAATTGAATGTGATTAAAATTTGATTGTCTTCAATTGTGTGAGTTTATATAATTTAGGGTTTACGTTTGAAAGCATAAAAAATAAAAAATTGTGTGAGGTTGTAAAGTTCGAGTTCTTTATAAATTGTAAGTCAGTGTCAATGGAAGGGATGAGTAATGATGACATGTTTGTGTGAAATGTGTTTGACTGAATGAATTATGTTTTATGCATTGTTATGCCTACCAACTTTTGTTTCTTTAATGGTACAAATGATACCAAAAAAGGACCAAACCCAAGACGTAATGTCTAAGGTTGAAGGGAAACATTCAAAAATAAATCAATCAATTACACCATTCAATAGAAATATGTTTATGGATGATATTAGACAACAAATATATAAAGCCATAGAGTATTAGACATTTATTGCAGAAAGACGAGTTAAACTCAAAGAGGGAGAGTATGCTAAATTTACCAATAAGATTACTCAAAGAAGAAGATAGAGGCAATGTAATCTGATTTGAATTAAAATTGTGATATATTAACACGACTTTATTTAAAATAAAGAAACATTTATAACATTAATCAAAGTCAATGTGTATTAAAAACAACTTTTCTTCACATGCTAAAGTTATGTCAAATTAGAAGACTTCATTTTCATAAATTCAAAATTGTATCATGCATGCATGATTTCTTTGTAAAGAAATCATTGCCATGTTAACACAACTTGCAAGTAAATTTTTTAAAATATGTCAATTTCAATAACTTTTTTAGCAAAATTGCACTATTTCAAAAAGTCATCCTTAAGAATGTTATAGATAGTCATGATTCGTGATCCAATTTCTATTTTTTTTTTCTTTTTTTATCAAGAATTTGAAGTAGGCATGCTTGGATTTAAATGCTAATTATTTTGAATGATATTTATTGGGGGCACAACACATATATGCACTTTTAGTGAAAAGCTATAAATTAAGATGTTGTAATTTTTTTCTAATTTTTTTTTACTTATTTGAAATATTAAATTTTGATTTGGACTTTGGGTTGCAATGCATATATGTATGAAATAGTCGAAGGTTTTTTTAAAACGTAAAACCTTTTTCTAGGATGTAATAGTTGAAGTTTTTTGCATACAGGACCATTTTTCTTTTATTTCTGCCTCTATTTGGACAATTGCTTCCTACACTCCCTTAATTTGAACCTGGACCCCACAATATTTTAAATAACTATTTCCTACTCTAGAAATTTTTTAGAACATATATTTTGGAATTTATGAAATACATTCCAGAACATGATAGGATTTTTGAAATAAAATTTCTAAAATGCATAAAATACATTTTGGAACAAGTTTTTCAAAATAAGATTTTCAGATTAAACTTTCTAAAACATATTAATATCTTTTGGAATGCGTTTTCTGAAAATATGTTCCAAAATAGACTTTATGGTAAGAGCTTTTCAAAACACATTTGTGTTCTGGAAATTTTTTTCTAAAATTATATATATTTTTTGTAGTATTCTCCTTCTCCTATTTTTCTTCTACAAAGATGATGGTACAACAGTGACAATAGTGATGATAGTGGGTGAGGTATAGTAAAAAGTACATGGAGAGACAATTAAGTCATTTCACTCAATTATGGAATACAAATTTAAAAATGAGGTACAAAAAGTAATTGCCCCTGTTTGTACTCCAACTGGCCAATTTTTTACCATCTTTCTTTGCCAATTTTTGATTCATATTATATGCTAATCTTATCTACGTGGGGTCCCATGTTTTATGGCATTTCTCATGATAATTACTTCTTGTACCCCCATCAAATACTTCCTGCACCCATCAAATTTTAAATATTCCAATTATGCCTTTGATAGGTTTATATGAAGGGTGAGCTTTATTGTGGTTGGCGGTGGGCTGAGCAATTTTCGATGATGATGAGTGAAGGATGGATTCTTTCTACACTCTAATACCCTCGTCCTGCACCTTCATAAGTTTTTAAAATATCTAAATTGTCCTTGTAAAAATAATCAAAAGGACCTTCTATTTTTTTAAAAAAAAAAATACTAAGCCAGATGGAAAGCATCTAGTTTACAATTTTTTTCAAAATGTAAACCGAATGGAGGACCATCCGATTCATATTTCCAAATGAAAATGTGAACCGGATGGCACCCTATCCGGTTTATATTTTGGAAAAAAATTATAAACAGGATGGGCATTTTCATTTACAAATGTGAATTGGATGACCCCATCCAATTTACATTTTGCTTTTTTTCCAAAATGTAAACCGGACGCGGGACATCCGGTTCATACAAAGTTCGTCTTCTCCGACGCAGATTCATTGTCGACGACAACCCAATCATCAAATTAACTATCCTAATCATCAATATCACTAACAAATTGCTAATAAACATAAAAAAAAAATTTACTTTTCACTTGTTTAAAGCTTTAATTCAGATTGAAGCAAATTCTCCTCCAAACTCTGCGATTCTGAGTTCCACAACACGTATAGAATGCTTTTCTTAACGAATTGTTGACAGTGAAGATCAAATACAGATGAATCGGGGGCTGGAGAATCAGATCCAATGCAAACAAAACTGAAGCGGATGCAAGATTGGAAGAACGAAGCAGACAAAGCAAGAATGAAGCGGATAACTCTGACGAAGGAGGTGAAGGATATCGTCTTTTCCTATTTATCATTTAAGGGTATAGTTATATTTTCTCATAGCCTATGGAGGTGCAGGACGAGACTATTGAGGTGCTGAAAGAATTCGTCTGAGTGAAGTAGGTGGTGGTAGGTAACTGGCTGGGAACGACTTTGGATTATTTTAGGACTGCTTCTTCTTGCACCTTCAAGTATTTTTTTCGGTACCTCCAAATTTTTTGAATCTATTCAAAATATCCTTAAAATAATACTGTGAAGACCGAAATATTTGTAAACCCTAAATCCCTCCACTTACCTATGTTCATTTCACTCTCCTGCAGTACCACCTCCAAGCAGCTCCAACATTCCATTTTGCTCTTCTTTGGTTGGTTTCGTTCTGTCGTTCATCAATAGCAACACATTTGATAATCACTTAAAATACGTATGATGTATTGAAGAATTTGTAGAGTACTTGAAGGAATTTCATTTGATTTGTGATTTGGGAATGAGTTGTTTTTCGTATAAAATAAGTTACGAAACAAGGTGTTCCACAATCATTTTATATGAAAAATAAGTTGCAGAATAAAGTGTTTCGAAACTGTTTTTCAAATCTAGAAAACAATTTCAAAATACGTCGTTCCGTAATTTATTTTATACGAAAAATCAATTACAAAATAAAGTGTTTTGGATCTGTCCTCCAACTCTAAAATTGTCCACCTTCTGTCTAGTCATTTTCAGCCATTTAAATGATAAAACTGTAATTTTATAAAAGGTACATTTGAAATATTTCAAATTTTGGAGGTGTTGGAGACGGAGAAAGAAGCAATCTTATTTTAGAAGTAAGAAATAACTGTAAGAGTGAGTTATAATTTCTTTTCTCATTTTCGAAATCGTTACAGGCTTCCGGAAATCAAGTTCTGAAAAATAATTCCAAAGAACTCTTTTCAGAAAACAATTGGATACAATTGGATGTGTAGGTTTTTATTCCAAAAAATACTTGAAGTCAAAAAAATATATTTCGAAATGCATTTTTTTAGCTTCCGTTCCGGAGTGTTTTGTTTCCGGAAAGGTCTTTCTAGAATATAACCATACACCCCTAAATGACTTCGAGAAAGAGCTTTCTCAAATTGATTTTTAGTGTTCCAAAAGACTTTTTCGGAATAGAAATTGGCATATGAAAATGTACATACCTTTTGGATATATTGCATGCTTACTCTACCACAATTTTCCATGAACAACAGATCCCAAACTTACAGACTCGAAGGAGTACTGACATTTGCACCAAACAGCTTTCATCTATCACATCGATGGAAGTAGTGTCTATGGCTCTTATTTTAAATAGATTGTTGTGAAGTTTTCTTGAATCTGTTTGCATATCCAGCTCAAATTTTCCATCATCAAATATACGATAATTATGAACACTTGATGAGAAATCTGTGTTTAGAACAGAAAATGAGTTTGACAAGTTACCCTCACAACCAAGTTCCATGTTTTCTTCTTTTTTGGCTCTAAATAGCACACTTTTCACCTTCGTTGCAATGGTTTTCTGCAATATCAACCTCTGACTCCGAAAATTCTAGACTCCCACCAACCTTTTATATAAGTTTAGGGTGGGGCATCCAAATATTTTGATGGGATGGAGGAAATACTTTCCCTTTTTTTTTTTATATATATAGATATTTTTTTAGTGGTCCAATTAAATTTTTTTTCTTTTTTTTTACCCACTTGATTACTAGACTTCCTCTTTTATAGTTTTTTCTTGGGTTATGTACTAATAAGATGTGCCTAAAGTTCCTGTAGGGGGTCTTTGAATATATGTAGTTTACACTACTTTTCTATATTAAAGAGTCATTTAGATTTTTGTACGACTGCATGCGATGTCTTACACTTAATTCCTATTGAAGTAACCACAAATAAAATTATTTTTTTGAAAATAAGTATGATATTTATATAATCATAGCATCATTTTATATTCAAGATTTTGTCCTGATAAAAAATTAAAAAATATTTTTTTCCAAATAAAATTTATGCAGTTTGTATTATCTTTGTTTATTGTACAATTCATAAACACAGACTCTCTTATATTTTATATGATATAAGTTATAAAAATGAAAAATCTTAAAAATTTTAAAAATAAAAAATATCAATACACAAACAAATGGTAAGATCAATATTTTTAAATAAAAAAATTTAAAAATATTTCTTTACTTTGTGTATGCATTTTTATTTCATTTTTTGAGTAAAAAAATAAATATTTTAAAAATTACATTATTTTACATATTTAACTAAATAAGAATAAGACATGAGTTCAGTCCACATGTTACTTTTAAACTAAAATTTTAAAATATTAGAATTTTGAATCTTCTTTAAATAATTTTTCTATTTTTATTCAATATCTAACTTACATTTTGATATCTAACATAAATTATATTAGGGTGACTACTCTTATCTTTTTTTTAAGATTATTATTATTATTATTTTTTTATTTTATTTTATTTTTTTATGTTCTGTTGTAACCCTGCTTCCAGCTCTTTCTATTATTAACTTAGACTTTTATTATAATAAGTTTCCATCTTCCTTTTCAGACTGTGTAATTTTTTAGTTGAAAGTTTCTTTTCAATATTTTAACATGGATTGATACGATCCCCTTTGTTCTTTGCTTTTCTTTTAATGGCTAATTCAAGTGATATAAAATGATAGTTGAATATTAAAGAGATATCAAAGTTAATAGAGGTACCTAATAAGAATTTTATAAAAAAAAAAGTTAAAATCTTATAAAATATGAGAGAACTAATATTATAATTAAACTTTATTACTATTACATATTTTAAATAAGGTAGAAAAGTGAGAATGGTATTATGAATAGACTGAAAATATGTATATATAATATGTAAAATGACCAAAGTAGTGAATAGATCACAAGCATAACATAACAAATAGGAGCTTTATTCCATAAATCACAGAATACTAAATACAGGTATATCGTTTGATAGCTCCATCGTATATTATTTTCTACTTATTTAGCATGAAAGGAACATGTCTGCAACAAGCCAACAGCAGAATCTTCAATCTCGGGCCTTCAAATGACTCAATCATCCTTTTTCTGAAACACAACAGGGAGCGAAGTACCATCCAAAGCCAACAAAATCTTTCCATTCTCACGCAGAATGCCAGCTGTGCCACAAACGAATCCACAATCGGAGCACAGTTCCATAGGGCACCACTGGAAGTTATAGATTCCCGCACTTTCCGTCTCCACAATTCTGAAATAGTTACCATACAATCCTGCACTATCATCTGTGCCACTGATGATGAGCCTCCTTCCACTCCTCGTGTCGTTCTCACCCACCCTCCACTCCGTGGACTGAACGCACGTCGTTGAAACTTCCACGAACTCCACCTTCAGGTCCCGGTTCACCCCTATGTCCTCGTCTTGAACGTTATTCGCAAAATGTGTGAACTTCACTGGATAACCTGGTGCCGAGTCCGTGTTTTCGAGACCAACGTTCAAAGGGCAGGACTCGTTTCTGTTGATCAAGGTGAAGCGCCCTCCGTTGTCGGTTATGGCTGGTTTGATGTAATATTCTTCGTCATTGTCCACGGGTTCGCCATTTGTGTCCATCACGTACTGGGCTAGTGTCGGCGTGGCCATGAAAAGCCACACCGCGAGGACCAGGGAACCAAGCAGCTTCATCGACATGGTTAACTTTTTGTCTGTCACACGATGTTTTTAAGGTTTGGTGAAAGGATTTGTGGATTTTTGGGCTGTAAGAGGAAGCTATTTGTAGGGTATGATATGCCTTCTTGGTCGTGTTAATGAGTTCGAATACCAAGTTGGTCAGAGATGACTAGCAATAATAAATCCATAAATCTACTTTTAAATTTTTGGGTTGAAAAAGTAAATAGTGATGTCCTAATCTCTTAAAACAGATTTAATTTAGTACTCATTAATGTTAATTTAGATGATGAAAACTTTGAAACTCTCTCATGAACTAATGTTTTTTATAACTTAATTTTAGAAAATAGACTTTGTAAACTGTAGTTTGTCTTTATTTATATAAAATAGGCTTATTTGTAATTAATGTAAGATTTTTATCGGACTCTTTATACTGAAGACATCTAGAACATAATTGTGAAAATCGAAACAAAATCAATAACAAATAATATAGTAGATTTAGATATTAATTAAGATAAACTTTAAAACTCTGATATTATATATAGAAAAAAATAAAATAATTCATTAAGTTAAAATGTATAGTTTTTTTTTTAAAAAGTAAAAAACTATATATAATAATAACAAATGTACTCACAAGCTTAACATTAAAAATATAGTAAAAAAAATAGAATAACTGATTTCCAATTATATTTTATTCTAATAATTTTAAATTTTAATAATTTAAATTTGACTCTCATTTGTGCTTAAATTGGAAGAGTACGTTGATGAATAAAAGTCCAACATGCCTTATCCAATGAGACATTACTTGTACCTTAAGGAGTTGGTACTGTTATACGACAAATGTTGCATCTGGGGTGAGTTACCTACTTTAAAGGATAAAGCTTTGATTTGAATAAATCAAGTTTGAGTAACATTTTTCCCCACATATGAATGCCATCATCAAAATTTGAAATTTTGTTATTAGATTACTGTTCCATCTTGACGGCCAGATCCAGACGAATAATTCCATAAGCAAAACTGCTATTTATTACGAATAGATTGCTGTAAAAGACCACGTGCTGTGTTTTGTGTCAACATTCTTCTTATATTTGGCAGATTATAAATAAAAGTTTATGTAAATAATTGCAAGCATTGCATATCAATATACGTCAGATTTCGTGAAGTTTTGATGGTTTTCTATTTCTAATTAAAAAATATACACATAAAGTTTCTATACGTGTTTTTTTTTAAACTTTATTAGTTTAATAAAACAAGATGTTTTGAAAAATTAAGAAAAAAGAACTAAAAATTTGAGTCAGTGACTATATATTTTATAAACCTAATTTGTAGAAAACTTATCTTATTTATTAAGAAATTGGCCAAAAGGCTTTTACATCATTGAATAACAATAGAGGGAAGGTTAAGGGTTTCTTTGCACAACAAAGTTTTGAAGGCCGTCTGCGTAAGAAAACCTAGTGACATAAACGATCTTGATTGGGAGGAGTCGAAGAAGAGGACCGTGGCAACCAAACAATTATGTTTAGCATTTAAATGATATATTAAATTATTCAAATTATGAATTGATATAAATAAACTTAGGTTTTATAGAAAACTTAGCAGAAAATAAATTAATTATATGTGTTGTCGAAATGTGCTTAGAATAATTGTAACATAGATATTTTATTTAATTTGTTTTTATAATAAGTTGTTTAGAAATTTTAGTGGTTGAAGCTAATTATAATCTACACCTATTTATGTCTAAAAAGATGGAATATTATGATATGCACTTGCTTTCAAGCTCTATTAAATGAACAAATCAATCAAGCATAAATCATTTTCTCTAAATATATATTTGAAAAAAAAATAATTTATTGAGTGCTATTTTAACAACAAAATAAGTTGGCATCAAGAGTCTTTATAGAAGGATTTGTGAGTTCAGAAGGGAGAAACATACACAATGAGTTCACACCAATTTTTAATGGTGAGGAATATTAGTTATGGGTTGCAAGGATAATCAATCATCTTGAAGCATTGGATTTTTAGGAGGCACTAGAAGAAAATTGTGATGTTTCTGAGTTGTTTGAAAATCCAAACGTGGCTCAAATGAAATATTATGAGGAGAAGAAGACAAAAAAAAAAAAAAAGGACGAAGACAAAAAAATTGTCTTTTTTCTTTTATGTCAAAAATTATTTTTAAGTATGAATTTTAAATCTGTCGAAGAGATTTGGGATTATCTCAATAAAGGATACGTTAGCTTTGAAAGAACTAAAGGTATGCAAGTGCGCAATTTGGTTAGAAAAATTTGAAATGAAAAGCATGAGGAAGACTGAAACAATTAAAAGCTATGTTGATTAGCTGGTGAGTATAACAAATAAAGTGTAAATTATCTGGAAGCCCTGTCCTGATGAAAAATTTGTTTAAAAAAGTTTGGTTACTATACAAAAAAATATGGGTAAAAAATCTCAATTTCAGAAGAGGCAAAAGACAAGTCAACTATCACCTTAATTAGTAAATACTTTACAATCACACAAAAATGACGAGACAAGATGAGAATGTACCAGGTGTTTTTTGTGTAAAAACACAACATTTTAAAGGAGGCAAAAACAAGAACAAGAAATGGAGAAAAAAAAGAAGAAGACTGTAACAGTTAATAAGGTGAGAAATTTCTCCCTTGTCCACATTGCAAAAAGGAAAATCGTTCAAAAGAAAAATGTTTGTCGAGAAATTTCTCCATTGTCCACATTGCAAAAAGGAAAATCGTTCAAAGAAAAATGTTTGTAGAGGACAAATCTAAAGTGTAGAAAATGTGATTAATGAAGTTGTAGGAAAATGTTTGCAATTAAAGGAATTATATTTGTATTTGCACATTATGTCTTTTTCTCCATATTATCAAGGTATTTTATAATAAAAAGCAATCATTGGTTAGACAAAAGATCAATAAACCTAAACATTATCTTGAGATATTTTGATGAAGTGTTTTATATAAAAAAAGTATAAAACATAAAATTTCATTTGTTTTTATGCATCTAATTTTGACATATAATTTGCTTTGTCTGATTAATCACAGACACGAAGTAATTTGCAATATATATTCATCTAATAAGTTTGAGTTTATATAAATAATAAGATATGTAGTCTTTAGCATTACATAGTACTACTCATAAGCTTATAAATGTTTTTATTTCATTTTTTAGAGAATGTTTTCATATCTGACCATCAAGATCATCTCATAAGAAACGTCAACATCAAATGATCTCTCAAAGTGTGTCAAAGCTGTCTATGCGAACAACTCATCTAAAAGGATAATTTGTCATCTTTGCAAAAACCAACTGCCTCATACGATTTTGGATATTACTCAAGATAAGATAAAAGTTATCTGACCTAAGCCTGATAGGTTATGCTGAGTATTAGAATATTTCTTTAAGAAGAAGTTTGCATTAAATGTTGCATAAGAAAATAGTTTTTGCAACCCTTATCATCTTTGTTATCATATACAACTTGTGAAAAACTACTCAAGACTCACAATGGATAGTAAAGATTTGCAATGACTATCTTTTAAGATCTTTATAAATAGAAATTATCTTTGAAGAAGAAAGAACTTGCTCATGAATAAACTAACAACATTATAGAGATAAAACAATCTCAAGTGAAAAAGCTTAAAATCTACTTGTTGATAGAATATTGTAGTATTCTTTAGAAACCTAAAAGAATTAACCTTATCTTGTATTCATCTTAAGACCTCTCTTTCAATTAACAACCATGAGTGATTGTTATTCCAGAGAATATTTAATTGTTTAGTCAAGAGTGGTTTAGATTTAAAGAATACTCAATTTGTAATTTGTAGTGATAGTTTGCATAATGAAACTTGATCATGTCGATAAAAAACTAAATATAATCTAATTAACAGAAGAACTAATATAAGAATGTAGAGTAAAAATTTTTCTTTCTCTTTAACTCTTTTCCTTAACTCTTTTAGCATGTATATTACAAACTGACATCTAACATTAAAGAAGTTCATTTTTAAACAAGATTTCAAAAAAAAAAAAAAAGATACATTTTGAAAGTAACTTTGTCAATTGAAAACTATATCTAATGTTGCACTTGTGATTTATTTTTTAATACACAATCCAACTTTCATTTTTTGGTATTTGACTTATTTTCACATCATTACTATCATGCCTATTTATGAAAACATACACACCATCTAGAACTTTATTAATAAATGACTTTGATGTTGTTGGTCAAAATTTTTTATTATTACTAATAATCACCAAAATCAAAGTACCTTCATCTGAGGTACTTTAATGATGAAAATTATCCATCCACAAAACCCATGATTGAGAGGAAGAAGATGAAGTCTTAGGTTGTGTTTGGTTTGACTGATTTGAGGGGATTTACTGTTCAAGAAGATGGATTTGAGGGGATGAAGACTGTTTGGTTGACCTGATTTGGGAGGATGGATGAGGAGAGATTTGCAGGATTGAATCTTCGCTCATCTGAAGAGATTTGCAAGGATTTGAAGCGATGAAGATCGAAATTACAAAATAGCCCTTGTAAATGAAATGGAAATTACAAAATACCTTGACTTTGAAAATTACAAAACACTCTTTTAAGTGGGTTTAGGGTTTGTAACAGTAAATATTATATATGAAAAATAAATTGATTTATACCTAATTTTTCAAATAATTGATTTCAATAATTATATATATATATTTTTTTATTCATAATACTTTCCTTTTTTTCAAAACAGCTATAATATAATTAATCTCCCTTCAATCTACCCATACTCAATACAATCTATCTATTTATAATTATATTATTAACCTAAAATAATTAAATCACTAAAAATTATTTACTTTATAAAAGAAATAATAAAAGTATATTATAAATATTATATTGTTTTCTATTTATTTTTTTTTATTTTTTATCGATAAAAATATGTTTACTTAATGTTTAATTGAAGTAAATCAGAAAAAAAATATTTTTGTCTCCTTATTTGATTCAATATATATGATGAAATTAAGGGGAGAAGATGTTATTTAAAATATTTGTTATTCATTTTAAAAACATTTTTATTTTCTTTTAAATATAAAATTATTAACACACAAAAATAAGGATGTTCATGGATTGGATTAATTAAAATCATTACCAACTAACTAAAAAATATCTAGTTAGTTAATTCAGTTTCTATATTTTTTATATTAAAATTAATTTAATCTAATTCATTTTAATTTTTTACCATCTTATGTCACAAGGGTTAATTAGTAATTTCAGAAATATATCAATTAAAAAAATAAAAACAAATCTATAACATCTATCAAATCAATCCCAAACTTTCATAATCAATCCCCTCAAATCCATTTAAATCTTACCATCCATCCATTAATCCAAACAACCATCTCATCCACACACAATCTACTCAAATCCTTTCAAATCCATCCTCTCAAATCCACTCTCCAAACCAAACAAAGCCTTAATGATGAAGACTCTATTAGTTTGACGAGTAGAACACTAGAAATTTCTTCTTTCTTCTTATTCTTTGTGGAAACAGGAAAAAAATACAAGAAAGAATATTTGAATTATGTTTTCATTAAATTTTATAATCTTTTCACAGACATCATCCGATTGAAAAATACTTAGACGATTGAAATTGTGACTCTCGTTGGATAAATCTTATTAGACAAAACTCAACAACTTAATTCAATTACATGACTTAAAGAATGTTTTAGTTGTTTTAATAATAAATTATTAGACACCATTTGTTTGTCTGATAATTTTAAGATACATGCAATTTAAAACAACTCAGTTAAAAACACTTAAGTAAATATAATTTTCAAATAGGCGCATTTACAATAAGTTTTTCTTCTCGATTAATACACATGATAAATCATATAATGTATAAAAAATAAAAAAAATATACATAATAATTAAATCATATAATGTATAGAGAATAAAAAATAAATAAATATACATAATAATTTTATATTAGTTTATATCAATCAATAAATTGAATTTCACTAAATAAACTAATATTACAAAATACATTTTAAGTATTCTTTATTATTAATAAAAAATATTTATAAGTATTTTATTTTATTTCTTTTAATTCTCAATTCAACTATAGTGAGTTAAGTTCAAGCTCACGCTTATTTATTATATTCTAATGAAAAGTCTTTTAGTTTTGGCTAAATCCGCACAACTTTCTTTTATTTTATTTATATTACAATTTTTTTATCTTCTTCTTTACCAACATTATTATTATTTAACTATTAAATTAAAATTACTGTTCATCCTAGAGTCATTTATTTCAATGCAAGTTTCACTACTTTTTTTTATTTTAATATATGTTAGTATATATCTAGAATCCTTTTAGCTAACTCCGACTTACATAGTTATTTTAGTTTGGTTGAGTCTATTTTCTATCCACTAAATTTTCAACATTCTTGTATTATATATTATCCACGATTTTTCTATTTTATAATATTTTCAGCAGTTCAAACTGTCGTATCTTGTAATTTGTTTGGTTGAAAACTTACGAATTTGTGCCACTAGTTCCTTTATGTCTCAACGCCTATAACTTTCTAAGTACATCTTACTTTTCTTCTTAGTTAATTGTCCTTCCAATCCTTTTTAAATACGCCACCCGAAAATAAAACACTAAATAAAAAAGATTCAAAACATAACGTCATGGGACTTACAATATTCAAACCCTGACACAGAAACTTAAATCTGAAAACGTGTAGGATCTTGCAACTGCATTACATAAATTATAATGTATTTTATAAATTACTCTCGAAGTGTATAGAATATTTTTACACCGCTTTTTATAAGTATAAAATCTCCTCTGCACCAAGGAGAAAAAATAAAAATAATATCAGATCTCCATAAGAAGAGAAATCCACCAAATATTCTTATTATTACAATATAATGTGCAATAGTAAGATTTTAGAAAAGGTTTGAACATCATTTTAACAATAACTGATTTTCAAAGTACAATAACAAATTAGTAAAGAAAAACTAGTATCGGACTCCATCTGTTAAGAAAAGAGAAGTAAAATAATTATCATAGACTGTTACTAACATAATATCTAGAGCGATAAATAAATTAAAATATTGGTATCTCCAATATTTTTTAGTATTTTTAATCCCAATATATAATTAATTTAATTTATAAAGTAATTTTTTATTTTAATACATTTTTTTTTATTTTTAATCCCAATATCCCTTATATTACAAACATAATAACATATAACATAATTATTTACATTAGAAACACAATCGAATCTCATTACTAAATTTACATATTTAACATAGTAAAAAACACTGAACAAATTTATGAGGGTACAACAAATTATTTAAACATATAATAAATTATATAACCAGAGTGAAAAGATAACTAGAAGAAAATTAGGGTAAGAATGAAAAAAAAAAAGTGTATAAGAACATAACAATTTGGAGTTTTATTCTACAAATCAAGAAGATCAGAATACTAAACAAATGTATCTTTATTTCATCCAATACATGTATAAAAATGGTAATAGCTCCACCATTAATACAGAACTCGTTTAATCTTCAAACTTTTGACTTCAAATTAATCATCCTTTTTCTGGAACACTACCGGGAGAGCAGAACCATCCAAAGCAAACAAAATCCGGCCATTCTCACGCACAATTCCACCAGTTCCACAGATGAATCTGCAAGTGGGGCACACTTCCGTAGGGCACCATCCGATGTTATAGATATTCGCATTTTGCGTCTCCTCGATTCTGAAATAGTTTGCAGCACTTCGTGTTCCATCATCTCGACCAGTGACGATGACCCTTCTTCCAATGCTGGTGTCATTCTCCCCCAGCTTCCATTCAGTGGATTGCACACACGTGGAAGAAACTTCCACGAACTCCACTTTCAAGTCCCTATTCACCATCACTTCATCATCATCTTCCTCGCGCGCAAAAGGGGTGAATCTCACAGGGTATCCCTGCGGCAAGTCGGTGTTTTCGAGACCAACGTACAAAGGGCACGATTGGTTCCTGTTGATCAGGGTGAAACGGCCTCCGTTGTCGGTTATGGCTGGCCTGATGAAGTATTCCTCGTCGCTCTCAAGAGGGTCGCCGTGTGTGTCCATCACGTAGCGGTTGGATTGGGACAGTGTTGGTGTGGCCGTGAAAAGCCACACCGCAAGAGAGAGCAAAGCGAACAACTTCATGGACATGGTTAAGGTTTGAGGTTTGGTCTGAGAATAGTGTAGATTAAGGTTTGTGTGGTTTTTGAGGTTGGAAGAGGAAGGTATTTATAGGATATGGTGAGGAATAAAAGTCCAACATGATTTATCCAAAACATTGCTTGTACCTTAAGGATGTGATACTGCTACGTAGTACCAAGACAATTATAAAGCTTTGATTTCAATATATTTTGTGGAATTTGGTTGCTCCACCAAATCCAAATTTTATTAGTAGACCAGTGGCAGTATAGTCCTGCAAATCCCATTTTGATTGGATCTCCATTTACCCTGGTTAAAACTAGGAATAGGGAAAGGTGGTAAGAGTAATAATTATGGGTTAATAGGTATAATTCCTTCGAAATTAATAGGTTTAATTGGTCCTGAATTAATAACTCTGATCCATCTTATATAATTATGAATTTGTGAACATAAAAACTGACAGGCATAAATTATAAATAATTAAAAAATAAAATCTATTTTTTTTATAATTTTTAATTTCAAATTTATATTTGAGTACCTTATCAAAATAAAGTTTCACTGTAATTAAAAAGGAAACTTAAGACAAATAATTTACTACAAATAAATAAGAAAACATAGTATAAATAATATATGATATTTCTAAAATAATGAATAAAAAATTTAATCATATTTCGTATACTAACCATATAATAATAATAATAATAATAATAATAATAATAATAATAATAATAATAATAAAAGGTTAAAAAAACAATGCGAATTAGGAGATAAGACCATGAATCTATATTTTTGCTCCACCGTGAGTTACTAATAAACTTATGGGAACTGACGAACTTAAATATACAGAGCCCACCCAACACTTTCTTATATCGGACTGCGGATCAGTTCACATTGTAATATATATATATATATATATATATATATATATATATAATAAAGAGTATTAGTACAAATATTTTATATAATTAATGTTATTACTTATTGTTTTAATTTGGCTGATTGATGCAAATGAAAAATGTATATTGTTCGGGAGTTATATGTGTATTTTGTATCTTTTGACTAGACTTTGGTATCTAATCTACTAGAAGAACATAACCTTTTCTTTAATAGTGTTAAAATTTTAATTATTTTCGTGTGATACATTTTCTAGGGTAAGTTACATCACCTTATAAAAGAAATGGATCAATTGTCAAGGGATTGAAAGTACCTATCCTCACACCACCTAAAATAAGCTAGAAATTCAATGCAAGGTTGTATATGTCCGTTGCATATTCTATACGATATCCTAATAATAACAAAAACTAGGTCAAGGTTTAAATTTTGAGCTTAATTTAAACAAATTTGAGAGCTTGTACTTTATATTCAACCACAAATTTGATGAGGTTATAAAGTTGAAAAAGGAGATATGGTTTTTTTTCTTGTCATCTTTAAAAGGACATAAATTCAATTCTCTCATACATATGGTCCAAAACCAAGTTTGCTTGTTCAAACGTTTAAGTTTAATACGAAAACCCAAGTCAACTTTGAAAATTAAAAAAGAAAACTACTTCATTATTAAAGACTTCCATGGAAATTTTTTAAAAGTGATGAGTCCTCTTGAATTTTAAGTGGTAGCAATCCTGGCAGGAAATATTGAACAATCTATACTAAATTAACATTTTCTAAACGATAGATTTCAGAAATTTCTATAGAGTGTACTTGAACAACATATTGTTACAGACATTTTTTTAGATGTTGTTAAGAGTTATATCCAATACTGATGCATAGTTACCAAAGATACACTAATAATTATATAGATAAAATCTTGTATTTTTGTTTCTACCGTAAAATAATTTTGCATGTAACAGTGGAAATTCGCATCACAATATTAATGTCTTCTGCCACAGGCTGTAACCTCAAATTGTAACTTCAAACACAGTTTTGAACCATGGATAAATTACAATCGAAATTTAACATAAGAACAGAAATATTTTGGTGAATGCCTTTGATAACATCGCATTTCAACTTTTATTTTTCTATGTATTATTTGTCTGCATCAGTTAGAAAACATGTTATAACTATGTTTAACTGAGTAGGTTTCAACTATTTATGATCTTTAGTAACATTTTTACAGTTACATTTATTTAAAAATTTAAAACGTTACTATGTATAAATTTTAATATCTATAGTAACTTTTTTTATATAAATATTATTATAAATAATATACATATAATATTGTAATATTTTATAAATAAGTGTTATACAGTATCACTTTTATACACATGTTATTAAAAAATAATTTCATAAAAAGTTAATTTTAGAATATTTAAATTAAAAAAAAACGTCATATGAAATAAATTAAAAAAAAATTAAATTATCCTATGCGAGAAAGAAATTTACTCTCTCTCAGACTTCTTTACTTTCACCTTCTACCTTCTTTTATGGCGTTTCTCTTCTTTCTGTGTTTCTATGACTTTGTTGTAGTGTTTTTAGTAGTGACACTTGTGGAGCTTTCTTTGAATCCTGTACGGCTCTAATGAATTTTGAGTTTCGATTTCAGATTTTTTTTTTTCGTAAACCCTAGTTATTTAATTGCATAAACATTTTTTATTGCCAACTATGAACTTCAACTAGTTATTATTGCTTTTAGATTTTCTCGTGGTTTAGTTTGCAGGCGCTGCTATTAGGTTTTGTATACTTAATAAGCTTGACCTTTTAAACTAGAATTGTTCTCAATAAATAATGGTTGTGGGTTGACTATTTATCCCTATTAGCGAATTATTCCTCATCTTTTTATATTGCATTTATAGTACGAAAACCTCAGTATTTCTTTTTGTCCATCCTCTAAGTCTAAACATAGGGGTTGTTGATAAGCTATTAAAAATTTTACTATAACGTTGTTGTTTGAGGAGTAAGGAGTCTTATTTGTTGTTACACATAATTTTTGGCTGATTTGTTTGAACGTGTGAAGGTCTATGTCATCACACATGTTTGAATGCTTCCAGTAAGCTTGGTAATTGATTTTTTCTTTATAATTGTTTATTCTCTTCACAACTTCTTTATTATAGTTATTTTGTGTTATTTGAGTATCTTCTCAGCCATTGCTTCTTTATTTATTGTTAAATTTTTATCTATTTCAACATTTGAATTGAATATATACTTTGTATTAATTACTTTAGATAGATAGATGGTTCTTATTTATATGGGTTTAGGGTTGGTGGGTTCAATGGAAATGGATAATGATGCTCCAAATAACGGGTTTCGGTCAACTATTCTCAGGTAGAGTAGCTCTCCGACTCGCCTTTTCTCTAACAACAATGTTCCTTCCAAAATGGTATTGATTTTTTTAATTTTTGATGTTCTGTTGGCCTTGGTTGTGAATGAAGTAGAGAATTTATAACATCATTATTAGTTACTAGATGTGTTTATAATTTGAATTTATAACATCATTATTAGTTATTGTAGTGTTTATAATCTAAATCTAAGCAACTTTTAAGAGCAATAATTTTAAGAGAAATAATAAAATTCCATTATTGACTGCCAGCTATGTTGGACTGAGATGTATTTACTACACTTTGAAGGATAGATATTCTGGTGTATGAAAATAAAAAGTAATGATTTTGGGAAATACATCTTATACAGTTCTTGTTTGTTAGGATACGATGATCCACATGCACTGTATGGGGGTCTGAGATGCAGTTCCCAGCATTCAAACTCTTCCCAGATTAAAGTTTTCCCATTGATGAGTCATTATTTTTTCCTGTTTACTTGTCTTTATGTACCCATTTTAATTAGTTATTTGTGCTTAACTTCCTATCATTTCTTCAATTTCACTGTTTGGACTTCATTTAATAGAAATTCGTAATTTTTAATTAATTCGGATTTTCTGACTTAATTTTATTATTGTTTTCAGGACGACTTTGTTATTTCACTGAGCTTGGAATTAATTTCTTAAATTGAAGAGAGTTGCCACATCTTTTGCCACGTCACCACTGCCTCCACGTCATGTTCTTCCTTTTCTTTTATTTCTTCTTTTTATGATTGGGCTAGACTTGTAAGGGGACTTGGGCCCATTAGGGTTGAAAAAGGTTGTCCAAGACAGATTGTTATTTTTACATTTTTTAACCTTTTCTGTTTCATTTTTTTGGTGCATTAAATACAGTTCACATTTTCTTCATTTTTCCATTCTTGTTTCTTCTTTATCTTGTTTATTCGCTTTTATGGAAGTTAATTCATTTTGATTATCCTCTTGGTTGAGATTGCGGAAAAGGTTTGAGGTTTTGTGCTTAATCATCTCGCCTCTTAACTCCCGTCTATTTCATTTTTATACCCACTATTTTCACTGGACCGTTCATGCTTAATGACGGGAAATATGATTTGTTGGATTGTGATGAATGGGTTGTGCGAACGCTTGCTTGCATAATTAAACTCGCTCTAATTTTCACTTAGTCAATTAGTTAGGGTTGAAATGAGGGTTGAGCGTCAATACGAATTTCCACAACCAATGATAACTGGACTACTATCGAAATTAAGGGGATAATCTATTTTTAATCATTGGTTTAAGTTTCGTAGTTAAATATTGTTTTGTTGAAATATATCTAACCCCCCCTCCTTTTCAGTGTGTTTTCATCATTTGGTAGAGAATTTGGTCCTTGGGAGACAACCTAGGAGTCACTTCCTAGTACTACACTTTACTGAGATTATTTGACCGGATACGGCTCCGATCACCCATACCACATTTATTCAACTCTCTTATACTTCAACTTTATCACAAGATTGGAAACTTAAGCATATACTATTCTAGTAATATCAATCTGAGGGACTAGATTCTAGATCGCATTGACAACACATGATATATTATTACTTGATCCTACATCTTATTTTGTAAAGACAAATTTCTTTTTGAGGGGTATAATACTATTCATTCCTAATGGCTAATGATAAGTTATAAATTTGTAATCCGCAGGATTTGTCACCATGAAAGGTGTTGGAAACAATGGTGAGGTGAATGAAAATAATGGTGAACTTAGTCCATGTATTAGCAGGTTCAAGAATCATATTAGCTTCTCACCAAGAAATTCTTCTTCACTAGAAGTGTTGTCTAAGATATCTGAAATAGGGAGTGAAGACACTGAGGCAACTAGTCCTACTGATGATGCTAGTCATGGAGGTAAATACTCAACATTTTGGCCCTGGATTGCCCTATGGTTCTTGGAGTGAGACCCCACAGCTCTTAAAAATTCTCAATGGCTTGAAAAGAGGGAGAAGTGACAATGAAAAGATCTTTTCTAAAGTTCAGGTATATATAGTATGCTTAATTGCTTTATTTCTTTTGTTGTATCTATTGCACTTTCATTTCTTATTTTTAATACAAAATATTGTTGTGCCAAAATGGACAGCTAGGAAATCAAGTCAATATATTATCACATCACTTGAGTTTATCAAAAACTTCAACAGATGATGATTACCACGGAGAAGTTGTTGCAGTTCCCTGATTTTGTTCCTTGCAAAATCATAGCAAAGAGAGGATGTGCTACTCATCCTAGAAACATTGCTAAAAGGGTAGGATTTTGTCTTCAACATTGAATTTAATTCAAATGTACAAACAATGTTAAAGGATTTTTATACTGTCTTCCATTTATGAGGGTAAGAATATTTATTCTGGTAATAATTATTTTTAAATTGATGATTTCTGATTAATCAACCATGTAAAAACCTTATATTCATAGGATATAAAAGAATATTAAACCCATTGGAAGGAAGTAATTTTATTTTGCGTCCAAAACAACAAAAAAATATATTGTTCAAACTTTGTTGTATTCATTAAGCAATTAAAAAAAATGGTTGAGATGTTATATATGTCTTGTTGCAGGTGAAAAGAACTCAAATCAGTGAAAAAATGAGAAAATTACAAGAGCTTGTCCCAAACCTGGACAAGGTAAGACTCATAACATAAGCACATTGAACTTTGGAATGTGTCAATTGTATTTACAATGGTGTAGTTGTGGTTGAAATTTTAACACTCTTTTTCATGCTCTTGGTAGCAAACCGACACAGCAGACATGTTGGACTTGGCTGTTGAATACATAAAAGATCATCAGAAACAATTCAAGGTAAATAAGAGAACATACATTTACAAATTCAAAAACAATACATCATGTTGTTATTATTCACTCATTTTTCATATACATGCAGACACCTTGTGATAAATGGGCAAACTACAAGTGCTCAAGTAGGCAAAGACAGATTCATGAAATGTGCAAAGATGACTTGGATTTATGCTTTTAACTTTAACATTGAAGAAGCAGAAAGAAAGATGCTAGCATAGGATGATATTACCAAAAATAGAAAAATAAAGAGTAGAATAAAAATAAGACAAGAAATATGTTATTTGAATTGATAGAAATAGAAGATAAAGACGAGAAAGTTACTAATGATTTTTAGTGATATTTTTAGATTTTTACTCTTTTTATTAAGAAATATTACTAAAAAAATTTAGTGACATTTTTAAAATGTTATCATTTTATTAAATAAATATTATTAAAAAAAATTTAGCAACATTTTTAAAATATATTTTTATATTAATAAATGTTACTAAAAATATTTAGTTACTTTTTTATAAATGTTATTAAAATTTTTAGTTACATACAATACATCTAAGATAAATTGTTATTAAATAGTATTAGTAACATTTTATTTGATTTAGAAATATATTTTCTGATATTACTAATTATTATATATATGTAGTGGTATATGTAGTAATGTGGTCTATAACATTGATATTAATTTTTTACAACATTGTTATTATAGTTTTTACAACATTATGGTTTGATAGGAAAATAATTTAAAAAAGAAAAAGGCTGGAGGTTGCGTGATTTGTGTCGGTATAAACATTAAAGTAGGATTATGTTATTGTTTTTAAAAATTGTATATACAGTATGAAATTAAGGGAATAATCATTACACTTAAGTGAATGATTTGGTTTCGAGCACATTTTTTCATATTAAAAGTGTACAGAGAAAGTGTTTAAAAATAAGTGTAAGAAATTAACGGGAAAGAAAAAAAAAACTTAAAAACAAAAGAAAAAAATGGATTAATTAAAGGATTTAAGAAATAAATTGAAGCATCAATTCCTTTAATTTTCATAGCATAGGATGTTTTAATAGAAGTGATTTTCACAAATTTATTATTGATTTACAAAGTGTTTACCACATTCTAGTTACAATATCCTAGTTACAATATTTACATAACTATGTAGATTTCAAAACATATAAACTTCCAACAACCTTAATTTTACATTCAAAGTTGCTTAAGTGCTTTAGATTTGCACCACCATCATTCTTTAAAAAGTGTCCTCATAAGTGTTCCACGATTCACTTTTAGTATTTGCTATGTGAATCTCCATTCACATTCTTTTCAAGATAATTATTTCTCGTGATTGCTGAGCTTTCTCAAGCTTACTTTGAGAGAGACTTCTTCAATTTGTATATTTCATTATTCTTTTCTAAGATATATAATGCTATGCAAGTCTTCTCAATTTTTATATATCTCCACATTTTATATTTTACTCAAATCTTGAGTTAATTATCTTATCTTCACAATTAAAAAATTGATATTAAGATCGGTATAAACTAATAATAAGGACTATGTTATAAACAGACGTTAATTAAAATAGTGAAATCAATAAAATTTTGATTTTGATGTAGTTAACATTTATACCTACCCCACCCTAGATGGTGCCGCAGCTATGATCTATTAGTTCAGTCCCTTCGTGTTGCCCATGATAATGTGGCCATAGATACTAGCCAGTGTAGGGGTAGGCATGTTCGATTGAGCTGGTTGCGAGATGTGTATGAGGATGTTGTAGTAATAGACAATGGATAGCAGCTAATTGTTCCTCTTAGTTGGAGGGACTATTTTCGTATATAAGAGTGCAACCTCAGTGACTATCAGTGTTTTGGGATTTTTTTGTTGATTTGAGGGTTATCGAGGGATATTCATGGGCAGTAGCTGCGTTGACTCATATGAATGAACAATTGGGCGATACATGTTATGCATCTAGCTGGAATTTTATGTGTAGCCTCCTGAGAGATGACAACATATGCATGATTCCAGACAATGATTCAAATGTAGAGCAATTATTACATGTCATGCTTTTTAGATTTGATTGCAAACCTCCGTCAAGGGAATGACTCAAGGCTCGGTCAGTTTTCTATGCATAGCCACTTCAGAGACAACATGTGCATGTTTCCAGGAAATGATTTTAACTTAAAGTAACTATTGAGGTCATATCTTCCAAATTTGATGGCAAACCTCCGTCAGGAATACTCAAGGCTTGGACGGTCTTTTATGTATAGCTTACTGAAAGATGACAACATATGCATGTTTCTAGGCAATAATTTTAATTTAGAGAAATTATTGAGTGTCATCCTTTCTAAATTTGACGAAAAATCTCTGTCATTGAATGACTCGAGGCTTGGACAGTCTTTTATGTGTAGCCTCCTGAGAGACGAGAACATATGCATGTTTTCAGCAAATGATTCAAATTTAGAGCAATTATTGAGTGTCATCTTTTCTAGAATTGTTGACAAACCTCCGCAAGGGAACGACTCAAGGCTTGGACAATCTTCTATGCATAATGACTTGAGAGACAACATGTACATGCTTCCAGGAAATGATTTTACTTTAGAGAAATTATTGAGTGTCATCTCTTCTAATAAAAATAATAAAGACATTGTTGGTATATTAAAAATTTATTAATTGTAGGATGTATTTTATATAACATTCATGTTTTAATGATGCAAGAGTTGCTACCTAATAGATCTTACGAATTAACAGAATTAAAGAGAGAAAAAATAAAACTGTATCTCAATATTTGAAATATATTTTGTCCAAGACGTTTTAGTTGTTTTTTATGTATAGAAATCTTTTAATATAACAGTGTGAACTGTAGTTGTTTCCACATATCATTGTCTATAATTTTAAGAAGATTATTTCTTAAACTTTTAATATAAGTACACGAAGGATGGTGAATTGATAGATTCATGGAGTGATAGTTATAGGACTGCTTCTTCCTGCACCTCCATAGCGTCTTCCTGCACCTTCATAGTAAATGTGAAAATACCATTTTACCCTTTTTAAAAAATTTTAAACCATAATACCCTTCACCCCCATTCACCTTATTCAGTCATTGCACCCCTTTCAAACCCTCCTCCACTCCTCCTGCAGTGGTGCCCTACACCTCTTGGACCTCTGCACTTCTGATCTCCTGCACCTCTTGCGGTTGTAGCATGTTGCACCTCCACCTCTCGCACGTCTTGCACCTTGTGGACCTCCTCCACGAACCACGATTCCACGATCTAGAGAGAAACCTCCCATATTCTCGCATGATTTGGCACCTGTTCAAGCAATTGAAAGAAAGGTAAGCATTATTGTAAGTTTAATTTTGTGTTGTAGTGGTAGTTGTGGTGTATTGGCGATGGAGGATGGCAGTTGTGGCTGTTTGTTTGTACTGTAAAAGTGCCTTGCGGAATGTACAAGCCACAACATTAATATATAAAGCCTACAAAAGTCATCCACATTTTTTTTACGATTTATTTTTTTATCATTCAATTTCTACACAATACCACTGACTGTAATATCCTCATCATTGAACAAATTTATTACCAAACCTACATTATTATCATCAAAACTAACCTCTTCACCACTTATCCCCAACCCTAACCCCATACAGAAATCTAGACCAGATAAAGGAACTAAATACTCCCTAATTCTAAAACTTTGGTTATTGGGAGATCACCGATTCACCAACTCCCTCAACAAAGGACAGGAAATGTGAATTGGTTTTGCCATACGAACAAGCCATTTAAATGGAGTTTTCTCCAACTTTGTCCTTTGAAAATCAGACATTTTGCTATTAACTTCAACGATAAATCAGTCTGAACTTGGTGGAAAACTCTAATCTGCAAGAACATGTAAAATAAATTTAATTATGTAAACTACTTACATTTTTTTTATAAACAAAAGTGAAATGCACAAAAAAATCATTTACCTCAGATTCGTTCATATCAACACTGGATCGTCTTGCATCAAACCTTCTTGCATCCATAGCTAGCTTCAAAGCAACTTGTTCATTAAATGAATTCAGTTAAATAAATTTTTATGTTGCATAATTTTTATGTACAAAACTTCATGTATATAAACATTAATGCATTATGTTGGATTGAACACAACTGCCATTACCAGCCACCCAACAATGCCATAAGCCAAGGAACAGTTATGTTGCATCATTACCAGCATTGAACATACAAAGTGTTTAACTCTCTCTACTTAAGTGTTTAACTAACCACAACTTTATGACCACTCATCACAGATAGCAATTATGTGCCCCCCTGACCTCCATACCTCAAATTGTTACATGTTTTCCAATGTTCGATTCAATACAACTATGCCTTGGGTCACCACCAACCACCTACCAATGTCATAACCCAACAGACAGTCATGTTGCGCCATGACCCATTTTTCACATGCAGTGTTTAACCCTGTCTACTTATGTGTTTAACTAAGCATAACTTTCTGACCACCCATCACAGACAATGTATACCTAAACAAGACCTACATTACAAACAGATCCACAAATTAACAACTCACACCACACCAACAGAGACAAAACGCTAAAAACGCACCTGTGACGACGATGATGTATGTGACGGCGACTGTCACAAACGTTCTGTGGTTTCTTTTGTAACTAAGATCATGGGTCAAATGTAAAAGGAAGGATGAAGGAAGCTGCTACGACTGATTGCAAATGGAAGAGGAAGAGACAGTAAACAAATGGTTCTGCGACTGGACCAAATGCAGATTCAAACCCTATTTTTCACCTAACTGCCACGCTGGACCAAATTTGCCAAGCAAGAACCAACTAGTCACGTAAGAGCCACGTGGGGTTGTAACCTGGGTGTGTTGACACGTAAGGTTTTCAACATATAAGAACTCAAATAAATTATAGTCGACCAAATGTAGCAGTACTCAAAACAAACATGTCACTAGGATATCCTTAGAGTTTCAGTATGAGCAATCTTCTCCCAATCTTTGCCTCCTGGTCGGCAATGTTGTATGAGCAAAGGACACTAGCAGTTTCTTTGAAGATATAAAATTGATTTGGGAAGACCCTCAACTGGTAAGCGTTGGAGGTTGGGGCAGTTTAAAAGACTCAATCTTTTGAGGAAAGAGAGTTGATAGAGCCCCTTGTAGTCCAAGTTCTCTAGATTTGGACCATTATGAATCATTAGAGAAGTAAGAGAGAGTGGAAGCAAACCTTCTTCTGAAATGCATTTTGCATCTAGTTCTTCAATGCACAAACTTTCCAAAGAAGAACTGTCTCCCAAAGTTCCTTTGAGTGAGCCAATAAGTCTGGAGTAATTAATAATTTCCAAATTCTCCATATTCGCTGGCAAAACTTCATTAGGGAACAACTCAAGACTTGAACAGTCTTTTATGTCTAGCCTCCTGAGAGATGACAACATATGCATGTTTCTTGGCAATGATTCTAATTTAGAGCAATTAATGAGTGTCATCTCTTCTAGATTTGATGGCAAACCTCCGTCAAACGACTCAATTCTTATACAGTCTTCTATGTGTAGACTTCTAAAAGATGACATCATATGCATGTTTCCAGGAAATGATTTCAATTTAAAGCAATTATTGAGAGTCATCTCTTCTAGATTTGATGGCAAACCTTCGTGAGGGAACGACTCAAGGCTTGGAAAATCTTTTATGTATAACCTCACGAGAGATTTCTAGGCAATGATTCTAATTTAGAGCAATTCTGGAGTATCATCTTTTCTAGATTTAATGGCAAACCTCTGTGAGGGAACATCTCGAGGCTTGGACAGTCTTGTATGTGTAGACTCTCCAGAGATGACAACATATGCATGTTTCCAGGAAATGATTCTAATTGAGAGCAATTATTGAGTGTAAACTCTTGTAGATTTGATGGCAAACCATTACCGTGAGAGAATGACTCAAGTCTTGGACAGTCTTCTATGTACAACCTCTTGAGAAGTGACAACATATGCATGTTTCTAGGAAATGATTCAAATTTAGGACATTTTGTGATTGTCAAATGCTCCAGATAATTATGGATGGGACACTATTAAATCATATGTAGATTATCAAATCCTCTTAGATAAAGCCTCCTGAGTAATGGGAAAAAATGAAGTGGAAAGGTCCATAGGGAGACCCCAGCCAAATAAATCATAAAGTGTTCTAGAGTGTTAGACCCAACGATTTCTAGCAATGATGAGACGGGTTCTTCCTGCACCCTAATAGGTGCTTCCTGCACCCTAATAAAATTTTGTAGATGCCAACTTTGCCCTCAACTAATGCACTGGAAAATACAAAATTACTCTCCACCCTATATGCACCCTAATAACTCCATCCGGTTCAGCTTCTTCATTCCGCATTTCTTCATTCCGCATTGTAAACCTTAAGTGAACTCTAACTGCATCCCGCCGCCAGGAAGCTACCGCCGTTCAACCTTTGCCGTTCAACGTGAGATTTCAGGTTGTCTCTTGCTTCTCATCCGGTTCAGACTTTGCTTCGTCCGGTTAACATCTCTTCATCCCCGATTGTGTCATTCTTCAATTTGTTTTCTCCAATCGTTCAAGTAAGTAATTTAT
>Ga0209489_101122_pt1 | contig 54350 bp, 32 predicted proteins | sample SiratrowhiteBW_FD_187527 | JGI IMG/M metagenome (GOLD analysis project Ga0209489, IMG submission 187527) | Root nodule microbial communities of legume samples collected from California, USA - Siratro white BW (SPAdes) (version 2) | ecosystem: Host-associated > Plants > Roots > Nodule | place... | reverse complement strand
TATATATATTAAAATTTATTTATATAGTTAATAATGTGAAAAAAAAAATAAAAACTTTTATAAGAAGGTCTAACAAAAGATATAACTTCTACATTTAATATTCATTGAAAAATATACCTTCTAATTCTGGTGTATTAAGAGATAAGCTGGCAATTTCAAGAATTTCATTATCATTCAATGATAAGTCATCTCCTGCAATATCCCACAATTTAGTTTCCTCTTCTTTGTATTTTGAGGAGTTTCTTAAGAGAAGATGAAGATTACTATGGACATAAACTAGATCTTCTACCTTTTAGGTATCATCTTATTCCTTTTCAAAGAATGTATAAAAGATTTGGTACTCCAATTCCTTTCACAACAAGAAGAAGAACATGGTTATCCAAGTAGCTTAAGAGCTCTTTTCTGAAGTATTGATGCACGAGCTCTATGAACAGTCCATCATATTTTTGTAACCATTTTACCTCTATCTCTTAAAGAGTCAACATCGTGAAATTCTTCACCTTCATTTGAAAGGTTTGCAAATTCTATATTGACTTGTCTCCTTACTTCTGGATCATCAAAGTACCTCATAAAACATTTCTTCCTCTCATGAGTAAGTTCACCATCCTGATGTGGACCAATTCTTTGTGAATCTTCACTTAACCATTCATCATTATAATATCTACAACATTATAAATCTAAAAATAAATAAATTAACATAATATTATAAATTTATAATGTTATAAATAAGATAAACACAACAAAAATAATCATAAAATAATTTAACAATATCTTGGATTTAAAGAATGAGCAAGACAATGAAAAGATGCGCTACTCTTGGTCAAACGATAAATTAATATTGAGTTTACTACCTCGAAAAATGATGAATGTTCAACTTCTGTCTTTCCTTCATGTTCGAATATGACCTTTCTCACCTTTTCAATCATTGAATCCCACATTTCATATACTAAGTGAAGAGTAGCCATATTTGTATTTGTTTTTCTAAGAACATCATAAATAGGGGCAGTAAAAGCAAGTATGTAATCAACCTTCGTCCACCAATTATCATCCAACAAAAATTCTTTATTGTGCCTTAGCCACGTCATCTTCTTTGTAAGATGACCATTCATCACTAATAACCATCTCTTGAAGTCCTTTTTTCAAACTTTTAAACCTTTTTAGCATGACTATGGTTGAAGCAAATCTTGTTTGAGCAACAGAAAGCAACTTTAATGAGTTGAACCTATTGAACATTGATATTCTCATAGCATCATCAACAATTTGTGAGATCCAAAAACATTGATCATAAGCAACACTATTCTTTTCCTATTTTTTGCTGAAAAAATATTTTTCAATGCAAGATTCAAGGTGTGAACTACACAAGGAGTCCAATAAATTGAAGGAAATTCTAATTGTATAAGCATACCCGCGACCTTACATACAATTGCATTATCAATTATAATTTGTACCACATTATTTGGCCCAACTTACATAACTACATCTCTCATGTGTCTAACAATAGAATCTTTGTCTTTTATCTCATCAGATGTATTTATTGACTTTAAAAACATTGGTCCACTATTAGTGGCAACCATAAAATTTATAAGTGGCCTTTTTTGGGGATCAGTCCACCCATCACTAACAATTGTCACCCCTTTATGTTTCCATGAATTTCTTATAGGTTCCAAAAGGTTTTCTACATGAATTCTCTCTTTTACAAGTAAAGGACCTCTCAATTTATTATATGATGGTGGCACATATCCACTAAGATTAGAAGTATTAGTTGCATAACAAAATGCACTTCTATAATAAGGATTTCTTGCTAAATTAAATGATAAACCTGAAGCATAAATCATCCTCCCAATTTCATAATCAAGAGTATCTCTGGCTTGAATATTGAAAGAAGAGTCCAAAGGACCTTTTCTTTTCTTTTCTTTGACATCTCTATTTTCAATGTTGCTTCATTGTCTAATTTTTTAAACTCAACAAGTTTTGACGAACTTACCTTTGGACAACTTCTAACTCCTTCTCCCTTAAGTTGTAATAAATTAGCTCTCACTTTAGTGTAAGATCCATTGAATGAAAAATCACATAAACTACATTTGATCACATTATTCCCTCCACCAGAAGTTTTTCTCAGTTTTGAAACATATCTCCACAAAGGTTTTGTTTCATCTTCTTGTTCCATAACTTGATTATTCATCTTGATTTCCTAAAAAAATATAATTCAAATTTTAAATATAAATCAAACATAATAATTATTAGAAAACTGATATTATATAATACATTTTATAAATATAATTATTAATAATCAATAATATAAATCATAAAAGAAACTTTTATGAAAGAAACTAACTGTGCAAAACATTATTATTAAGTCAGTTCCTATGTAACTTCGTAGGTAGATTTCAGTATGAAAGAAACTTTTTTATTAAATCATAAATTGGGTCAAATATAAATTAAAAAAAATAATTTTCTTTCGATATTAGTAATAGGTGCGTGGTCTCATTGAAGAAAAATAAAAACAAACTGAAAATAAAATGAAAACACAAAATATTTGCAAATTGGTTACTTAATTATCCAGGGAATCCAAGTAAAACGAAAGCAAAGGTAGATAACGTATCATTTATATATTGTTAGTGCTTTTCTGCATTTTATCTCTGCAGTTAGGCTTTTATACTCAATTTCAACATCAAAATACTCAGGTACGAATTTATACTCAAAATTAAAAAATAAAAAAGTAATAAAAAAAATATTTAAAATAAAGTTACCCTTTCTCTTTCCAAACTCTTCAGCTCCTTCCAGACTCTTTCACAACTCGTCTTCCACCTTCCGTCTTCCACAGCTCGTCTTCCACAGCTCGTCTTCCACAGCTCGTCTTCCACAGTGTCTGACTACCGTATGAAGCTTCCTCCATCAAAACAAGCGTCTTCCACAACTCGTCTTCCACCTTCCGTCTTCCACAACTCGTCTTCCACAGTGTCTGACTACCAGATGAAGCTTCCTCCATCAAAACAAGCGTCTTCCACTCCAGCAATCGTCTCCCACCACAGAGAACTCCGCCAGGAGACTCTTCTTCTTTTGTTTTTCCTCTTGCTTTTTTGATTCGTTTCTATTGTATCTTCTAAAATTTATACTAATTTTCAAAATAATTTAAGGAATCAAAATATTTTATGCAATACGATTTTCATATTCGAATATATTTGTTTTACATTTTATAAATATTTTGTTACCATTTACGGGTGGATTTTGTGATTTTGGTAAAAAATGTGTGTCCCATAAAGGTTAACCGTGTCTTTAATGCGTGTCTAAGGTTGTTGAACGTGTCTGGCGGGGAGCAAGGTGTCCGACGCGGTGTCGTTGCCGTCCCCATCGCGTATTGGTGTCAGACGTGTGTTGGAGCGGGGAAGCGGGTAATTATTCCCGTGTCCGAGCTTCACAGGTTTCAACGACCCCTTCCTCAGAAATCTCTGTGCTTGCTGTTTTGATAGCTTCCCATTTTTAGAGCATGCATTTTCCTCCAGTTGTTACAAATCTTGGGGAACCCATTCTTTAACAACTGCTGGAGCCTTGGACTTGAGAATGCTACTATAGTGAGTCTCCATCTTCGATTCACCGCTGCACGAAAACTTTCTTTGCTTTTGCAAATTCTTCGAATCCACATAAAGTCCAAAAAATTCACTATCTTACTTTCCTGTTCAAGAATTAAAGATTATGTATAGAAGCATTTCATGAGAAACCTTCGCAACAATTTGGAAAGGAAATAAGAATCTGAAAAGCATTGAAGTTTGCCTATTCCTCATAATTGTAGATCGTAGAGCGATAAATTTTCATAAAGGTATCAGAGAGCAAGGTTGCCCATTTATCATCCTGAGGTGCATGCAGAAGCCACTGCATGGCCACTTGGAACCCCTTACTCCTATCATCTTGTTACCCCAAGAAGCTCAATGACCCTAGCCAAACCAATCGTTCCAATCCGACTCAAATGCAAAATCAACCTGATTCTGCGAACTGCTACATTAATCCAAGCCACAAGCACTTCAAGTTTACCAATGAAAATGGTGAAAATAGAGAGAATTATAACACTGCAAATTCAGAAGACAATTAAACACGAAACTATGCTTAACTAAAAACATATAATCCAGAAAATTCATCCACGACACAGAAGTTTAGTAATCTAACATAGTCTATATATCGGTTCGAGTACAGCCAATTTTGCATACGACATCTACTCCATCAACAATTAAAAAAAAACATTGATTGTCTCAAAAACTCCACGGAAGAGCTAGCAATTCAAATTTCATTACACGGAAAATAAGCATCTATCGATTACCTGATGAACGAGCATGACGCCGACGGTGATCCCGGCCATGAGATCGACTTGGAAATGCTTGCACCATTTGTATGTGAATCAAGCGGAGGCAAGGGAGGAAGAACTCGAGCAACGTCATTCGCCTAACCTTCACACTCCACCTCGCAAAGGCAATGTTCGGCGGTGTCGTTGAGGACGAAGTGGCGGTTGGTGCTGGAGAGGAATTATCCTTGTCTTCCAGGTTGAGAATTCCCTCCTCTTCTCCAATCACGATTGCAAATGGCCATGGAGAAATTTGACACTCGAAAATGAAAAATTTGATGTTTTAGAATTTAAAAGAGAAGCTCACTGAAGAAGGAAGAGGCTGGAAGTGAGTGGGAGACTATAAAGAAGATTTGAGCGGGAGCGGAAACCGCTAGCTCTAAACGCAAAATAATTGAAACGAACAGTTAAAGAGCGTAAAATAAGTAAAACATAAAAAATAAAATGCGGATACTTACCTGCAGTCTTATAAAAAACTGATGAGACTTACCTGAGATTTGAAAAACCTCTGATAGGTTAATGTCTTTCCAGAGGTTATTATAACCTTCGTCAGCAAACCTCCTTTAAAATCAAAATTTGTTGTAGTGTTATATAATACATGTGGACAGGGGTGGCTCAAAGGCCAAGCAGGTAAAACAACCACTTTAGGCCTCAAGGCCTCAAAGGCCTTCAAAAAAATTTAATATGCTTTAGGCCTCAAGACCACAAAGGCCTCAAAAAAACTTAATACTCACTTATTATTATAAAATAAAAAATATTTAACTTTAAAATTATACTAACAAAAATTTAATTAAAAATATAATTATTTTAACTGGCTTAAGTTTACATTGATGTTATAAATATTATTTAATGACTTTAAATTTATATTGGTACTATAAATATTATTTAATGAATAATAGTCTTGAAACTTTCTTATAATAAATTAATAATATTTAAAAAAATTGAACAGTCAAGAATCTTTTTTGTCAAAACTTTTTAATTTATCTCTTCCCTATATTCCAACAGATTGATATTATCTCTTAATATGTCCTATCATTGTTTGACTCTTCCACTTCTCTTATTCTTTATTTACTTATCTTCTTTCTTCTTCTATCTCTTTGTTTCTTCCATAATATTATTTTAACTTATTTTCAATTTCAAATTTGTTTCATTTCATATTCATCATTTTAATATTGTGTATTTATGGGCGTGTCTTTACTTAGAGACTTTGAGCAGTAGATTGATTGAAAAAAAGTTTGTGTTCGACTCCTTTTGAGTGCATCAATATAAGGTAACAATAATATGACGTTGATCAATTGATCCCAATTTTTTATTTTATTTTTTATTATTGTTTAATTAATCTTAAAATAATTTGTGCAGATTCAAGGAAGAGAATTTAGTAGTTACAAATTATATTTAAAGACATACAAAGGACATGATCGAAAGATAATATCATAATAGGAGACTTGAGACTCTACAATCAAGCTTATTGTCTTGACAATCAGGTTTTATCTTTTTAACTTAGACTTATTTTATATACTAATAGGTTATATTCAGTGTGATATATATTATAATTTTTAATTTTATATAAAAATATACAAATATGACAACTAGAAAATTTGAATCAGGTTATTCAAAACTTAAAAAAAAAAAGTTCAACTTTTTTGTTGAATCACAAAAAGAGAATATGGATAAATTTATAAAAATAAACAAAAAAATGAATTAGAAAATACAGATGAGTCTTTTTTTAATGAAGAACATAACAATATAAATTTAGGTGTAGATAACAATATATATATATATATATATAGGTGAACACAATAAGAAAGTAGTCAACGAAGATAATAATTTTGATTTTCAGACTCAGGATAATAATTTTGATTCTCAAACTCATGATAGTAATTTTAATTCATAAACCAATTTATATTCTTAATTATATAAAAAGAATAATTTTTTTCCAAATACATATTATAACATATAGAATAAGGTTAAGAACTATAGTACAGATTTAAGATCAACAATGTCTCAATAAAGATTAAACGGATTAGCTTTATTGTCTATTGAAAAATATTTTTTAAATAAAATTAATTATAATAATTTAATAAATAATTTTGCATCACAAAAAGTTCGAAAAATAAATTTTAGATAAAAATATCAATTTTAATTATTTTATTAATTTAAAAAAAGCTTTATTTTTTTATTTGCTTTAGGCTTCCTAAAGTCTTAAGTCGCCACTGCATATTGAAGCACATAAATGATATCATTTTAAAAAATAAGAAGTTGATATTATAGAGTTATTTGCTATGATCCAAACTAAATCATATGAAGTGCTAAGAGGAAAATATAAGAAAGTTAATTTTTAATACTCCGACTGGTATATTGAGTCATTGTTATGCATGAAAATGATTAGTTGAAAGGGAACGTACAGACTATGCTTAGGATGGGGAGGACTTACATCTCGCACTTATTGATTTAATAAAAAATGATTCATTGATTTATGAAATATTTATATTGATTTATGAAATATTTATATGATTTTGCTAGGAAGGATGATGGTGTTTTATTGGTGCAGTGGTTAAGAATGCTTTTAAGTGAAGATACATACAACACAACAAATTGCAAATCTTATCTGATGTATTACTGATGGAGAAGCTGGATAATCTTAGTACTGAAACATGTCATTTTTTTTTATCAACTTTTGATTTGCTGAAATTGATGTTTGTTCAAGCCTTAAAAAATAGGCCTAGGATGCCTGCTTGTTTGTATTTTGTTGTTTTTCTATAGTATATTTTGTTAAGCGTTATAATATTCTTTAAGCTAAGGCAGGTTAACTTTTTTGCTAATGGATTAGGGTATTCTAATGCTTGTAGTAAGGTAATACTTCAATTTAGTACACTATTATACATAATTTTATATATTTTGTATATAAGGTAATACTTCAATTTAGTACACTATTATACATAATTTTATATATTTTGTATATAGGATGGGATAATTTTATTTTCTCTATTTTTATATTTTCTTTATTGTGTTGTATATAAGATGAGATAACTTTATTATCTCTATTTTTATATATTCTTTATCATTGATAAACAAATATTTATAGATCATATCCCTCTTAAATTTAATAAAGACTATAAATATGATAAATTGAAAATGAACGAGACAATTAATAGAATGATAGAAAGGATACATTCCATGAAAATAAAAATTTAGCAAGGTAAAACGTCAACGTTAATTAATTTATATTCTCATATTTATATTTCAAATGTAATATATACTATAATCGTAAACTTTAATTTACTAAGGTGTATTTTTCAGTCTAAGATGTTATAACTTAATTTTTAATTAAACTAGTTTCGTATTAACACAAAAAAAAATTAAAAAATTAAAATTTTAAATAAGTAGTTTTTAGAGTCACTTAAGGCTTTATCTTTAATACACACAGCTTTGCTATAGATAAAAAAAATAATAAACTGAGTTACAGATTAATTAAAAGAATAATTAGAAAATGACTGTTTTGTGAGACTCCTTTTTTGAAGGGATAATGTTCTCATTGGTAGAGATAAGGTTCACAGTCTAAAGATTAGTATTTGAATTAAAAGTTATATTACTCATTATAATTGTAGTAATTAGTATATTAACTTAAATAAAATAAATATTACAAAAATTATATCAGTGTTAGCTAAAAAATAAAATTAATATTAGTTTAACTATATTTCATAAATTAAAATTAAATTAAATTAATACCAATTAATTAATAACTTTAATAAATATTAAAAACAAATTAAAATTAAGTTCACTTGACCAACACTAAATCTATAACAACTCTACTAAATATAAATATTACTTACCAGGTAACAAGGTAACTTGATACTTCCTATTTATCCGTATTGAAGGGTTATTACTTACTTGATAATAAGGTGACTTATACTTACTCTATATTCATGCAAGTGTTATTACTTACCTCGTAAGTAACTCTCACACAATACACATCTAATCATATCATACTTCATTTCAATACATTTTAGTACAATTGTCAAACATTTATAAATTACAAGCTACAATCACATATTTAATTTAATTTCATTAAATATATAAAATTAACTTTCTAGGTATAATTATATAAAAAAAATTAAAGCACAAAAATATAATTATCACATAATAATGCAACTCATTACAAGAGAAATTATATTTACTGAGATTATATTTGATATTTTTAGCTGTTTGCTAAGTGTGTTATCCATGCTTTGGCTTTCCCTTGGAAGATTCAACATCGCTAACGGGTTACTGGTAGTTTTGACTAATCCCTACAATGACACTTATTTACTAGCAGTTTTTAAAACCCCTTACTGCCAACAATTTTACAAACCCCTTTATAAACTCCCATTACTGCTAGTGATTTTTCAAACCTCTTAGGAACAAAACAAAGTCTAAAACTTTAAGAAAAAATATTACAACAAAGTTTGTAAAACTAGAGAAATATTACACAATTATTTGTTAGTCATAAAATTATACATTATTAAAAACAAAATAACATTATGGTTCTTAGTGTTGATAACTTATTTCTTCATTAGGAACACTTCCTTAATCGAATACCTAACATATGAAAAAATAATCATACTTAGTAACATTCAAATTATAATATAAAAAATATATTAATTTAATTAATATTTAAATACTACCGATGATGTTTGAAACATAGTAAAGTCATGAGGCAATTCTTCAGAATATTTTTTCACAAAAAAGTCATCATTACTTTTATTTCATTGACTTGTGATGTCAGTGTAAAATCCTATTTTAGAACACAAAACCAATGAAATTAGTCAAAACTCGATGTGAGGTTAAGTGCCCCAAATCCACATAACCAAATACAAGAGAATAAACATTGCAGAAAAAGAGAAATTGAAGCCAAGAATAAATTATATTTACACATGCTGAAATTTCCCTAGAGCTTCACATATATTGAATAATTCATATGAAGTTATGCATAAACCACGTAAATTCCAACAAGAAAAAAATGTACAAAGCCAAGGCAACAACATGAAACAAAACCTATAATGGAATTTTGCTAAGAGACCCAATTTGAATGTGTTTCAGGGCATGCAATCAAAGGCTTAGGAAAGAAACTAAAGTAGTTGTACCAAGAAAAAAAATTGAATATGTGGGATAAAAAAGAGATTATTTTAATTTACGTCCAATGAGAATTCGAATAGAATAAGGTAAAAAAAAAAGGAAAGAGGTAACTTACAAATTTAAGGTAAGTTATCAAATCATTTGACATACACAAACCACTAAAGCATTTCTAAATCGATTACCACAATGAAGTCAAATGACAAGACTAAAATGTCATGAATGTACAACAACATGAATACTTGGTCAGAATTAATGTTACAAGAAAATTTAACTAGAATATTAGCAAATGAATTCATTAACCTGAACAGATATAAAATAAAATATGAATTAATTGAGTTCCATCATCTAAATATTATAATAACTCAGTGAAGTTCCTGAAGTAATTTCTCCAAGCTCAAAATTACGTTATAACACAAACATGCAATACTTACATTAAAACAGAGAATATAAAACAACATGTAAAAAATCTAGTAATAATATAGCCATCACAAACAGGAAATATTAACTCTCGGTACTACATTCACTAGTAGAAAACATTCTTTTACGTCGCCGAATAATGTTGGTTAAAACGCTAACTGCCGTTGTCAAAAACGCGGTGGCATTTTTATAAATAAAATGACACATATAACGGCGGTTGGTGCGTAACCATCGTCGAAAACGAAGTAAAAAATTCAAAATTCAAAATTTAACATTTGGATTTGGTGGGCCACATATAACGGCGGTTGTGGCAAAGGAACCGCCATCATATGTGTGTCAAAAAATTTTTGGGGGAAATTGGGTAAAATTAGGACAACATATAACGACGATTATTACCTTTTAACCGCCGTTATATGATATAACGACGGTTGGTTCATCCCAACCGCCATTATATACCCTGTTTACCCCTTCCCCAACTCTCTTTCCCTTTCATTTTTTATGCTTCTTCCTCTTCGTGCAGCACTGTCTTCCACTGTTCCGACGCGTTTTTTTGCGATTTCAACCTCCATTGTTGCTCATTTTGCCTCCACTTCTCATTTCTTCCATCAAGGTGACTTGGTTCTACACTTTCACCGTTCGTTTTCGATCCAAGGTCCGTTCCTCTTTTGCGTTTCTCTCTTGGGTTTCGTTTGAACTAAAAACTCATTCATTTTCACTAGTTTTGATGTTTTATTGAATCTTTGTTGGATTTTTATTGTTTTGCAAGTGTTAATTTGGCTGTGTTTGCTCATTTAGCTTCGTTTTTGTGTTTGACCGCCGTCGTCGCACCACTTCTCTTCAAGAGGTATGTTTTTATGTGTATTAGGATTGTTGGCTGTAATGTTGGTGTGTTTTAAAATGCTATTTTGTATTTTATTTGGTTACAATTGAGTTAGAATGATTATGTGTGTTGAAATGCATGTGTGATATATAAGAAATGCATTTGGGTTGAGTCCGGGGATGTTCGATCCCTGACAATTTTATATGTTATCTGGTCATAAAGTAATCTGTATGAATGTTTTCCACTAAACGTCGTGATGGATCGAAGTTGGATAAATGCAAGTCGGATCAGTGATGTGTATGAGAAAGGTGTTGAAGATTTTTTAGAATTTGCTAAATAGAATGGAGTAGGAATAAATGGAAGATATTTTTGTCCACGTGTGAATTGTGTAAATAGAAGAAGAGTAGATATTGAATTGATACGAGAACATATTCTGTGTGATGGTTTCTTGAAGAGCTATACAACTTGGACTTGGCATGGTGAAGTTATAGACTTACCATATGGGAGTGAGGCGGATAAGTATGAGTATTCTAATATGTATTCTGAAGATTGTATGGAGGAAATGATTCGTGATATTGGAGAAGAGAATTTCCAACAAACCCATATGTATGACTCATTGAAAGATAATTCAACAACAAATTTGTATCCCGGTTGTTTAAGTTTTTCACGTTTGTTAGCAGTATTACGGTTATTTAATATTAAGGCAAGAAATGGGTGGACTGATAGAAGTTTTACTGAATTGCTTGAGTTTTGGCATGAAATACTACATGAAGGTAATTCTTATTGTAATTCTTTTAATATTTTGCATGAGTTCATCGCTTATTTATTTGCTACATTACTTTTATCTTATTGTAATTCTTTTAATATTTTCAAATTTTTCTTTTGTATTAATCATACTACAAATTACTAAATAAAATTTAATATATATAATTAAATTCATAATTTTTTCTAGTTATTTAACAATAAATTTCATAATTATCTTTGAACTTATTATTTTATTATCAAACTTACACTTATCTTATTTTTCTTACAATATTCTATTATTTTTATATTTTACTAATTTAATAATAATACTCTTATTTCATTTTATATTTTAATAATAATACTCCAAAGACTAAGAACAAAACAATAATTTAATCATATATATACCAATTTTTATGAAATTATTATATCAAAGTCTAACTATAGCACCACTACCATTAAAATTATATATTAATTCCAAAGTTAAAATTGAGATTTAATTATATTCAAGTAGTAATACAATCCTCAAAACTAAACAATTAAAAAATTGGCAATTTTTTTAAGTCATTGATTCACATTCAAAGGTTTCAAATAATCTCTAAATTAATGGTAATCTAAATTAAAAGTTTATAACTACTCTTGTTTCTTTATGTCAACATCCAATTTTGTCCGCATAATCTTTTAAATTAAAAATATGATAATAAAATAAACTAAAGAAATGAAAAAAATAAAAAATGAATAAATAATTTTTTTTTAATTTTTCCATTACAAAAAATAATTAATAATAGAAAAACGAAAATAACAAAAAAAATAAAAAATAAAAAATATATATAAATTGAAAACAACAGAATCCAAGAATAAAAAAACAAAATAATAAAAATAACAGGAAAAGAAAACTGTTTTCAAACTGTTTCCTTCATTTGCACTTTCAAAATAAAAAAAAAAGATAATAATAAAAAAAGAATCAGTCAATCTTAACTTCTCACAAAATAAAAATAAAGATAATAATAAAAAAAGAATCAGTCAATCTCACTCAATCTTAACTTTCCACAAAAAAAATAAAGATAATAAAAGAAAAGAATCAGTCAATCTCACTCAATCTTAACTTCTCACAAAAAAATAAAAATAAAGATAATAATAATAATAATAATAAAAAAGAATCAGTCAATCCACCTATGTTCTCCATTTCACAATAATAAAAAATAAAATATGACCGTTCTCAAACTGTTTCATCTCACGTTCATCTAAACTTCATCTTTAATAATAAAAAGAAAAAGAAAAAAGGAAAAAAGAGGGGGCCAATCTTTCAAAACTTCTCTGAACCACCTTCACATTTTTGAAAAAAAAATAATAATGAAAAGGAAAAAAAGAGAGATATTAAGGAAAGAAGAAAAAAAAAAGGATTCACGTATCATTAGTAACGGAGAGGAACGAAGAAAAAGAGGAAAAAAGAGAGAGAAAGTAGACAAGAAGAGAAGATTGATTCTCCTGTCTTACTATCTACAAACTGAGAAGCAAGGAACTTTTGAAAAGGAGACAATCATTTTTGAAGAACACTCACAGGTATGATTTGTAAGATTTAGATTTTCATATGAATCTTGAAATTTGAAACTTATAAATCCTGTGTTTTTATCTTCTTGTGATGTTTTTTTATTTCTTCATCATTTCATTTTCATATAAAGATAAAAAAAATAAAGGGAGGTCCTTTTGCTCTTTATGGCATTTTGTTTTTTTTTCTTATTTCTTAAATAATAATAAAATTCATCATATTCCATCTTCCATACATTATTCTTTGTATTTTGTGTTCCCAAAACCACTCAAAAACAGTCCCAAAACGACTTCTGCGGACACCGCCATTTTTTCCGCGCCACCAACAGCCACCATTTACCTCCAAAAATAGCCACCATGTAGTCCCTTTAATCCCAACAAGATGCACCCAAAACAGCAGCCAAATAATACCCAAAACAACACCATTTTGCCTCAAAAATAGCACCATTTTTATCTCCAAAATGACACCACTTTACCTACAAAACAGTACCGAAACAACCATGAAAAGCCACAAAAACGGTGCAAAAAAACGCCCCGTCGACACCACCGTCGTCGACAATGGCAGCCGCCGCCATCGCGCCACCTCCGTCGACGGCGTTCATCGTCGTCGCCTGCCGCTGTCGGCCACGCCCTCCCTGCTTCGAAACAACACCTGCATTGTCTCCACTGTGCCATGTGTATTCCAAACCCTAGTGGGTTCCTGATTAGTGGGGTGCTCTCTGCACCCCACATGTTTGAGCCTGCACCCACACTCTCCAAAATCCCTAAAATGCCCCTAACCATAAGTTGGGTTTCTGATTGGTGGAGATACTTCCTGCACCCCCATTAATTAAGTTCTGCACCCATACTCTTCTCAATTACCAAAATGCCCTTAACCCAAGTTGGGTTTCTGATTGGTGGAGATACTTCCTGCACCCCCATTAATTAAGTTATGCACCCATACTCCTCTCAATTACCAAAATGCCCTTAACCCAAGTTGAGTTTCTGATTGGTGGGGTTACTTCCTGCACCTCCATTAATTAGGATCTGCACCCACACTTTTCTGAATTTCAAAACTGCTCCCACAAATACTCAAAAAGTCACCATGCACCACTTAAAACTCACATATTTAAGCTTTGCATTACCACGAATTCATTCAGTCACGTTCCATTTCTGCATACATGATCCCGCTAAAGCTAAAGTGTCAATTTTATGTTGCATATAACTGTTGTATGTTATTTTTCGACACCGAATTTGGCACCATTTCTCAAAGCCCAGGCTTCAAACCTGGCACCGTTTCTCAAAGCCCGGGCTTTAAACCTGGCACTGTTTCTCAAAGCCCAGGCTTTAAACCTGACACTATTTTCTAAAGCCCAGGCTTTAAACCTAACACTGCTATCTAAAGCCCAGGCTTTAAACCTGGCACTGACGCCATTCACTTACCTTACTTTCAAACACAAGCTTTCAAAAAATTCAAAATATCAAACCAACCAACAATTTTATCAAACAAAGAACTACGTAACCCTGATTCTCCATCACTGATGGAGATACGTAGGAGAAAGGTCAAACCTTGTCTGGCTCCCTAAAACCAAAAAAAATATTTTGTTTGTTTTATCTTAATCTCTTTCTTAGGAAAATAAATGTTTTAATAAATCACACTTAGATTACTTATTTAATTAAAGGTACCGTCTTAGGACGGAGGTTGTGGGGGTGCTAACACCTTCCCCACACGTAATCGACTCCCGGACTCGAAATCCGTTTTCGCAAACTTGTCTTATCTTGTTTTTGGTTTTTCATAGTTTTTCCTTTAATAAATTATGGTGGCGACTCCACTATTTTGAAAATTAAATTATTTTTGTTCGTCGTTCTCGTTGTGGCCCCGGTTGCGACACTTTATCTTTTTTTTTTTTCTTTCTTGTATCTAAGTAAAAGATAAGTAAATCACATCACTAAAGAACTCTTTGATCACTTTAAAAAACTAAAGAAAAAATGGAAATTGAAGATAATAGACTGTAGTAGAACTTACTAAAACCAATATTTATATGAATGTTTTACTCTAATCCTTAGTTAGTTTGGAAGTTAGATTTTCCAAAGCAGGAGAGGGGGGAAGGTCTGGATCTTTTATCTCTTAAAGAAAAAGAGAATAAGAAAGTGGGAAAAATAAGAAATGAGGGAGAAGAAGTGTAACTCCTATTTTAAGAGAATAGAGGATTGAAGATTTTCTATAGGCGTCCCACAACTTTTAAGTTCAATCCTCTCTTGTCATATTTATTCTTCACCAAACCCAATAGTATGTCCAACTGTTTTAATTACGTATACTAATTTCTATTCTCATGTTCAAAACAATATCATATCATTGTTTAAATAATTTTAAAAGAAGAAAATAAATTAAATTTGATTCTCACTTATAAATTATTTGGTGCACTTAATTAAAACACACAAAAAAAAGTCAGTTATTACAATTTAATAAAGAATATCCCAATTATTACTTAAGAAAATTCCAATACATTGTAAAGCATGATTTTTGCAATTAGGCAAGATGAAATTATTTAAGATAATTTTTTTATTGAATACATTGTATAAAATATTGTGTGATGCACATATATTATTTATACACTATTATATACACCACACATATACTAATCTCAACTCATTTTGACTCGATTAAAGATTTCATATGATATGTTATCATATCGTATTTCCTTAATTATAATTAAATATCCATAATAATAATAATAATAATTTAAGAAAAAGGCTAAAATATTGAGACTATATGTACAAATTGATTTTATTTGAAAAATATTATACTGTTATGAAATACTTTATTTTGAAATTGTATATGTTTGAAGATGTTACAAGATATTTCAAGTGGATGTAAATTTTACCTTTTAACTTTTAAATAATTTTGTAAAGTTAATTAGTTAGACTTAAAATTTATTTTTTAAAATGATATCAAAATTTATCTTAATAAAATTATTAGATATTTACATGATATTTGACCTAATTTATATTTTTTTTATATTTTTTTTATGTTCTGCGTCACTGATAGGCAGTATTTTCATATATGTTCTATTATTAATAAAATGTAACATTTTTATTTATACCTGAACAAATGTTTAATTCACATTTTATAATACTTATTACCCATTTAAATTTGAATTTCAGTGGGGCTATTAACCTGACAAAAAGGTGCGTTCAAAAAAATAATTTTGAACTAACATATTAAATAACTTAACTAGAGTAAACTAATAAAACTGAAGTATTTTAATTATAACTATCCTATACTATATATTAGGTTCAGTTTTAGGAATACTAAATATTATAATAAAATAATTCAGTTCAATGTGATTTTATCTGTAATATATCATAGCTAAAATATTTAATAGAAAGAAAATTGTGCATTTTATTTGGGCAATTATCTAGCTACGAAAAATGTCAATAACCAAAAATTTGTAATGTGTAAATATTCATTAATTTGCTTCTTTTTTTTTCTTTATAATCTTACCCTTGAACTATAACTGTATATACTACGTGCCAAATATTAAAAACATGATAATTCATTACTTCTATATATTCATAAAATTATATATTACATCTTATTATCAAATAATTTTCTATTGAAAAAGGTGCAGGATTTAATTACTAATAACTTGGAAATAAAGTCATAACTAGCGCTATTACTTCATCTACAAGAAATAGGCCGAACTTTAAAAAATATATTATACCTCTTAGTTATACCAAAAAGAAATTAGATTCATATAATTTTCTATTGACACAATTATTTTTTATGCTTCATAACATATAAAAGGTGTGGAAGAAGAAGATTTATGGAAAGAAGTCTTAGAGTTCAGATATGGATATGGAGGAATTTGAGTGAAAACTTAAGTAACAACAAGTACTCTATATGATGGAGGGACTGTGGGTAACCGCATATGGAAAGTCGGGGATGGAAAGAACATTAGATTCTAGCAAGACAAATGGGTTTACAAGCAATCTCTATAAGCTAGGTATCCAAAAGACTCTATGCATTGTCACTTTGTAAAGACAAAACAATGGAGGAGGTTAGTGAATGGAGTTCGGAGAATGGGAATAGAAATGATCGATGTAGTTGGCATAGTTGGCAACTAATATAGTGTAGGGCAATGTTTGAATGGGAGAAAGAACTAGAGGAAGAACTTGATGTTCATTATTTTTCCCTATTTACTTGTTTGTATACATCTATTTTTATTAGTGATTTGTGTTTAACTACCTATTATTTTCTCTATTTCAGTGTTTAGGCTTCATTTATCATAAATTCGTAATTTTATTTAATTCATATTTTCTGAGCTAATTATATCATTTTTATTTTCAGGGCAGCTTTTGAATTTTATTGGGCTTGAAAATTAATTCTGGAATTGAAGAGGAGCTGTCACATTAGCAGTTTTTATTTTGAATAAATTTGGGCCTGTTAGGTTTAGTCTTGAGCACTTATTTAGGTCTAGCTGCCTATTATAGAGGGAGGTGAACATAGAAGTAAACAGTTCTTTATTCTTTATTTTTAGGGTTCAATTTGTTTTCTCTCTTTTGAAAAACTATTTCTGTATTTATTTTCTTTTCTCTACAATTACGTTATATTTTTGTTTCAATTCAATTTCATTTTTTATTTTAATTTAATTTCGTTTTCTATTTTAATTATGTTTTGCGTTTAATCTTCATTTTCTTTATTCGAATTTAATGGTGGAAGGATAATTTATAAGGTTATACTTTTGATCCAGATTGCAATGAAGCTTTGAGATTATTGTTGTGTTATTTCTGCTCTCTTCGTCTCTTAACTCTTCATCATTTTATTTCTGTGTTTAATGCTTTTACTGGTTCATGCTTAATGTTTCCGTTAATATGAATTTTGTCTTTGTTCATGCTTAATGAAGTGAGTCACAAGTTGTTGGGATGGAATGAATGATGTATGTAAATGCTTAATTTGCATAACAAAAACTTGTGTTATTTCTCGCTTAGTTAATTAATTTGGATTGGAATTAGGATTGAATAAGTTGAGCATGAATTTTTGTATCCTATGATAAGCGGATTGCAATCTAATCAAGAGGAAATCTAATACCCCCCCGCCTCTAAAAGTAAACTGTTAACAAGAGCGGTGGTGGCAGATAACTTAGTGTGTCCAATGTGCTTACAAGGTGAGGAAACTTCACAAAACTTATTTTTTACATGTAAAGTTGCTTAAAAAGTATGGGATGTATATGATAAATAGGTGAGAGTAGAGTTAGCTAGGCCGGTGAACTCTGTTATGATTGAATAATAAATCTAACAGTGTGTGGAAAAGAATGTAGACAACTATTGTTACAGAGATTTGGAGTCTGAGAAATAAAGTAGTGTTTAATAATGGAAAGGTTGATAATATAGAAATCTTTTGCTTGGCACAGTGAAAATGCTGGTCTTGGTTCAAGAAAAATAAGTCAAATATTCATATTTCTTATTCTGAATAGTATTTAGACCCCGTAGACTGCTTAAGAAAAACAATGGGCTAAGAGAAGAGGGCGATGATTTGGTGGATATAATAGTGTGTCTGGGTTGTGGAGAGGTGAATAGTTGGTAATCAGTTTAGGAGAGGATAAGGGTTTCTATTGTATAGGTTGCTCCTATACAGGATACAATTAAGATAAGAGGATAGTGGTGTAAACTTCTCAATGCAGACGTTCATGGTCAAACAAGCTTACCTTATTCACATACAATTTAAGACAAGAAAATAAAAGTGTAAAATTCTCATTGCAGATATTTATGGTTAAAGAAGCTTACCATATTCACAATTGTATAAAATCATAGCTTCTTAAAATCATTAAAATAGGGAGAGCATTGTAATTTGAATGTAGGACAATAAAGAGTCATGTCTCCCATATGATTAATCTTATGTACTTTATCGTTTTTTTCCTGCAATACATGGCTTGTAAATAGATTACAACACCTTAAAGTGTTTCTTTTTCATTTATTTCTTATTCTTGGCTATATATATATATATATATATTCTACGGAAAGAAGATATTTGAAAGCTAAAAGAGTTTATATTGATTTCTGGTTATTGTCGTGGTGGTGCAGCTGGTGTTGATTACTTAGTCATGAACTGTAAAAAGGTTGTGGAATGGGTTAGCCGGGAATTGGAGTGGTCAGGCTACTATGGCCTTGCAATCTTATGATATCCATCATAACTGAATATGGAATTGCAGAAATTGCATTATATTTAATAGTAGCAAATTGGATTATAGTAGACTACAAAAATAGGGTGTTTATTGTCATGCATTGTGTTGGATAGTGCTGTTCACATGCCATGAAATTAAGTACCGAGGAATTAGTCATTCTTAACACATTTGGAGTAATAATTCATCCTTCTAAATCTCCTAGAGAGATAATTGCCAGTGTCTTGCATTAAATGTAACTCAAATGGAGCATCAACAATTAATCCTTTCATGACAGCTTGTAGTTAGAATCAACAATGTTGTTCTTGACTTTGTTATTGAGAATTTAGTTGCTGACTTTGTGGGTGCTATACAATTGCTATGCAAAAAGATTGGAGAAACATTTGGTTAGAGTGTTGTGGTCGAATGTTTTTTTAGCAGTAAAGGGTTTCCTTAGAGACTTAGAAATAGGTGAATTAATTGTAGCCATATTATTTGTAGAAATGAGACTTGGGCTTGAAGGGGCAAAAACTTTATGCACCCCATCACCTCTGACCTCCATTCCATTTTTCAAAAATTTCAAAAATAATTTTCAGATAAAAAATAAGTTTTAAAAAATACTTTATGAAAATACATTCTGAAAAGTCTTTTCTGAAATGTAAATTTTATATTCCAAAATACAATTTCAAAAAATATTCTGAAAAACATTTTCTAAAATATAAAATTTATTCTAAAATAGATTTCTAAAAAATATTTTCTAGAATGTAAATTTATGTTCTGAAAAATATTTTTTAATTTTTTTTTAAATATTTTCTAAAAGTTAAAAATAAAAATATTTTTCGTATTTTTCTGTTTGCAATTGAATGCACGTCAGATTTGATAGGGTACAAGATGTTTTTGCCGCTTGAAGGACAAGTGAATTAACTTTGAGCCCATGTCATTTTTAATCGTAAGTTGTCTTGCTATCCCTCACATGATCATTGCATTCTGCACCCCATTATTTGAAGTTACGCTTTGTATAAATTTCAATTTCAATTTTATCCTTGTGAAATTTATATTCCCAATGCTAAAGTCCAAAATATATTTTTAGAATTCAGGATGTACATTCCTACGTATATCTTTTATAAATTTTCTAACTTTTTTCTTAGATACTTAATACAATATTAATTTTTTGAATAAAAAATATACTTTTTTAAACACATAACACAATTATTATATATCATCAGAATATCTTTGTATTCTATAATTATAATTTGAAATACATTTGTTTTAAATTTAATTTTTTTATAAGGCTCTTAATACAAAATTTATTTTTCTAATAGTAACAATATGTCTCCAGAAGCCTGTGGTGGGTTGCCGCTGGCGTTTTGGGTTGCGTGATTTCAATTTTGCTTTGGTTGGCATCCTGTTCGTTGTTTTGTTGGCATCGTGCGTTTGTGCTGCACTCTTGGATTGCCACGTGGTTTCAAAGATCCTACACTTTTGGGTTGTTCCGTGGTTTCAAGATTGGGTCTTGCTGCATTATTGGATTGTGTGGTTGGGTTTGTTTTCTTGGCAGGATCTGTCCGCAGGTTTTGAAATTCAGTAGATATGTTTTACAACATCCTAATTCTTTATTTTTGGGATCAAAGTAAAACTCTTGCACGTACTCTCAATAATGCTTACAGTATCTCTTTTATAACTTCTTACACCTTGCATAAAAAAACCTTGGTATTTGTATAAATTTATGTGGAAGTTTTCTTGAAATAATTAATTTATCAATATATATAAATTAGTAATGGTCCAAATTAACTTAGTTATAAAGCATTTTTATAATTATTTTATTGAGATACATAAAATGCTATTGTTTGAAATGTCCATATACATGTGATTGATAATAAGTAGGCTAAACCTGTTGTTATTTAATAATTAGAAGGGTCTCTAGGACTTCTTAATAATAAGTTGTTTTCATTCTATCTTATTTAAGAATAAGAAGATAATTCTCTATAAGACAAATTGATATTGGGAGTAGTTGTTTATGCACAAATCAATTAATCAGCATGATGACTCCAACTCAACTCTTCTATCCCAAGTTTTAATTCTTCTTAACCATAATATGATAGATTCATATGTCATAATTAGGCTAAACTAAAATTAAATTTATTATATCTTTCAATTGGTATCAGAACTTGATTTAGTTTTGATTATGATAATGAGATTTTCTTGTTAAATTTGTATTGTTTGAATTAGTAAATATAAACTCTAATTTCATACTTGTATTGTTTTAACTATTAACTTCCCTTCATCTCAAGTCGTTGCTTACGGAAAGGGTTTCGCAATCCAAAATCAATTTTTTCAAATTAAAAAATAATAATAATAATTATGTCAAAAACCCAATCCAACAAAAGCTTTCCAAGACTTATGTTTTGAACTCACGTTCTTTTTGTTCAAGAGCCTTAAAATTGGTGTCTTAGACCAACCCAACCATTGTATTTGTATGTTATTTTGGTTGTATCTTGAATTTTTTAAAGCCTTGGTTTTGAATTTCTATTGTTGATTATATTGTGCAATACTTCATTAAGGATTCATGATGTAAATGTATCTTGATAATAATATTGTATATTTTTTTCATGGTTGAGAGTTTACCTTTGTGGAGCGGATTCAATTTTGTAAAAGTTTTTTTATGTCTTACATAATTTTGAACTCGTCTTCGTGAGACGAGTTATTTTAAGATATTATTCTATTGTACACTATTGATCTTTATTGTTGTATTAAGATTTATATATTAATAATAAACTTATCTTTCAGTTTGTTTTTTTTCTAACATAATTATTGGTGAATGGTTAGTTATATCCTTAAGGATTTTAGTATCCTCGCAATATTAGCTTTAATGATATAATATTGTAGTTGAAAGCTCAACATTTTTTATGGTTAGTTATATCCTTAAGTTTTCAATATCCTCTCGATATTAGTTTTAAGGATATCATATTATGGTTGAAAGCTCGATATTCTCTGTTTGAAATAAGTGTTATTGTTGATATGTTCTATTCCAGCTTTGCCCATGCACATAGGTTAGCTAAATGGAAATAATTATGAGGACTGGGTGGAATCAGTCAAACTATTTCTAGCAATCTCATGGATTAATGTTGCTCTCACTAAATGGAAATAATTATTTTTAATGGCATAATTGATATTATTTTTAATGTTTTTACTATTTTTTATTAATAATAATAATAATGTTATTATCACTATTATGAATTATATTAACATTATTATTAATTATTATTATTAACAAAAATTAGTAATATTATTAAAATATGTAATAACGATATTACAATTATTATTATGAAATTATATAATTAATAAAGTTATTAATACTATATTTAATATTATTTTTATTAGTTTTATTGATTTGATTACTACATTTAATATTATTATTAATAATATCATTAGTAATTATAATAATATATTTATAATTATTATTAATATTGTTATTTTATATCATTAATTTTAATTTTAATATTAATGTTATTGATAACAATAATAGTCATAATGAGAATAACAATAATAAACATATTATCAAAAAGTTGATTTTGGTAAAGTGGATGTGACTTATGTATTATTAAAGAGTTTGGGCTCCAATATTTCTCACGACACTTTGTGAATATTAATAGTGAAAGGGTTATTGATAAAATAATAATAATAATAATAATAGAAATATAATATTTAATAATTTTGAAAAATTATTTTATATTTATCTATAGATTTAATCTATAGTAAGATTATTTACGTCATTATCTACAAATTTTTATCCGTATGTAATCTATAAATAATTTTGTATTACTTATAAATTTTTGTTGTAGGTAAATGTTATGTTTCTTGTAATGTTGTGACTACTCAATTCTTTTGGTAGTTAACTCATTCATTAAGTCGCTCACATTAGACTCATTAAGTCGCTCACATTAGACTCGTTAGTAATGTTTGATTGAGAATTTTCTCCATGAATTCCTCAATATCTTCAGTCTTAGACATAAAAATGGTTTCACATCTTCAACCAAAGTTATCTCATGAAGCTCACACTCAACGAGATAGACTTGTCTCATGTATGATAAAGAGATTTATTCTCTTATAAACTAGTCTTATTAATGAGTGCAGATCTCTCATCCATTATTAATGCGAGGTCTAAATCCATAACTTTCAATTAAAAATGGATCTGTTCAAATCACTCATCATAATTCAGTGCAATGAATTTGACAATGTCATTTCCTATACCATACAAATTCATGTAAGCTACAAAATTTTTATACAAAACTATACCTTAATGGTTTGTGTATAAAAATATGTAAAATAAATTCAAATAACTTATAACTAAACTTTCAATGTATATTAATATTTTCCTTTGGATGATACTTCAACATATAATTACATAATATATACACTAATTAGAAAAATTTACTATCTTTCAATATAATAAAACTAATAATATCTTTACATTTTCATCTATCATAACCAATAATTATAAAAACAACTAACCTTTAGTGATTCTAAAATGTCTTATAACATGAAATTTAATATACCGATACATAAATAACTATCATTTAGTATCATTTAATTATTTAATGAGTAATTAAAATCAGATTTAATCATTTTAATAATTACAAATCAGTCATATAATTAATCTAAAAATTAATCAATTCATATATTAGTTTTCATAGATAACGGACTATAATCATAATTAGTCTATAATTTTTTTTTAATTTGATCTTACTTTGAAACCTAACATAAGCAAAGATTCTCTACTAATTTTTTTTCAAAATTTCATTAATAGGTTAAGGTTGGACCACGATGTATCTAGTGTCACTTCTTATCTCTCATTTTGCAAGTGCTGCAACCTTTCTTTATTTTGAAACCAATTAAAAATATTCAGAATTCATTAGCAGTTCGCACATCCTTTGCTTGCATTCATCCAGTGAGACCCATGTTTCATGTGAAATATGCTAAATACCAAAATATCAAAAGGACGCGGATAGGTAAAGACCTAGCTATGTTCCATAATTTAGATTGACGTGCAGAAGATTAAAATCAAATAAAACATTTTTTAATATTTTTATTAACAATTGAAATAAAAAAAATAGAGATGAATGATATGAACTTATCACGGTTATAATATAATCGATTATATATATATATATATATATAATCAATTATATTATAATATAATTTACTATAATTATAGTTCGTATTATAATAAAATTAAATTAGTAAACAATAATAATAAAAGGTTTTAAACAATATAAATAATAATGATGATGATAAATTCATATAATGATATTAAATAAATAATAATAATAAAATAAATAAATTTGTAATAATAATAATAATAATAAATAAAAGTTACTATCAATAATAGTAACAATGAAATAAATTCATATAATAACAATAATAAATAATAATAGTTAAAAATAATAAATAAAAACAAAATCATAAAATAATAATATTGTTCGCAAAACTAAAATTTAAGATAAGAATAAAAAGTTATTTTACAAATTTTGTAACTAAAAAATAATTTTAATTTATCACACCAATCAATTATTCACAAATTTTCATAATTTTTTTTCATTTTCTTTTTAATTTAATTAATTTCAACTTTCACTCACTCTCTTCTCCTTTTCTTCACTCTCTAATTCAAACATTAAATTAAAATGATTATCAGATTTATATGTTATAGTACTTAGCTTAATTATAATTCGTTATTGAAACTTCATTTGTTAGTATTAATTAGTTTTTATTTGGAAAACGTAAGCTGTCAAAATGAATTGTATTAGAAATACTAAATCAATCTATCAAATATATATATATTTGTCCTATTAGAGATTTTAGTCTTTATTTTAAGATGGGTAGCAAGAAGAACTTACAAGTAAAAATGTCTACTTTAACATGACCTTAATTCATGCACGTTATGTCTTGTGCATAATTTCTAATACAGTAAAATATATGTCTTCCAAATTCACATTTAGTTTAAACTCTCTAGTAGTATACTTCTTACTTTCAATATATTGTATGTTTAATGAATAAATATCTCTCCATGAGTCGAGTCAACTAATAAGTATTTTAAGGATATTATTTAAGAATTAATAAAAATATACTTTTAACTTTTTTCAGCAGTATAACTTCTAAACATTGGTTACTAATTTGTCACTGTGCAGAGTCTGAACTCTAAAAGGAGTCAACGCGCACACGCATTTGAAAAACGAACAAAACGAATTCATAATAGTTGGTCAATGGTGGTGTGCCATTAGAAGACGTGTAGTCCAAGTTTCATGGAGCCTCTATTAAAAAAAAAAAAAAAACAATTTATAAAAGTTTAGTAACAAAATTCGAACTTATATTTTAGTGATCAAACGAATTTTCGTTGGCTCATGGTGACCATTTTCATAACTTACTTTATGAAAATCAATTCACTTATAAAATAAATAATGTTTTATTATAGCAAATTATGCTAAATATTTCTTTTTTATATATATTTTGAAAAATAGTCGCACGTGACACTAAATTTATAAAATAAATATAGAAATATTTTAGAGCCTAATCTTAAACAGGCCATTCTATCATTGAATCAAATTATTTGTCTTCTTGGTTAATGGATAAAAAAGATAAATATTTCTTATATTCTAAAGTATTGGTGCATTTTTATGGAAAAAATATCAGGTGCTTTATGTTACTAAATAATATTTATCCTTCGGTTCTATAATAAGTATCTCGTAATTTTTTTACAAATTAATTACTAATTCAAAGCTAGTTGAAATATCATATCACAATCTTTAATTTCTTTAGTTGTAAACTGTAATTCAATATTTCTTTTATCTTTTATATGTAACTTTTGCTTTTATTTTTGAACTTAAATATCTATATATAAAAAAAAGCTTCACTAAAAGAATAATATTTATCTCAATTTTGGTATTATTTTTATTTCTTATTAATTTAAATATCAAAGAATCTTTACTAGGTATGATTTTATTCAATTACTGAGGATTAGTTCATTGAAATCAAGGACATTATTAATGACAAACGAATTAGCAGGTTAGAAGGGTAAGTTTATCTTTTTGACTAGTAGAGTGATATTAGTAAAGTTAGTGATATCGTTAATGTCTTTATTTTATATATTTATTTTCAAAATATTCCAATTGGTATAAAGGAAATCATAAAGATATAAAGAGACTTTTTGTGGGATTGAATTATGTGGCTAAAATGGGAGACACTGTGTAAGAATAAAGAAGAGTGGGGTTATGTATTAAGGACCTAGCAAAATTCAATAAGACACTTGGAAGTGGAAACTAGAGAAGGAAGAAGGAGGTTTGTGGAGGCATATCCTAATATCAAGGTATGGATAGTGGAGGTACATAAACAATGATAAGGAGAGGACGAAAGAATCTAATTGGTGGAGAGATCTTAGAAGTGTATGTGGGAAAGGAGTGATAGGGAAATGGTTTAATGATAATATCCAGTGAAAAATTGGTAAAGGTACCAAAATCTTGTTTCGGGAAGACATTTGGATAGGAGATAAACCTCTAAAGGACTTATATCCTAGAATTTATGTTAATTCAACACAAAATGGACTAAATTTAGGGGATTTTGGGAAATGGAAAGAGCGTAGTGGGATGTGAGATGGAAAAGAGAATGATTTGAATGAGAGAAACCACTTCTACAATAATTAATTCAACTAATTGATACAAGTATAATGGAAAAGGACATAGGTGGTGGAAATGGCAAGGGGAGGAAGAACCTAGGAAGCCTATGAAACCTTTTGGCAAATGAAACCTTTGTTAACATCACAATTTTGTGTTTGGAAATTCCTAAATGGTAGAATTGCAACATATGACAAGTTCATCAATAAAGGAATACCTGTTATCAATAGAACTTATGTAATATGTGACAAATGTGATGAGTCAAACAACCATCTATTTTTTCACTTGTGAGGTCACAAATAAAATCTAGAAAAATGACAGACTCATAAATTAGTATCAAATTAGTACATCACGATAATGCAAAAAGTCATTTCATGGGATTTGAATTGTGGGGCCAGGAAGGAAAAGTAAATGATGTTTGGAGAATTGTTTGGCCAAAGTTATATGGGGTATTTGGAGTCATAGGAATCGTGTTATCTTTAAGAACAACAAGTACAATATTTTAGAGGTCTTTACTCTTATGCAGATCAAAATTTATGCATGGATAACAGGTAGCTACAAAAAGGTAAGGTTCTTTTTTATTTTGATTGGTGTCTAAATCCAATTAATTTTCTAGTTTTATGAGAAAAAGGAATTAATATAGAAAGTAATCTAAGAAGCAAGTCAAACTCATAACAGAGTGGCATGGTAAGGATGAGTTGATATATATTGCTTGTGATTGGAGTTAGAAATTGGGTAGATCCAAGACATTATTAATGGTATTGTATGCAATCTTTATCAAAAAATTGGTATGGTGTGTTTTTATTCAGAATTAACTGACTACATCGAGGTATTTCTTAGTATAACCTATAGGAAACATGCAAGCACAACAAAAGGCATGATAGATGCAAGCGCAACAAAAGGCATGACAGATAAATTTGAAGGATCCTGTAAAATAACTATCGATACAGAAATGGGTTCACTGAACATCATAGAAATGCAAATATGATTGGCTTAATCAGGGTATATAGTATTCAAGTGAAATGATATAGATGGTTGGACATAATTGCAACATTTGTTACAGTTCTGATACTAGATAATTGAGGTTGCCACTTGGACATTCTTAGTTGGTGGAGAAAAATCAGGCTATAAGAAGAATTTTGGTCAATGGGCTTAATTGGGGTTAGTAAAACTAATGGAATTATTTGCAATGCCAATATTGAACACATGCATATTAAGGGAGAAGACTTGATTGTACTTTTGTAATAGGCCTGATTTGGTATTGGAAACAAGCTACAATTTTACTTGTAATTTTGAGGTTAATGCAAGTGAGAGTGAGAATTTACTACAAAGAGTCATTTAAGAGTATGGTATATAATTGATTTCCTATTAGAAGTTACCTTAAGTTAGTCAAAAAAGTAAGAAGCTAATGATGATTAAACTTTACGTGTATGTACCTTGTATATGTATCTTGTATAAGGGTTGAGACAATCCTATTATCTCATTCAATTTTTATTTTTTATTACTAATAAAAAGAATTGAGAATGAGGCAATAAAAAAAAATGAACAAACCTACCAAGATCAAAACAATGGTAAGTAATTTCGGTCCAATTTGATTTTTCAATAAACTTTCCAATTAATCGAGCTTTTTTAGTTTATATTTCACTGTACCATTGTCATTGTTATTTCTTTTATTTTCATCATTTTCATTTCATTCTTTAAATTTTTGCTAAGACAATTTAGACCAACAACAACCTATAAAAATATTTAATAAATAAAATTAAAAAAAATTGTGTGGCACATAGAAAAATTAAAACAAAATTTCATTTGACTTTTACAATAAATACTAGAAGTTGTATTAAATTATTTCTTCTTAAAGAAAATAATTACACTATTTTACCAAAAAAACATTTTAATGTTAGACAATTTTGAAAGGATGCAAGATCTTGTTAGGTACAAAAGGAACACCACAATAACTCACAATTAAAATAAAGATGGAAAGAACAACAAAATTGACAATAATAATAATAATGTAATTTTACTAAAGGAAAGAAAATTATAATACTCCTTTCTAAATTCAAGGAGAAAATTCTCTCTTACATATAGGAAAATACAACTATTAAAAATATAACTATTAAAAGAACATTAAAAGATAAATTATTTTTTATCTCTTAATTTTTCTCTAAAGCGTTGGAAAAAAGAAAAGAAAGTAATTTTGGTATGTCTTACTAATTATAACAAGAAAAGTAATCACCAAAGTGAAATTAACCTTATGTAAGACTTTTCTTCTTTAACTTTTTTCACTAGAATATTTTGATCAAATGAATCAAATATTTACACAATGTTTTTTTTTTACACTCATGTTGCTTACTTTTATGATAAACCATAGTAAGATTGACTCATATAAACTTGTCAGTGCTAACTGACTTTGTCACAATATATGATAGGTTTACATTGGTATAAATCTTTTGTATATCCATATTTCTTTCCTTTACTACTTCTTGAACAAAGTTTTAGTGTATAACTATGTGCTTTGTCTTGTAATGAAAGAAAATATTCCTTATAATGTGTAAGGCACTATGACTATCACAATACATAACAATCTTTTATTACTTGTGCTTGATTTCCTCCCTTAACCTTTGAATCCAAATAGCTTTACTGCATGATTGGGTAACTTCCATGTACTCAATTTCTATAGTAGACCAAGCTATAACATCCTATAACTTGTATAAACAACTTACCACTCCTTCTGCAAGTGTAAACATAGCCAATAATAAATCTTCTTTCATCAATATCTCACATGTGAAATTTGAATCAACATAGTTATTGACAACTAACTTCAATCCTTCAAAATATAATGTAACATTTGAGGTTCCTTTTATATGTCCAAAGATCCTATTAATATCACTCTAATACTCTATACTAGGATTTTTCATAAATTTACAAACTGCTCTCATTGCTTGTGCAATACCTAATCTTGTATAAATAATGAGACACACAAGGTTTTTCACCGCTAATGCATATGGTACTTGAAACATTTTCATCATCTCTACTTCATTTTTTTAATGCAAAATTTGATTCAATATACCATTGATTTACCATGATTTTTACTCTCACTAGAGTCATGTTCTGTTGATACCTTTCATCAATGTCAAAACTCTACTTACTTTGAACTTTCCACCTTAATTTTTTGCTTAGGTTCCTTTCAAGAATAGTTTCAACAATATCCTTAAATGTAGACATTTATCAATATGTATTATGTTTATGATAAATTGATATATGAATTAGGTAAACTTTGAAGTAGAAGCTTGAAAAAATCATTTTTAACTATCATGAAATTTGTCATTGGAAGTTGGAAAAATAAGACATCAGATTTTTGATGTGGTTCATCAATGATATGGGCTCAGTTATTCTAAGGGTGTAAAGTTTTCTTTTCAAAAACATTCTCTTGTGATGTGACTTTGCCTTGTACAATTTGATGAAAATGTCACATAGCTCCTTCGCAGTAATATTTTCCACAAAACCACATCAGCTATTGCCAACTTCAAATTTGCAATAAAATTCTCATCATTTCTTTCCACCTTTGATCTATGATGTCTAAAAATATTTCTTCAATTGTATCTACACAATTATGTTTTCTCAAAAATTTTCTCATCTTCCATTTTCCACAACAAAATAAATTATTCTTATTAAATTTCATTATCTTATATTTTGTTGTCATGTCTTTAAAATTGACTTATGAACTTTTCACAATTAATAACCTTTCACAATTAATAACATTGTTTAATTGAATAACAATGATAGACCATAAACTAATATCTAAGTAAGTTTCTAATGAAAAGAAATGTGTCACTAATGTCATTTCTTTTCACACTACCACAATCTAGATATAGTAACAAGAATGATTATTTTCTGATGTGAAAGACGATATTAGCTACAATAACAAAATATATTAAGATTTTTCTATAACACTATTGTTGGGAAAATCGGAGGGGGAAATACCGGGGAGATCTCACAAGAATGTGACAAGAGCCAACCCATATAAGGTAATGACACCTCCTTCACCCCAAAACCTTAAGGCATTGGGTTTGTGGGTCTTCTTTCTTATATGTTGCTCAACAATCTCATTTCTACTCAATGTGGAACTTAGACTCACACTTGGATACCTACAATCTCCCCTTCAACTGAGAGTCCCTTCCACATTGGTACACTCCCCCTCAAACACGAGTACCTCACAAACTCCTCACTTGTACCGCCGTTCACATACTTATACGAGACACGCTTGCCTGAAATCTCCGTTAGGACAGGGATCAAATTGTTCTCGTCCAAGCCGTAAATCATCAGCTTTGATACCGCTTGTTGGGAAAATCCGAGGTGGAAACACCGAGAAGATCTTAAATAATAAGAACTGAGCCAAAACCCACATAAGGGAATGACACCACCTTCACTCAAAAACCTTAAGACATTGGGTTTGTTGGTCTTCTTTCTTATATTTGCTCAACTTTTTCATTCCTACCCAATGTGGGACTTAGACTCACACTTGAATACCTAACAATCTCCCCCTCAAGTGAGAGTCCCTCTTCCACATTGATACACTCCCCCTCGAGCGGAAGCAAACGACCCCTTACTTCTACCGTCGTTCACACACTTATACGGACACATTTGCCTTAAACCTCCATCAGGAAGACTTTCGATACAAGGTCAAACTAAGCCCATTCGTCCGGTGACAAAGACGAACCATCAACTCTGATACCACTTGATGAGAAATTTCGAGGGGAAAAACACCGAGGAGATCTCACAAGAATAAGACAAGAGCCAACCCACATAAGGGAATGACACCACCTTCAACCTAAAACCTTAAGGCATTAGGTTTGTGGGTCTTCTTTCTTATATGTTGCTCAACTTTCTCATTCCTACCCAATGTGAGACTTATACTTACACTTGAATACCTAACAATTTCTCCCTCAAGTGAGAGTCTTTGTGAAGTGAGGTACTCGTGTTTGAAATTGCTTCCGTTTGAGGGGGAGTGTACCAATGTGGAAGGGACTCTCACTTGAGGGGAAGATTGTTAGGTATCCAAGTGTGAGTCCAAGTCCCACATTTAGTAGAAATGAGATTATTGAGCAACATATAAGAAAGAAGACCCACAAACCCAATGCCTTAATATAATCACAACTTTATTTTTAATATACCACTTGAAAATTACAAAAATATTTATGTCACAAATTTATTTAAATTTATGATTTTCTTTTCATAAGTCACTATTATTTTTTGTAATAATGCAAGATATTAAATTTATTATTATTTTGTATATTAGTTGTGATTTTTTATTTTTAATTTTTCACAAAAGTTCTTTAAAAATGAAAAACTATACAAGTCACAAATAATTATTTATTAATATAAAATATCATATGATAAATTTAATATGAATATAATTAATAAAAATTTATTTAATTTGTATAAATTAATAATGATCATATAACATAAAATATCATATAATAATATTAAAAAATACTAAATTATTGTCTAAACCCATAACCTTTTGTTAAAAACACAACTATTGTTCCATTGTGCCATTTTACAATTATTACATTTATTTAGATATTTTTAACCATCTATTTATACCTTTATACTTTTTGTTATGGTATTAATAAATAATATATTCACTTCAAATTTAAATTTATTATTTGAATTTAACATATAAAATTTAAATTATCTAAATTATTTTCTCTATATATGAATATTAAAGTAAATAATATTTATATAGATATATGTGGATGGAAATAAAAAAATAGAAATGATTCATTTAAATATAGATCATTGAAAAAATATAAGTAACTAATAACAAAGTTTATTTTGCAAAATGATATAAAATAATAATCAATTTTCATCACTATCATCTTCATCAATAATATTATTTTCTTCATCATCTGTTAAATCAATACTTGCATCATCACTTCATTCGTTGTCGTCGTCCTCATCAATAACTTACATAGACATCATTAGATTTCCACTAGTTGTAGTTTGGGCTAAGTCACTTCTATCCAATGAAAACCCATGTTCATTATCTGACGCATTAAATGTAAATAAAATTGAGCAAATGTCTTTGTTTTCTTGACACACCTTATTTGTATCTTCTTCTGACGTATCATATCAATCTTGAGGCTTTGTTTTCATTACTACTAGCCAATTAGGGTCTTTGGTATCTTTAACATAATACACTTGTTGAGCTTAACTAGCTAAGACATATGACTCATTAGTCCTTAATTTATGTTTACTGTTAATAAGAACAAATCCATATTTGTTTTCTTTATATCCTCTCTCCTTGGAATACACATCCCACCAATTACATCTAAATAAAACGTGATTTCCACTAGAGTAACCTAATTCAATAATATCTGTCAAGACACCAAAGTAATTCAAATTACCTGTATTCTCATCACCTCTAACTAAAATTCCACTATTTTGTAATTTCAAGTACATATCTCGATCCTTTATATTAAACCTTCGATCCTTTATATTAAACCTCCAACCATTTATCAAATAACTGATATATCGAAAAACACGTGAATCTAGTCCACAAGCCAAGTGGAATAATAACTTATTTATTCTTGTGTCGCCTTCTCTTTTCAAAAGCCCAACCTATTGAAAACAAAAATAATAAGATAAATGTGCTTAACCTATTTAATCATACTCAATCAGATTTAAATAATTCTTACATATTTTTTAAACCATTTAAAAAATTCATTTTGATGTCTTTTGCTCCACATTTTTTGAACTTGCTTTCTCCAATTCTTGTTTATGCAATCTGATCATAAAATACATAGTTATAATAAATTATATATAACTACAGGAATATAAATGTGTAATTTAAAAAAATCACTTACTCAATAAAAAAGCGAGACTTCATCACAATTTTGGAGAACATAATTTCTTGCTTGCTCTTGTTCTACTACATTTAACTCAACATATTTTTTTTTACATGCAATGGTTTTCCAACTTGTAGAAAAATTTTAAACTTTGATTTATTAAACTGTTGTAAATCACCTTCATAATTTCTTCCATATCTATTTAATCTTGTCTCAACTCCATCCAAATATCTAGAACAAAAGTGCACACACTCTTGTGCAAATAAGCTTCAACAATACATCCTTTTGGACGAGCCTTATTTCTTACATATGATTTGAGCCTACGAAGGTATCTTTCAATTGGATACATCCAACGATATTTCACTGGGCCAACAATCTTTGCCTCATCTACCAAGTGAATGGGTAAATGGACCATTATGTCAAAAAATGAAGGTGGGAATATTTTCTCCAACTTACACAAGGTCAAAACTATAATTTTTTCTATCATGTGTAAAGTGTCTAAACTCAATATTTTAGAGCATAACTCTCTAAAAAAATAACTGAGTTCAATTAGGGCCTCACAAACTTCATTTCGAAGAACACCAAGAATTGAAAGAAGGAGAAAGCGATGTAGAAATACATGGCAATCAAGACTTTTCATCCCATATATTTTCCTCCCTTAAACATCTATACATCAAGAAATATTGGATAAATAACCATCATGAACCTTTAAATCAACTAAAATTTCACAAAATGCATGTTTTTCTTGAGCTGACATGGTATAACATGCATATGAAAATGTATATTTTCCTTCCTCAATCATGGTGGCATAAAGCTCTAGATGTATCCCCATATGGGCAAGATCAAATCCGGAGTTTACATTGTCCTTTGTCTTTTTTTCAAGATTCATCAATGTTTCTACTATGTTGTCACAAACATTATTTTCAGTATGCATGACATCTAAATTGTGTTGTAATTTTAGACATCTCTAATAAGGTAACTAAAAAAATACTTTTTTCTTCCAATTCTTAGATAATTGAATTTTTCCTCACTTCCTTTTCTTGATAAACTTACCAAACGTAACTTGTATATATTTATTATTAATAAAAATATGAAGATATAGATACTAATAAAAGAATATAAAAAAAAATAACAAGTTAATGTATAAAGAAAGATAACAAAATAATTATAATTAACTAAAAAATATAAAATATTATTTATTTAAATATAATTAGTTAATACACTTTAATTAGATATTAATCTAGTTTGTATATTCGAAATATGTCATTTCATAAACTTATGTCATAATAATAATTTTAAATATAAAAATTTAGTTAATATAAGATATAACGAAAAGAAAAAGTTATTTTTTTATCTTTTACTTGAATTATTTTATATTTATATTAAAAGGTATATTATCTACTATTAATATTTAAATTTAAAAATAAATTTAAATAAATAAGATAAAAATGATAATGTATATATTCAAACATTTAATTCAATATTTTAATTCTATTTTTAATTAAGATAAAAATTTTGATATTTAAATTTTAAAAAAGTATTTAAATATATAATAAAGAAAGTAATAGTTTAGATAATATTTTTAAAAAACATATAATAACACTAACCTGGTCAAATTGTTGATATTGTTGAAATATATCATCTCCAGATAATTGTCTAGGACCTGGACGATTTTCTTTAGTACCATCGATAGCTTTTGCATTATTTCTCCAAGAATTATCAAGTGGCAAAAATCGATGACTTCTCATATAATAATTTTATTTTCCATTTGGTAAATTCAAGGACCATGTATCCTCGTTACAACAAGGACATGCAAATTTTCCTTTAGTACTCCATCCTAATAGATTTTCATATGCGGAAAAATCATTAATAGTCCACAAAATCAATGCATATAATTGGAATGTTTCTTTCATTAACGCATCATAGGTCTCTACACCGATCTCCCATAATTCTTTCAATTCATCAATCAAAGGTTGTAAATATACATCAATGTCATTTCCAGGAACTCTAGGACCTGGAATAAGTGTTGACAATATGAAATAAGGATCTTTTAAGCACCTCCAAGGTGGCAAATTGTACAGAATTAAAACAACTGGCCACACACTATATGAATTGCTCATCTTTCCAAATGGATTAAAACCATCACTTGCTAGACCAAGTCTAACATTACGTGAATCTACTGCAAAATGTGGATAATGTGAGTCAAAATTCTTCCAAGCAATAGAATCAGCCATATGTCTCATTTTTCCATCTTTATTAAAAGGCCTATCTTTGTGCCACCTCATCTCTTTAGCAGTATTAGATGTCACGTACAATTGTTGTAACCTTGGGGCTAAAGGAAAATAGTGCATAACTTTATGAGGTAACTTTTTATGTGGATCTTTATATCAGGGAAATTTACAGGTTGGACAAGAAGTTGATTTCAAATAGTCACCTCAATAAAGAATGCAGTCATTCATACAAGCATTTATTTTGGTGTAATCATGCCCAAGCTCACGAATAATTTTTCGAGCCTCAAAGTACGATTCAGGAACTTTATTTCCTTGTGGAAATGCTTTTGTTAACAAAGTAAGTATGACATCAATTGCTTTTGCGCTCAAACCAAAAAGACATTTGATATTCAATAATTGACGATAAATGATAACTTGGTGAAGTTTCTACAACCAGGATATAACTCTTGTTCAACATCATCTAGTAGTTTATAAAACTTAAATATTTTTCATTCATCGTATTATACTTTGAACTTGTTATATACCTTGTTTCCTTGCTTTCTTTGGTGTCTTCAACATTAATAGCACTCTTAATATCATGTCACATACTTTGAATCCGATCACTATAATTTTTCTTGTCATTATCTTCATAATATTCCTTCGCTAGTTCTCCATGAAGATCCCATATAACATAATTTCTTTTTATCCCAATTGTGATCAACTGCTCATATATGATTCTTTTAGATTGAAATAAATTATTGTTGAACTTTTCCCATGGACATCGTAAAATAAATTTTTTTGGGCCCATTACTTTGTGCTCAAAGAGATCTTAACAAAACTTTTACCACTTTCAATTTTTCAGCTTCCTAATTTTTGCCACTTTCAATTTTTTAGCTTCTCAATCTAACTGACACCTCCACAAAATTTTTGCTGCTTTCAATTTTTCAGATATTGTGCCCTCCAATCTAACGAGACATTCAGAAAATTTTGGCTCTTTCAATTTTACGTATATATTCCTAATTTAATCGTTCTCAAATCTGAAACCCAACCCGAGCCCACCATCCTACGTTGTTCCAAATCGGAAACTGAACGCTTGATTATGAGATTGCAGTGAAGCCCTCGTTCCACAAAATCTTCAACCAACACATACCCTAAAATGAAGCAGTAAAACCGTGACTACGAAAAACCTCGCATTTCACAACCGCAAATGTGAAATGTGTTTTATCCTATAGTTTAATGCTCAAACTTAATCTATAGATAAAATGGCATAATTTCTTTGTTTGCTTCCTAAAAGCAGGTGTCTTGTAGCAGTAGAAGGGTATGTCTCTCATTTCTTGTTTAATTATAATTTTATCTTCTCTTCTTATATTTTTTTAAGAAAAGAGAAGAATATCAGAAGTAATTCCTTGAATTCGAGGACTGAGAGTCTCTTTAGAATAAGAGATGGAAAATGAGCTAATACTTTTCCTTGTTTTTTTTATTGTGCTTACATTTTGAATGATATATAGCAGACTTAGATTCTAGTCAATAATCGAATGCAAAACGGAAAATAATCGAATGCAAAACGGAAAATAATCGAATGCAAATTGTGATAATTTCATTGAATAAACATTTAGATTGTGTTTCATTCCAAGCGTCATCCAAAACAAGAAGAAATTTCTTCTCCATAAATTTTTCTTTCAGTCTTCTCTACACCACTTCCTGCGGTAGACTATGATCAGTTGAAACAATAATTGTGTCAAGAATTGCCCTTGATACATTGAGAACATCATTTTCTTGTGGAACACTGATCCAAGCTTTAATATCAAATTTACCTTCAATTCTTGGGTCATTGAATACATGTTGGGTGAGTGAGGTCTTACCCAACCCACTCATGCCCACAATAGAAAGTATAAATAGTTTGTTGTTGCCTCTTGAACTTCAACTCCTAGGGCTTGAGCTTGTTCTAATGCATGCTTCTTTACATAGTTTTGTTCTGTTGCTTCATCTAATTCAGCAACCATCTTCACTGCTCTGTCTAGAAGGTTCATCTGAGTAATGAATAAATAAATAAATAGAAAATGAGCAGCCAAAGCAACGTAGCAACAAACATCATAATAAAACAAAATGTTAGATAACTCTTGTGCAAAACTTTTAACTTAGTCATCAACAGTTTTTTAACAACAACATCAATCCTAAGCCTTCCAAGCTCTTCAAGACTGACAGGTTCCACCCGGGTTACCCTACCATAGGTATCAACCACTGGCATCACACCAATCATCCACAAGACTTGAGCCAGTGATTCACCATATGTTTTAATATTATCAGTTCCCCACAATACAAGTGCAATTGTCTCGGAATATTTTCCATCGTTCTTAGCTTTCTACCTCTCAATCAACCTGTCTACCACTATTTTGGCACTCTGCATTGCAGCAGTTGTAGGAATAGCCTGTGGGTCCAGGGAATGAATATTCTTTCCTATTGGAAAAACTTTAGGATTTCTTATGGGGCTACCACCTGGCCCTGGCTCAACATATTTACCTTCCAAGGCTTGCTTTAAATTTCCCACTTCATTATCACCCACAACCAACTTCAAGCATCCTCCCTAGAACAAGGTTATAAGTTTTTCCCTATCAGCATGATAAAATTTGGTGTCTAACAAGTACTAAATCGATGGCTCATTTATGCCATAGAGCTAAGCTTATCAACTACATCAACAACTTGACCCTTATTATTGGTAGTGCACTCCACAAAGGCAACGATTGCTCCACGTGATGCCTCTGTTATTTGCCTAAGAAGCTCTACATTCTTTAATATTCCTTTGTTATTGCCTCTATACACATCTTCTATATCTCTTCCCACAATGTCAGCTAATATTGATGGAAAAGAAGAAATACCATCTTCAGAATGATCAAGTGCAACAATGTTCACCTGTGTAGCAACTACTTCCAAAGCTAAGGGAGGCTCAATAATGACATGAAACCCACAAGGTAATAGACGAGACTCAGTCTCCATGATCTTGGAATACACCTTTCCAACCACCTGATCGCGCTCTTTTGGTGGGATCTCCTCACCCTCATCTGGCAGTGTCACATCTTTGTCAAGATTGCACTGTTTAGTTGTGCTGATAATTGAACTCACAATTTGTGCCCCACAACCAGTGTCTTTGAGTAACTAATATAAGGAGATGAGCTCACTTAACTGCTTAAGACCTTTGTTTAGTCCAGCATTTTCCACTGGAGGAGTCAGATATCTAATGGTGTTTGCATAACTTCTATGCTTGGCTATGGTGGCCTCAAAAGGGTTGTTTGCAGCATAGTAATACACATTTGAAATATTTCCAATTTTAAAATGTTTTCTTCCTGTTTCCAAAGATTTGGATAAGGATGGTTTCTTTAACTTGTACTATCCTCAGCATTATAAATTGAGTGTTCGTAAAATAATTTATATATATAAATCGAATTTGGCATCTAAAGGATTGTCGCAGAGATTTGTATACTATCCTCAGGTAGGGTATCAAACCACTAGGGCTTTTGACTATTCTATTACTTGCTTGCAAAACTCCATCATCCTACTCAGTTTCTATTGTTGGTTGTCCAGATCTAATTAACTTGAGACTAAGATTCAATTTGTTTGATTATGCAGTCTTCAATCTATGAATTCTTCCCTATATACCTTTTCAACAAATCATTTTCTAAACAGTTTCCAAGTGTCAACTAAATAAATTAATAAAACTAATTAGTAATATACGTACACATGAAGACGTGTAAATTGAGTATCCATAAGCCTGAATACCTCTTTTAGCCTAACAATTTTCTACAGTCAAATGCTATGTGATCACCTCTTAATGAGAAATATCACCATTGAGATGGGGACGGATGTGTTCTTTTAGCATTGATATTCATTTTTATTTGACCATTTGTAACAAATTTTGATTATTTATTTGTTATCTTTTTGTCTCAAATGTAGGTGAAAAGATTAATAGAAAATACGTAATTGTTTTTGTAAGAGCAAAACATGTTTAACTATAAAGAACAAAGATTACAAAGAATTGCAAAAACCAAAGTAAGATTAGAGGCTTTGGGATTATCACATACGACTTATTCTTTGAAAGTTTCAATTCAAAATACCAAAGACAAGAAGGAAAAGAAAAGAGATGAAGAGCATGACAAAAAGTATAAGCCCAAAGAAGTAGAAGAATTTCAACACTCTAGTGAAGAAGATGAAAGATAATAGCAAAAAAAAGGTATATAATGAGGATCTTATGAAATGTTTATGTTTAGTTTAATTGTGCCAATAATATATATATATATATATATATATATATATATATATAAATATATATATATATAAAATCTAATTTAGATTGATAATGAAACATGATTTAATTATTCGTTAGTTCTAGATAATACTTGTACTTGCTTCTCATATATGTAAAATAATTCTTTCATGAGGTTTTGTTGGGTATATTGAATCTTGCATGTGTTTGTAAATGAAATAGTTTGGTCTGGTTGGATTGGCTTAAATGTAGAAATTACCGAGTATTTTAGCTTATGACTACTTCCACTACACTTCAATTTATATATCAAGTCCTACTGCTCATTCTCCATCTGTCATCACATTGGCTTTTTCTTCATCTAATAGTTTATCTTATTTTTTAATATATATTTTTCTTTAACTTTTGTGATTATTTACATTTATATTTTGTAGATAACAAGATCACTAAAATTAAGCTCTAAAAGGGTCAATGCCTCTAAGTTGAGTGATGTTGAGCAACTTGAAACAAGTACAGATACTTGAAGAACATGTTTTTTCTAAAATTAGAAATCTCAAGTGCTTAAATTGGTGTTGATTTATTTTTCTTAATTTAATTTAGGTCAAGATGTTAAGAAGCGATGTGGGCACACTATTAATGTGAAACTCCCAAAGAAAAGAGAAAAGTTAATGGTGATGGACAAAATTTGATATCCAATTTCCTCTTCCTTATTTTAAGCTTTGTGGAAAACATGTGAAATATTTCAAAGCTGATACAACTATGTGTATAAGGCAAAAAAACTCCTTTACAAGTTAAGACTTGGAAAGAGATTTCTAAAGATGATCAAAATATAATGTGGAAACATATGAAGGTTAGTATAATTTGTACAGTTAATTAATTTTGATTTATATATTAAATGTATTTTAACAATGTTCTATTTGGTATTTCTTTTAACTTTATGACTTTAGGATGCATTATGTTTGAAGGAAGAAGATAGAAAACATGCAATGAAACAGTCGCAAAACCAATACAGAAACAAGCATTATCATTTACATCAAACTTACATCCAAAATAAAGGTAGACCAAATGATATACGCCCTGAAGATTGGAATTGGTTAATAAATAATAAATGGAATGATTTTAAATTTAATGTAAGTTACATTATTTATATATTTATATCTAAAGTTTGAAATTTATTTTTTACATATTTTTATATTATAATATTAAATTATTTTTACATTTATAGGGAAGGAGTTTGAAAAATAAAGTTAGCAGAAGTAAACAAGAAATCAAGTCAGTTAGTGGCACAAAATTAATTGTCCAAAAGGCATTTGAAATGGTAATGTTTCTTTTATGTTAAGCTTTATATGATATTTTTATGTTTCACATACACAAGTTTGTGTTTTTTTTTTCTTTTATTTAATCTAACATTATATTATCTTATTTAATTAATTTCAATAGAAAGATGAATTAAAAAGTAATGAATGGCCAAATGCAGTGGAAGTGCGGAAGGCCACATGAATGAGATCTGATGGAACTTGGTGCATTCCCAATGGGGAACAAATTATGGTAAGTAAAAAAATTACTTTCACTTCTTTTGTAATAGATTTAAAAGTCATATTTTTATCTCGTTAAAGTTTTACAATTTGAGTGTAGAAATTTGGATTATGGAGTTGAGAGAGAGATATCAAAAGTTATTTTATTGTTTTTTCGTTTGTTGACATGTTTCATAATATTGCATAGGACAATTTAAAAAATGTGGGTGAAGTATATAAAGAAGAAATTTCAAGAGCACCTATCTCATTGGTAAAACATTTTAAATTTGTATTGGGAACAAAACCAAATAACTCACAAGGTATAGGAAGTGTGTCAATATGAAAAGAAGTGTAGAGAGACAACTTGTTCAAAGTCAAATGGAGGATGCACAAAAGAGAGCAAATGATTTAGAGTTAGAAGTGAAAAATTTGACCAATGTTATTAAAAAGCAAGAAGAGACCAACCTTTAACTTCAAAGTGAATTACAGTCTCAACATCAACTAATCGAAACTCACCAACTTGCTATGAAAATCTAACATGACCCAATGAAGCAAGATATTGAAAGGGAGATGAGACATCAAATGGCTACTTTATTAGGAAGTTTATCTTTTAGCACTTCAAATGTTCCATCAAACAAAGTTAGTTGTATTATTATTTATTTTTTTATTAATATTTCTATATCTTTACATTTTTAAAATATTATTAATATTTTTATTCATATTCATGATTTATTTTATTTATTTTCCAGGATCAAAATCCTTGAAGATAATATGGACAATGTTTATTGCTCTTTAAGAGTAAGAGTAGTTCTAAGGTCAATTTCTATCCAAAGGTTTAGTACATATTAGTCTTCTTGTAGTGTCATTTTGTATTGTGATCGAGACAGGTTATTGTTGTAGCTCTATTATAGGTGTGGGGCATATTTGTGGTTATGGGGTTGTTTCACATCTCATTCTTTGTGGTTGTTGTTTCTTCCAATGGTGAACTTATATTTGTTATTTGTGTAAGGGTTGAGATATTTGATATATTTATGTTTCAAGCTTTGGTTATATTTTTTATTTGTTGTATTTTTAACTGGAAATGAATCTGAAATGGATTTGATGCTTGGTGTCACTGATCTTAAAACAACAGAGGCAGTGACTGCTACTGAATCTGCAATTTCCACTTGTCAGCTTGTGATTCCATTGCTGATGGTAGCACTAGTACAAAAAGGACATTTAATCGCGGTTGCATAAGGTATACAAGCGCGGTTGTCCAACCGCGATGAATTCAAACGCAATAAAAAGTATTGAAGATACAAATGCGGTTGTACAACCGCGATGAAAAGTATAACATACTACCGCGATTCATAAGAAACCGCGCTGGTATGACACATACAAACGCGGTTGTAGCAGAAAACCGCGCTAGTATGGTACATACAAACGCGGTTGTCTATAACAACCGCGGTGGTATGTCTTTTATATTTTAAAACTAAAAAAAAATTAAAGAGTGTCTTTGGCCTAGTGGATAAAGCGTTTGATTTCCAATAAGAGGTTGTGGGTTCGAATCCCTTTTTATACATTCTTGTTTAGCCGCTACAACCTTAAAAAACTTCTATTAATTCACCCCTTCTTCCTGCAAGAACCCCCTTCAACGCTGCTGAAGCAATAATCCCTTCTTCCTGCAAGAACCCCCTTCAACGCTGCTGAAGCAATAACCCCTTCTTCCTCCTAAACGCAAAACCAAAACAGGGGAAAGAAAAACCAAAATAGCGGCAAAAAAAGGGAGAAGAGTGATGGAGCCCTAAAAAAAATAATTAATTTCAAAAATGCCACCGCGTTATTTTTTATTGCCGTTATTTTTTAACCGCGATTATATCCCGCCTTTAAATGTGTTTTTTCCACTAGTGTAGTGAAACAGCGTTATTTTTTATTGCCGTTATTTTTTAACCGCGATTATATCCCGCCTTTAAATGTGTTTTTTCCACTAGTGTAGTGAAACAGATTTGGAGGATGGTGGTGTTGATGATGACAATGTGGATGATGAAATAGAAAGCAGTGATTATTAACGCAAGGATGGAACCAATGGTGAAAATGGAAAAAAAAAGTCAGTAATTAAAGAATGTATTTTAGTAACGATAATAAGTATTAAGGTGCTTGTGCTTGATGCTTAACGAGTTCTTGATGCTTAACGAGTTGACATGTCACAAAAATTGTGTCTTGATTGAGATATAATTGGAAGTCTTGCATCTGTCCTCCTGAAGCTAATAGTATCAATGTTTTTTGTTTTAATGAATAATTATAAAATGTTTTCTTCCTGTTTCCAAAGATTTGGATAAGGATGATTTCTTTAACTTGTACTATCCTCACCACTATAAATGATGCAGTGGCTGCTGCACCAGAAAATAGTGGCACCAACAACGGAAAACATGTAATCTATGTGTTGTGGGGATTTACAATGAGTACGTGTCTATTCTTAAGAGCAAGCTCAACCTGATGTTGATTGGAGATGGCATTAACCGCACTGTGCTTACTGGTGATCGCAGCATGGTCGATGGCTGGACCACTTCCAATCTACGACTTTTGGTAAGCCATGTTCAAAGCTCACGTTGCATATCATGTCATGTATTTTATGTTCATGCATGCGAATTAATTTGCAGCACTTTAGCCATACAAGGATAGAAATCAAATTAGTTAGTCACATGTTGTTAAATCCAGCATTAATATAGTGGTGCGTAAATACCTATGTAATATGGCTACTAAAATTGTCACATGCACACACACATTTATTTGAAAAAAAAAAAATATTATAACAATTTTGATTTATATAAACAAGATATTAAATATATGTATTGTGGTAATTGAAAAATTTGTGTGACATAGTTAGACTGTAATGTGTCTGCTACATCTGTGTGTGTTGTGTGTTGTGCAGTTGTTGTTGGAAAAGGGTTTATTACCGTGAACATAACATTTCCTAACACTGCTGGGTACAGCAAGCAGCAAGTTGTGGCTGTGAGAAATGGGGCGAACATGTCCACGTTCTACAATTGCAGTTTCGAGGGTTACCAAGACATACGTAGAATCCCTGTGGCAATTCTACAAAAAATGTGACATTTATGGCATTTTATATTCGGCAATGCAGCAGCAGTATTCCAGGATTATAGCATGTATCCAAGACTTCCTATGCAAAACCAATTCAATGCAATCACAACACCAGGTCGATAACCAAAACACTGCCATCTCCATACAGAACTGTTGCATAATAGCAGCCAGTGATTTGGGTGATGCTACTAGTAACTATAATGGGATACAGACATATTTGGGTAGGCCTTGGAAGGAGTATGCATGCAGTCTTTCATGGATGGCCTAATTGATCCAAAGAGGTGGACAGAATGGTCAGAGGATTTTGCTTTGGGCACAATGTATTATTTATGTTTCAAGTTCTTGTTACATATTTTATTTGTTGCATTTTTAGATGTAATGAATCTTTTATATTTATTTATTTTAATTAATATATATTTGAAAATTTTAAATATAATTTACCTATTAATTATGATATGATATTTGTTAAACCTATTATCACTTTTAATAATAATAATGATAAAATATTAATAATTAGAAATAATTCATAGCTAATTATAATATAAATTTTGATAATAAAATACTATCAATTATAATAAATTAATAGTAATAATAACTAATTTATATTTATGATATTTTATTATTATCACAATTGTGTTTTATATTCATAATATTTTGTTATTGTCACTATTATGTAAAATTATTAGTGATAATTTTATTATCACAATAAAGTTTGATTTTAATGACATCCAAAATTATTGTCACGCTGACAAGAGTACTGATGATTTAATTATTGTCACATGATATTAATAGTCACAAATTTTTAGTTTATAGCTGTAAACTATTTATGTCATTAAAACTAATTTTTTAAAACGTCCTAGATTTTGATTGGAGATTGGCCGGTGCCTAGCATATTTGTCTTATCGATTTACCGTTAATATTAACCTTAATAAAAATCTCACGTGTTATGTTTTAAACGATATTCAGAAGCAACTTCCAACTACTTAACAAGTAACTGCAAGTGTCTTGTCTTAATCTTATATTGATTGCACTAAGAAAAAGAGGATCTTGCTGGAACTTTATGGCATCATATTTCAGAAGCACTAAAACACTTATGGTCTTCTATTAAGTCATTCATCCTCTTGAAAACCCACTTCGCCCTTCATACAATAATTTTCTTTGGGAAATCGCTTAATAATTCATCTCTAGTGGATGTCCATCCAATCTACAAAAGATGAAATATTAATATGTGATATTTTTCCTTCATAACTTTTGAATGTTAATCTCCTTTTTCTATTATTTTCAACTGGGTATTCGTCAAATTTCTAGATTAATTAATATGAAAAGAAAATAAAAACTATTACAAAAATAAAAAGTTGATTTAAGTGCGTTCATAAAAAATCAATAAGTTTTTCAGGTATACAGAAAATTTGTATAATTGTTTATTACGAGAGGGTTTGTAATTTTACCTTTGTAAAAATTATAAATTGTATATGTGGGTTTATAATTTTATCTTTATAAAATTTTTATGAGAAAATTTATAATTTTATCTCTATAAAAGTTACATTAGAGAATTTGAATTTTTCTTTTATAAAAAATAGTATATTGAATAATAGAATACTTTTATTAAATATTTGTGGATGTAAGATTTTAAGTATCAAATCATGTTAAATTTTATTGTATTTTTTATTTATAGTGTTATTTGTGAGTTTACTTCTGCTAGAAATGAATTATAATTCTATTTGTAAAGGTTTATAGGTTAATCAAATATATAGACTCGGTGACAATATGAACTCCGTGACAATTAATGAAGTATATTGATAATTAACTCATAAAGGTAACCTGCTACAATCTGCTTAATAATACCAGGTTATGGTATATGATATTCTAGATTTAAATATTTTTATATGACATTATAAAAAAGTTTGCTTAATAGAGAGAAATAAATTAAACCTGTTTTCCCATCTATGTTGTTTCTTTAAAAACAAATCCATGATATTATGATTAGGGACAGCGAGTTGCATAATTTTTCCCCTTTTCATATGTTTCATATTATATGATTATAATAAATGATTATGATTAGGTTTAGCCAATCGATGGAGTTGGTTCAAGAATCATGGAATTTTCTTATATTAATTATTGGTGGGTGGAAATGTGAGTTTGGATGAGGAAATGGAAACATTGGTTTACAAAAGAGAAATTATTTATTTTGGTTGCGGCTTGACTATTGTATTAAAGCTGAATTATGATGGAAATTGACAAGGGATACCAAATGCTTCAGCTTCTACATGTACGACAAAACCGCCGATGCTAACACATCATCAATTAAAAATACAATATTAATAAACAAAAACAAGTTGGATTAGGACCCCGGGTATGAGGTGTTTCAGGCCCTTCAATTAAAAAAAAAATAGAAAAAAAGTCATGGACTTTTCTATTGATAAAGAAATTGAGATATTTATAGTTTAAGAGAGAAAAAGAGTTATAGGAAAGCAAATTGAAAAACGAGTTAAAGTTATATGATTGTTTTATATTGGTTGGTAGTACGAGAAGAAATAAAAAGAAAATGGTTTATTTATCTTTGTTTAATTAGATAAAGGATAATATATATATATATATATACATAATTGTCTTTCTTAAAAGAGTTTTTAAAAATAAAAATGGTTTAGGAATTTAACATTTTTATCAAACATTATACAAACTTGTCTCCGAGACTGCAGACGAGAATAAAGAAGTCATTGGGTTAGAGCCTTGATCAGAAGTTTATCTGGAATTTCGGCCTAATTGGGTTTGTTTGGGCCTCCAAATAATTTTTTGGGCCCAAGTTCAAAATTGAAGAATATCACTGTAGAGATTTTTAGAGTTTCAAGATCACAAGACCTCTAGTTGTAAAATTGTATAGAGTATTGTAAAATTTATTTTGCGTCAAGTAAAATAGGATTTTGGGACTTAAAGCGCACAAGAAAAAGTGGACGGTCACCTTTGAAAGAAGCCTCCAAGGTGTCACCTAGGAAAAATGAGTCCAAGAAGGCCCCATATGCCACTCCAAGTAGGTGCCACATGGATACTTCTTCTCTTAGCTTCTTTTGCCACTTGTCCACCTCTCATTGGAGAGTATTTGAAGCTTGGGTTGCACACTACCTTTGTCACATGACACTCTCCCAATGGAGAGAATCCTCTCCACTCATGGCTTGCCACTTGTCAAGCTCTTATTGGAGAGTTTTTGAGAAACTTGCAATATAAGTTATTTTTTAGTCTATAAATAAGAAGCTTGCGTAATTGAAAATTTAGATTTGAATAAATAATGAAATGCTGACCAATTTTTGCCTCTTTACTCTTATTCAAAATCTCTCCTTAAAGTAGTCTCTATTCTAGACTTGCTTTTACTCCGTCCTAGGTGTGTGGGCCTAACCTCACACCTAATTCACTCCAAATTCCATCTCAAACACTTTAATCCATTACAAACATCAATTATTCCATTGCATCTACTCCAATTTCATTCAAAACATCAAACCTCCAAGAAGAAGCACATTGAAGCATGCAATTGAAGCTCCAATTGCATCAACTACAGTTTTAAATAGACCTTACAATCTAACAATTTCTTTAAAAAAAAAAAAAGTCTTGAGATATAACTCATAATATCTACTTTATGGCATGATATAAAATGAGTCATTTTGTTAAAACGGTGCACTATCATCACTATAGAATCATAGTCCCTTTAGATCATTGGGAAACCAAATACAAAGTTCATATTAATGTCAACCTGATGAGAGCTAGCTATGGGGAGGGGTGAATAGAGTCCGTGGTGCATTACTCTAGACTTAGCTTGGAGATGGACCATGCATATAAGAGCAAAACCTTTGAACATCTACTCTCATGTGTGGCCAATAAAATTTACTTTTCGAAAGAGTAAGAGTTTTATCAACTCCAAAATGGCCCATGAGACTCCCTCATGACTTTCTTGGACTACAAACTTCCTAATGAATCCTTGGGGTATAAAAAGTTTTCCCTTTTTATAAAGATACCTCTCATAAATGTAGAACTCATAAAGAGTGTTAGCACTAGTGGGCTACTGTGATGATTTGATGAAGCCAACCAAGTGAAGATGTTCAAGACCTTATGATCATATGTAGAATGCATGAAGATTTCATGAAGATTGAAGACTTGGTCTAGAACTTAGGAGTGTGTGTTGTGGGGTAAGTTTGAGGTCTAATCAGTGATGCATGCAATCTCAATCAATGATAAGCTCCACAAGCTTTTTCTGAACTAACAAAAGTTTTGAAAAAGCATTAAAATCAAAACTTGTGTTTTGAACAACTATTTTAACTAACTGGAGAAAAACAGTCGACTATTTGAAAAATTAATACACTGAATTTTTAAATGACAGTTGTCTATAAATATCTGGCGCGAAATTTTTGAAAAAAATCGAAAATCATTCTAACATTTTCTGAGCACGAACATTTGAGATTTCAAAGAGAGCAAAAGCGCCCTTGAGTCTAGTGATCAAGATCAATCAACTTTTTCATCAAGAACTGTTTTCTTGAACTCCTGTTGGAGCATTCATTTGACTGAGACAATTTCTTCACTCATTCGATCATCAAACTAAGCCTTTTATACCCTTTCCTTATTATCTTTGTATTTCGTTGTATAGAAGTGCTTGTATTGCTGTGACTGTGTTAATCTTTCTTTGTATTGAAGGTTATTCTGCTGTGAGTTACCTGAGTTGGTAATTCTGTTCTGTACAGTGGGCTCTATACAGGGTGTGACTTGTTGTGGGTTTCAGCAAGGGTCTTCGTGAAACACACAGTGGGTTTCTGTGTGGTTTCCTATTCTACTGTGGGTTCAGCAGGGGTCTACTGCGGGGTGCAGCGAGACGTTTCTGGGTTATATAGTGGACTCTGTATAACTGTGACTTGCTGTGGGTTTCAGCAAGGGAGTTCTTGAAGCACACAGTGGATTCTGTGGTGTTTCTTGGTCTGCTGTAGGTTCAGTAGTGGTTGCTGCGAGTGCAGTGTTGTCTTGCCGTGGGCAAGTGTTGTAAACGTGATCAGGTTGATCAATTTTAGTGAAATCCTTACTGTATGATAGGGACTGGACGTAGCCCTGCTGTTGGGTGAACCAGTATAAAAATCTGTTGTGTCTTGAATCTCTCTTGCTCTCTCTCTTTACTGTTCTTGCTAATTCTTGCTGATTTTCTTGAATTTTCAGAATTAAGTGAATCTTGCTAATTGAATAACTTCATCATTTTTATGAAAGCATTTTTAGCAATAACCTAAAATCATTTATTCCATTTTAACACAGTCTAATCTGAAATGCTTTGAATATGTGAATAACCAGTATATCAATTTTATGTAAATCTGCAGTTTAGCAATTTACTGGGTTTACTGTTTATCAGTTCGTTTTTCCAGAAAACTCAATCTTTCACTATTATTGATTAAAGACTGTTTTAATACACTTAACATAGTTTGTATTGGTTAATAAAAGGTTCTTTAATCAGTAAATCTTTATAAACTTGAAATTGAACTAATTCTTTGATTTCTTGATTCAACTTTTCCAGAACTGACTTTACAATATACTGTGTATTCAAGTATTGTTTTCTGGTTACAGTTTACTGCATCTGATTGATTGATATTGTGCTGAAACTGTTTGTTGATCCTTTGTTGTTTGTTTTACATATATTCTTGAATAGTTTCCATAAAAATTATTCATTCACCAAACAGTTTGCAAAAATTTTCAAGTGTTCAATTCACCCCCCTCTTGAACTTGGCCATAACATATTTTTCAAAGAGGTTTCTTGAAGTTAATGTAATGCTTATATACAACTTCTTTATGTTATCAAAGCATAAGATATGGGAACCTAAAGTGATGAGTAATGTGTCTCTTCAAGATAAAGTATCAGTAACAACATTACTCTTCCCTTTCTAGTGTTTACTAACATAAGGGAATTTTTCCAGAAATTCTACTCACTTAGCATGCCTCTTTCAATTTTTCTTGCTCTCAGAGATACTTAAGTGACTCATAATTTTTGTATATGATGAATTCCTTAGTCATTAAGTAGTGCTCTCATGTTTTAAGGGTTCTAATTAGAGCACAAAGCTCTTTATAATAGATGGAATAGTTCAAGGCGGGTCCACAAATTTTTTCATTAAATTAAGCAATAAGATAACACTTAAAGTAACACTGCACCTATTCCAACACCAGAGGCATCACACTCTAGTTAAAAAGTTTTGGAAAAGTCATGAAGAACTAGAATGAATGCATGGGTTAACTTATCTCCTAAATTTTCAAAGCATTTTTTTTTTTTGTTTTTCACCCCACATGAAAGGCTCATCCTTCTTAACCAAATCGTTAAAAGGAGTTTCACAAATGTGGAGAAGTCCTTCACAAATTTCCTATAGAAGTTTGCTAACCTATGAAAGCTTTAGACTTCTCCCACATTTTTAGTAGCGAACCATTCTTGGATAACCTTTATTTTCTCAAGGTATACATGAGCACCATCTTTCCCAACCTTAAAACCCATAAAGACTGTGTTTTCTTGATAAAAAAAGTACATTTTTCTAGGTTGGTAAAGAGGTAGCAGTCCCTTAAAATAATTAAGACTTGCCTAAGATGGTATATGTGCTCATATAGACTCCTACTATAGATTAAAATATCATCAAAATATACGACCACAAATGTAGATGCAATTTCTAAGTACATGAATCATTAATCTCTTGAGATGGCTAGAAGCATTGGTCAAGCCAAAAGGCTCGCATAACCATTCATACAGTCCAAACTTGGCCTTAAGAGTAATTTTCCGTTCATCTCATTATTTAATTCGTATTTGTTGGTAACTACTCTTTAAGACTAATCTTAGAAAATATGTTAGCTCCATGCAACTTATCCAACATGTCATCTAGTCTAGGAATTGAGTGCCTATATTTTACAATTATGTTGTTGACGACCCTAAAATCTATACATGTTCTTCAAGACTCATCTTTCTTGGGGACCAACAACACTAGGACAACAAAAGGACTGAGACTCTTTTGTACCCAACTCTTTTTTAGCAAGTCACTTATTTGACTTTTTATCTCTTTACTTTTTTTAGGGTTAGTCTTATTAAGTTAGCCTATTAGGTAGGTTGACTCTAAGAACTAAATTTATTTCATGTTTTATTCCCTTCATAGGTGGAAGTCCATGAAGAAACTATTTGGGAAACAAAACATCAAACTCTATAAAAAAAGCATTTTAACCCCAAAGTTCATGACTTGTGGTAACAAGTTTCCCCTTTATAATAGAGAAGCAAAATGAGTTTGTTTAAGCATAAGAGATTTTATCTTAATTTTATTTTTCAAAGATTTTTGCTAAACAACTTCTTTAGAGATGACAAACCAGAGCTTTTTACTTATTTTTTTCTCTCTTTAGTTTTTTTTTTTTAATATTTTTCTCATTTTATTTGGTCCTCTCTCACATGGTGGGGTGTGAGAGGACCCAAGATAATCTTTTTTCCCTTACGAGTGAAATTTACTTTATTAGTAAGGTCATCATGGATAGATTGCTTATCAAATTTTCATGGTATGCAAAGTAAGATATGTCCAACCTCCATTGGAACTATATCACACAAAATTTTATTTTTGTAATTGTTTATAAAGATTAGAATACTTACTTGTTCATTAAATACTATTCCACTATTATCTTTGAATGATGAAAATTTAAACAAGATACAACTGCAATTCAATTCGAAAGAAAAAAGATAATTCGCTCAAATATTTTTTACACATAATTCAACTCATATAATCCAGAACACATTCAGTCAATTATACAAATGAAATAATAAGTCCAGTGAACTCAAAATAACACTAGTAAGAAGAACAATCCATTATGCGTGAAGAATAGTTAATTGAGTTAGTGACAATAGATATAACAAAGTGTTCAAGAAGAGAGAAAGAAAGATCAAGAACACAAAGATTTATATTGGTTCACCCTTCCTCAAGGGCTACGTCCAGTCCTTTGCCAACCAGCAAAGAATTTCACTAATCAAGATCACCAAGATCAGTTTTACACAATACACACTTCTTGCAACCCACAAGAAGCCACTGCTCCCAGCAATAAACAACCCACTTCACCCTACAACAATTGTCTAAACTATGCAGAACCCAGTGCACTAAACTAGTTACAATTACAAACCCTATGTAATTGGTAACAACACGCTCACAGAACAAAGATGATCAATAATAGAACAATCACAACAGTAATTCTACTCAACAAATTACAAATTGAATTAAGAACAGAGTAAAACACTTAACTCTGGATCAAAACCACAGTTACACGAATTCACATGCAAAGCAAGGCTCCAAGATTAGTGTTCTTGAGGATTTTCTTGGTGAAAATCAATTTCCAAAGATCTAAAGGTGTTCATAAGTTTTCTCTCCTAGAAAATTCACAAGTATTCGCTTAAAATGTCTTAGATGTCTTTGAAAACACGTGTTTGCCTTTATATAGACAAATTGTTTTAATTTTGTTAAAAACTCATTCGATTGTATAAATCATTCAATCAATTGATTTTTCTGTGACTTTGAAAAATTCAGCAATTTGAATTCTAAAAGTAGTTTACTAAATTATTCCAAAGACTTAGATTTTCAAAACTATTAAACCTCTTTTTGTTAATCAAAATAAATTTTGGAGCTTACATTTAGTGATACCTCATGGAACTCATGGCTTTAGACCATAACCAAACTCACACACACACAACCTAAGTCTAAGACCAAAAACTCCATCAAGCTCTATGAGTCTTCATGCAATCCACATTGCTAGGTTTGATCCTTTGTAGACTTCATCCTTTTGTTGGTTTCATCAAATCATTTAGCAACCCTTGGTGCTAACACATACTTCTAAAAGTTCAATCCACCTTCCATCAAAGAAGAAATCGAAACAACATGTTGAAAAAGAAGACTCTTCTACCATAAAGGAATTAAGAGCAAGACTTAAAACTAACACACAAAGAAAGAAAGTAAGATTTAGCTATTGTAGACCTCCAAGCCTGACTCTTCGATGCCAAAATGATACAAGCATATTCAAGCAAGCAGTAGAAGACTCAAGAAAATTCTTAAACTTCAAGTTTCTCAAGAGAAACTCATATTACTCTCTTCAAATAAGGTTGAAGAAGATTACTCCCATGTTGACCTTATAGAGAAAGAAGATTACAAAAGTTTTCATCAATTCAAGTTCATTTAAATGTGAGTTTCGCAAGAGGAAAGAGGCTCTACATATAAATGCTTGGCCTCTTTCCCACCATGCTACAAAGATGTGTTAGCACCAAGGCTAAGCATGTGATTTGATGAAGTCAATATTGTGAGTACCAAGGCTTAACATGTGAAGCTGATGCAGACTACCTCATGAAGAATCTGTTTGAACCAACCTGGACCAGAATTATTCAAGTGAAGACTTTGTGCCAACACGAAGATGGTTGGGTGATTAGGTCTTGGTCCTTAATTGGATTTGTGTGTTGGTGATTGGCTTAGTCCTTAATCATGAGTGGCATGATTCATCACTTCTGAGGTGCTAAAAAGATTCACAAAGATTTTTATTAAAACTGTTTTTAATAAAAATAACCCAAAATGTTTTTGCTGGAAAAAGGTTTTTCAATCGATTGAATTTCTAAAACAATCGATTGAATGTGACAGTTATTTCTGTTACAACTGAAATA
>Ga0209489_101121_pt1 | contig 54402 bp, 20 predicted proteins | sample SiratrowhiteBW_FD_187527 | JGI IMG/M metagenome (GOLD analysis project Ga0209489, IMG submission 187527) | Root nodule microbial communities of legume samples collected from California, USA - Siratro white BW (SPAdes) (version 2) | ecosystem: Host-associated > Plants > Roots > Nodule | place... | reverse complement strand
TTAAAATTATAAATCTAAAAAAAAAAAAAGACAGATAAAAAATGTTTTTTTATAAAGATATGACTAATTTAAAATAAACTTAAATAAACTAACTATTTCTTATTTAAGTATAATTAAAACATTCAAATATTATTTTTAGTTAAACCATTCTTACTGTAAAATAATAATAATTATAGATTCGTACAATTTATATACATAAATTTTAATTTTTGAAAACGATACGTGCTGGTTTTCTGCTTAACTATATTTTTTATTATATATTTTGTAATGTTTTAAAAAATATATGTTTGTACACTTTTATATAAAAAACGATATATATAGCTACATGGCGATTTTGTTTGAAATATAATATTAAAAGTATAATCAAACAAGTAATATATTTATTGTTTTTATAATGAAATTAATAGTTTAATTTTTTAATATTTCCTACATAATACTTCTATTACTAATATATGTGCCAGATAATATTGTAAAAGAATTGAGTGAAAAAAATATTTTAAATTTAATGAAACTATTTTTTATTTTAATTTTAAACACTGTTGTATAACCTTGCGCTATAACAAGGTAACAAATGATAATTTCATATTGGTACCCATCTTTTTGCAAATAGAACTAAAAATTGAGCTATAACAAGGTAACAAATGATAATTTCATATTGGTACCCATCTTTTTGCAAATAGAACTAAAAAGTTTCACGTCTCTTACATTCTCCTACAAATAATATTTGTAAAAATCATCATATCATAAATGTTATATAATATTTTTTATGAAGATGAGATTTACAATTAAAATAAAAAATACCACGTTAGAGTATGATAAATAGTTTATTGAAAATAATACTTCAAGTACAAATATTGTTTACGATACTATATATCTTTTATTGAAATGCAAATGACACCAGCCATATATATATATATATATATTTCATGTACATTGTGGTGTGATTCTAAAATCAGTATTTATAAATATCAAACTATACATCTCTATTCAAACTCCTTCCTAATGCAAACCTTTAATTAATATTTTCATACGACATCATTGCAACAAACATTAATTATATTTATTTAAAACATTATCCATATTTATTTAATGGTAAATTCATAATTATTATTATTAATATATTACGAGAAAAACTAAATTTATCGACACAGTTTTCTTCAAATAGATTTTAATGAGATAAAATTTTAGGGTCAATTTATCTGACAGATTAATCGATAGATTTATTGATGAAAAAATTTTCATTAAACTATTCTAAATTCAAAATTTAGAATAGTTGTTGAATTATGTAAAAAAACTCTTCATTCTTCATTGTCATCTGTGACTCATCAGCATTACAAACATAAAGCATTCCAGAACCTAAGTGTTCTGTTTTTTTTTGAACTTTTATTGGTCATCGTTGTTACGTTTTACTTGAAATTATGAATTATTTTGAAATCCATTTATAAAACTTTTCATTTTTCATCTATCATGAACCAAAATACATATCTTGTAAAATGGGAGCTTACATAATACACTCAAATAAAATTGCTGTTTGTAGTGTCTAGAAATGCAAGAAGAAGAAGTAAAAAAAAAAAACAAACAGTTTTAAAGGGGAAGGTTCTTTGTTAAATAACTTGGCCTTAGTTGCATTTTCATTGTTCAAAGTCTAGTTAGTGAAAACCAGTTTATCTCAATTGCTATCAGATAGGTTACCGAAAATGAACCAGAGTTTCAATTTAGATAATTTGAAAATAAGAGAAATAAAGGAAATTAATTATTAATTATTATAACATCGTAAAATATAAGTAGGCAAGTGATGCCTGTAATTTGGCCACACAACTTGTGACACTTCCCTACTGACATTTGCAGATGATACAACAGAAATGAGTCCCATGGTTGACGGTATCAAATTACTTGTCCTTTGGTTAACCAATTATTATTTTTCTATGTTTATTTATATCTCTTTTCGTAAGTGAAAAATGTTCAGAATCGACCAAAATCTGAGGAGAATAATAATCTTAAAACTTACTTTTAGGTTTAGTAGAAATCAAATATCAACAAGGTCGTTGTAGTATAGTGGTAAGTATTTCCGCCTGTCACGCGGACGACCCGGGTTCGATCCCCGGCAACGGCGTTTTTGTTTTTTGTTGTTGTATGTTACTTTTTTATTTTTCAACAGTGATTTTTTTATGTATGTTCTTCTACCATGTTCAAATTAGGTTTTGTTTTTAATTTTTACTCAACAATTTATGTGATTCGAAGTTTTCTATCTGCTTCAATGTCATTATTTTGATTGGGGAGTGTGTTAACGAGGATTGAGTGCAGAAGCATATGATCTTCCATTGGGAAGGATGAGTTGTGAAATGTGAGGTCTGAGATCTCCTTTTCATGCTAACCGATTATCGACATTGCATATTTTTTTTTAAGAAAAATGAAACTTAACAGCATATTTACATGAAAAGGTGCAGTTGGAAGGAATAAATAATGTTTGGGACAGCATAAATAATGTTTTTTGGTTTTAGTTAAGAAACTGGGAAGGATCATTACCCAAGAAGAGTTATATTATTCATTCATTATATGTTTACTTTGACTTTTTCTATCTTATCAAATATATCTTATTTCATGTCCCTCTTTTCTTTATTATAAAAAGAAATTCTTAAAATATTTCTCTTTCCAACATTTTGCACTCTAGCTGTTCATCATCATCATCATCATCTATCTTAGGATTTAGTTGGTTACACAAGTTGTCTTTAGTTGGTTCACAAATATGGATCAAAATGTAATGGGATAATGGATTACACTGAAATTGAATACAAATATCATTTTATTGTTTGAAAAGAAAATATGGACTGAAATGAATTATAACATTTTATTTTAAATATATTATTCTCAGGAAAATTAATTTTATACTAATAAAATTATCATTTTATATTCTTACGGTTTTATTCCATTAAATACATCCCAATTTAATTGAATGGATCATAATTAATCTTTATCCGTTAAAATGATTCCAGCATCCATAAACTAAACAATTAAATAATGTTTCCTTGCACTTCTCCTCCTTCTCATTTTATCCTGTATTATCAATCCAAACATAATCTAATTAAAATATTTTAATATTATTTTTATATAATAGATATTTTAATAATTTTTTTGATTTTGCTCAACGATGGTGTTTTTGAGATTCTTTCTTCAACAATTATTTTAAAAATTATTAATCTCTTATATCTTTTAATATTCAATTTCTTATTTTTTAAATTCCATTTTAAAAATATATATTTTTCAGGATGTCTTTCATAATTGATAAATACAAATAAAATATGTTAAATTGAAATGAAAATTGTGTGCAATATAATTCTCTATAATAATTTGTTTATTAGATATGTAAAACTAGTTTGATAATAATAATAATATACTATTGTTACTTAAATTTAATTTATATTGTACTGACTAAATTTTAGTTTTTCGTTTAAGCTTGTAATAAAGATTAAGTATTACTTTTAATTTGAAAATCTTATAGTAAATGAATATACATATAACCATGTCGTATATTATATGAATGAATTTGCTAATTCTGATAGTTCTTTAAATTTGTTTGTTTTTTAAATGTTATTAATGTTTATTAATTTATCGTTTTGATAATAAAGGTATAAATAATGATTAAAATCTAACTACTTTATATGTGACCTCGAAAAAAATATGTTACAGGATCTATTAAATCGAGATCCGAAACATGTTGAGAGTGAGATAGTATAACAATTGACATCAAAATATTTGTGTGATTTATATGTTAAATGTAAAATGTTTCAACAACTATCTTATACTTGTAGCATGTAAAAATATTTTTATTTTTGTAATTTTTAGGATAATGGGGTTGAAATTGATCCAAACATAAACTGACAAGATATTTTGATGGTACATATATAACCTTTATATTATTATTAGATTTCTATTTTTCGTATTTATCGTAATTATTATTAGATAGTTTTTTTCTTTTTATCATGTAATGTAGTTTTTGTCATTCACGTGTTAAGTCATAAACAAATAAATTATAAAATAATTGATAAATTTTGTCTAAATTCTAAAAGGATGTTAAAAAAGAAAAAAACACATGCTCCTCACCGACCCTCGTGAGAGTTATGGAAAAGAGTTATGACGAAAAAGAAAACACAATTGTGGAGGACGATACGTGTATAATTCAGCCTACATCACCAACTTCTCTTCGCAAAAAATGGAAGAAAACATGTGTTAAAGCATCAAATTAATATAAAATAACATAACTAAAATCATACATAAACTTAAATATAATAATTCAAAATGTATTAAATAAAAATAAATTATCAACAAGTATCTTAAAACATTTACCTAGTAACATTTATCATTTAACTTATAATATTTTGTGCACATTCCTATCATTCTGTCTTGTTTCGAGAGATTTTACATGGCCAGGTCACTTTTTCTTAGAGTCGCAACACCTTCATCTGAAATATATTTTTTATTTCTAAAAAATATTAATTTGTACAATATGTTTTCATAAAAGACATGAGAAAAGATTCATCAAATGCAGCAATTTAAATTTTATTGGTTTACAAATCTTGAATTTTACTTTTGTCACCCTTTACTTTTTGTGGTTATAAAACACCCACTCATATATTTTGGGAGTCGTCTTAACCTGCAGTTTTTTTGTGTGCAACGCTATGATAACATTATTAATTTTTGAAATATTCAATTAAGATTTTCGTAGGTTGATTTTACCCCATTATTGACAATGTAAAAATCTTCAACATTATTCATGAAAAGCAAATTTTTAATTTAAAGCACGAGTGTACATGTATAACTATAGTAATAATTTTAATACATTATTAGCCTAAGAAACTTTATAATTTTATTTGGAGAAAAAATTATAATTTAATTGAAACACATTAATAGTATTTGTTTCAAGTGATTTGCTATTTGCAAGAAAAGGGAAGCGCAAATCATCTGTGTTTGGAACTATTAGAAAAGATGGAAAAAGAGGGGGCGATGAGCTTGTTGCCCTCCCACCCAAGAGCATAAGTGAGATCAAAATGCATGTAATTACAATTTTGTTTTCCAATTATTAACTTTTTATGCTCACTACAATATTGTTAAGTGAAAAAAGTACTGTCTTTGAAATGATATTATTATTGTTTGAAAAATATTTTTTTTTGTCTCATTGAATTTTAATCATCACAATCGCATACCTCCTAAGATATTTATCATTTTGTAATTTCTATTTTACCACACATGGAAGTTAAAAGTATACAGGTCATGCCTTTAACTACGTGTGTGAAAATTTCATAATTCGTAAACCATTAAATTTTCGTAATTCATAAACTAACACATCATAACCCAAAATAATAGTTAATAATTATATAAAACCAGTATTATTTAATTTGTTCATTGATAAAAAAGTATAAAAAAGTAAAAATAATAGTTAATCATATAATATGCGATGAAATGAAAATTTCTAGATGTACGTTTTTTATTTAACGAATATTTAAAATATATTAAATAAAAATTTATTCCTGAATTTTGTCCTCACTATGCAGATTTGAAATATTACAAATTGTGTAATACACTTTTTTATTTGTAAATGCAAATTCAATTTTTTAATACACTTTTACATGTTTATATTCTGATGGAAGAAATATTTCAACCTTATTTTCAATTATATATATATATATATATATATATTTCATTATATAAAGTAATTTTTTTCATAATTATTCATTATTTAAATATAATTTATACTATTTTTTAACAAAACAAATTCAAGATTTAGTAACTATTTATATATAATAGTTTTTTTTTCAATTATATCAATTACAATTATTGCAAATTTTTTACTTAAATCCATTTTTTTTCTTTGTCCTCCTTTCTCTTTCTTCGCACCTCCACTCCGCCAAACAAACTGAAGAATATGAATATTTTTTACACTCCCATCTAGTCATAGACTCTTACATAGTTAAAGTTATTGTCTTCTATAATAACTACATAATTAAAGGCAAGTCCTGTTTTTTTTAGAATAATACCTATTTATTGTGAGTATACAAGGCATTTCCACTAACAAAGTGTCAAAATCAATTACTTGTCTCCTATTATTTTAACCTTCTTCGTTTTTCGTTCTTACAGTATCTTATTTAATTTATTTTAAAAAGTGTCTCTTTTTCTCTGGTGGTAATAATTTCGGTAGCAGTCATAATGCGACAAGGATCCACCTTGCCGTGCCATCCACCACTTCTTTTTTAGCATCTCACTATTATGCAATAATGTTTTTCGTGATTTTCATCTCAATATTAAGGAGCACATCCCAATAATTAAAGTGAAAAAAAGAAAAAAAAACCAGAGAATTTGATATAAACAAAACTGACCACGAGATATTATTGTAATAATTAGATATAAAAATTTAATGTGATTACAAAATAATGCTTGCATTGCACCGCATAATGAAGACGCAAAAGGAATAATTAATACTGAGAAGGAAAACAAGAAAGAAAGAAACAAAAAAAAGACAACGCTTTAATGGATTTGGGGACAAGGTTATATTCACGATTCATGCCTGTGCCAAACTCCATGACGAGGAAACCGGGTCGGGTCTCCACATGGTGTGTTAAATGTTTGACCCGTTACGTGAAAGTTGAGAAGAGAAACTGAAAAAAGAAAAAGGTTGAAGAGAGAGAAAAGAAAAGGAAAAAGCGTTTGGGAAGATCGAAATTCGAAGGCGCATCCCATCACGCATTGTGGCATGCGATCATCCATAACATAACATAACCACTTTGAAAGGCCTTAGTTTCAGTAGAGGTGAGCTAAGCCGATATGTGGGCCCCAGGGCCACTAATAATTAGGTGATCAAAAGGCACTGCACATGTTGTGTAAGGCCTCCGCACCACCATGCCTTTTATCACCTCCATCACATCCCGTCCTTTAACGGTTCTGATACGCGTGGCCCTCAAGATATTCGGTGAGGGTTTCCGTATCTTATAATAACCCCCCAACTAGCTCCTAGGCGAGACCACCTTCTATTCTTCAACTATTACAAGAAGTGGAAGCAGCGCGTTCCTCGTGACCCTCTCTGTCTTCGTTAAGATCGGGTGCCACGGGCTGGCGGAACTCACAATGACTTCCGACGGAGCAACGTCGGCGGCGGCGGCGGCCACCAGTCGGAGGAAGCCGTCCTGGAGGGAAAGAGAGAACAACCGCCGGAGAGAGCGGCGGAGAAGAGCCATAGCGGCGAAGATATACACTGGCCTTAGGGCGCAGGGGAACTACAATTTGCCCAAACATTGCGACAACAACGAGGTTTTGAAGGCTCTCTGCGCCGAAGCTGGCTGGACTGTTGAAGAAGACGGCACCACCTATCGCAAGGTACTTTTCTGCTTCTTCTTCTTCCTTCTCTCAACGTGCTTAATTTCATCGAGATCTCACTTTTTCCGATTTTGCATCTGCCGTTCACTGTTCGATTCAAATCTTGCTCCAATTGCGTGAAGCCTCACTGTTACTTCTTTTCCTTTTTTTTTTTTTTCTTTATCTATCGTTTTCTCGTGTCTGCAAAGGAGAGAGAAAAATGCGTTGTTCTTTAGTCCAATTAGGTAACGCATGAACCAGCTAGGGAAATTTCCCTCAACCAATGATGTGCCTGCTTGGATTCATGCTTAATTGTTTAAATTAATCACGTTCAATTATGAATTAAATGCTAAATTGTGTAGAACTAGAATAATCACTTTCTAGTGATTTTGTGTGTTTTGTTGTTGACTTGAAATTTGATCGAGTTGAAACATTTTTTTGTTAAATTTTGCATCGAATAAAAAAATTAGACAAAAAATTGCTAATTTTGGGGTAAAATAATTTCAAATAAATTGCTTAACTTCATAACCTATTTTTACTAAAAGTGAATGGCACAAATCTTAAGCGCACACGAAATGTGGTGGTGTAATTGAGCAAAATTGGGATGTCTAGTGTAGATATCTGTATGTTTGCACTTATTGCTTTTATATATAGTTTGTAGAAAATATGTATGTACTGATTTGGTTTGGGGGTATGACCATTGTTTTGTGGAATAGGGATGCAGGGCACCACTTCCAGGTGATGGTGTTGGCACTTCTTCCAGAAACACCCCTTTTTCATCGCAAAATCCGAGTCCCCTTTCGTCGTCATTTCCGAGTCCAATTCCTTCCTACCAAGTGAGCCCCTCCTCCTCCTCTTTCCCGAGCCCTTCTCGTTTGGATGACAACAACGCCTCAAATTTGATTCCCTATATTCGACATTCGTTCTCTGCTTCTCTCCCTCCTCTGAGGATATCAAATAGCGCCCCTGTGACCCCGCCTTTGTCCTCGCCAACTTCAAGAAACCCCAAACCAATCCCCACATGGGACTCCATTGTCAAAGCCTCCATGGCATCATCCTTCAACCACCACCACCACCACCTCCACCACCAAAACCACCCTTTCTTCGCGGCTTCTGCCCCGGCTAGCCCCACACACCGCCACCTTCATGCCCCGCCCACTATTCCCGAATGTGATGAGTCTGATTCCTCCACTGTTGAGTCTGGCCAGTGGTTGAACTTCCAAGCATTTGCACCTTCTCTTTCTGCAGTGCCCATCTCTCCCACCTTGAACTTCATCAAACCTGTTGTGAGTCAGCAGCACAAGCAGAACCTCAACCACCCTGATAACCGTATCCAAGAGATGAGAAACTCAGAAGTGCGATTTGGAGTGCAGGTGAAGCCCTGGGTTGGGGAGACGATTCATGAAGGGGGATTGGATGATTTGGAGCTCACTCTAGGAAGTGGGAAGACGCTTACTTAGGCTGCAAGCAAAACTCTTTCGTGCGGGTTATGTCAGATTGAGAGGGTGAGGATGAGTGGGACCCTACAATTGTTCATTCAATTTTGGGGTGTTGAAACTTGAAACTCAAGTAATTGTTTGTAGATGGTCATGCTCTCTAGCTGCAAGCAGCACTTCGTGTGTAATCACATACTTGTTGGAATCGGCAAGTATTAGAGGGCACTTTATGGTTACAGTTATTATATGCAAAATCAAGACTCCTCTTTTATTCATTTTTTTTATCATATCAATTTTATTTCGATTTTAAATGATTTAAGTTTTTAAAAATATAAACAAATAAAATCAGAATAAATCATTTATTTTATTTGGTTAACTTGGATCCTTTTCTCCTCAACCTTCCTATCTATTATACAAACATACCCAACTGAACCTGGTGTTTGTTTATGAACGGTCAACAGTAATACAGTTACTTTTGCTCACTTTTTTCCTAGAACAATTAAAATGGTCAGAAATCTATGTTTAGCAAAACAATGCAATCAGATTGTCTTGATTAATGGACTTGATTCCAATCGGCTTTTAGTCTGTCAGAATCACAAACCCAACTTCTAAATAGAATTTTAAATTGATGTAAGAGAGGTAACCATTAACCACCTTATAGATTTCGTACTTATTATAGAGATTAAAAGATTATCAAATTGAAGTATTTTGAAAAAAAAAAAATTCTCAAACTTCCAAACATAATATCGGTTTGTGAAGTGAACGAGGATAGGCAAGAAAATTGCCCGAGGAAACCCATGATGGGCAAGGCAAGGACGCAGACTAAGGACCAATGATAAAGGCCCCCCGGAGATGGGAGTTTCTAACGGTCCTCCCCTGTTATCGATTAGGTTATAAATGATGACAGTAATGTCGATGAGTATGAAGTATAGCGGACATGGAAGCAATGCATAATCAATTCTACACGGTGGCAATACTAAGTTGGAAATTGATTACAGAACACCGAAACAGAACAACAACTTATCAGTTAAGTGTAGTCAAAGAAACATGCACCTTCAGATGGGAACACCAATAACAAGATGGGGTCCGTCATTTTCTGGTTAGGTTAGGTGACACACAAACAAATTAACTAAGAATAACATACAATACAAATTACAAATAAAATGACAATCGATCATGCCTTCAGTCATTTTGTTTATGTCAGCTCCGAAGTTTCATTTTGCACCTTATTCTCCTTAGCCTCGGTTTTAAATTCGTTGTTAGTTGTCACATTGCATTCCTGGTGCCTGAAGCATGTGAAGAGGTGGTCATTAACAAGTCCCGCTACTTGCATGAACGAATAAACCACAGTCGGTCCCACACATTGGAAACCTCTACGCATCATGTCCTTGCTTATGACTTCTGCTTTTGGAGTCTTCACTGGTACTTGACGTCCATATCTGAATTCATTTCTTATCGGTTTGTGGTTAACAAATCTCCAACAGTAATTGCTGAACGACCCAAACTCCCCCTGAACCTATAATATGGATAAATCATTAACCAATGTGGTTTTCAGATGCATTAGTTCCCCACTTTCCGCACTTCAAAATTCAAATCTCCACTCATATAGAAAGTTCTCATGTATTTGCTTAAAAAGCAGCATTAAAAGTTACCTTAAGTACTTGTTTAGCATTTTCCACAATGGCACGGAGCTTTGGTTCTGATAACAATGAGCTGTCGTTTATTTTCAGTGTAAGCAATTTCTTTTCAGTAAACTGTGCAACTGATGATGGGTCAAAATTTTCAAAAAGCTTCCTGTGGCACATGTTAAAAAAATACAAAAAGTCAGATAAGAAGTATTTACATAAAGTGTCACTGTTTAAAAAATGGTTGATTTAGAGATAGACATGCCTGAATATGTCCCTCTGGTTGAGAATTGTTGGCCAACGATGTTCTGCCAATGCTTGTGAAAATACCAGAAGTTCAAATAGCTTTCTATCATTGTTAACTGGAACACCCCATTCTTCATCATGGAAGGCAGTGTAAAGGGGATCTGTTTAGAATGGAATAGCATTGCTTGAGAAGGTAATTATCAATGGGGCAAGGTTAATGTAAGAATATTGAGAAATTGATAAGTGACCCAAACAATAATTTTTATACAACTATAACTTTTAATTTATTAAAAAAATAATACTTAATCATATACTGTATCTTAAAAAAATTAGTCTAAAGTGCATAATTCAGAAACACTTAACAACTCACTAATAAAAATTGGAATTTCAGAACTATCACGTAAAAAAAAAGTTAACAAACACAATCCGAAGCTAAAAAGTGGCAACGAGGATAAACAACTAGAAAGCAACGTAACTCCATTGGGGAATTTCTGCCTCTGACTTTTTAGCCATGCAGCACATGCATGGAAAGGTAGTAGAGGAAAATAATGAAAACCCATTTCCACCGCCCTCATTAACGAGATTGATAAAGGTGTGGTGAGAGCAATAAAGCTCAAGAGAAACACTTTAAGAAGTAGCACCATAATGTGACTTCGTGTCCATACTTAAAACAGTAGTTGTCACCGCAGACCATGCTCTATTAATTATTACGGCTCAAAACATAATTTATGATGATGCTACGAGCAAAACATGAAAATTTTCAAATCTTGGAAACTAGTTTAATCCAGACATCCACTTCATCACTGCCCAGGAAGTAAAGATGTTATAGCTTTTAAATACTTTTTTGGTATATCTGAATCTAAATATAAGCAAAAACAAGGTTTATATATAGTTGATTTAAATATAAACAAATATTAATTTTTTAAAAATTATTTAATATTTTAAAAATATTTTGTCTTTAAATTTAAATATAATTTTCAGTGAATGCAATTTGAGAATAATTTTAGAAAAAATATCTCTTTATTACATGAAAATAAACATATTAAATAAAATTAATTATTATTTTTTTATAGTTTAAAAGTAATTAATTTTACTAATGATTAGTCAAGAGGAGATACTGTCGTGTAAATAAATGACATGTAATAACTCCTACCAAACTAACGAATTTTCGACCACAAATATCATCAGAAGCGTAATGACTATAGCACTACTCACAAACGTTTAGAATCACAATAAATACATTATATATACAGGTCCACTAAAATAATCGTCCTACAAAGTTTTTCAAAATAAATTAAGAGATCTACCCAACAAAACAAAAGACAAATACAAAAATAATGTTATTTTGTTAAACGTTATCATTTTTATACATTTTTTGTGTAATAATTTTTTATTTTTTGATTACTTAGGTGCCGACATTAACAAAACTATTCTATTTTTTCGATATAACACATGACTAAAATAAGATAACTATAAGTACAAGCCTCATGTTTATCATGATATTAGACTTCAATAAATATCACTAAATTTATTTCTCAAAATTCTTTATATTGTAATTATAATAATCAAAATATGCTGTGACCAAGTTTCTAAAAAATTCAGGCCATGACACCTAATTGTTTTCAACAATTCCTTTTATCAGTCCTCTGATTCTTTGTAGAAGGGTATTTTATTCAAAATTTAAAATCAAAGACTATTTTGTCAGTAAGTTAACTATTCAAAATATTAATTGAACTGACAATTTCCAGAAAGCTTATATCATGACCATTTAAAACATCATGCTGAAAATGCAGTGATCCGAATGCTACTCTAATATGTTCGACACATTTAGAAAATCAAGCAAACAAGAGTGCATTTAAGTCTCCATAAAAATATTTATTTTTTAAAATTTATTAAAATATAATTATATTGCAAAATATTTTAAAAAAAAAATTCTTAAAGTTTCTAAAATTAATATTATCCATCTATATTAAAATAATCTAATGGAGAAAAATACCGATTTAAAGTTTTGATGAGGTGAAAAAAAAAATTAGAAAAAATTAAAACTAAAATTGATACATTTTATAAGAATTCTAAATAGCTTTTAAATTTTACATATGAGATAGAAGATAAAAGATTAGAAGGAGATAAATGAAAAACGAGGTATGCCTAGAAAATTGGATACATGCAGGTTCAAATTCTTACTGTTTATTAAAAAAAACAAAAGTGGTGACCTTTAACACTGAAAACGAAAATAAAGATTCTGGTCTTGGACTGTGTGTGGGCGAGGCACGCTTACCAGAATGTGGAGTGATCCATTCACATCTCTTGGGAGGCAGAGAGACGGTGGTGGCTACGTCCACGGCTTCGGGAACAACCCTAACAGGCTTAAACCCGCTACGGTTCACACTTCTTCTGCTTGCAGTTGCAGTTGCGGGATTCACTCTTTTGGGTGATGAATTGCTTGAGCACGAATCCGAGGAACACGTGCTATCCAAAGAAACGTTGCTTTTTGTAACGGCGTTAGGAACTTGCGGTGCCAGGTTTCTCGGGCGCTGTGAAGTCTTTACGTGGTTGTGGTTCTTGTGTTTGGGCACGTTGTCCAAAGAAACAGCCGTTACTCTGTTTCCGGCGGGTTTCAGAACGGGTCGCGGTTCGGGCATTGTAAGTGTTAGTTTGTTGGATTTGATTTGGAATTATAGTTTTGGAGGATGAGATGAATATTTGAATATATATCCTGAAAAAAGGGGAAGAGAGTAAGAGTGAAGTTTAGCTTAGGCGAAAGGTCACACTCACTATCGTTCAGTAACGTTAAAGGAATTGGATGTGTGGGTTTGTTGTGAGAATTGGCCTTGCTTTTGTTTGTTGTATTGTATGGAGGTTGGGTTGTTGCTTTGTATACCGTTAAGAAAAAGAATCCAAAGACTCTCACACTCACCAAAAGGCCACGTAATGCCCTTTGCTGCTCTTTATCCAACGTCTATAACTTCTCCCAACATGGGCCGGGCCCAAACCCTGCCCATTCATTTCATGACCTCAAAAACGGCCCGTTATAAATATCTGATCTCATGTTCATGTATAGAAGTTAAAATTAGCTTTATTCATGTGATTTAATTTGAATTATAATTATATTTTTATATTTAGAATTTTATTTTTTAAAAAACAGATTACTTGGCCAGTTGTACTTCATACTTCAAAAGGAATCGGAAGCTAACAAACTGTAACGTCACGAAAATGGGTGGGCCTACCCAATTCATGGAATCTGATCAGTTCAGCAAATATATAAGAGAAACAGTTTTTATTTTATTTATCTTTTGTGAAAGAGATATTTTAAATTTCATGATATATTATTGATTGTTTTCAGTGTTTGAAAAAAAGGGGAAAAAGTAGCAGATCGCATAAGCGAGCGAATTAAAAAAAACAACAAAACAGAAGCATCGTGGTGTATCCTTTGCCCTGTTGCGTCGCTGCATCTCCCTTCCCTTTCTTGCTAAAACCCTAAATCTATTTATTATTGATGGAAGGGAAAAACAGTGAGTAATTGATCAATCACAGTAGCTTCATCGTTCGATCCAGCATGGAGTCCGAGCTAAAAGACCTCAATTCCAAGCCTCCCAACGGCAGGGACGACCGTCCTCTCCTCAAGTCCGAGTCTATAGTCTCCTCCGACAGCATCGCCGAGATGGAGAAGAAGTTCGCCGCATACGTCCGCCGAGACGTCTACGGCACCATGGGACGAGGCGAGTTGCCGGCGAAGGAGAAGCTCTTGCTCGGTTTCGCGTTGGTCACTCTTCTTCCTATGAGAGTTCTTCTCGCGGTCACCGTGTTGCTCTTCTATTACTTAATTTGTAGGATTTGTACTCTCTTCTATGCGCCCAATCGCGAAGATGAACAAGAAGATTACGCTCACATGAGTGGGTGGAGGAGAGCGGTTATTGTTTCCTGTGGGCGCTTCCTCTCCAGAGTCATGCTCTTCATTTTTGGCTTTTATTGGATCCCCGAATCTAACTCTGCTTCTCAGGTTATTTTAATTGCTTTGTCTTATTCGCTTTCTAAGTTTCTAGTTATTGACTTTTATATGGGACTCGATGACATCTATGACCTCAAGTTTAGCTTACTTCAGTGTTAGCTAGTATAAAAGTAAGAGCATTCAGTATTGTTTTTAGGTTTATAAGGAAGATAATAAATATAAGGACAAAACTTAGATAGGGGCTCTTTTCCAGAGAGGTTTTGCCTAATAGTTTCTTCCTTTTTGTTTTCTGGGTTAGAAATCAGTATATTATGTTGTTCAGTTTAGGATAGGAACTTGTATGGATAGAAAGTGTCGTTTACTCACTAATTGTATTTCTCACTTCATTTGAAGTTATGTGAATTCTGTCGCGTTGGAACTGAAAAAAGGATTTTGCTACTTTTTTTTCCTTTCCTTTTTTAGTATTTTACTTTACGTGGTTAGTTAGTAAGCTTACTCAGAAGTGGTGTCTCCCTTTGCCTTTCCTTTCTTGAGTGGAATGATGAAATGTATTCTAACAGTTATTAGATGACAAGTCTTTAGCCATCTTGTTTCATTATATTTTGCAATAGAAAAGATGTTATGTATTGGTATTTGACTTTAGTTCTTCCTCTCTTCTTTTGTTTACTTCAATTCCCGAAGGAAGACAAGCAACAGCCTGAAGAGTTGGAGAGACCTGGTGTAATAATATCTAACCATGTGTCGTACCTGGATATTTTGTACCACATGTCATCCTCGTTCCCTAGTTTTGTTGCTAAGGTTTGTGTTACGACAAACTTTTTGCTCTATGACTAGTTGAATATGAATGTATCTTTTACTATGTTTGTTACTGACATTTTTTGTTTGAATTATTGGATTTCGTTGATGAAGAGATCAGTGGCTAGACTTCCTCTCGTTGGTCTCATCAGGTCTGTTGTCTTAAATTGGATTATTGCAACCTTAGATCATACTGCTTCATTTGAGTTCTATAGATCTTTGCATGCTCTGCTCTTTTTCACCCTTCAAATTTCCATTTAAAATTGATATTTCATAAGATTAGGGATCAGCATATGGTTCTGAAAATGAGAATGCTAGATTTCATATAATTCAATATGCATTATCTTTCTATTGCAAGGGACTGCTAAAAAATCAGGTGGTTGTATATTCTGTTATGTTTGTTGTGACAGTAAGTGCCTTGGTTGTGTCTATGTTCAGCGGGAATCAAAGTCGTCAGACTTCAAGGGTGTTTCAGGTGCGCATATGTATCGTTGTATGAGCATGCACTTTATAATAATTATAACACTGTGTACAATTCTAACAAAGTAAAAGAATGTAAAATCCGTTGTTGCATTCCTTATTCTGTGCTTTGTGTTTTTTCTTTTCATATTTTTGATGGCACTGCATTAGTTACTTTGTATCTTGAATTTTTAATTTTTCTACACAATAGGCATACCTCCCAATCGTTTAATTGCAAGGCATACATTAGAAGATCAAATATAAAACTTTATGTACCATTTGTTAGAAGACTGCCTAATCATTGTTGGTAGTTAAGGAAGTTGACTTATCTTAGAAGTTCTTGTTTAGTCTGTTTGGTGGTATCACTCGTCCGATTAGAATTCCAAAGTCTTTACATAAATATGAACTAATAGTAATTAATCTTCATTTTCCTTTGTCTGAATTAATTTTATTTTTTGAATTTGAATTTCCCTTTTGGCATCTAAATACAATTATGCTATTTATCACTGTCTAGAGGGCATTTGTCCTGTTATGCATATTAGTTATATTGAGTGTTATAACTGGTGGCTAAATTTAATCTTATGCAATCTTTTCTTTGGGATGTGATCGTCGATAACATCTCTAATGAAGCTAACATGTGAATTTTCATTCTGCAGCTGTTGTCACTGATAGAATCCGAGAAGCTCATCAAAATGAGTCTGCTCCATTAATGATGTTATTTCCAGGTCCTCTTTGCTCTTTTTTTTGGAGAGGGATTAATCAAATTTATTCTTTCCTCTATTTGGTAGTGTTTGGTATCCTGTTGTCTCCAATATATATAAAATTTATATAATCTTAAGAAGATATAGTCATAGTAATTGGCAGTTTTTTTGAGTTTTAAAAGAAATTTTACCCCTACCCACCTCTTTGTTCTATTATATTAAGAGAAAGGTATTGATTTTGTATGTACTGGCATATAAGATGATTGATGTGGATTTTTCTACTTTTATTTGCAACTTGTATTTATAATAAAATTAATTTTTGATGATTATAGTTGCTGTATTCTTGACCTTTTATCCTATTTATTAATACTAAATCCATGTTCTTATCCACAGGCAGAAGTTTATGTTTTTAATCCACACTATTCTCTATAAAATCCATTTTCACCCTAAAGATTTATTAGTTATGTTCGCTTCTTAGTGGCCACACCTCTCATTTCTGTATCTTAAACTATAACTCTGTATCTTTAAGTTCTTCATGTTTATTAATTTATTCTGCTGCTATTAATTGTTGCTTATGGTTACACTAGCATTGATCATATAAAGTTTCATAATTTATCAGTTTCATTCACTCATTTGTATTTATCATTTAATTATGATTGGAGTAATTTAAGTTTCTTTCACTCATTTGTATTTATCATTTACAATCACTTAATTTAATGATATTGGTTATTCTACAGAAGGTACAACCACAAATGGAGAGTACCTCCTTCCATTCAAGACTGGTGGATTTTTGGCAAAGGCACCAGTACTTCCTGTGATTTTAAGATATCATTACCAGAGATTTAGCCCTGCCTGGGATTCTATATCTGGGGTGAGTACTTAAATAGTAATAAAGTGTCATGTTTTTTTGCTGGATTCTGATTATAAAAGCCAATCTTATACCCAATATATAAACTGTTCTATTCCAATAACTGTTATATTTTGAATCCAGAGGTGTACCTAAGGTTTGAATATTAAATAGTTACTTTTTCTTGAATGTTCTTCTGAATTGAAGTTTGATGCCATGTCGGAAATTGTGAGAAAGCTAGTAGAACTCTTTATACTCTCAATTGGCTTCGTACTTGGTAGTTGATAGTGCAATTTCTTTTTATTTTTCTTTTGCGTGAGTAGGTAAAAAACATATGCTTTCTACATCTGTAAAGCGTAAAAGGTTGTAGTACGTTTTAGAACAAAGACCAGCTTTTGTCCTTCAAAGGATGCTGTGCTAACCATCTAGGAGAAACTCTGCTATTACTATTCTTATTTTAATGTTATCTCCTCATTTTCAGTAAGAAACTCAAATAAAATTTAATTCTTTGAAATCTTTTGATAATTTCTATTGTAGAAATTGTCATCTTTCTTAGTAACATTTGTTTTTATTCTTTATTTAAGTGTACATTTACGTTGACAGGTGCGGCATGTGATATTTCTCCTGTGTCAGTTTGTGAATTATATGGAGGTGATCCGATTACCTGTTTACCATCCCTCACAACAGGAGATGGATGATCCTAAACTTTATGCCAATAATGTTAGAAGGTTGATGGCTTCCGAGGTATTGTTTTCTCCAAGAAAAAGAAATCACTGTTTCTCTACTGTAGTGTTAATTAAATAGTTTAGGATATAGGTGTTTGCCTGTTCTATGACTGGAGTCAGTCTTTACTCACATGTGTATAAATTGACAGAGACTTTACAGTAACACCAAATAAATTTTTAAAGAACTTGCTTTTGGGGCAACCCATCTGTTGAAAAATTTGTTGATTCTTTCTGCGTTAAGAATTTTGAGTAAAAAGTGCTACATGCTTTACTTGTTGGTGTTTTATTTTCTTTGAAAAGTACATTGTAAACTAATTTTGTACTGTTTCATCTGAGTAAAAAATATTTTTGATTTTTGTATTTACTTTTTTAGCGTGATATACATTGTGTAAACTAATTTGACTGTAGATATTTAAGTTTTTTTCGGAGGAAATGTTAGAATATTAGGACTAGGTGTTTTTGGAGTCTTGCATTGTTGCTTTGGTTGTGATGTTAATTTGCTCGCCTTGTTAGTGGGACTTGTACTAAATTGTCCCAAGCCATACACTGGTAGATTGGTGGTTTAACCAGGTTTTTGTGGTTTGTATTCAATACAAACAATGCACAACTTACTCTAAAAATACTGTTAATTGGAAGTTATTCTGCGGTAGACACAAGTGTGAATCAAAGCCATCTTACACCATATAATCTGTTGGATGACTTTCTCACAGATTCTATCGTTGGATTGGAAGTTTTATCACATTCATAATTGTATAGAGTTTTATATTCAGTTGAAAATATTTTGGCGTACCTTGATAACTCTAAACTTCTACTACTTTTCAAATATAGAAAAATATTAAGTGTGTGTGTGTGTGTGCACAGTCACATACAGGTAATGCTGTTGGTTTAACAAGAAACGGTTAAATGTTAATCGAGTACAATATTTAATTTTATGATATTGTCCCTGTAATTTTCATTTTCATCTAGTAAGGCATAATGGGATACACTTAAAAATCTCACACACTTTCACTTTCAAGGACTGTTTAGTGAATATCAAAAGCTTAATTTCTTATTTTACTTTATTTTTATCTTATATCTATATCGCATGAGGTATTTGCTTCCATGTTATACCTTTTATAGCAAAGTGCATTGACATATATTTTATTATATAACCTCTGTTGATGCTAGCTTATTTATTCTATATTGTGTGTTCTACTTGCAGGCTAATTTGATACTTTCTGATATTGGGCTTGCTGAAAAACGAACATATCATGCTGCTCTCAATGGTAATAATAGCCTGCCTAGTGTTTTGCATCAGAAAGACGAATGATAATTTCTGGCCCCAGTCTCAAATGAAATGTAGTTCCAGTCGACTTTTAGTTTCAAACTTAGTGTCTGCTTAAGAATGGTCGGTTTGCGTGAGGGGTATTTATAGCTAATTAGGATACATTCACCTAAACATCTGAATGGTACTTATGTAATTTTATTGTAAATAATGTGACCAGTAATGTTTAATTGACGGTGTTCTTTTGAGGCCCACATTTCAAGATCTATTAGAGTTGCTGTTCGTTCACGTTTTTGATTGTGATAAATGACCTGAACTCATTTGAGAAAGGCCATGTAACCCTAGATCTGAATCTTCTTTTTCGTTTTCCTGCAGGTTTGTTTTCCCAATGCTAATTCTTCGGATTCGTGGTCTGTATATTCGTTGTATGGTTCCGTTATTTATCAGGAAAGAAAAGGAAATTAATATAGAAAATTATGTGCAGAGCAATAATTCATATTTGAAATGTATTTATCTGATGACTGCCTCTAGAATCTAGAGCATTAACGGATTTCTGAGCGGACGCTCAGTGTATCTATACATTTTTGGTCAGCTTGTAGGATCAATAGGATCCACTTCAATATAGGGTGTTCTAAAATATGATTTCCGATTATTGCTATTATTTGATGTTTGCTGCATTAGGTAGAACTAGTTGGGTTGCATTTTTTGCTATTATTTGATGTTTGCTGCATTAGGTAGAACCAAGCCACTTAACGGCGGTTACACTCTTTAAAAGGGAAGTACTCAACACCATTTAACAGCTGATGCTGACATCTTTAACGGCCATGCATTTTTAATCTTGAAGAGGGCACAATTTTGTAGGGGCGCTTAGAAATTAAGCTGTTTAGATTGATTCATAAGTAATTTAATATTATTGGAGCAAATGAGTTTTTACATACTTCATATAAAGGTTGTTATATGAGAAACAATCAAGGTTGCTTACTTTTTCAAGTAAAGAAGGGCTTTTGTGTGAGTGAAAAGATAAAATATGAATTATGAAAAAAAGTTAAGAACTCAAGTTGGATTTTATTATTGTTGTGAGAAATTAGTTAGTACTCATAAATTCTGTGGCAATAGAAGACTTATTGCAAGAAATTAAGAATTCTAGTGTAATCGCTGTATAGAAGTTAATTTGAGCAAACTCGTAAGAATCTTCATTATAAAAACTATGGAAAGATAATAGTCTAGATAATGTTAAAATTATATAATTATTTATTTAAAAATAAAAAAACTATGAAAGATGTATAGCGAATTAAAGAGATAATAAATGTTTAATATTCTAAAAAAGGTGTATTTTATTATATGATTAATAATATAATAGTAGGTCTTCCGTGAAAGAAATGCATGAAGTTGAATGTATTCTTAATATTTACAAACAAACGCAATATGCATATAGATAAAAAATATATATCTTTTTTACGCACTTTAAAAGTAATAAAAAAACGTTAAAGATGGAATATTTGTTTAATATTTGGGACAATCAATTTACTGGGAAAGTTCTCTAAGAAAGGAAAGCGAAAGTTTGTTTCTCTCATAATCATAAAATTACATTTGCAACTTTGTTAATGGTTGGATTAGACTGGAATTATATCAGTAGATTCGGCACACATGATTCTTAATCCAATTGGCTGGTTCGTTGATTTATTGACTACAGTAATAGATGTAGAGTATTTCAGTACTAATGTTTTAAGGCTTTCATCTTGATTGTTTATTTGTAAGTTTGTGTTTTCTTTGTTTGATTATTCACGTCTTTAGTTGAATGGCGAAAATCTATATATTTTTGAGTGATTGTAACCTCTTAATGATAAATAACTAACAATGATTTGACATAAGTATTAATAATTTGTTTTTCTAAATTAAGTATGTAAAGTATAATTGCAGCAAAATTAGGGAAACTAATCTAAGTTGAAAAGAATTCCCAATGAAACTGAAAAGACACTGACTGTACCTTCAGGTCAATGACCTCTCTCTGTATATTGTGCAGCAGATACACAAGTAAGAAAAATAAACTATCGTGTTGAGGGGAAAAAAATACTGGTGTATTCATACCAGACAGGAAAATTACATATATGCAACCCAATATACTACAATTGCTACAAAATTAGTTACAGGTATATAAAGTAACACTTGCTCTTGTGATAAGAACAAGATCTACCCCCTTATTTAAAGTCTATGGAGGGAAACTTCGCACAAGGTATCAACTAGAGCTTTCACTCAATAAAGGTATTGACAAAATTACGGTGCACCGAGCATATTGAATTGAGTCCATGCCTCCTGCATTGTAAAATATGGACAAAGTAAGTCACTATTTTGAATAAGTTTAAAAAAAATAAGCTAATGATGGTAAGTTTATTAATCATTTCCTGCATTTCATTACCTTCCTAAGAATTACCGTAGTGCGTATGTTAAGTTCAATATTCATAAGCATGAATAAGGCTTCCATACAATCATCATTAATAATTAATTACATTTTTGGGTTTTGTAGAAGTGTTCTTGCCTCTTGAGTATTTGACCTTGATTAGTGAGTTGTTTTGTTTCCACAAGTTTTGAGCACATATAAAAGATAAGAAACTAAAATCGCATGTAGCGAGGACAACATAAACATGATTGAGTTTTCTGTATTTCTGCACCTCATTTTGAGGGCATAATACGATTTCATGTCAGAAATGGAATAAAAAATATATTTTAGAATGATCCAAAACAATGAATCCTAAATTGTTAGAACAATGACATGGTTAGTTCGTTAGAATCTTAGAGAGGATGGGAGGACAGATGTTCAGCTTACGTAGGAGTTGAAGGGGTTGGCTGCCTCTGAGATTGGTTAGCAAACGGTAAAGCAATGGCTTACTTATAGAGAAAAACCCTCAGGAAAAATCTCTTTCTCCTTGTTTTGTAATTTCTGTAGTTATGTTCATTTATCTGTGAACATATATTATATTTGCTTTATAAAAAATTATTAAAATATATACAAAAATGGTTAAAGAGAAAACATATTTAGGATAGGTTTAGAAGAACTTTTCCATAAACACTTTTAGAAAAAAAACGAAAAAATAAAATTGATTTTTTCATAAACTAAATTTAGCATGAACACGGATTAAAAATAAACATTTTAAAAACTTGTAGAAGAGAGTTTAATTTTAATTTATAGAATAGTTAATTTTAATTTTTTTTCTCTTATAGAAATACTTTCGTTTTAAATGTGATTTTGGAAGTTTAATTAATGAAAAAAAATATTATTAAATCTTAAACTATTGACTCATGACACATCCAATTTAAAAAATAAATTGTCATTGCAATTCCAGTTCAGGATTATTGTTTGTTGTTGTGAAATTCTTAAGAGGTACCATTCTAATTACCTAATAGGATAAGAAACTTTGCGCTATTCTCTCACCAAGTGCAACTAGACTCGACACAAGGGAATTTTTTGGATAGAAATCATCAAGCTAAAAGCTCATACCAGCACTTCATTGAATTTGTACCAAAATAAAGTACTTCAGTAAGTAAAAACAAAGTTCAGATAAGTGTCGGAACTTATTTAACACACATGTTAAATATGTAAATAGCTGCTAATAGAAACTAGTGTTGTAGTTACCACTAAAATTGTGTTTGACTTATACCTATGTTTATGACTAATCCTATGAGATATAAATACAACTCGTGTCAACATACAACGCACAATATTTCTTCTATAACAAGGAATGTGTGTGATCAATTTTAGGGAATCCAGACATAGATCCTGAAAGAGTTAGAATAATTGTAATGCTAATGAATTGCCACAAATGTTACCTGTAAAATATCAAAAACCTTTTCTGCAATATGTTTCTGTTCTGAAGAAGCACCCTTTTGCTGCAACTTATCGGGATGCAGGCAGAGTAAAGCTCTTTGATAAGATCTTTTCACGGCGTTCCCTTCAATTATATCAACAAGAGGCACAGGCTTCCATCCACACTCCGTCCAAAGTACCTTTATGCGTGATGAATGTCAATTTAAAAAGAGTTAGTACTTTGCATGGAACTATGGACAATCAAATACTAACTAAAATTGATGTTTAATATCATTAAACGTAATTTTGTAAAAATTACAGCAAGAGTGAGTTTAAGTCTAATTCATGCTCACAAAACCGGCTTGTAAGGTAAGAATTACTCTCACTTCCATGTTGACGTAGGATTTTCAATTCATTCCTAAGTGACATATAAGTTCATCAAATCTCGTTAAGATATGCTCAGATTCTATATTAAGAAGTAAGTTTAAATTTAACTCATTCTTACAAAACTTGTTTCTAAGATGAAGATTACTCCTATTTATGTATTATAAATTAACCTTATTTTTAGTTTGTGCGAGATTTATAACACTTAAAGTCATGACTATTACTAATCTATCTTGAATAACTAGACACATAAGTATGTAAGTAAATAACTATCCTACAAGATTAAATACATAATTATTACATAATCATTCCTCACAATTACATACATAATCATCCTACCTAATTTTCTAATTATCGGATTTTTACATCTTATGTCCCTCTTAAAGTATTCCATCGAAATAGGTGGATTATCAGACTCTCTAGTCCCATTTAGTTTAATAGCACCAACCACTTACTATGACTTGAAGTGATAGCAAAATGGTTCATCGTATTATTGGACAAAAACGAAGAAATCAAATTTTCAATCAAATGAGACAAGAGCAATAAGGAGTAACTTTAGTTTTCTTACATGTTGTAATGTCGATAGCAGGGATCGTATGTTTCCTTCCTTCCCTTTAGACCACTGTTTTATCTTCTTGTCAATCATCTACATTGTATACAGAGATATATACTTAATATAACTGTTCTTGTATAACCTTGAAACAAACAAATCTAGCTAAGTAATAAGTTACTTGGATTTCTTGATTTTGTAAGTCCTCGCCCTCATCTTGGGCTAATACTTGTATCTGAAAAACCCAATATAGAAGCTTATCAACTTAAGCCGCTAAAATTTTATACTCATGAAAGGAACTTATTTAACTTTGTATGAAATACCATGAAACCCCCGTTGAAGGACTCGTCTTTATCTCCTATATCAGTAAATGATATATCAGGAACTGCTGCTAACAAAATCAAGTTGTTTCATCACATAATTTATCATCAAGTATTCAGGCCAAATCATATCTACAGAGTTTAAAAGCTGATCAAAGATTGGTGTAAGCGTATTTCAGACTATCTATTAATAATCAAGTGCCACATTTGAATAATAACTAAGGTTTTTCACTTGCAACGAAAGCTTCTAATAGGATTTTCTTAAAATAATTGGCGCCATATTTCTCATTGATTCTGTGAATTGTTTCCCTAGCACCGTATTGAGATGAAATCCATCCACATCTTGGATGAAGACCATACAGTAAAGAAAACTTACTGGAGTACAGATTTAACAGACAATAAAAAAAAAATTAAGGAAATAATAAATGACCACATAAAATTTTAAATAAAACCTGCTGCATGCTGCTTGCATGTAATTATATTTTCCTATTGTTAGATGTAGGTCACATACATATTCTCAGTAAGTTTGCCATATTCTTGTCACCATGCTACGAATAAAGAGGAGAGGAGTATATGCACAATTTGATCTCTTCTCATGTAAATCAATTCTCAACTGAAGGAATATTGGGATTTGGATAACTAAGCAATACCTGGTTCTGATATATCCTCTTGATGAGACAAATTATCAGCTGATATGTTGGTAGTCTCTATGGTAGAGTTCTCCTTCTTGGATTGTTCATGGCCACTTTCAACCTGCTAGAGTTGAAAGAAATATTAAAAACCTTCGCTGTTGTGAAACCAGAATTATACATGAGATTTAGCACTAAAGCATATTCAAAAATTTAATGTCCGATCAACAAATTGCATTTACTCTTCAAGTCATCTTCTTAAGCTGTGACAACACTTACTTCATTCTTTGTCCTTAAAGCATCTCTGTGCTTGTATGTAGAACCCTGAGGTCGAGATTTGGAGTCAACTTTTGGTTTTGTTGCAGTTTCTTGGTTGAAAATTCGAGCGAATTCTTTGACCTTCCCTTTAACTAGGCCTTTCCCCATATTCTCACCTAAACTTACTGAACCCTGGGAAGTGGCTTTGCTATGTCCTACATCTATCACCGAACCTATCTTTTCTTCTTGTTTCATGGGATTCAGGGTAACATCAAAAACAGCAGACAATTTTTTTGTGCTCTTCATCCTGTTTTCTTCTTTCTCTCTTGTATTCATCTGATTATTATCTGTCATATGAAATGAAGAACAGTATCACAGACTGGAAAGGTAGTAATATATGTTTAAGCATTCATACATACATATATACATAATGTAGAGAGAAAATTACTTCACCTTGTTTCTCATCATTTTCTTTGAACAGAAAGTGTAAAGGTTTGGATTCATGCTTCTGAGTACCCTTTACTGTCTCAGTTTTTCCGGAGAAGCCGTTCTCGCCCGCAGAATGAGTACTTGATAATGCTCTAGCGTCACGCGGGATAGAACTAGCCGGAACATCTATGCTAACAGTTTGAGGGCTGCTTGATGTATGTGATTGAGCCTTGGCAGAAACTATTTGTTTTACAATCTGGTTTGAATCTGCTCCATTTTCAGTTGCTGCGGAAGTAGTTGATAAGTCTCTAGCACTTGAGCATCTCTCAAGTTTGACCTTATCCTTATTAGCCTTGGAGGCTCTTTCTGTCCTAAGAGACATCACCATTGGAACACCTTTACTGGCCCATTTGTATATTGAGAAATGGAATTGACCATTACTAGGACTAGGCGAAACTTCACTAATTGATATGTCCTGTTTCATGATGCTTCCTTTGTCTGCTTTATCAGATGTGCTCGAGTTTGAAAACTCCTGTGATAGAAGACTTTGCCGGTAAGGTTTTAAATCCTTTTTCACCTCCTTTCGCTGGGTTGAAAATCTGGATGAATGAGAATCAGAAAGGCCTAGTCCATTTGAAGCAACAATACCATTGTGGATGTTGTTAGTCCTCGTGGGGGAGCCAAATGTTGGAAGGTCCACCCCATTTGTCAATTTGGCTGGAAGGCTGCTTAGGTTAAAGTGGTGGAGCAAGCATCAGTGGCAAATTGAAGATGAACAAGAAGAAATCATTAATGAATTGATTTGAAATTCGGAGCAACTAAATCATGAATCCCTCATCTAACTGGGTAGTGGAGAGTAGTGTTGTAAGATAAGAAGTTTATTTTTTTAGGATAAGATAAGGAGTCATGTAGGGAAAGAGGCGCTTGATTTTAAGCTACCTTCGTATGTTATTTATGGCTAAAAACTAAAGCTCATCATATAGTAATTATTTAATGCTGCATTCATGTTTGAAATAATTTGATTTCATCAATAAACAACAAATATATTTGTCAATTTTCCTTATGTAAATCATAATTATGAAATCTGAATCCATTTGACACCTCCAACAAAAATAAGTGGATAGATTAAGAAAATAGTTTAACTCAGTCCGAATACAATTGGGGCAATTAAAAATCCGGTCGGTATGTATAGGCAAGAGATATGAGATTCTTTAATTTAGAGCATTGAATATTTATATTTTATTTGTACTTGTGATCAGACAGTGTAATTATAATTGGGTTACCTTTTTGTAGTTATAATTAGGTCCAAATCAGAGTTTACTCACTAATTTTCTTCTGATAAAACTTTATCAATGCCCAACTCTCCAATCTTAAACCATAAAAATATTTAGAGAAATTGGAATAACACTTATAGGTACATATTCGATTATGAGCATTTTATATCTGATTTAGGTTCTCACTTTAAATGGTGTTTATAGCAGACCCTAGTTGGTGGAAACCCTTGTGCAGATGTCTTGTAATCTCTATCAATAGTAATGTTACACTTGCCAGTTATTTTCATGAAAAGTTGCCAGTTATTTTCATGAAAAGTTATGTGGAGTGTCATTATTTCCGAAAAAATCTTATACACTTCTTTCATTTTCTGTTTGCAATATATTATTGCCTAATTTAATTTTGTAAATTTTATTTAATTCCTTTTAAGAAATTATTTTTAATACATTATCAGTACAAAGTTTTTACATTGTCATTAATTAAAAATTAATTTATTTATAGCTTTGAAAAAAAATTAAATATATGTGATAATTTAAGATTTAATGACTTTGTTAAGAAAATAAATTATAATAACTTTACTGGTAGTTATATACATTTGACTACTTTTTTATAAAAAAAAATGTTAATTTGGGAGTCTCTCTATTTCTAAACTATTGATATTTAATGTTATTTATTACATAATATTTAATTAATAATTAATATTAATCATAAGTGATATATGTGATCTAAATACTCTCATATAAAATATGGAGCTTTAATTATTCGTTCATGCTACAACATAAGAAATTATCACATCTACTATAAATATATGTAAAAAAAATTGATGATATTTGAGAACTATAAAACACTAAAAGTTTGAGAAAAAAAAGTTGAGAAAATAAAACATCAAAAGTTTAATATTATTGGAGTTAGAATATTGTGCATCGTCATTTTCTTTTACTATAATGCTTTTAAAATACATACTCATTTCACCATTTTTAGATCAAAACATTTTCCCTATTTTGATTTTGAGTAGGAAAGGAAAACAAACGTAAACCAAAAAATGAATATGTTTTCAATATACATTATTTAAACCATGACATGTTTATGGGTTCAAAAGAATTTGAAGAATGCTTACAGACACGTTATATCTTAAAAGAAATACTTTTATTTTAACACGTTTTATCATTTTGAACATATAAGGCAGTGTAAAAAACTTCAATGAAAAATTTACATAAATTGTATTAATTTTTTAATATTTGCTTCAAATTAGATAGATATACTTTTATTCTTTTAATTTGTATGATTTCTTGTTTCATTGTAAAACATTAAATTAATTTCTTTAGTCCTTAAAATTCAAAAAACATTTTTTTATTTCTTTTCATAGACTTAAAGATCAAATAGAGACATAAAAGTTTGTAATTTGTGTTTGTTTTTAACCATCATTATTTAAATTTTAAAATATGATTTTAACGTTTTTATATTTAGAGAAAATAAAATATAATCAGACTTATAGTTCTATCACATTCAACAATATATTTAACAGTAAATTTGTTAACTTCGATAATATTTATCATAAAAATCGTATCAACCATTACTCTTTTTTCATTCTTCTATTGTTGAATTTGTTAAATTCTTTTATTTAGTTATATATATATATATATATATATATATATATATATATATATATATATATATATAATAACTTTAACAAGTAATCGCTGATATAGCTATTTGTTTGTGTAGCAATAATAAATTGATATCCAAATGATTAAAATGTTAATTTAACAATATTTATCAAATATTTACCTTATATTAAAATAAATATTGGTTACATAAAATAGTAACATATTTTTTTCATTTCATTAAATATATAATTAGATATTAGTTTTTCAAATTTGTTAACAATATTTTTTCAAAAATTGTTAGAATAAATAATAAAACAATAAAAATATACATGAATGATAAATGATTAAAAAAATATAGCATTTGCTAAATAATTGAAATAGCATTTTACAATAGTAAAAAGTTTATTACATTAGTCTCATTATTATAATTTTGAAAAGCTTTAACATATAAATTTAAAAGTATTTTACCATACCCTTATAGTATTTTATTTCTTTTTTTATATTGCAAGTGATTCTATATTTTTTAAAGTCTGCAAAAAACTCCTTTATATAGAATAGATAATGTAACATTTTTCAGAATTGTTAGGGTCAGTGTAATGTTTATATAGAATATTTGTGTAATATTTTTCAAACAATCAAAGTTTGTGTATAATAGTTGAAATTTTAAGATTTCATTGTTTTCAATATACACTCAACTATCATTTTATTAAACACAGTTATTTATACCGACAAAAAAATTATTATTTAAACAAACAAGTTTTTTTTTTTTTTTGGAAATATATGATTAGGTGGAAACAATTTAAGAATTTGGTGATGATAAAAGTGAAAATCACTTAAATGTTATTTATAACAAAACTTTAAAGATAGTATTATTAGTCTACAATTAATTTTTTATTAAATGATTTAGAATTATTAATGTTGTTGCTCCCTGTCTACTGGCCCTTCACTTTTGTTTGCAACAAAGAGAGCATAATGTGTTCATCTTCTATACATGCTTGTCATCTTGCTTAAGTCCATGCTAAGAAGAGAGGACAAAGAGGAAAATAATTTTAATTTAAAAAAGACAAAATAAAATAGTTGAACTTGAATTATTATTTTAATTTTATTTTATTGATTATTTAATTTCTATCAAATCAATTAAATTACATAATTTAAAAATATTTTTTATTTATTTCTCATGTATTTTAACTTAGTTAAACAACTAAATAATAAATTTTATTTCTTGTCTATTTCCTTTTTTGTTAACCACTCTTTATTTGTTTTCATCTTTTTTTTTTATTTCTTTCTTTTAAGATAAAAAAATATCATCGAGATAAAGGATGACCTTGATATTATTATCCTTGTTTTTAACAAAAATATAAGTCTAAAAGGATGGAAGAACAGTAGGTTGCTTGAAGTTAATCCACATATAATAAAAAGGTTCACAACCCTTTCCTCAACCTTGAAGGCGTACGCACAAAGAGATTAGAATAGGAAAAATCGACATATATACTTATAGTTATACGCAGTTTCATTCAAATTTTTTATACTTATAGTTATCTTAATTTCATTTCATGGGTTAATTTCCGAGTAATATATTATCACTAACTAGGAACATTAGATCACTTCATTAACTAACAAAATGTTTAGTAGTAATAAATTGATCACTTAAACCACACATAATCAAATTTCTATCAAATATCACTATTTTTTTTACATAAGAATATTTAATAATTTACTTTTATTTTTTATAACTTTTTAATTATAATATTTACTGGTAACTTTTTTTCTTTAATTTTTAAAAATGAGGACGTATAGGCCTTGTTGCGTTGTGTGTTCACTGGAATTAATTAACAAGGAATATTCATATTAATGAAAATAATGGTAAGAGAAAAACCTGAATGGTAGAGGGAGAGAGGCAGCAACGGGATCGGCCGCCGGTGGTAGAGGACTGGACACTCGAGAGAACGTGAAAGAGTCACCGACGCGTTTCTTTGGCGTGGAACACACACTCGGCGACTCCTCACCTCCGAATATGTCATCGAAGAAGTCATTGTTCTTGTTCGCGTGATGCCTCCGGTTTCTAATATCCTCTCCAAACACCGGTTTCTCCCGCTCGGACGGCCACCTACACCAACCACCTTCCCCTTCCTCTTCGCTCCAATCCTTCAACTCGGTCAGACTCTGCCGCGCCTCGTTTACCGATGACCTCCGCGGCGGCCCCCCAAACACGTCGTGGAAATCAACCTCCAAGTTCGAATTGCTCGAAGACGACCTCCGAATCGGAGAATTATTTCCATTCTCAAAACTATTATTATAACCTAAAAGAACGCTCTCTCGTTGAGAAGAATAAAATCTCTCCATAAAATAACGATTCACAATTCACAATTCAAACCTGGCGGGAAAGTGTTGAAGTGAAAGCACAGTGCAGAGGATTGTGTTTGTGAGATGGAAGAGGAAGTTAGGTGGAGAAGAAGAGGACAATGGTGTGTAGGGCTAAGGGAAAATGTAACCGAAATTGCGAAACCACAAATTATGAGTGAATACGGATTGGCTAACAAAATTTTGAACGGATAAATCTAAAGTGGTGATTGCGATAAGCAGTGCGATGTACTCCATGTTTTGGATTTAGCATAATTTTGTGTGATACTAATTATTTATACCCTCTCTAAAACCTAAACTATGATTATGACTACACTCAATACGCGGTAGCCTTTCATTCCATTGGTCTCTCCTTTTGTCTTTTTCCTTCACATTTGCAAAATGTATTAATATTTATGAATGCATAGAAAGAGAGAGAGAAAAAAAGTGAGCATGACATATAATTTTTGTATTTTACTTTTTTTTAAATAGAAAAATATAATTTTTGATAAAAATAATTCTTTAAAACATTTTATTAACTTTATAATAATTGCATCTAAATTATTTGAATTAATTAACCATATAAAAAATATTATACTTGTATTAGTTGAAAATTAAACTCTTAATATCACTTGCCAGATCGATGACTACTGTTTAACATTTAAATAAATGAAACATTGATGAAATGGGGTCCCCTTTGTTGTTCGTTACTTTATTATAATCGAAAAAGGGAATGGAATTATAATCAACGTTGCAGAGTCTTTGGAGTTTATAAAACATGCTTTTGCATTAGTTTTTATTTTAGCAATAACACATTCTTTATTCAGAATGACGATGTTTAGCAGAAGAACAGAAAGGTACATACAGATTCAAGCATTTGCATTTGATTACGAGTAGCTGTTGTTGAGACTTGAGAGAGATATTTATAATTGATATATAAACTTATTTTAATAAAACCAATGTGAAAACAAATAAAAAACTTATTGATATATAATTAATTTGACTGGATAAATAAATAGTGATAGTTTATAATATAACGCCAAAATTATTCTTAGATGTATTTTTTAAAATATAAATGTTTTTTTGAGTAAAAAACGAAAGGATTAGTAAAAAAAATTAAAATAAAATATTTTTTAAGTAAGTAGTTTTGATTTAAATATATCATTTATTAATTGTCTAGCTACTATTAAAAAAGATAAAGTATGCATGTAAATATTGTTATTAAGGGTAAATTAAATGTTTCAAACAGTTTCCAAAAATCTTGGACTTTCTTTTTATTTTATACTCAATTTTTCTCTTTTAAAATTTTTTCTCAAAATCATTTCAAATCACATAATCCAAATATATGCGATCCTTGCATATTATTTCAAAAGTAAATCACTTATGGCCAACAGTACTAGTGTGCCCTTGTATCTACTTTTTGGGCTGTATGGATGCTCTGAAGTCTGCTATGTAACGACCTTCTGGACTGTAGCATGTGGTTTGAGTATGTTCTTGTGGTGCAAAAAATACCTACGATTTCATTTGCTACGTTTGATCTAAGTTAGGAACATGTGTTTTTCATTGATCTTTTAAATTTTACTCTTGTGATTGAGTAGGCTCAAGTCGAAAGAGGAAGGATTCGAAGAGAAACCATTTATGAGATTTAAATTTTTAGTCAAAACTAAAAGCATAAATCATTAGAATTTTGTTATTTTAAAAGACATTTTATTGGTGAATTATACCACACTTAGTCCACAATCTCTACATCTCTAACACTATTAAATATTGTACGTATTCCCTAATAATGTTAAATTCATCCCAATCTATTAGAGTCCAGCCAACTATCTAATTAATTTCAGTCGACCTCCATAATATCATATTATTATAATTTGTGATTCCTAAGGTCTATTATTATTATTATTATTATTATTGGAAAATATAGAGTCTTAAATTACAAAGTCGTATAATTACAACTTAGGGCTACAGAAAATATCATTTACCTCATTACACTTATATTTTTATACATTAAATATTTTTTTTTACACTTTTACTTGAATGTGGTAAAATCTTTTACAGTGAACCCCGTTCAATTCAATTCATTTCAGCAATTTCAACTCCATCATAGATGAACTCCATTAGGAGTAAGGTAAAAATAAACATAATTTTATCACGACATATAAGAGGCATGTAGCATTAAAAAACTCTCAAATCTTGACAAAGCTATCGTGACATCATCAAAGTACTGAACAAATCATCAATAGAGATACTAACCCGCACACTTGACATATTCAACCCATGAGATTGCTACAAACGTGACAGAGACATGATTACAAGAAATTAGAAAACTAAACAAGATTATCACAATTAACAAACTACCAAATCACCTAAATAAATTATAGGCCTTAAGAAGACTTGGACCTACCTGAGGCCCAAAGATTAAGATCCATCTTAAAATAATATAAATAAAAGGCAACTTCATGTGTAAAAGACTTCTTTAGAAGAAAAAAACTTCTTGAAAATAACTTATAAAATATAATTTTATTTAAGCATCGAAATATTTTGTAAATGTCTTGTTATTCTGAAATTGGAAAATCTGAGTGAACAGAAGAACCGAGATCAATACCACTCTAGATAAAGTCATCATACTAAGAATGGTTTAAAAAATAAAAAGACATATTTCGGGATTACTAAGATTACAAAGGCAGGGGCATATGAATAAAATAAGTTAGAAATTGGTGTAATTATTAGTTTATGATAGGACTTCAAGTTTAATTAATTTTCCAACTATAAAAGACATTTTGTCCCAAGGTGACAATGGGACTTGAGTCTTTCAAGTCATGGTAATGGTCTTTGTGATTGTCTTGTCCTCAACGAGCATGAGTTGAGTGTGAAGTTTTGTTGAAAAGATTCGAATAAATCAAACACGGTATAAGAGATTGTGATTTAAAGTTCTAAATTGAGTACCATGATAAGGTAAATTTCTAGTTTGTTTATGATATATTAATGGAAATTTTCCAGTTTTATTTTCTTCGATTCCCAAGCCAATTCATTCACACGTAATATTAATTAGTTGTCCGTTTTGAAGGACACTAACAATGTGCAAAATAATCTTGATCCGAACACAAACATGTTTAAAGTGGTTTTCATTGTTTTTGTTAATGTTTTACCTATTTTCAATTTGTACTGATGCTTCTTAAATTCAATGATAAAAACTAATTTCGTTTGAACTTCTCCTTCCATTCTTTATTATATTTAAGCAAATTCTTATTGGCTAATAAATATTAATTACATAATAAATCTAGATTAATAACAAAACTATTTAAAATATTAATTTTAAAAGTAGCTAAATAAATATAACAATCAAGATAATAAATAAATTAAATAATATAAGAAAGCCAAATATTACAAATCTCTTAGAAAAAATTAATTATAACATTAAGATAAATAATTATTTATAAAGAAGGGGCTCCAAGTCTAATCAAAAACAAAATTTAAATATTTGAAGCTCTAGTTCAAGGGGTCTTCTAAGTTTTCAGCTACAACATTTTGGTCACCATCGTTTTTAAATACCTTTTTTTTTTTTATTTATGAACAAACTCGTAAGCAAAATAAAGCTATAAAATAATTGTTGTGATATCACGGGATAAGATCTAAAAGATTCTGATTTCTATTACTTTTTGTTGTGAAAGTTTATTGTTCTCCTATTAATCAATTTCGTACATCTATCTTACCTATTTTATATTTTTAAGAGTGTTCTATATATAAGTTATTTTCTTTTTAAAATAAATAAATAAATTTGACTTATTGAACATACTGATGTGTTTTTCTATGGTAACTTATATCATCATTAATAATTTTCACATTTTTAAAACTTTAATTATTGCCCTTCACGTCAAATCTGATAATAAAACATCTAAAATAAATGTTATACAAAAAAAGAGAATTAATAAGAGAACAATTCAGCCTATAAAAGAATATTAGTTTGGTACACAATAATTTGTAATTGAAAGCAGTTGCCATATTAGTAAAGAAGGTGGAAAACATAATCACATTATTTTTTCTACAATACCGTATCAAAATAATTGTTGTGCTTCTCTATCCTACTCATGGGTTTGCTCCTAACAAACAGAGAAGGTCAAAAAATGTTTTACACAGTCCTACATTGAATGTCAAAATGTTATAGTTAAAAATTTAGGAGATCTCATATGCTAAAACATCAAATGTCAAATTTTTCCCTTCTTGAATCTCGAGTCCCCTAATTACTAATTATAATTGATTATTTATCTTAATGTTGAAATTAATTTTCCTTAACTGATGTTTGTTTTTCCTAAGTTATATTTATTTTTATTGATTGATTCTTTTAATTATTATATTATCGCATAAAGATTGTAACTCTTATAAGGTCTCTACTATAGTTGAGATTTAGTTTTAATTAATATAGATTTTATGGTTTCTATATTTTCATATGATTGTGATCTCAGAGTTATGTTTTCGTTCTCATTAAGGATATCAAGATAAAGTATTCTAGTCAGATCAGCAAAATGTCTATAAATATACATGACTTCTAAGTCTTAAGTGAAAAAACTATTAATTGATTTATCAGAAGATCTATTAATACATAACTCGCTATAATATGTAAGTGAAGTATTTGATATAGATTATAGATGCATTTTTATTAAATTATTCCAAATAAATTTGGTTTTTAAAATTATATTAAGACGAAAACTTATATCTTCTTATCTCACTTCTTAAAGTAATAATAAAACAAAATTTTAATCATTATAAATTTTGGGCTATTGTTTAGTGTTACACTTTTTTTTTTTTAATTATTGAGTTAATGTTACACTTGTTTATTTATTTTTTATTTGTAGTCAAATAATGTTATACTATGTGTTCGTTAGAAAAACCTAGCTTAAAATACTACGCTAAACAAATTATGAAATAAAACAAATTGTTATATATATATTTGAATGGAAATAATATAAATGTTAATATATAATTAAACATATCTTAACTGGATAGTTGTTTACAATGGTTATAAAGTTACCAGGTGGGAGAGAATTGAGTATTAAGGGAAATAATTGCTAAATCTTTTATGAATTACAAATTAAATTTGTTTTGTTTTGACACGTCTCATAATTGGTAAGTAAAAGTGAATAGGAATAGTATAAGAAGTATGAATTAGTTTTGTTAGCTTATCTGCATAATAATTACTCCTAAGTCTACATGTCAACTCGCATAAGCAAAACCTTTAAAAGAAATTATATACGAATGTTTTTGTTTTAATATTTCAAATTATTGTTATCAATTCATGATTTTATTATTAATAAAATATTTAAATAAATTAAATAAATATAAGATTAACATTTACATTAAATAAATAAATATATTAAAATTAAATATTTTTATAAATAAAAATATAAAAATCATTATTTAAATTACTAAAAACTATAACAATTAATCATTATCTTGTATTAACTTTATAAGTATTATTTTCTCACACTGCCATCCCTAAATACCATTAATATGTTGTTATTATAATTGTTAAACTATGTTTTTGATAAAGCCTTTTCATTACTATAAAATTTGTGGTTATTATTAACACTTTAAAACCACCACTAGCTAAACAAAATTGCATCGTTGATATGGTTGGTTGGAACTTGTGTGATCTAGGAAATTCTTGGAGACAAGTTTGAAAGATACATTGCATTATTTTGCTAATTCGTACAAATGCAGAAACAGGGCCCGCTGCAGAAATTGACTACCACCACCGCCACCTATCCATTCTCATGCATTTATTCTAATCATCCATGCCAACCGTGAAATGGAACCTAGTCACTTCACACTCCTTTTCAACCTTTCTTTTCTTACAAATATTACTCGAATTAAATAATGTGTTATCATATTTAACAAAATATATTCATCACTTGACTATTAAAGATACATTATTTGAGTTAAGTGGTATCTTCCTTAAATAAAACTAATTAGATTGATAGTCACTAGAAATGTTTGTGGTGTAAATTTAGTATTTATTACATTAAAACTATTTAGATTGATGGCTCTTGAAAATGTTTTGTGCGATAACTACAACCAGTTTGCGTAAAAACAATAAATGTAATGACAAAAGAAATAATTAAATTTACAAAAAAAAGTCTGTATATACAAAGTAAGACTAATAAAACATCATCAAAAAGTGCATATAAAAGTACCAAGAAAATATCTTCTCTCCAATAAGTCAAATTTGTTGTACAAATCAAAAGAAAATTATAAAAGAATAAGCAGACCACTTTATTTTATGAAAGAGGAAAACAAATTGATATATTTAGTGCACATTTAAGGTCTAAATATTATTTTATTTACATATAAATATTTTATAATTATATATCTCCAAAAGAACAGTGTTTAAGATCTATCTTTCCCTTCTTTCCAACATATGAAAGGCATCTTAGCATTTAATATCATTAATGGTATCCTAAAATAAAATTGTCAATTTTCTCTTAAATAACAAAAGGTCAATTTGGTTAATTATAGTTCTTTCCTCTCCTATGGTCCATCTCTTATTTGTTTCTTTGTCCACGCGTTTTTGTCTTTCTTATACAAAAGCTCATCTGTGAAATACTATTGAAGTCCTGTGCAAACAGTTCTTATACTTAGACATAAAATCTGTTTGAATACAAACTAAAAAGTATAATTTTTTTCAATACAGAAACATTTCAAGAATCTTTTAATTTTGTTTCGAACCATACCAGACTCATAATTGAGAGCATGAGCGTGTTGCTAGAGTTTCATAGAGGTACGAGTCCATACAGTAACTCGTGGACTTTGGTGATTGTGACTATTTAGCAATGATATGAAATATGGGTTAGGGGTTGATTTGAAACACAGGATGATCAACATGACGGTGAATGGTTCAACCAATGAATAACCAAAAATGTGTTATATGATTATCGGAATAAAATATAACTCTTTTATATTCTCGAAACATGACATTTTTAATTTCCCTTTTTGAGAAAATGATTTTATCTTTTATCTTACCATTTTATTTTATTATTTCCGATTCCAATTTAGTTAAACGCTCACCAAATAAAAAAGTTATGTTCTACTCATATAAATAAGAGTAATAACAATCACTTATTTCTCAAAACAAAATATTATTGTTTGACTCACTTATATGTTTATCAGTAAAAAATAGCTAATAATTAATTTTCATATAAAAAAAATTATCAAAAACATCATTTCTCAAAAATAAGATTACAGTGGCCATCTGGCCATATCTACATTTTGACGACAGCACGAGCACACTTGGTAGAGAAAAGAAAAAGTGAGAGGACATTTATACATATAAATATTATAAAGATAGATTCTAATAAATTATGCATGTAACTTTATCCTATCGTTTCTGAATAGCAACAAAGTTTGGCCGATTAACCCGTCACAAAAATTCCGGGCCTGGCCAGAAAACCGAACAGTTTTGTCGCGCAGATGCAACGAATTACGGCTGTGTTTGTTTTCCTGTTCGAGAAAACAACCATACAGTTCTTCCCAGTTTTCTACCGGCGAACTCCTCCATCACCGGGCGAATCAAAGTTCCCTCCGAAAGACTTGACCAGAGCAGAGAGACCACCCCTGCTTGCTCCACCACCGATGCTAAGACCGAGAAGATCACGGGTCATTGGCTGGCCCACAAATGGGGTAGAAGGGTCCATTATCACATCTGTCACAGTTCCACTCCCACAGGGAAGCCCAAGCCCAAGGTTTTCCAACACGGGCTGATTCTCTTGCTTTACTTGCCCGTTCCATTGTGCGGTTGTGGTTGCATTAACCTTAAAAGCCTCGTCTTTCCCCAAGGATGATGATGGTGGTGATGTGGTTGTTAAGCCTAAGCCACGAAGAAGGGAAGCACTGGATGCACCCATTTGAGCAGCTTTTTGGAGTAATGCAGTGGCAGATAGTGCAGGTTGAGGAGATGGTGTGAAGTGGGAAGGGTCATTGTTGGAGAGATAGAGAGGTGAGGATAGGGACAGGGATATGGGTTCTCTCAGACTAGTGATGGCATTAGGGTTATCCGAGCGAGCCAAGTTTGACATTAGGTTGAAGAATGAGGAAGTTGATGGTGACGATGATTGAGATTGTGGATGACTTGTCGTCGTGGACGGTGCCAACACACTTGCAAAAACAGTGGTGCAAGTAGTGGAACCTGAAGGGGCGCTGCTTGTCACGAGGCACGTTGCGTTTGGAGACATCTTCCTTGGGTTTTCTGGAATTTCTAGTGCCAATGGCCAAAAAAAGGTAAACAAAGGTAAATTAGTTGAGGACACAAAACAGAATTGAAACAAAAGTAGCAAAATAGATAAAGTAGCAAAGACAGAGTTAAAATTTAAAAAGAAAAAGTAAGCTTTTTAGTTTCTAAATGATTATTGTAAGAGTTAAAAAGCTTGAAATTATAGAGGTCTTTCCTTTTATTCTCAGCTTGAAATATAGTTTGTGGTTTCTGGTTCAGAGGTCTTTCAAATAAATTTATGTTCAAACCTGACTCTTTCTAAATTTATTAACCAATTTTAATAAATTGAGAACAAATATAATCACCGTAGATCCCATGGGCAGATCCATCCTACCGACCCTTGCTGAGATTGGCACTACCAACTACAGCTAGACTTGTAGATTTCTCCAACAAACAGAAGAAAACAAAAAATGTCAAAAATGCTTATAACTCATAAGCTTCATCATTATTATTATTATTATATATACTTTTCCAACGAGGTTGAAGCTACGAAAAATAGGAAACGAAATACGTAGCAGGAGAACCACGTACCCGAGCTCTGAATGGACAAGGTTGGAGACACCATTGATGCAGAAGGAGTAAGCGGAGGTGCAGGCGGCGAAGATGCCACATCGGCGTTGCTAGTGCTAACATTTTGGGCCTGAGACCTGGCGCTCTCTTGCGCTAGGACATCGCAAAATGCTCTGTGAGTGATGAAACTATCTCTCCTTCAAGAAGATTCGCATTACTGTTAGAGACATTCCATTGGAAAAGGTTGAAATGAAAATAAATAGCATAAGAGAAGCGTTTTGATTTTGATACCTAGAGAACAAGGTGCCGCAGTCGCATCGGTACTCTCTGCTGCCGCAAGTTTTCGAATGAGCTTTCCAGTCCGACTGCACAGCGTATTTCTTAGAGCAGCGTTCGCATTTCCACGTTTTCTCGCCGTGTTTTCTGCAGAAGTGCTTCTTGATGCCGGTGAGGTCGCCCAGCGCCCTGGCCGGGTTGTGGTGGACGCACGATGGCTCGGGGCACACGTACACTTTCTTCCGCGGTTCCTTGCTCCCTCGCTGCCGCAGCTTCCACGGCAAGTTGTGACCGCGCCGGTGAAGCTGCAGGTTCTGATCGCGCTGGAAACCTTTGTTACAGATCTCGCAAACGAAACGGTTCGTCGCCATAAGCGTCTTCGGTGACAAAGCAATCACTTCAGCATCTGGATCTGAAAAAAACAAAAAAACAAAAAAAAAATAAAACCACGCAAAATCCAAAACAAAGAATATTCTTAAAGCCACTCAAACTGAATATATTTATCATAGGTAAGACATAAAAATTATGGTTATATAAATTGGAAGTAAATGAATAAGTATAAATAAATATACCTGGCATTCCAGGAAGGCTTCGTTTCCGTTTGGGAGGTGGAAGAGGTTGAGGTTGTGGTTGTGGTGCGATTTCCGAAGTTGAAGAATGTGTGAATGGTGAAGGATTCTGAGGTTCCGTCATGGTTGTTTTCTTTACTTAGGTGAACTGAACAACTCCTCAACCAGTCTCTCTTTTAATTATATTTTCCCTTTTTCAGGACTCGATTCTTTCGTTCCCAAATTTCGGTTTCTGAGAAATGAAATCTGTTGTACTTTGTGGAGTGAAAGAAGAAAGTTGTTCCACTTTCCGAGGGGACCGCGATTCAATGTTCTCGGCCGCCGCGTACGACGGTCCTCTTAGGCGGCGCGGTGGAGGAAATTAAAGGAGAGAGAGAGAGAGAGAGGGAGAAATTATTTGAAACGAGGATGATATGTCATATGTATTGGAAAATACTAACCAGGCTAAAGCGGCGCGAGCTAACCATGGTTAACCTGCGAGGGAGACAGAACTGTTCAGAAGGTTTCTATTGTAGAAAACAAAAACAAAATCTGTAGCCGCTGTCCTTGCTTTATTAGTAATTAAGGAATTAATAATATTCTAACTAGAAATTACGTTGAAAATACACATAAAAAGTTAGGATATAACGTACTATTCATAATATTTTTGGTAACACTTTTACCTTAAAAACAGAGAGAGAGGATATAACGTGGGCGCCAAGTTTTCCGTGGGAAAATAAAAAATGTGAATCCCACCGTCCACGTGTTACAAGAACCGGGTTCATGACCTTTGTCGGGAGCAAAACCTTCGAGCGGTGCTTGTCGTGTAGTCCAGTGCGTAACCCATGTAGCAGAGCAAATATTTTTTTTTTTTTTTTTATTTATCACAATTTGTGTTTTCACTTGAATAAGGAAAAAAAAAAAAAAAACTCAGGGGTCTTCTATATGATAAAACTCAGGGATAGTTAAAGCTGCACACAAATCGTATTTAGGAGTAATGCTTCTCTCATGTTTTGTACAATAATTATTACTTCTTTGAATAGTTATTTCAAATAAAGAAAAGTTATTAGTTTATTTATTTATATTTTTGTGATTTATTGAATTTGATTATCCATTGTAGCAGCTGAGCTTGATGTGGTAGAAAAGAAAGTTGAACATCGTAACAACTCACTCATTTGGTTTTCATAACACTACGTCAATTCCTATCCAATAATATCACTAAGATTCTGTAATAATTGATAAATGACAAATATTTCCAACACTTTCTTTCATTATAATTACATGCTACAAATTCTTCCTTTATTTGAAACAATCTATATCTGTTAATAGGAATCTTGGACGGGTATTTATCTCTAAGATCATGGAAAAAGAAAATACGATCAAGTGAATTGGAGAAAACAATTTTCATACTTAAAAAGACGAATGTGAATTCTAGAAAATGTTGTACAGCCTGGATTTTCTTATGATAGTCAATTAAAATAGACACGCAATTAATAATATTATAAAAAAATGTATATAAAATATACTTGCTACTGAATTTAAAACCAAATAATAATTTGTAATTTTGGTCTATCTCCCTGTCAACATGGCAGAAGCATGTAATAAGGTATATCTACAATTTTAAGTTATTTAAAAATCTCGTATAATCATGTAGATAAAGCTATCTATGCAAACTATATAAGATAGATTTTCATCCAATCAAAATACATAACAATATAAGATAGATTTTCATCCAATGGATAAATGGTGTTAAATCTTAAACTTTTAATTTTTAAATAAATTTTAAAATCTATTGTGTGTACTCCATGTGTTATGTTATGAGATTGACTTGTAACATCATAACGCTATATATGTAGCATAAGAATTGGACTAGTCTTGTCACGTGTGAAGATTTTGACACTTAAGTAAATTGTGTATAAATTGTAACGTGTGAAAGAAAGAAGATTGTAGAGTGTAACATTGAGATCAGTGACGTATTCAATGCATGTTTGTTGCATCTTTTTGGTAACAAAGAAGTAATAATAATGAGACATCCACAATACTATAATATCAATGTCATAAATGATATGGTGAGACAAAAACTAAAAAACTTAATTATTAATGCAGGGGCATTGCAATGTACTATTTTCGTTACAAAATATGAATGTTATGATAGAAGTTGCTTATTACAGGTAGATTTTCAAGACCAGTTTCTTATTTTCTTTTCATTTTTTTTTCAAAAAGATGTCATGATGATGATAAAGGTGAAGGATATTTTGGTCTTCGCAGATGTAAACTACCATTAAGCTTTATTGGCTTGCATTGCACTTCACCATACACACCATTTTGGAGTTAAATATTATTCATAGACAGTCAACCGAACCCTTCATTTTATATTTTACATTCTTAGAGTATTTAATAAAGCTTTTACGTGATTTAATGGGTTAAAACTAAATTATATTTTAAGAAAAAATGTAAAAAACATGTTTTAATTTTATTAATTTATGTAAATAAAAATTAAATTTAAAATTGTAATTTCTTAAATGTAGTTAAATTCTTTATTTGAATGAAAAATTAATACTTTTTCAAAAACTCAAATTTAATTTTAAACATATTTTTAATTAATTTAAAACAAAAATATACTTAAACTAATTGTAATAAAATATATGACTCACTACGTCACATAATTTATTTGAGATTTATCCATTCCCATAAACCTGTCAAAAATTTATGAAAAAACCTTAAAAAGACCATATAAGTAGCATATCCAACATGCGACAACATTCAAATGGATTTTAGGATGGCTTCAAAGCATGAGAGTTTCATTGTTTATAGTTTTTTACTTACTTTTTAATGTGAGATAAATGTAATTCTTTTTTAGTGATTTTGTAGTGTTGAATTATTACTTTTATTAAGACAATTTTGTTTTTACATTACCTTAAATCTCTCCGTTGTACTACAAATATTTGTATTTTAAATAAGATTATAAGTTTCTCGTAAAAAAATACCTACAACCTTTTATCTTTGAAGAAATAGAGCAAGATTTATTATTATTATATAAATATATATGGGTTAAGATGTGTAAAAACAGAGTTACACTAAATTTTAACTCTTACTTTTTACATAAGGTAATCAAAATAGTTATTATACTTTCTATTTTGAAAAGGAGATATAATTTTAATTTTGAAACAAAAATTGTTTTTAAACATTTTTTTTATAAACTTGAACATAGTAACACTTATTTTTCACAGGCTACTCTTATTTTAAAAAAGTACAAACAATAGCTATTATAATAATGAATTGAATACATGAAAGTGATTAGAAAACAAGGTTAAAAGCTAAATCAATGAATCTTAAAGTTTAAAATGACATATATGATAATTAACTTAAAAATTTTTAGATAAAAAAACAAGAAAGGAATGTACTGTTGTAAGTTGTATGATTGGTATAAATAATTAAGAAAGGTAGTCATGATGAGGAGAGGGGGCATTGGCAGTTCCATCAACTGATGAAATGAGAAAAGGGTTGAATTGAGGAGAAAGAAGAGAAGAGCTGCCAAAAAGATAATCAAACTCCAAATCATTACATTTTTTTTCCTTTTGACATTATTATGCAAACTGCAAGCAAGCCAAGGGTCCCAAAACCCACCACACCTTACAGCTGTATCTCATCATCATCATCCCATCAACTCTCTAGATAAGAACATAAAAATACCAAATTATATCAAATGTATTTAGTATTGTATTATTAATAATTTTATAAAATATAGTTTTATCCATTCCATCATTAAACGGACCAATAAATTAGTCAACCTTTTTTTTCCATCTCTATATTTATAGAAAAGATATATTTTTCTCAATTTAAATATCAATTTATTTTTTTAATAAAATGTCAGTTAATTATTGTTATTTTAAAATACGTCTAAGATATGATTTGTTAGCATAGTTTTTTTTTTTAAGAAGAAAAAAAATGAATACATTAACAATTTTTATATCATTTTGATATACGACCAACTTAATATGTTAAACGTATAATTATATAATCTTAATTCATAGTAGGGGAAAAAAATATACACTTAAATTTTTTATTATTATTCTTATTATAACTATTAAAATAAAAATACAATAAATAGTTATATTTTATTAATTTTTATTATATATGTAATTTTTTATTATAATAACCAGTAGAATTAGTTGTGTTTATAAGAATAAAAATGATAAAAGAATATCTAAAATAAAGAGTAGTTACATAACACAATCTCTATTAATTATTTTTATGAGAGTGGTGAAGGAGAAAACATGTACCAAGAGAAGTTAAAAACAATCCTTTTGTATATAAGTATAGATTCATTTTTAGTATATGTCCAATTTTTTTATTATAGTAACTAATAGAATTATATATGTTTACGAGGATAAAAAATGATAAAAGAGTAATTGAAAAAAAAAAACAGGCAGTTATAGAACATAAACTATTTGTAAGTTATAGAACATAATCTTTATATCTTTGTAAGGGTTGAAAAGGAAAAATATGATGTAGAGCGAGGGACAGAAACCAAAAACAACCTGTTTTATATATAGATAAGAGGGGCAACGTCTTAATCTATTTGTTTAACATAATAAAAATAATATTTTCAAAACAGGTAACATTTAACATTTTCTTTTTACCAAACAAGCCTCTGTTGATAACTTTATCAATAACAAAATTCATTCAAGTTTTTTTTTTCAATTTTATAATGGATATTTAATCAAAGTTATTCATTATTAAAAAAAAATGCCCACATATCAATTAAATAAAATGAAATTTTGATAGTAAGAATAAAAACATTGATCTGATTTTTTCATTATCTTTAACTCAACTCTAACCCCATAAACCATAAAAGACGACAGAGACAATCAATCAACTCGTAGTCTTTATTCGCTGCCATGTTAATACCACACATGTTCTTATTAAGGATATAACTTCAGAGAAAAGACACCATTTAAAGAAATCCTACATATAATAATTTTAATAAAATGAAAATTTTGGCAATAAGAATATAAAAAAACTTCTCTAAATTTATCCTAGTCTCTAGCCCTCGTAGCCACCAAGCATGAAAGATCTAGCTGGAAGGGAATCAATTTTATTCTCTCTTCAGCCCCACCTCCAAAAATACACGAACACAACCAACTTTACAAGATATTAACATTGGATGAAACAAAAATAGACAAACTTTATACAGGTAAAGATTGCTAACCTACCTGCCCTTCAATATTAGTACTCTATTATTGATGAATTCTACAGACTATCTTCATCTAATATAATAATTATATTATTAGCCTTTCTCTTGTTAGTTCAACTAGTTTACAGTATCAATTTAAAATGTCTATCATGCATGTTAAAATAGGCAAGTCAAACAAAATATACTATCCTCACACTGCAACATTAACTGTAGTAGATTATGATCCTATGTACTCTCAAAAGGCACATTATGAACAAAAGATTTCTCAACTAAGTACGTTTCAGATGCACATTTCGTATCTCCGAGTTCAAATTGAGCAGTATGTGTGATATTCCAAGGATCTCATTCGATCACTATGTGAATTGTCGCATCTTAGAAAGTTAGATGCTTAAGATGCTGAAGATTGAAGTTTCCAGCTATCGACAAATGCACCACTCGACCACGCAGCATCTATAATTACCCAATTCATGAACGGCAGGCATTAAATATTTGCCCTCTCATTGCATCAATTGGCATGTGCTCAAATGTGTAACGCTCAGGACCAAAGTACACTCCCGTCCTCTCCAAAAGTGCAATACTTTCATCCCTACCGTATCTTGAAGCATATAGTCTCAGGTACTCGATGTCCTAAATAAAAGTCAAGGAAAACGGAATCTCATATCAGAATGCAGAAGAGAAAAACACTTGCAGCTTTATTCCAGCACATGCCATGAATATAGATCTTCAGGAAAGAAACAGAGATGGGAATGTTGAGAATAACTTATAAAATTATGAGGAAAAGATAAAATGTTTTACCTGCAAGCCCTGAAGTATGCGCTCTAGTCTAAGAGAAGCCACTGGCTGATGAGAAGTTGAGAACACCTCACCAGGATAGTATAGGACTCCATCTCCAGGGGGAAGACCATGCCTGAATTTTATCTGTATCCAAAAAATCATTTTGACTAATAGTCAAATTATGAATGCAGTATTACAAGTTCTAACAGCTCCATTTTTTAGAAGATGGCATAAAAAGTATTAAAATCACCTCTGCGCTGGCTACAGTTGCCTTCTCATAGCAGTTGGCCCCCCAGTACAAAAATCCTGTGCCGCCCTCTTTCCACACACGCCACATAACGGCACGGTGTTGGGTACCTCGCATTCCAAGATGCCAATTTGGATGAGGATCTGATGGTCCCATACAGACATATGTCCACCACTCCTGTAGCAAAAACCGCCACCATTTCTCCTTATTTAGTTAGGATTTTTACTAGAATAAGGATGAATTTTTAAGGGGAGGGGAAAGAACGAAGAGAGGAAGAGCGAGATCAGATAGAACTTGAATTGCTATAACAAAAAGGGAATCAAGAGAAATAAGAGGGAAACAGTACAAAAACACAAATTGAAGTTGAATAAAAAAGGAGATATGTTTAGAATAAGAAGACAAGTGCACAACATAACATAACCCAATCAAATATACACTATAATCCATAATCAAATTTCTTTTTTATTTCCCTCATTCTTTCTTCTACCTCGCCCGTTCGTCTATCTGCCACCATTGCCGCATTACCACCTAGCCTGTTATTCTCATACCATCCTTGTTTATGTGATTATATTTAAGTTCATGTTAAAGGTTTATCTAAATTAATTAAACTTAGCTCCATTTATTTGTTTATATAAATGATGACTAAAAAAAGTAAAAACTAAGTATGTCAAAATTCTTTGATTCCATATATATATTTTTGTTTTATCAGCAATAGATTCCATATACATATTAAATACAAAAACTTAAATAACTATATGGGACCTACTAGTATTTTATCTTTGGATAACACGAGTAACTTGCAATATTTAAAACAATAATGTAGGTTGTTGTTAGTGTCCTTTTTGGTTATTATCCTTACACTCTTTATCATTTTTCAACAAAAATTTTAACAACGCACATGATTTGAAAATTTATATAACTTTGATTTCCTCATTGCACTTGGGAATATATATATAGGAAGAAGAGACCGTTAAAAGAATATTCATATTTTTTCACTTCTTTCAAAGATTTCTCTTAAATAAATAATAAATAATAAACAAAATCTTCAAAGTTACCTTATTGTTATTAACCTTTATAATTTCTGTGCAAAAAAGGTAAGATAAATATTGTTGATATTTTCATTCTGTACATATTAAAGATGATTATTTTTAAAACTACCTTCACAAGAAGCTAGTAACTTTCCTATACATGATCAACTCCTGGAATCAAAATATGGTTCCAAAGACTACGTTTTGAAACGAGATTTTGTGATGTTTTTCTGTAATACATAAACTTCGGTGACAATTCCCATTTTGTTAATTTATTTTAATGTTTTTCCGGTCACTACAGGCACCCGACATCTTTAAAGATTATTTATACATCACAAATTCATAATTAACTTGGGAGAATAGTAGATGTAATGATCACAGGTGAGAGTGAGAGGGTATCGGGGCTATATCCTGTGATACATATCAAAGCACAGTGATTCACTTAAATAATGCAACCTGAGCCTTGGTCTTAACATTTAATACACTGAAATTTTAAGGAAATAATAGACTCGGAAGCAGGTCAAGGTCACAATAATAACTATATAAGAATCTATCCTAAAACGTTGATGCTAGTGCTGTTTCCAAAATCCAGAACATGGCAGACACAACGAGGAAAAACCATGAGAGGAACATACAGCTGAGCCTAATAGTACAAAGGCAGACTCAGGCCATTATTATGAAAAATATACCAAATAAGATTGCTTACTTATCTTTACGACGTTTTGTTCTACTGCCAGCATTGATGAGGAACAGTAAATATCAACCACCTCAGCAGAAATTTAGTGCACAAACCAAATAACAACTTCAGAAAAACAACGAAATTATAATATTACCTCACCATTCTCTGGTTGTAATTCACCAATAATATCCTTAACCAGATCTTCCCGATTGCCCAGAACCCATTCACTGCAAAGACACATTCAATTACTTAGCATGCTTAACGATAGAAGGCTTCTGTTGTTCTTTCTTCTCTTTCTTATTTTCAACATGGTAAAAATGATTTCTTCCTAGGCACAAAAAATGAGACCTGAGAAATAAACCCGTCAAGGTATCCAAAAAATAACACTATAGTTCAGTAACCTAACTGAAGTTCAACTCACAATGCATATGGAAATGAATTGATCCACATAACAAAGGCTTCCAAAATATGAAGGTGGTCAGCAGTCCGCAAAGGGCACAATTGCTCTCACGCAAACCACAAGACACAACCAATTTTCACAGAAGTCCTTCAACAAATATTAACAATCTGTTTATTATGAAAGAACATTTTAGTGTCATTAACTATCTATGAAGCACCGATAGTTCAATTTGCTTCATGTATTTATATTTACCATTGGTTTATGATACTTCTTCAATATATATCGACGAAGTATCCAAACCTTTAAAAACACTAATAGATGATTTTGACTTGTATATTCTTGTATTAGATGATTTTGCTTTGTGTTTTTGTTTGCAGCGATTTGAATTCAGGCTCAATTTGCTTTCTGGAGCCAGTTGTTCCTACAATGATGACATGATTTATAATTTTTTATTTCAACAATGCCTAAGAAATATGTTTTTAATTTTGATTTGCACTACTGCAGTTATATATTTATTATCTTCTATGAACTTTTATCCAGGTATCTTGCACATATCTTATCCTGTTATTTTTAGAATAAACATGTTGCTGTATTGGGTACATATCTTATCCGATATACATATAGTATTTGTGCATCATAGTTGACTATATATAAGATCCTGAAAATTGCTTCAATCGGAATTCCAAAAACTGCATCACCACAAACAGAGTCTCACTACATAAGTAAATTTCAGGAACATCCGGTCACAACTTGGAATTGCATAACTTAGGACAGAAAAATGTACTCAATAGCAATAGCAATACCAATTTTGGAAAACAAATGTAGAATGTGTCTAGAATGCCGTTCACAATTCACTATGTCAGAAGGATTATGCATCAGAAAGCAAAAATAGTGTAAATCAAACACATCTGTGATCAATGTAAACAGGAACAAGACCTAAAAATGTAACTCCTTATGCCCTAAAGTACGAAAAAAACTGAATAATGAAATCAACATAGGAAATCCCGAAAAAAAATCATAAACACATGAAAACAGTACACCAAAGTATATGCCAGTGCCTAGTGTAACTTCGAAATGAAAAGAAAAATAATAACTTTCAATATTGCTTTTGACACACACTTGGTCAAAAATAGGCAAAGTTAAGCAAATAGTAAATAGCTCAAAGTTACACAATAAATAGTGTACTAAACTCTGGATAGGCATAGGTCAGTATAGAGCAATACCTTGTACAATAAATTTGATTATGAGGACGCAAAAAACTTGGAACTTTAACAAAAGCCTCAAATGGAGTAGGTGCAAGAGGTGCATCATTTGGTCCTACATAAAACAACAATCACGCAATACAATAATTACAACAGGAAAAAGAAAACTCAACTGCAGAAGTTAAAATGAACAACTAGGTGTATAGAGCAGATGAAGTTGGGAACAAAGTCATCGAACAATATATGAATTAATTGTGAAGGGTGTTCCACAGTCATCAGAAACATGCAGCAAAAGCAATAATCAACAAACCAAATTCCTGACTGGAATCAAATAAACACATACAGATTGTGTTATTTATTTTCCCAGGTCACTGTCACAATACTTTTATCAGATACTGTCAAGTACTATCTGAACAAAGTCAGGAATTGTCAATCAAGATGATTTAGAGACAGGTAAAATATTAAACCCCAGGAATGCGCCTGTAAAAATTTATATCATTCTACCTAAAATCTAACAAGATTAAATTTGCCATAAATGAGAATATATGTTTTGTTTTTTAATTAAGTAATATATAGGAACGCCCAAAGATTGGAAATGTTCAGCAAATAGAAACTGTAAGTCATTAACCAGGCAAAACTATTTATAGATCCAATAACTGTAGAGAGCACCTGGATGATACTTCCAACTACACAATTAACTAATTTACAATATAATTACTGTCAGAAATACAGCCATGTAATAATATTTGCTGTTATTATGAGAAATGCATTTTTTAAATAAACCAAGCCATTGCCAAGATGAGAAACAATCAAAAACACATCCTAAGGGAGAAATTATCATGTAATCCGCACATAAGACTGTAGAGATTAGCTTATGATAATTTAAGATATGTAATACATACCACAGTAGTAAGAAGTTAAAATACGAGCATCTGGAGCATAAGCATGAATCTCACTGGCCATATTGCGAATAGAATCATATTGTTCCAAGTTTAGTGGCTGGAAAAATTATGAAAACAAAAACAGCTGATCAGGGTCATAGCATGCTGGACCTGGTACATAGCTGTACTAACGAGACAGTAAAAATATAATGAAGCTATTAAAAAAAATTATTTGACAGAAAATTACGAAAACAATTAACCAATGACTACTGCAAGAATAACTTGCCTGTTCTTTATTTTTCTTAAGCAGCAGCACTATCCAATCCAGAGATAGAATAAAGGTAGAGCTAAACTAAGATGTCATCCTAGAGAAGAACTTTTTATATTATTGCAAAACAATAACACACATGTCTATACCTCATCCCACAAGTAAAAGTAAGCTTTTTTCCAGTGAGTCTTGGTTCTCAATATCTCAACTTGTTTCTGCAAGTAATCCTTCGCCGCACCATTACTGTGGCACATCAACAGGTGGGTTGAATCTCATCAGTTTTCATTGCAAATATACCTGATAGAAGCGAACGGAAACAACTGGCTGTATACCCGGAGATTACTTGTTTATATGGTACAGCATATGCTGCCAACCGTGGATCTGAAAAATATTCATCTGACTTTGGATGATCCGCTACAATGGCAAGAAGAGGGGAAGTTTCAGCAATCCCATATTAATTCTCTTTTTGGAATTGATTCTGTCAAATTTATTGCCACAGAAAAATACCTGGCCATGGAGATGTGTATGTCAAAACACGCATACCATCAGCCCATTTACAAAAATACGGGCTGATTCTATATTGAAGAAGCCATTTGAAATGTTGATCCAACGCCTCATACCACTCAGCTGTCCCTTGTTGAACACCAAATCGATCCTCAATTACAGTATCAGATATCTGGTGTAGTAAAGGTAAAAGAAAAAAAGTTTGCAACAGATAAACTTTCCTAATTCCTAATTTCACTAATATATAGATCCAAAGTGCATCACTGATTGAACAAAAAGTGGTAATATTATCCTTCAGTCATGGAGTTTGTTTGAAGTAACTTAGTCATAAGTTTCTAGGACATAATGAACTGAGACACCATCAATGCAAATTACGTTTTCTACAAACTGTTAAGAGATATAAGTTGATTATATTAAATGAGGAAATATCTTAGCAAATAATCCTCATTATTCGTTATTAATTCTTTTTCTCTGTTACTGCATCATTTCTTCATTGTAAATAAGAATGCATAAGAATGCGCATGTGTACATGACCCCAAACATTACAAAAAAGTAAATATAATCATCTGGGTTTAAATCTTTGCCCTTTTATGGGTAGAGGATACACCAAATACGGCAGGGAGCGAGGGAGTTTGGGGAAGTACAAATTCCCAAACAGTCAGATTTAACTTCACCCGTAGAGAGAGATTTGAAATGGCATCCTCATCCATTATGTCTACTGGTCCATTATCTGAAATGAATTCAGAAAATGATGGGGACAGGAGAATCCTTCTTAAAGATGTAGTCGCAGATTTCACCCTTTCAACCTAAACAGGATATGCTTACATAAAAAACCCATAATAGCATCAAGGTCAACAAGAGTATCAAAATGAGGAACAGTGATCCAAAACACAAAACCCACCACTTCCTCTAAAGGTTTCCCATCAATAGGCTCGATAACATCAAGACATCCCTTTAGGTCTCTATACAATTGATGTTTCTCAACCTTGCTTAAACTTTGAACAGGAGATCTGTGCAGTGGGTAAAGTTGACAAAGTTGATAAACAGAAATTACAAAATTATGTATAACACAAAATCAGAAGTAAAGGAAAAGATAAGGGCTCACTCCGCATCTGCTTTTATGGCAGTAATGAGAATCTCTCCTTCATATTGTCCTGGAGGTTGAGAACTAGGAACATCAATAGATATCCAAAGAGCAGTAGTCTCCCTAAAGAAACAAAAGAATGCCAAAAACAGTGAAAACTGAAAAAGCAGTCAACCATCCTGCAACTTTTGCACACAGCACAAGAACTCAAGAGAACATAAATCAGACAAGTACCCAGGAAATAGGTTTATTTGACTGACTGGAAGCTCAACGGGAACAAGAGCATCAGGTACACCTAAAATGGGCACCACCCGTCGCAACAGTAGTGACTGCCCAACAATCAGTCTGCCAAAACTGATGTCAGCATAAAATGGAAGTAAATCATGTTTGTTCCATACAATATGAAAAACTCCAACCTGTCTCCAGATGTGGAGCATAGGTCATTGCACTGAATCTGCACAATCCCTGCAGCACTAGAACCAGCCCATGAAACCTTTGGTCGGATAGCTATTTGCACACTCTCCCTCTCATTTCTAGCTGCCAGCAGGTTTATCTATTACATAAAGCAAAAACTCTAATGTCAAGCAAAATAGCAAATGCTTCGGGATTTATAAAATTTCTTGATTCCAATATGATTCCACAACTTTTTTATACATAAAACTCCAACCACAAATCTAAGGTAAAGAACTTTTTGGTTCTAAAAGTAAACTCGCGTGTCTGATTGGAAATATTATATCCATAACCCCAACTTCTTAGAATTTAAAAATACGAACCGTTTTGAGGCATGCATCAAGTGCTGTCAAGCATGTAATTGTGCAACTATGAAGGGAAGAGTCAATTTACAAGTGATAACACCCTTGACAAAAACGTGAAATAGTAACTATAATTATCGTGCAGTGACTATTCATTAAGGAAAAACACAAGGTCATGCTTACAGAAAACATGTAATTATGTATACACGAATTACTAAAATAAAACAGAGATTTTACTAGAAGATGAATAGGAATATTTGCCACCACAATGGGATACAACAAAAGTACTAACAGGCTCCAGATGTCTGGCCATATCTTGAGGTCCAACATTAGCTGTGTTTGGCATGCACCATACATGCACTAAATCCCTAGTCGGAATTTCTGTTGGGTCAACTGGTCCCTTGACATTCAAGCCAAGTGTGCCACCATCATTCCACCCATAAGCGGTACCACCTCCTGCAACACCTTCAACGGGTGGCACAACCACATCTTGAGAATTCCCTGCTAGATGCATCAACCAGACAAAATGTAACACCTCAGCACAGGTTCACTAAAGATCAATGTACTCCACAATTTTTTTGTTTTGAAAAACAGAACAGTCCCGTAATCCAATGGACCCATTCTTAAAAAGAAGGTCAAAATAACACAAAATTTCAAATATAAATATTTTTAAGACACTTTATATAACTATCTCATTGAACCGTTGAAGCACAGCAACTAGCCAATTGATACAACATACATTATGAAACTCATTTAGGTGATGGTCAAAGTTCCAAATAAGTTATAAGACTTTTTTTTTTTTTTTTC